>Ga0335075_10014687_pt1 | contig 11744 bp, 10 predicted proteins | sample Lox_Sample_24_FD_206723 | JGI IMG/M metagenome (GOLD analysis project Ga0335075, IMG submission 206723) | Soil microbial communities from Loxahatchee National Wildlife Refuge, Florida, United States - Lox_Sample_2.4 | ecosystem: Environmental > Terrestrial > Soil > Wetlands | place: USA... | reverse complement strand
CGGGGTCCCACGCGCCGGCCGTCTGCAGGAACGCCTGCCACTTGCCGGACAGGAACTGGTCGATCAGGCCGGTGAGGTCATAGTTCTGCAGCGAGACCTTCATCCCGGCGGCCTCCCACATCTCCGCCAGCCCCTCGTCCAGCGTCTGGGCGACCGGGCTGGTGATCGTCTTCAGGCTGATGCTGATCCCGCCGACCTGCTTGACCAGCGCCTTGGCCTTCGCCAGGTTGTAGGTGATGTAGCCGGGGACCTTCGGCTCGTAGAACAGCCCCGCCGCGGCGGTGAACGACTGTGTCACCGGGTAGGCGTCGCCGAACAGCTTGGAGTCCAGCAGCGGCGTGTCGGTGGCGTAGTAGATCGCCTCCCGGGCCTTGATGTTGTTGAACGGCGCGATCTTCGTGTTGAGCTGGATGTCGTAGGGGGAGGTGGACGGCTCGGTGGTCGTGGTGAAACGCGCCTTGAACGCGGGCGCGAGGCTCGGAGTCGACATCCCCTCGTAGGCCTGGGCGGCGCCGGATTCGAGGTCCTTGAGGGCGGTCTCGTCGTCGAGGACGGGCTTGAAGGTGAGCGTCTTGAGGTAGGGAAGGCCCTTCTGCCAGTAGTGCGGGTTCGCCTTGAGCACCAGCTGGGAACTCGGCGAGTCGCTGACCACGGTGAACGGCCCGGCGCCCACCGGCTTGAGCGCGAACGCGGTCTCGCCCATCGTCTTGATGGCCGTCGGTGACGCGATCCAGTCGAAGATGTCGTCCTGCAGGTCGGCAAGGAGCGGCGCGTCAACGTAGCTGAGCTTGAGCTCGATCGTGTAGGGGCCGGTAACGGTGATCGTCGGCGGGCTCAGGAATTCCGGCTTGCAGGTGCAGCTGCTCTTGAGGTCCCGGGCCCAGTTGTAGGCGACCGCCTGGGCGTTGAACGTGGTCCCGTCGGAGAACGTCACGCCCTTGCGCAGGGTGAACACCCACGTCTTGCCGCCGTCGGTGGCGGAGATGTTGGTGGCGAGGTCCGGGATCCACTTGCCACCCTGGCCGAGCTGGTACAGCTGGCCGAAGATGGCGTCCATGTAGCTCTGGTTCGCCGCGCCGTCGGTGTCGGTGGCGGGGTCAAGGCCCGGCCATGCGCCCGCGAAGCTGTCGCCCTCGAGCACCGTGAGCGACCCGCCGTGGCGCGGTGCCGATGATACGGATGGCGTCGACGAGCTGGACGTTGCGCAGCCGGACAGGATGACCATCGCCAGCACAGCGAGGATGGCGGGGGCAGATAGAAAAGCCGTGCGTCTATGACTGGTCTTCGGTCTCACGTCGGGCTCCTGGCTATGGATGCTCCTGTTTATGGATAGGCATCGACGGCTGCGCTCGGGCAACCTCAATGCAGCGACCCTGCCGGCCTCACCAGATAACAGCGCCAGCTTCGGGGACGCGGCCGGCCGGAGTCCACGGCGCTTCCACCGGACGAAAGAGAAACCGGCAGATCCGCCGGCCGCCGCAGGCCAGCCGGGCCGGCCGGGCATGCGGCCGCGATTTACCAGGCGGACGCCGGTTTATTCGTGATTGCTCCGTGTCCTTCTGGTTTCTTGCGGAACCAATCTGCCCGTGCAAGCATGATTTGGTTACTGCTTGTGCACCCGGCACGTCATCTTGACGTCACCAGCACGTCATGCAGCACCTGGTGACGCGGCACGGTCGACAAGGGGGTCGGGCATGCGGGATTCTCTCGATACCCCGGACGAGGCGCGCCCCAGCGCGCCGCGGCCGAACGCGGCCGGGCGGCTGCTTGCGGTGCTCGACGCCTTCGGGCCGCAGCAGCGCTCCCTCTCGCTCACCGAGATCGCGCGGCGGGCCGGGCTGAACCTGTCTACCGCCCACCGCCTGGTCTGCGAGCTGGCCAAGTGGGGTGCGCTCGAGCGCGGCCCGAGCGGCCGTTACACGATCGGGCTGCGCATGCTCGAGCTGGCGGCGCTGTCCCCGCGCGGGCTGGGGCTGCGGGAGGCGGCGTTCCCCTACCTCGACGACCTGCACCACCGCACCCGGGGCAACGTGCACCTCGGCGTGCGCGACGGCGCGGAAGTGGTCTACGTGGAGACCATCCGCGCCTGCGCGACCCACCCCACCAACGGCCGGATGGGCGACCGCTGGCCGATGCACGTGACCGGCACCGGCCTGGTCTTGCTCGCCTTCGGCGAACGGGACCTGCAGGAACGGGTGCTGCGCGGCCCGCTGGAACGGCTCACCCCGCTGACCGTCACCGACCCCGCCCAGCTGCGCCGCGAGCTGGCCCAGATCCGCCAGTCCGGGTTCGCGGTCGCCCGCGGCCGGATCACCCTGCCCGACCTGGTGGTCGCGGTCCCGGTCTACGACCAGTTCGGCGCGGTGGCCGCGGCGATCAGCGTGGTGGTGGAGACCGAGCGGGCCAAGCCGCAGATGCTGGCCAACATGCTCACCGTCGCCTCCACCGCGATCACCCACCGGCTGGCGCCCCAGCCCGGCCGGCGGCTCGCCGCGGCCGCGCGGCGGCGGCCGGGTGCGCCGGTGAGCGGCGCGATGTCCGGGCGGGTCGGCGCGTCCGCGTGATCCCGGGCCGCCGGGCACCTTCTGCGACGCGGAAAGGCCAGTTCCCCGGCTGCCTGCCCGCGTGTTAGTTTCCGCGGCATCTGGCCTCCGGCGCAGCCGGTGTCCCCGAAGGATGCAGCGTGATCGACAAGTTCCGCGAGGACGTGCTGTCCGCGCTCGACGCGGTTCCGTCGGGTGCCTCCCTGGCCGTCGGGGGCTTCGGCAGTTCGGGGAGGCCGGACACGCTGCTCGATGCGCTCTGCGACCTGGACCGCCGCGACCTGCACCTGATCGTCAACAACGTGGGCAGCGACTTCACCGGTGTCGGCCGGATGCTCGCCGAGGGGCGGATCCGGCGGCTGACGGCCTCGTTCCCGGTGCTGCCGGAGTTCTATGACGAGTACTTCGCGGGAAGGGTCGAGTTCGAGCTGGTTCCCCAGGGCACGCTGGCGGAACGGCTGCGGGCCGGCGGTTCGGGCATCCCGGCCTTCTACACGCCCTCGGGTGCCGGGACCATGCTGTCCGACGGCAGCTTCGCGCTGCGGTACGCCCCGGACGGCGGCGTCGCCGAGCGCATGGCGGTGCGGGAAACCCGCGTGTTCGGCGGCCGCGAGCACGTCCTCGAGTACGGCATCGTCGCCGACTTCGGCCTGGTCCGGGCCTACCAGGGTGACCGCAAGGGGAACCTCCGCTTCCGGCTCTCGGCACGGAACTTCAACCCGCTGGCCGGCATGGCGGGACGGCGGGTGTTCGCGGAGGTGCAGCACCTGCTGGACGGCGGCGACCTGCGTCCCGACGACATCCACCTGCCCGGGGTTTTCGTCGATGACGTGCTGCTCGCATCGGCCGCCTCGCCAAAGCAGCCGACGATCCCGGAGGTGACGCGATGACCCAGCAGGCGCCGACGGCGGCGGACGGGGCCCTGAGCCGGGACGGCATCGCCGGCCGGGCTGCCGCCGACCTGCGCGACGGCGACGTGGTGAACCTCGGCGTGGGCATCCCGCTGCTGGTTCCCGCCCACCTGTCGCCCGGGGTGGAAGTGATCCTGCACGCCGAGAACGGCGTCCTCGGCCTGGGGTCGCCGCCACCGCCGGAGCTGGCCGATCCCGACCTGACCGACGCGGGCAAGCAGCCAGCCTCGCTGATCACCGGCGCGGCGATCGTGGACTCGGCGATGTCGTTCGCGATCGTCCGCGGCGGCCACCTCGACGTGACCATGCTCGGGGCGCTGCAGGTCTCCGGCCGGGGCGACCTGGCCAACTGGTACGTGCCCGGCCGGAGCCCCGCCGTCGGCGGGGCCATGGACCTGGTCGCGGGGGCGCGTGAGGTCTGGGTGGTGATGGAGCACACCGACCGGGCCGGCCGGCCCAAGATCGTCGAGGAGTGCACGTTCCCGCTGACCGGCCGCGAGGTCGTCACCCGGGTGTACACCGACCTGGCCGTGTTCCACATCACCGGCGGGAAGCTCCGGCTCACCGAGTGCGCGCCCGGCGTCTGCCCGCAGGCCGTCCGGGAGCGCACCGGCGCGAGCTACACCGAGGACCTCTAGGCGGGTCGGGCTCGCGTCGCGGGGAGCGGTCCGCTAGCATGGCCGTTGCCATGATGCGCAGGCTGCTTCTTCGCGGCCGCGGCGAGGCCCGGTAACCAGGCCGGTCGGCCCCTCGCCGCGGGCTGCTGTGCTGCGCCGACCGGTTCCCTTCCGGTATCTCTCCCTTCAGGAGCAGCAGCACCATGAGCAACCCAGGCAATCAGCGCCCGTCCGGCATGCCGTGCCATCGCTACCGCCCGTTCCCGCCCGTTGACCTGCCCGACCGGCAGTGGCCTTCGCGCGCGATCACCACCGCGCCCCGGTGGCTGTCGACCGACCTCCGCGACGGCAACCAGGCCCTGATCGACCCCATGAACCCAGCCCGCAAGCGGGCCATGTTCGAGCTGCTGGTACGCATGGGCTACAAGGAGATCGAGGTCGGCTTCCCCGCGGCCAGCCAGACCGACTTCGAGTTCATCCGCGGCCTGATCGAGAGCGGCTCGGTACCCGACGACGTCCGCATCTCCGTGCTCACCCAGGCCAGGGAGGAGCTGATCGAGCGGACGGTGCAGTCGCTGGCCGGGGCGCGGCAGGCCACGGTGCACCTGTACAACGCCGCGGCGCCGATCTTCCGCCGGGTCGTCTTCGGCTGGGATGGGGACGGGCGCGCCGAGTGCCGGGCGGTCGCGGTCGAGGGCACCCGCGCGGCGATGAAGTTCGCCGAGACCTACCTGCCGGGCACCGACTTCGGGTACGAGTACTCGCCCGAGATCTTCATGGACACCGAGCTCGACTTCGCCCTGGAGATATGCGAGGCGGTGATGGACGCCTGGCAGCCGGAGCCCGGGCGCGAGATCGTGCTGAACCTGCCCTGCACGGTGGAGCGGTCAACCCCGAACGTGTACGCCGACCAGATCGAGTGGATGAGCAGGAACCTGACCAGGCGCGAGCACGTCGCGCTCTCCGTGCACACGCACAACGACCGCGGCACCGCGATCGCCGACGCCGAGCTGGCGGTGCTGGCCGGGGCCCAGCGCATCGAGGGCTGCCTGTTCGGCAACGGCGAGCGGTCCGGCAACGTCGACCTGGTCACGCTGGGGCTGAACCTGTACAGCCAGGGCATCGACCCGATGATCGACTTCAGCGACATCGACGAGATCCGCCGCACCGCCGAGTACTGCACGAGGATCGGCGTGCACGAGCGGCACCCGTACGCGGGTGACCTCGTCTACACGTCGTTCTCCGGGTCGCACCAGGACGCGATCAAGAAAGGCTTCGACGACCTGGAGCGGCAGGCCGCCGAGGCGGGCAAGCCGGTGAGCGAGCTGCCGTGGGCGATGCCGTACCTGCCGATCGACCCGAAGGACGTCGGCCGCTCGTACGAGGCAGTGATCAGGGTCAACTCGCAGTCCGGCAAGGGCGGGGTCGCCTACATCATGAAGGCCGACCACCACCTTGACCTGCCGCGCCGGCTGCAGATCGAGTTCAGCCACGTCATCCAGCGGCACACCGATGACGAGGGCGGCGAGGTCGACGCCGCGCTGATGTGGCAGATCTTCTCCGACGAGTACCTGAACCCCGGTGCGTTCGAGCTGGTCACGTTCGGCTCGGCCGGCGAGCAGGGCGAGGAGCGGATCACCGCGACCGTGCGTGCCTTCGGCGCCGGGCACACCCTGGCCGGCCGCGGCAACGGCCCGATCGCCGCGTTCTGCGACGCCCTGTCAGGAACCGACCTGGGCCTCGGCGGGCGCAGCGTGCGGGTGCTCGACTACTCCGAGCACGCGCTCACCGCCGGCCGGGACGCCGAGGCCGCCGCCTACCTGGAGATCGCCATCGGCGATCAGGTGCTGTGGGGCGTCGGCATCAGCGAGTCGATCGTCGACGCGTCGCTGCGCGGCGTGATCAGCGCGCTGAACCGCGCGGCCAGGTGACGGGTCAGATCGCGGTGCGCCCGCCGTCGGCGGCGATGACCGCGCCCGTGATGTAGCTGGCCTTCGGCGCGAAGCCGGCGTTGTTGACCAGGAGGTCGACCGGGCCGGCCTGCCGGACCAGGTCGCCAGGCCCGGCGGGATCGCCGAGATCGGCGGCGGCGAAGCGGGCGCTGCCGCCCTCGGCGGTGATGCTGTCGACCACCGCCGCGCCGTGATCGGGGTTTCGTCCGTGCACGACCAGGCGGGCGCCACGGCGGGCCAGTTCCCCGGCCGTGGCCCGGCCGATGCCCGAGGTCGCGCCGGTAACCAGCGCGGTCAGGCCCTCGAGGTCGTGCTGCTCGGTCATGGTCATGTTGTCTCCTTGCCTGTGATCAGACCGGGGCACCCGGGGCACCATCGAGCGGACAGCTGATTTCCGGGCCTAGCGAACCCGCCGCGGGCGTCCCCCGACCTCACCCGTGCACACCCTGGAGGCGGCCGCGAGTCCCCAGCAGTTGCTGGCGTGACCGCCGTTGACAAAGGCTTGACCGAAGCCTGCCCGTTCAGCATCCCCCGCGGCGGACCGGCTGAAACTGGCCGGCCCGGTGGCCTGCCGGCCGGCCAGGGGCGCCGTGCTCACCCCCCGCCTCACCGCCGCGGGGGAGGCGGGATCTGCCCCGGGCGCCTAGGGTCCTGATCATTCGCGGCACTAGCGACCGGATTGCCTGACCGAAGCCCGCCTGACCTCACGGGCATGGGAAGGAGGCCGCAGTGCCACACAAACTCATCCGGCAGCAGCGCAGCGACCCGGGCCAGGGCCCGCGGCGACCCGTGATGCTGGCCATCGCTGGTGACAGCGCCGCCGGCAAGACCACGCTCGTCCGCGGGATCGCCGCGGCTCTCGGCGCGGACCGCGCCACCGCGATGTGCGCCGACGACTATCACCGCTACGACCGGACCGAGCGGCTCGGCGTGCCGTTCACGGTACTGAACCCGGAGTGCAACTACGTCGACATCATGGAGCAGCACCTGCAGCTGCTGGCGCTCGGCAGGCCGATACTCAAGCCCGTCTACGATCACTCAACTGGGCAGCTTGTCCGGCCTGTCCTGGTCGAGCCGCGCGACTTCGTGCTGGTCGAGGGGCTGCTGCCGCTGCACACCAAGCTGGCCAGGGCGTGCTTCGACGTCACGGTCTACCTCGATCCGCCGGAGGAGATCCGCCGCGAGTGGAAGGTGCGGCGCGACTGCGCCGAGCGCGGCTATGCGCCGGACCAGGTGGCGGCGGAGCTGGAGCGACGCGAGCCCGATTCGGCGGCCTATGTCCGGCCACAGCGGCAGTGGGCGGACATCTGCGTGCGGTTCGCGCCCATCGAGGGCCGGGCCGTCGCGGCGGGCACGCCGCTCTCGGCGGAACTTCTGCTCCGCCCGACCATCCAGCACCCCGATCTGACCGACGTGCTGACCGACGACGACCGGCGCACCGTCCACCTCAGGCTGATCAGGGATGCCGACGGCCGTCCGGTCGACGCGCTGCACATTCACGGCTACGCGCCACGGGAGGACTCGAGGATCGTCCAGAAAGCGATCTGGGAGCAGCTGTCCGCGGACCACGGGACGGCGATGCCGGACTCGCTCGGGGGCTTCGCGAACGGCACGCGCAGCGAGGCGCTGGCCATCGCGCAGCTGCTGCTGGTCTGGCACCTGCTCGAGGCCATGGAGTGAACTCTTTTCATCCGGCGATGCCGGCTCTTCGGCCCGGCCGCGCGATGGGTACCGCGGCGACCGCGATGGGTACCGATCTGACATGGAACGCCCCGACCGGCCGCTGAGACTGGTGATCATCGACGACCACCAGATGGTGCTGGACGGCCTGACGGCCATGCTCCGGCCCTACCGTGAGCGGGTAGAGATCGCCGGCGAGTCGAGCGACTCGCACGAGGCAACGCAGCTCGTCACCGACGTGGAGCCGGACGTCGTGCTGCTGGACGTGCGGCTGCGGGGGACCAGCGGCCTGGACCTATGTGCGGAAATCCTCGGCCGCGTGCCGGGCTGCAAGGTCGTCTTCCTCACCGTCTACGACGACGAGCAGTACCTGTACCAGGCGCTGCGCGTCGGAGCCGCCGGTTTCCTGCTGAAGCGGATCCGCGGCGTCGAGCTGGTCGACCACCTGTGCCGGATCTGTGACGGGGAGGTTCTCATCGACCCGGCGATGGCCGGCCGGGTAGCCATGTCCGCGGCCCGGATGCACAGCGGCGAGTTCTGGCCGGGGGCACATCTCGGCCTGACACAGCGCGAGAGCGAGGTGCTCTCGCTGCTGGTCGCCGGGCTGAGCAACCGCGCGATCGCCGCGAAGCTGGTGGTCAGCGAGGAGACGGTGAAAACTCATTCCCGCGGCATCTACCGCAAGCTCGGGGCGTCCGACCGGGCCGCGGCGGTGGCCGCGGCGCTGCGCGAGGGATTGTTTCATTGAGCCGGGCCGGGCCGGGGCGGCCCGATCCGGAGCGTGAGGCGAAGCTCCTTTCCCGCGTCATCGACACGATCTCGGCCGGGCTTGACCTGGACCGGATCCTGCAAGGGGTCGCCCGCCTGGTGACCGATACGGCCGACACCGACGTGTGCTTCGTGCACCTGCTCGACGAGCAGGGCACCCGGCTGCAGCTGCGCGGGGCGACGCCGCCCTTCGACGACCTCGTGGGCAAGATCGAGCTCTCCCTCGGGGAGGGTGTCTCCGGCTGGGTGGCCCTGCACGGCGAGCCGGCCGTGCTGGTGGACCATAAGGCGGATGACCCGCGATACCGGTACATTCCGGCGCTGCGCGGCGAGGACTTCGCCTCGATGGTGTCGGTGCCCGTGGTGACCCCGCTCGGCCATCTGGTGGGGGTGCTGAACGTGCACACCAAGGCCCGCCGTGAGTTCACCGACGGGGATGTGGAGCTGCTGCGTTCGGTGGCGGGCCTCGTGGCAGGGGCGATCGAGAACGCCAGGCTGCACAGCCGGCTCGCCGAACGGGAGGAAGCGCTGGAGCGGTTCGCCGAGCAGATGGTGGACTGGCAGGAACACGAGAGCCGGCGCCTGGCCGGCGAGATCCACGACGGCATCAGCCAGCGCATCGTGAGCCTGTTCTTCCACCTCTCCGCGGCCGCGGACGCGATACCGGGCGAGCCGGACGTGGCGGCCGAGCAGGTGGCCCGGGCCCAGGATCTCGCCGCCGCCGCGCTGGACGAGACCCGTTCGGCGATCGCGGGCCTGCGCCCGCCCGTTCTGGATGACCTGGGGCTCGCCGCCAGCCTGGAGAGCCTGCGCCACTCGTTCCCGCAGCTTGACGTTGAGGTCGAGGCGGCGAGCTGCCGGGTCGCCGAGCACGTCGAGACCGCCGTGTACCGGACGGCGCAGGAGGCGCTGCAGAACGTGGTCAAGCACGCCCAGGCCAGGACGGTACGGGTGCACCTGTCCGTTCAGGACGGTCGCGTGCTGCTCGAGGTGCGCGACGACGGCCAGGGCCTTGCCGCCACGGCGCTGGGGAAGGCGCGGGAGTCCGCCAATCCCACCGGCTTCGGCCTGTCCGGCATGCGGGAGCGGGCAGAGCTGCTCGGCGGGAAGCTCCAGCTGTCCAGCTCGCCCGGCCGCGGTACCACGGTCCGGCTGGTCCTGCCGTTCACCCCGGCCGGTCAGGCGATCTGACCCAGAGAGCCGTCAAGAGCGGCGGGCCGGGCGGGAGGGGAACCGTCGCCGAAGACGCGGCTGCCGCGGACGTCGGCTTCGGTGATCTCGACAAGATCCGCCCGGCCGACCTGGCCGCCCGCCGCTACCAGGCGCCCGGCCTGACGCAGCCGGAGCCGGTCGATGGCGTTCCTGATGCTGCGCGCGCCGGCGAACCGCGGCTGCCGCATGCGCAGCGCGACGTACTCGCGGAACGCCACCGCTGCCTGGGGCGAGAGCCGGTACTCCTCGCGGGAAAGCATGCGCTCGGCGATCTCCATCAGGTCACAGATGCCGAAGTCGGGAAAGTCGATGTGGTGCCCGATCCGGGACGCCATGCCCGGGTTGGAGCAGAAGAACACGTCCATCCTCTCCTTGTATCCGGCCAGGATCACGACGAGGTCGTCCCGGTGCGCCTCCATGAACTGCAGCAGGATCTCGATGGCCTCCTGGCCGTAGTCGCGCTCGTTGTCCGGCCGGTAAAGGTAGTACGCCTCGTCGATCAGCAGGACTCCGCCCATGGCCCGCTTGAGCACCTCCTTGGTCTTGGGCGCCGTGTGCCCGACGTACTGCCCGACGAGGTCGTCGCGGGTCGCGGTGACCAGCTGGCCCTTGCGCAGGTACCCGAGTTCGTGCAGCAGCTCGCCCAGGTGCATCGCCATCGTGGTCTTGCCGGTCCCCGGGCTGCCGGTGAAGCACATGTGCAGGCTCGGGCGGGACGACGACAGCGCGTACCGGGCCCGCAGGCGGTCGACGAGCAGCAGCGCGGCGATCTCGCGCACCCGCTCCTTGACCGGGGACAGCCCCACGAACTCCGCGTCGAGCCGTTCCAGCACCCCGGATATCTGCAGCGCCTTGCCTTCCCTGTCGAGGTCGACGAGGGCGTCGGCCGGGAGCCGCTCGCGGTCGCCGTCGTCTGCGCGCGCGCCGGGCGTGCGGTCGGGGCCGGCACCGGGCTGGCGGTCCGGTCCAGCCGCCTGGCCGCCGTGCGCACGGCCCATGCCATCGGCCGCCGCCGCGGCGCCCGCGGGGCCGGTGCCCGGTCGGGGCATGGCGAACCCGCGCGCGTCCCGCCTGGCCAGGGCCCCCTCACCCACCTCCCCGTCCCCTTTCACCTCCCGATCCCGCTTCACCCGCGCCGACCGTTCGGGTGGCCGTAGCGCTCGCCGCTCGGCCTGTCGGCGGCGTACGGGTGCAGCGAGTACCTGATGCGCCGGTCGCCTGCCTCCTGCCGGTCCAGGCGGAAGCCCGGCTCGGGAACCGGGCGGCTGACGATGAAGCTGAGCGCGGTCGTCTGCCGGCCGAGGGAGGCGTCATAGGCCGATACCCGGACATAGTGATCGGGCCACGCCTGCACGCAGGCGGTCACCTCGTGCATGGCCGCCGACGCGTCGGAGATCTCGAACATGGGCAGGCCCCACATCTCCCACAGGACGTTGCGGGGGTGCGGGTCGTCGGTGAACTCGACCGCGACCGCCCAGCCGCGGTCGATCGCGTACTGAATCTGCCCCATGATCTCGTTCGCGGTGAGGTCGGGCAGATACGAGAACGTGCCTTGGGTGATCCGCATGGAAGGCTCCTGGACGGGTGCGTCGTTCACCTGGTCGGTGTGACTGTGACGTCGGGAGTGTCGGTCGATTCGTAGTTGAAGGTGATGTCGCCCCAGGTGTCGATCGCGGCCTGCAGTTCGGGGCAGTGCCGCGCGGCGCCGGCGAGGATCTGCTCGCCTTCGCGGACGAAATCGCGGCCCTCGTTGCGGGCCTTGATCATGCTCTCGACGGCGACGCGGTTGGCCGTAGCGCCGGCCGCGATGCCCATGGGGTGGCCGATCGTGCCGCCGCCGAACTGCAGGATGACGTCCTCACCCAGGTAGTTGAGCAGCTGGTGCATCTGGCCGGCGTGGATGCCTCCCGACGCCACGGGCATGGTGCCGGGCATCGACCCCCAGTCCTGGTCGAAGTAGATGCCCTGGCTGAGATCCTGGGGGACCCGCCACTCGCGCAGCGTGTCGTAGTAGCCGCGCACCATGGCCGGATCGCCCTCCAGCTTGCCGACCACCGTCCC
>Ga0335075_10014685_pt1 | contig 11745 bp, 14 predicted proteins | sample Lox_Sample_24_FD_206723 | JGI IMG/M metagenome (GOLD analysis project Ga0335075, IMG submission 206723) | Soil microbial communities from Loxahatchee National Wildlife Refuge, Florida, United States - Lox_Sample_2.4 | ecosystem: Environmental > Terrestrial > Soil > Wetlands | place: USA... | reverse complement strand
CATGATACCATATTCGGGAGGATCGAGCCTCGAGGCGAACTTCTCTGCCCCTTTTGGAGGAATGAGTATCGATTTCGCCTACATGTCAGAAATTCTTGCAGTGCATGAAGAAGATATGGATGTGGTTGTGCAGCCGTCGGTAGGCTGGATGGACCTGAATAACGCACTTCAAAAGACAGGATTGTTCTTCCCTGTGGATCCAGGACCATCAGCTATGATCGGTGGTATGGTTGGGACGTCATCGTCTGGGACAAATGCCATGAGATATGGGACGATGAGGGAATGGGTGCTAAGCCTGACAATCGTCCTGGCTGATGGCAGAGTCATCAAGACTCGGAAGCGACCCCGGAAGTCATCTGCTGGCTACAATCTCAACGGCATCTTTGTCGGGTCTGAAGGCACCCTGGGTATTGTTACTGAGATCACCCTGAAGCTGGCGGTCATTCCGCAAGAAACCAAAGTTGGCGTTGCCACATTTCCTACGTGAGTTCCCTGCATACCATGTATTCGCGGTCAATGTTTCAGCTTGGTCTAGCTGAGCGCGGTGATCCAGAATCTGCGGTGTTATACTCGACTGGACTATTCTTAAGCATTGCTCCGGGTTAAGACTTGTTCCAAGACGTCATCGCTAACTATACGGGGATGGACAGGATGCGAGACGCTGCTTCAGCAGCTATGCAACTAATCCGATCAGGCGTTCAGCTAGGAGCAATGGAGATCATGGACGACGTGCAGATGAATGTGATCAATCGGGCGGGTGCGACTCCGTTCAGGAAATGGGATGAAGTGCCCACTTTGTTCTTCAAGTTCTCGGGCACGAAAGCCGGAGTGGAAGACAGCTTGAACTTGACAACACAAATTGCGAAGTCGAACAAGTCGAAAGACTTCATCTTTGCGAAGACCGACAAGGAAGCACACGATTTGTGGACCGCGCGCAAAGAGTCTCTTTGGAGTATGCTGTCCTTGCGCAAGGAAGGAGATGAGGTATGGTCAACAGATGTTTGCACGCCGATCTCTCGACTGCCGGATATTATAGGTACGTGGCGGTCATAGCAGTTTTTCCTATCAATTGCGACTAAGTTTGACTGGTAGAGAAATCTAAGGTAGAGCTGGACGGGCTAGGATTGTTCGCAAGCGTCCTCGGCCATATTGGCGACGGCAACTTCCACACCAGTATCCTTTACAACCGAACTGATCCCGCTGAGCGTGAAAAAGTAGAGCGCATGGTCCACAATATGGTTGAAACCGCACTGGAAATGGAGGGCACATGCACTGGAGAGCATGGTATAGGATTGGGCAAGAAAGAGAGTCTGGTTAAGGAGCTAGGCATTGACACGATTGGTGTCATGCAACAGATCAAGCGCTCTCTGGACCCGCATTGGCTGATGAACCCTGGCAAGATCTTTGATGGAGTTTCTCCTCAATCCACGAAAAGCAGACCTAAAGCCACTGCAGCATCCACGCTTGAGCGGCCTTAAAAGCTCATTGAATGCAAGAAAGGTTATCTCTCAAACTGCCAGTCGTGAGAAATCATAGTTCCCAAAAGTACCACATAGGATCTAGTTTGAGACCACGGTAGAGCACCGTCAAAGTCACATAATTTTGCGTACCTTTTACGATCCGATCCTTAACTTCTCCGAACGGACATGAAGTGCATATCCTTCAACATTGTCTATTCCAGTGTCTAATGCACTATCAATGAGTCCTTGACGCTCAGATTCGTTCTAACAGGCCGACGTACAATTTCTTCAACACCCGATTCGCTTAGTCCCCATTGGGAGAACTGCGTGTACGTCGACTGGCGGACATAAGACCGAAGCGGGGAACTTCCGTGGTCAGCCAAGATGCTTCAGGTTTCCAGATGTCAGCCATCTTGGGCTGCAAGAACTCGAAGTTCGGGAATTGTGTGCTTGATTTTTTCAGCAATATGTCTAGATTGGTAATGCTATGCAGTGTGATCAATCACATAGAAGGTCGGACATCCGCCAGGAAGCTTGATTGGGTTATCGGAAGAGGTAAGGTAAGATACAATGGATCATTGTACGATCTTCGATACATCATGAACCGCCTTCGCGAATAAGGGTTGCGCGGTGCCAAAATCTGACGTAGAGATCGATGTGAGAGCGTGGACAAGAAAGATATGTCGTTAATCCATCTTTGTGTGCCTTTGCTATTCCGAAGCTCTGCGAAGTCGCGACTTTCGCCTCTACCTTTCACATAGTCCTAAGTTCTTTTTGAAGGAGTCCATCATAATCATAGCACATATCAACGGACTCTGAAAGCGATATGTCTGCGAACGAAGACGCCCGGACCCAATGGCGGAGCCTCGAACTTCTCACTCAAAACCATGATTCTATGGATCCGAGAGAATCACAAGATGACTCCGAGAAGTCGCTTTCTGGCCGAGATGATGGCACGATAACAGAGAAGCCTACTTTGCCAAAACCCTCGGATCCCAGTCAGTTCCCTGACGGAGGCCTAAGGGCATGGCTTGTGGTAATTGGAGCTTTTTGTTGTATTTTCTGCAGTTTTGGATGGGTTAATTGTAAGGCCGAGCCTGCTTCGTGTCACCGAGACGTGCACTGACAGCGCCACTCCACAACAGGCATCGGGATATTCCAAGATTATTACCAGACGCATCAATTACAGCGCTACTCTCCAAGTGCAATATCCTGGATAGCGTCTCTTGAGCTATTCATGATGTTTGCAGGAGTAAGTTCAGCAAATTCGAGTAAGCGGACGAGACTGATGATCATAGGGCCCTATCATTGGAACCTTCTACGATAATCATGGACCGCGCTACATCTTGATGTTGGGTACCTTTTTCCACGTATTCGGCCTAATGATGACCTCCATATCTACCAAATATTACCAACTCATACTCTCGCAAGGAGTATGCAGTTCAATTGGAATAAGCTGCCTCTTCTACCCAGGTATGTCTCTGAAGTAGCGCTTGATATACAACGCCAATCTTCCCCAGCATTAAATTGCGTCAGCACTTGGTTTTTCAAGAGACGAGCATTCGCCATTGGCATCGTGGCCGGAGGCTCAAGCCTCGGTGGAGTGATCCTTCCAATCATGGTAGACCACCTTGTGACGGAAGTTGGATTTGGTTGGGCTATACGGATCTCCGCATTTATGATCCTCGCACTGCTCATTATTGGCAACCTGACAGTGGTATCAAGACTCCAACCAAGCCCGAGGCCTATCACTCTTCGACAATATATTACTCCGTTGACGGAGGTTCCTTATCTGCTCACGACCATTGCCTCGTTTCTGTTCTACCTGGGATTGTTCTTGCCCATAAATTATATCCAGGTTCAGGCAATCACGTACGGCATGTCTGCACCACTCGCCGCTTACCTGATTCCCATTTTGAATGCTGCGAGGTATGTGTTCCCTAATCCTCTTCACTCCTATGCCGCTAATATCTCCCAGCCTCTTTGGGCGAATTCTTCCCGGTTGGATTGGAGACCAACTAGGGCGCTACAATATGCAAATTGTCATGTGCTTCTTCTCTGGCATTATCGTGCTTGCACTGTGGCTTCCAGCGGCTGGAAACGCTCCGATTATAATCTTTGCGGCACTATATGGCCTCGGATCGGGAGCCTTTGTCTCTCTGAACCCTGCCATGATTGCTCAGATTTCAAATATCCAAGAGATCGGCGTCCGTCTCGGCACTGAGTTCGCCATTCTCTCAATTGCAGGGCTGGTCAGCAATCCCATCGGAGGTGCTTTGGTAGTCCATGATCACGGACGCTTTCGCAGCCTGCAGATATTCTGTGGCGTTGTGCTTCTAGCTGGAAGCACTACCTTCATCTTTGCAAGGGTTTCTTTGGTTGGTTTCAAGTTCTATGCAAAGGTTTAGAGTGACTAAATGTGAGGCACGCGGATTTGATCGCGACATCAAGTTAGAGGATCTGTCGGTAGCACGGAGTACATTAAATTGTACATTATGATGTTCACACTGGCGGTAAGAAAGAGATTGCAATATGGTGCACTTCAGCAAAGTCCTTTTGATCATGCCAAAAGACGTACTTGGTTTGGAGACCGCGGTTTCCACCTCCCAGATCTACAAAAGTTTGGAGCTTTTCCTTTCTTGCGTTGGTGGCGTTCGGTGGCTGTTCCTGGCCTGGTAGGGCTTGATAGGCGTGAAAGTTAGGCGGGAGATGCTTAGTAAAATGCTTACTTCCGAGCCGTCGTTTGTGCGAAGCTGAATCCAGCGTTTTACGAAGCTTATTGTCCCTACGAATAAGACCTTGATGAATCGTGCGAAGGTGAAAATATCTCTAAGCGATCGTGCGACCTATCTGCAGAATGCCAAAGGTCAGACAGACTTGTACGAGGTGCTCCATGCGCCGACAGAAGTGCGATCGCAAAGATCCATGTACGAGATGCGTTCAAAGTAACGTGGCCAGCTCTTGCACGCGGAAATGGCCAGACGACTATGATCCCAAAATCCATCGTTCATATCCCAAAAGTAAGGATGTACAGTCTCGTCTCCAAGTCTTACCTCCTGGCTCTGTCATCAGTGGGAGGGAACCCCAAGATGACGCATACGACGCATCACTCGCACAGGATATCACGACCATACAAAATGCTACAGCCACAGGCGGACCGTCTTCATCGCAAAGTAAATTTCAGAGCCAGGATTTGAGCACCCAGCGCCGACTTGGACGTATTCTTACGAACGATAAGAGGAAAGAGGCTTCGAAAGAACCCCGCCTTTCGCGAGCAGGAATCGACCCAAGTTCGTTAGAATCCCTACCAACGAACGAAATTCTCAAGCCATATTATTCGGAGCGGAACAGCTTCCAGCCATTAAGGGACCTAGGCGCTGGCTCGACCAGTCCCAGGAGTCATCCTGAAGTCGGCTTTGCGGAGATATGCCCTAAGACTATTGAGAGGCGCTACCTTCAAACGCTGTTGCCAACCGCAAGGCAAATACTGCAGCTGGTTGATTACCATAGCACATGCTTACTTTGGTATCACCGCTGTCTTCATGGTCCGACATTTCGATCGGAATTGCTCAAGGCACTAGAGGACCCCGATGGCCTCCAGTTGAAACGTCTCGATCTTCAATGGTGTGCAATTCTGTTCGCCATCATGGCTTCAAGCTTGACATGCGCAACCGACGACATCGCTCGGAGTTGGGGTTTCTCCAAGGCTGAGAAAAGTAATTTGTGTAGGAAGTGGTACAGTGCCACTATTTCATGCCTGTACCTCGCAGACTACACGTCAAATATTCATGTGTACTCCATCCAGGCAATACAGGCATTGAGCATGGCGGCTCACATTCTAGGCTTTTCAAATGAGCAATTCGTTTACCTCGGCGGCGCCATTAGAATAGCACAAAGCTTAGGCCTGCAACGACTTGCCTACGACATTGAAGTGGACAATGCCCTGGCGGATGGCATTCTGATGTCGCAAGAAAGGAAAGATAAATTGACTAAGAGGGAGATGGGGAGGAGAATATGGGCCCAGTTATGCATTCAAGACTGGTTCTCTACTCCAGCCTCCGATATGTACTTCATCAACAAGCTTCATTTCACAACTCTCAAGCCTAACCGGTTTGATGATGAGACGATGAGCCTGGTAGATGAGGATGTGCTGGTCGGAACAGATTTCGGCAACTACTTCTACGACATTGCAATGGTGGCGGCGGACTTTCACGATGCCATCACCTGCGCAGCTACTTTACCTGCAAAATATGAAGAAGTTTTGAAGTATGACTCAAGAATGCGCGCCATTGCTGCCGAGGCGATGCCTCGATCTTTGTGTTTCACTGACGCCACTGAAAATTCAAAGCCGCAATGGGCTCGATGGGCAAGGAGTTCCGCCGATATTGTCCTTGCGCACAAGCTCATTATGGTTCATCGCAATTTTCTAGCCAAAAGTTTTACTGATCAGAGATTCGCCTACACCAGGTGGGCGTCGATCGCAGAGTCGAAAACGATACTACGGGAGGTCGAGATTGCAACTGCTGACAAGGCAAGACCAATGCTATGGACCGACCAGGTATGACAATATCCATCCATTACGCAGTCGGCTCTTCTAAAGCAGGATTGACCACTCCCTGGTACTAACGTTTTAACAGGCCTTCATGGTTGCTGCTGGTATTACGTTATGTCTCGACATGCTCCATCGCAAGGAGTTCGAAGCAGAGTTCACTGAACATCGCCAATGTGTTGAAAAGGCACTTCATCTCCTCCGCAGATACGATGATAGCACATTGGCATTACGTGGGGTCCGGTTGTTGTCTTCACTGCTTACGGAAGTGATGTCTAAGCAGAAGCCATCGAAGGACCGTTACAATGCCAACCAGCACAGCAGATCTCATGATTGCGAAGGCGATCCCCCAACCTGGCCTGAAAATCGCCACAGAATTGAGACATTGCTAGCTGTGGATGAACCGAATAATACTGCAGATGGCCCGCTCCCCAATACGTCCACCGCAGTCTCCGAGCGAGTGGACTGCCACGCGAACACCATGGTAGGAATTACACCTGTTGGAGGTGTTGGCATAGATGATAACATCCTGCAATCTACGAACGACTTCGATCCGATGAACGCTTACGGTAGTCTGAGCAAGCCCAGCGACAGTGGCCTAGTATCAGATCTATCCTGGACCGATCTATTCGCAGAATACTTTCCCGCGCAGAGTGGATTCGAGAATGCCTTTCTTATCGAAAATCTCTTCTCATGAGCGGAGGGGCAGCCCAGGCGTCATTAGAACTAACCCATAGTCTGCAGCAAATTAGGGGTCCCGTCGACCACACTTTGGAAGCTGGGTGGCTTCGCTCGTTCGTCTGCCACAAGTATGTGACGCGCAGTGAACGTATTCTTCCTGGAGATGGGCTCCGCTGCTTGAGAATTGGACCAGAAATTCTTCGACCCATTTTGCTGTTCAGGCTGAACAGTTTGATTGCCGCGGAGATACTCTTGCTCCCTGCTGCCACTGACGGATCGATGGCCTACTTGCGGGCCTCTCCAGAATGTCGCCAAAGGCTCATGTGGTTGTAGATCGTTGTGGGGGCAAGCGGAGAGTCAAGCGTTGGAGACTTCGTCATCCCGAATCGGCTTCATGTTTGATGTCTGTACCCGAACACTTCCAATTCTTGATGCTTAACTTCGCGTTGCCTCTAACCTGAACAGACCTCCTCTCAACCTTCTTCAAGGTCCTCTGAATAGGTGTAATTGGTCAGTCGTGTGAGCGGAGGCGCCAGTGTCGGCAATCCACTCTTGCATAGGGAATTTGCGTTCTGATTCTTGTGGGTGTTCGGCAAATGCCTCTTCACCCGCAGAGCTTAGAGCACTGTCCTCTGAGCTGGTTTGTACGTCGACAGTGGTATGGGTATTGGTTTTGTGTAACCCACGACGGCTTTTTCGTGCGCCCCGGGTGATAGCTCGGACATCACCCATATGGTCTTGGATTTGCGGACATTGGTGCCACTTATGGTCCCCCTTGTACGCATGAGGAAGTAGGCGTGTGGCTGTTCGCGCAAGCGTCGTGATCGGCATGCTAGACGATTGGATGGATCGGTCGACGGTGACTCAAAGTAGCGTCGGTGCTGGACGCGCTCGAATTGACTGCGCACGGCCAGGGCTTTCTCATTAGTCTTCAGAAGGGACTCCATCTCCAGCAGACGTTGCAGGGTATATCGATATCTTTTTCTCTTCGGCAGTTAATGGCGCCGCGCACGGTATCGTATGCGGGTGGAAGAGTTGTAAGGAGCTGTTGGAACATCTGTGACTGGTCGAATGCGCCTTTCATTCCATGATTGACGGCCTTGACATGCCTGGTAAGGCGTTTGATTTCTGTCCAGGCGTCTTGGATTGTACCGTTTTCAGACATTCGGTATGTTAAAAGCCCGTGAAGGCGTTGTCGGTCAACAGAGGGCCTTTTCTCGGTGTATCTCTTTTGCTGTTCCGCATCCCTCGATGCGTTTCCGATCCATATCTCCAACGCAGATGTCAATGATATATTGTGCTTTGCATCGGCCTTGTCCAGACCTCCCACGTCTGTCAATGGTGCGCCAACGATTGCTGGCCATATCCCTTCCTGTTTAAAGTGGCATTCCGGCAGTTCAAACCACCTCGTGATTATCTCGTTCAAGGACCGGCACAGGTCGTTTCTTGACTATCATTCAATGGCTGGCCACAACAGATTTTGCTGCGTGATTCAAGGGAGGAAAGTTGCAGGGCATTCCCTCGGGGTTTCGGATCTTAATTGGCATCTTGGTGCGCTCGCCTCTTCGAAGTATCGAGACCTTTCTCTCAAATTCGAAGAATGGTTTGGTATGTATCCGCTGACATCCGCCAGGGCGAAGGTCGTCTCACAAGAGGGCCAATCCATGGGTGCTTCTTTGGGAGACTGAAGGTTTGGAGAATGGAAATTCGGGGCCATGGTATCATTTAACAACTTCTGCGCGCTCTGAATCCTGAAACAGTGCACGTAATCGTCGAGACGAACCAACACATAACAAAGAGACTAGCATTGGGTAAGGATAGACACGTATCGACTTCTCAGACTTGATCGCCTATGCTTGGACAATATGAACATGAGATCCGCGTCAAACCCGTCTCGGTTAGCAACACTTCGCCGCCTTGGTAGAGGTTCTAACGCTCTCTAGCAGTCTGATGTTTCTTCTAAATGACAATATGAATGAACAATATCATTCGCTTCCTTTCCTAAACCAATCCGAGCAAGACGATCATGACGAGGGACTTCAATTCAACCGGCATAAACGTGGAGGCACCATTAGGGCTCACTGTAGCCACAGCTGAGGTAGTGGTAGCCGAACTAGTATTATTTTGAATAGAAGTTGGGGTCGCATCTGGATCAAGTTGAGTAGAGGTTGCAGCGGAGCCTAGATCAGGTTGAGTAGAGGTTGTAGCCGAACCTGGGTAGTCAGATGCAGTCGTTGATGATGATGGAGATGTCGTCGTTGCGGCGCTGCCCCCCGCTGCGGCACAGTCGGGTTCGTCTTTGGGACAGCAGGTGGCGTCGCCGTAGGGATCAACGCTGCAAACATCCGTTGCAGTATAGCAGCCGATAAAGCCGCTAGCGCCGCGCGGGCAGCAGGTACATTGGGGCGATAGGTAGGTACTGTCTCCGCCGCACTGAACGTCGGAGTCAGTGGGATTCTGGAGGAGGATGGGCACACAGTCCACGGCTTGGCGAGATAGCAGGTGACGGTGGAGGGAGAGATTGTTTGCGAGGGTCAGAGAGACGATTTCGCTCAGGGCGAAGAGATGGAGTAGCGATCGCATGATGCAAGTTTGCTTATGTTGATGTAGAGGCGTATTTTGGAGAAATTTGTATGTCACGCAGAAGCATTTGGTGAGGAGGGAATACAGCTGATACGGATTCAAGCAGTATTTCTAGAGCCCCCAATTCACTTGAACTTAATTCCAGGGACAACAACTTACTCATGTAGGACCACCAACGGGCCCGACGATTGGGGAAGGCCAACTGGTCGTCGGAAATTGTGTTGTGAGAGCCAGCCTTGATTGAATGGAACAATTTTTAAAGGGGCTGAGAGCAGGGTGTAGCTGCCCACGAAACCTAGTTCTAAATTCGACGTCTCCCAGAGCCCGCATTGAGGACAGGAGTTAGCTCGAAAAACTCGTATTCCAAGACTAGCTTCTCACCACAAGACTTCTCCTTAAGCTACTAGAGTGACAGAGACGGCGCAACCCTTCAAGCCCTTCCTTAAATTCGCAGCGACCTTGGAAGCGTCTCACCTGCGCCTCACCCGAGGAGGAGTGAGTCTTGGCTGATGCACAGGGCGGCATCACTCCCGCCTTAAAGTGGGGTGACCTCAAGGCAGATTACACCTCCAATCGCAAGCGTGCATGTTGCTCTAGCCAACAGCAACACTGGGAATTTCTATTTTCTGTCCACTTTATCATCGAAAGCAGCTAGGGCGGGGTAATATGAAGGTTCAGGCTTGCGATCGGAGTTGACAAAGGGGTGTATACCTGCCTTGGCGCTTTAGGTTCACCAGGCACAACTTCAAAGCCTAATTCAAACCAAGTCCACCATCATCTTCCCCTACAAATTGTAGTGCAGCTGCACTGCCCCACTACAGCGCCGTCTACCCCACAGCGGTGCGCTACACCTCCACTGTTGGACAAATGGTCTTGACATTCATGACAAATTAGCAATTTAAGAGTTGCTTTGAGGATGCAGCCTTGCGTTCTCAGGTCCTTCCTAGTGCAAAGACGTTCCTGATGTGCTCAGCACCCTTGCCAGGCACAACAAATTCCTACCATCCTTCACTTACGATCCCGACCACCCCCCCGCTAGAGATCCCGACACAGCTTGATCCAACATCAAAGGGAGGCACACATCTGGTCCCGAACAGAGTCGGATCGGAAACATGGCCTCGACCACATCATCGACGCTCTCTTGCAGCCCAAAGAAGGAACAAATGATGGGTAATCTCACAGATCCTGGCACATCCCTTACGCATGGTTCGTTTCTACAATCAAGCAAATCAAGTCTCATACCGGACCCAAACGTGTCCAATGTGAAGGTAGGTCAGGCCATCACACCTAACTCAGCATTTAGTTGTCCTCAAAATCTCAAGTCCGGCCCTTTTGAAGACAAATTTTCTGGTTTGAACATTGGAGAGGATACATCGGTCCAACACCAACACGTACACGTTTCAACGGAAGAATCAACACCGGCATCAGTAATCCAGACCACTCACTTACCGAAACATGACGCTCTACCCGCCGGTCAAGAATCAGTTCAAGCCGATGACGAAAGAGCAACGCATACGTCAGCCGAAGCCGGCCATCAATCTTCTCTCCAGATTAGGGAAGAGGCCTCCAGTGAGAGCCCGCGACAGGGTACTTACCAAATGACTCAATCTGTTTCTTTAACCTCTTCACCGAATGATGCGGCTCTGCCCTCTCCTACATCCATAAGTCCAGCCCTGAGCCCCTTACAAACTCTGCATTCAGCGCGATCCGTTCAGAGAAAGCCTGTCAACTCTCAGCCAGGCATATCACGATCCGCATCAATGTCTGCGGTGCCCCAATTGCGACCCGCCAGTACTTCCCAAGGGGCCGTGCCCCAGAGAGGCGTGACTAGAGTTCCCGGACCAATGCCGAACCATCTGAGCCGAGATGGCTCTGGCCGGCGGTATTTGAATGCACCTCTCAGCGCCATCGTGGAAAGCGAAACACCTGAAGGTTTAGTATCACTAGTGCAGAGGAATCCATTAGACCCGAAGAACATGCACTGCATCATCTGCTTTCGCCTTATATACAGTGGAGAGTCCTTCGATGCATGTGTCACATGTTTCTCTTACCCGCAACAAAAGGCCGTCCAATTCTGCAGCAGCTGCAAAGCAGCCGCCACTACTCACTTTGATGGTAATACTCATACTGGAGTAAACAGTCGGATCTTGCGATCAGAGTATGTCTTTTCTGCGGGCACCAACCCACGTTTTCACACCCATAGCCTTGATTATGCAATTGGCAAGCCGAGCTAAAAGAGCTACAGGGGCGCAAAAATACCATATGCTTGTCCTGTCTGTCGAGTCGTTCAAGATGGATCGAATTCCGTCTTCTGCGGCGTCTGCACCACCAGCTCAGACCGATGGTGCGTACCCTGCTATAAGTCGGGAATAGGTCTCCATCAGTGCGGCAGCCTTATTATCCAGATGGTTTTCTCCAAGGACCAAGCCATGAAGTGCAAAGCCATTCAAAATCACTTCACAGCCTTTACCA
>Ga0335075_10014684_pt1 | contig 11745 bp, 10 predicted proteins | sample Lox_Sample_24_FD_206723 | JGI IMG/M metagenome (GOLD analysis project Ga0335075, IMG submission 206723) | Soil microbial communities from Loxahatchee National Wildlife Refuge, Florida, United States - Lox_Sample_2.4 | ecosystem: Environmental > Terrestrial > Soil > Wetlands | place: USA... | reverse complement strand
GTGCCCATGGGCGCTTTCGCCGTCCCCGCCTTCCTTCCCAAGCGCAGTTGACGTTCGCCGATAGCCCGCGACACGCCCAGGCCCACAGCGCGCCACGTACCCTTGCAAACGCATCATGGGACCCCTGGTCGTCAAGCTCGGCTCCAGCATCGTCGCCAACGACGACGGCGAGGTGCGCGCGGACGTCCTGGGCCGGATCTGTGACGAGGTCGCCGAGCTCCACAGGACCGGCCGCGCACTGATCATCGTCACCAGCGGCGCGATCGCGCGGGGGATGGGGGTCATGGCGCTGCCGGTGCGCCCGCGGACCATCGATGAGCTCCAGGCGGCCAGCGCGGTGGGCCAGGGCAAGCTGTACCAGGTCTATGACGAGATGCTGCGCGACCGGGGGGTGCCGACCGCCCAGGTGCTGCTCACCTTCTTTGACATGAGCGCGCGGACGCACTACCTCAACGCCCGTCAGACGCTGCGCAAGCTGCTGGAGTGGCGCGTGGTGCCGGTCATCAACGAGAACGACACCACCACCACCGACGAGATCTCGTTCGGCAACAACGACTTCCTCGCCGCGCAGGTGGCGATCCTGCTCGGGGCCGAGCGGCTGCTGCTGCTCACCGACGCCGGCGGCGTGTTCACCGCCGACCCGCATCACGACCCCGCCGCGCAGCTCGTCACCGAGGTGACGGACTTCAGCGCGCTCGATCCACTCGACATCGGGCAGACGGCCTCGCCGCTGGGCTCGGGCGGGATGCGCTCCAAGGTGGTGGCCGCCGAGATGGCCACCGCGGCGGGGATCCCGACGGTCATCGCCAGTGGGCTCACCCCCGGGACGATCGCCGCCGCTGCCACCGGGGCCCCCACGGGCACCGGGTTCCCGGCGCGGGAGGGGCGCTACTCCAGCTTCAAGCTGTGGCTGAAGTACGCCAAGCCGGTGCGGGGCCGGGTCCTCGTCGACGCCGGTGCCGCCCGCGCGCTGCGTGGCGGGGGAGCCAGTCTGCTGCCGGTGGGCGTCGTCGAGGTGAGCGGCGTCTTCGAGGCCGGCGATGCGGTGGAGATCGCCCATGAGGACGCGACCGTCGGCAAGGGGATCAGCAACTACTCGGCCGCCGAGCTGCGCCAGGTGCGGGGACTGCAGTCCGGCGCGGTGCGGACCGTCTTGCCCCGCGCCAGCGAAGAGGCGATCCACCGCGACTATTTCGTCCTGGCCTAGATGGTTGATTCCACGACCCCGCGTGCCGGATGAATCCGGATGATGCATCGCCGGAACGGCGTCCTCGGACCTCGATGTGGCAGGGCCACACCTTCGGTCCTGCGTCCTTGACCGGCTCGATGGCGGGTGGGCCCGGTTCCCCCGGCCTCCACGCGGCCGTGGAATCAACCATCTAGCCGCGGGCGGATACAGTCCGCGTGGGATGGCCGGGATGCGGACCGAGGAGTCGGCTGAGACCGAAGCGCCGGTCATGGCGGATGTGCGGTCCGTGGGCCGCGTCGCGGAGGCGGGCGATCTCAGCCCGGCCGGCCTCCTCGCCCTCCAGCGCGCCGCCGGCAATCGTGTGGCCCGGGCGGCGATCGCCCGCGGCCAGCTCGGTGGCGGCCGGCGGATCCTGGCCCGCGACAAGAGTCTCGATGATCAGGTCGCCGACCTGCAGGCGAAGATCTCCGCCGCTCCCACCGTCACCGATCCCCTCAAGCAGGAGGCCAAGGCGCTGGCCACCAAGTGCTGGGCCGGCAAGGACGCCGACATCGCCGCCGCGCGCGGGCAGGTGAAGAGGATCGTCGGCTCGCTCATGGCCAACAAGGCCCAGGACACCGGCATCGATATCGCCGCAGCCACCAAGGACGGCGAGGTCGAGAAGTCGGCGCTGGCCCAGATGGGCAACTCCACCATCCCCGGCATGGAGAACTACCTGGTCAAGATGGCCCGCCTGGGCGGGGTCGCCATCACCGGCCCCGCCGCCAACCAGAAGGTCACCGACTGGCTCGATGCCAACACGGACAAGATCGGCGGCGCGCTCGTCAAGCTCCAGGGCCAGGGCGTCACGGGCATGAAACAGACCGACCTCGGCCAGGAGGTCCTGGGGCAGATGCTCACGGTCTTCTTCCGTGCCGCCACCGACGCCGAGGGCGACATCAAGCCCGACCCGCTGGGCAAGCTCGCCAAGCTCGGCGTCGACGCCGCGACGGGCGAGATCATCGCCGACTGCGACGTGTGGGCCACCTACGGCGCGCGCCTGTTTCGCGCCATCGGGTGGGACACGGTGGCCTACCTCAGCGTCATGCCCGACGAGAAGGATCCCACCGACTCCTCGGTGGACCGCCCCGGCCACGCCGTCGCGCTGGTCAGCCACACGGTGGGGCAGACCACCTCCTACGCGGGGGTGAGTGATTTCACCATCCAGGCGTTCACCGCCACCACCGAGGCCGCTGCCAAGCAGGAGCTGCTGGACCTGGCCCTGGACATCTACTCGGCCAAGGGCATCCCCAAGAAGTACAAGTCCTACTACGTCGCCGCCGGGGCCGGGGGCGCCTACGACGTGAAGATCCTCGATCCGGTCAAGAACGGGCTCACGCCATGGAAGAGCGTGCCGTGACCAGCCGCGTCCAGAGGCCCCAGGGCACTCGGTAACCTTTGATCCATCATGGCCAGCACCGCACTGTCCATCGCCGAGACCTGCCAGACCGCCCAGCGCGCCGCACGCGCCTTGGCCGTGCTGGGCTCCGGGGTCAAGGACGAGGCGCTGTACGCGATGGCCGACGCGCTGGAGCAGTCGACCGAGCAGATCCTCGAGGCCAACGCCCGCGACCTGCAGGACGGAGAGGAGAACGGCCTGTCGGCGGCGCTGCTCGACCGGCTCGCCCTCAACCCCGCCCGTATCGCCGCCATGGCGGCGGGGGTGCGCAAGATCGCCGCCCTGCCGGACCCGGTGGGCGAGGTCATCGACGGCTCGACCCTCCCCAACGGGCTGCAGATGCGGCGCGTTCGCGTCCCGCTGGGCGTGATCGCCGTGGTCTACGAGGCCCGCCCCAACGTCACCATCGATGCGGCGGCACTGTGCCTGAAGTCAGGCAACGCGGTGGTGCTGCGGGGGTCAAGCTCCGCCGCGCACTCCAACGCGGTGCTCGCCGCGGTGGCCTCAGATGCGGCCACTGCCGCCGGGCTGCCGGCGGGCGCGATGTCGCTGATCGCCGGCGGGGCACGTGAGGAGCTGGCCGAGCTCGCCACGCAGACGGGCGTCGTGGACCTGATCATCCCCCGGGGTGGAGAGGGCCTGAAGGCGGCGCTCAAGGGGGTGGCCACGGTCCCGGTGATCTACGCCGCCTCCGGCAACAACCACGTCTACGTCGACGCCGGCGCCGATCTCGACGCCGCCCGCGCCATCGTCCTCAACGCCAAGCTGCAGCGGCCCGGAACCTGCAACGCCGCCGAGACCCTGCTGGTCCACAGCGCCGAGGCCGACCAGTTCCTCCCCGACGTCCTCGGTCCTCTGCACGAGGCCGGCGTCGCGCTGCACGGCGACGATCGGGTCCGTGCCGCCGTCCCCGACCTCCCCGTCCACCCCGCCACCGACGAGGACTGGGACACGGAGTACCTCGCGCTGGAGATGGCGGTGGGCGTGGTGGACTCCGTCGAGGACGCCATCGGCCACGTCAACGCCCACGGCAGCGGGCACTCCGAGGCCATCGTCACCCCGTCCACGGCCGCCGCGCGGGCCTTCCAGCTCGGCGTCGACGCGGCCTGCGTGTACGTCAACGCGTCGACGCGCTTCACCGACGGCGGCGAGTTCGGGATGGGGGCCGAGATCGGCAACTCCACCCAGAAGCTCCACGCCCGCGGGCCGATCGGGCTGCGCGAGCTGTGCACGTTCAAGTACCTGGTCGACGGCGCCGGGCACGTCCGCGCCTGATCTGGCCCGTCTGAGCCCACGCGCGGCCACCATCAGCGACGATGCGCATCGGCATCCTCGGCGGCACCTTCAATCCGCCACACCTCGGTCACCTCGTGGCAGCCCAGGAGGCATACCGTGAGCTCGACTTGGACCAGGTGGTGCTCATTCCTGCCGGCATCCCGCCCCACAAGCCCGTCGACGACGAGCCGGGGCCCGAGCACCGGCTCGCGCTGTGCCGGCTGGCCGTCGACGGCGATGATCGCTTCACCGTGTCTGACCTGGAGCTGCGCCGCGACGGCCCGTCCTTCACGGTCGATACCCTCAAGACACTGAGAACGCAATCGCCCTCAGACGACCTGTTCCTCATCCTCGGCGGTGACATCGCCGCGGGGCTCCCGAAGTGGCATGAGCCCGAGCGGGTGTTGGAGCTGGCGACGGTGGCGATCGCCAAGCGCCGCGGGACGGCGAAGGCGGCGGTCCAGGAGGCCCTGGCGCAACTCACCGGCGGTGAGCGGGCCCGGTTCTTCCAGATGCCGCGGATCGGGATCTCCTCGACGATGGTCCGCCGCCGGGTCCGCGCCGGGCAGCCGATCCGCTACTTCGTTCCCGACGGCGTGATGGACTACATCGAGACCCACGGCCTGTACGGCCCACCAGGAGGAAAATGACCCAAGCCAACCCCACGCACGACGCCCCTCGTCAGCTCAGTCCCGAGGAGACGGTCGCCGCCGTGGCGGACCTTGCCGCCGATCGCAAGGCGCTGGACATCGTCCAGCTCGATGTGCGGGGCATGATCGGCTACGCGGACTATTTCGTCATCTGCACCGGCCGGACCGACCGCCAGGCGCGGGCGATCCACGACGCCATCCACGAGGGCATGAAGAGGCGCGGGATCCTGCCGCGCCGCGTCGAAGGGCTCACGGAGTCCAAGTGGATCCTCATGGACTACCTCGACGTGGTCGTGCACGTGTTCACGCCCGACACCCGGGAGTACTACCGGCTCGAGCAGCTCTGGGGCGAGGCGCCGTCGCTGGCCGTCGGCGTGGCCTGAGCCGTCCCCACTCGCCCGCCCCGCCTCCTACAGCGCCGTCATCAGCTTCGGCGCCACTTCCTTCTTGCGGCTCATGACGCCGGGCAGCTCGATCACGCTATCGGCCGCCTCCACGCCGAAGCTGCGTGCCACCGCGCCGACGTCACCGGCGACGAGCATCTCCGTGCCCTTGTCCATCACGTCGGTGACCATCAGCGCGTAGAGGGCCAACTCGCGGTCCTCGCGCTCGCGCTGCAGCGCCTCCAGCAGCTCCCCGGTGCGCTCCATCAGCGCGTCGCCGACGACCTCGACCTGCGCGATGCAGATCTCCTGGCCGCCGCGCACCTGGTAGCGCTTGGCGTCACGGGTGACGATCTCCTCCGCGCTGAGGTCAGAGACATCGGAGGTGGCCTCGAACATCTCGCGGCCCAGGGCGTGGGCGTCGACGGCCAGCACGCGCTCCAGGTACTCGACCACCGCGTGGTCACGCCGCGTGGTGGTGGCGGAGTTGAGGATGACGGTGTCCGACAGGACCGCCCCCAGCAGCATCAGCGCCGTCGGGCGGCTGGGCTCCATGCCGGCGTTGCGGAAGCGCTCGACCACAAGCGTGGCCGTCGACCCCACCGGGTCAAAGGTGGCGGTCACCGGGATGCGGGTCTCGATCGACCCGATGTGATGGTGGTCGAGGATCTCCAGGATCTCGGCCTCGTCGATCCCCACGGCGCTCTGAGCCTGCTCGGCGTGGTCCACCAGCACCACTCGCCGCCGCGACGGCGCGACCAGGTCTGAGCGGGTGACCAGGCCCACCGGCCGGTCGTCGGCGTCGACGGCCACCGCCGCGCCGTAGTGGCTCTCCTTGATCTGCTCGGAGATGTCGTTGACCAAGAAGTCGGTGTTGACGGTCAGCGGGTCTGGCTCCATGAGCGCGCTGCAGGGGGCGGCGAGGGTGATCATCCGCCCGGCCACGTAGCTGTCGAGCGGCGAGATGACGATGGCGGTGCCCCGCTCGCGGGCGGCGGCCAGCGCCTCGGGGGCCGGCTGGGCGGAGTTGGAGAGCACCACCAACGCGGCGCCGAGCTCGATCACTCGCGTCTGGGCGTCCGGGCGGTTGCCGACGACGACGACGTCGCCATCGGAGATCCCGCTGCGCGAGGCCGGGTCCATCGCGTAGACCCATACCCGGCCCGACAGCCGTCGCTCCTCGCCGCAGACGAGCTCGCCCTCCAGGGCGGCGACGACCGCGCTGAGGAAGGTGGGCGCCTCCTCCAGGGTGGAGGTGCGCAGCGAGTCGCGGACGTAGCGCCGGGCCAGGGCGCGTTCGGTGAGCACGCCGGCCAGCGCACCCGCGTCATCGACGATCGGCACGAGCTCCAGGTCGGCCTTGGCCATCGCCCGTCCGGCTTCGCGCACCGGCTCGTCGTGGCGGCTGACGGGGAAGTTCTCCTGCATCACGTCGGCGGCGCGCAGCATCACATGGGCGAGGTAGCGGGGCTCGCTGGCCCCGCTGCGCGCCAGCAGCCATCGCGTCTGCGAGTTGAGGTCGCCCAGCCGCGCCGCGACGTAGTCGTTGTTGGGGTCCAGCCTCCCCTTGAGCTCCGCGTAGCCGATCGCGGAGGCGATCGAATCGGTGTCGGGGTTGCGGTGACCGGTGACGTAGATGGGCCGCACCCGCCGATTATCGCGGGCGCGATACCGTCCCGTCGACACGGACCCCACCCATCCCTGCTGCCACTGACATCAGGAGTGTCGATGCCGACCGCACCCACCATCCTTCCCACGCAGATCACCCAGGGCAGCGCTCCGGGTCTCAACTATCGCCTGGAGGGCGAGCTCGTCCCGGTGCTGCACATGGCGCTCAATGGGGAGGTGCCCGTCTACTTCGAGCATCACGTGCTGCTGTGGAAGTACCCCAGCCTCCAGATCGGTCTGCATCCGCTCAAGAAGGGGCTCAAGCGCCGCGTCTTCGGCGGCATGCCCCTGCTGCTGCTCGAGGCCCAGTCCGCCGGGGAGCTGGCCTTCAGCCGTGACGCTCCCGGGCATATCGCCGCGCTGCACCTCCCGCCGGGTCAGGGCATCGTCGTGCGCGAGCACCAGTTCCTCGCCGCCACCGGCCACGTCCAGTACGACTACAACCGCATCAAGGGCTTCGCCAACATGCTCTACGGCGGGGGCTTCTTCATCGACGAGTTCTTCGCCGGCGACCAGGAAGGCGTGGTCTGGGTGCACGGGTACGGCAACGTCTTCGAGAAGCAGCTCGACGCGGGGGAGACGATCGATATCGAGCCGGGCGGCTGGGTGTACCGCGATCACTCGGTCTCCATGACCCAGGAGGTCTACGGCTTCAAGACCGGCTTCTTGGGCGGCGGCGCCGGCAACCTCATCTTCAATCGCTTCACCGGCCCGGGCCGCGTCGGCCTCCAGAGCGCGTACTTTCACCCGCCCGTCAGCGAGGGCGCGGGCGGCAACGCCCAGCGCGAGGGCGCCGGGGGCCTGCTCGGCGGCATCGTCGGCGGCCTGCTCGACAACTAGACACAGCCCTCAGATCGCGGAGCGCGCCACATGCCCCACGAGCCCGGTCATCTTCAGACCCACCCGCTGCCCCCCGGGATCGTCGGCGCCCTGGGGATCGGCGGTTATCAGCTGCTCGCCGACGTCGCCGGGGTGGGGGCCGGGCGCATCGGGTCCCACATATTCCTGCTCGTGGCACCCGACCCGGATCCCACCGTGCCGGATGCGGGCACCCAGATCACGCTGCACCAGGCGCGCCTGAAGGATGAGGCCGACGTCGCCGCCTTCACCCAGCTCGCCGCCCAGCTCGGGTACCTGCGCCTCTCGGGCTACCGGCTCACGCTGGAACGCCACGGGCTGCGCAGCAAGGTCGGCGTGCTCAACCCGGCCACCGGGGCCATCGTCACCACCATCCCCGACAAGCATCCCGGAGGGCTGTTCGGCGGGGGTGGGGGCGCCGCCAAGCTGCTGGCCGGCGCGCGATCGCTGCCGCCGGCGGGGGCGCCGCCGGATCTCCAGGACCCCGAGCTCCTGCGCCAGGTGCTGCTGGCCCTCGCCCTGCGCGACGAGGACGTCTCCGGCGCCGAGGCGGCTGAGCTGGCCGACCGCGCGCTGCAGCTGACCCGGGGGGACGCCGCACTGGACCCGCCGGCGGCGCTGGAGGCGGCCAAGAACGCATAGGCATTTCGCCGACTGAGCTAAAGATGACCGGAATCCGGCCGATAGTGGCGGCATGCCCACCAATGTCGCCGCCGGCTCGGGCTGCGCGGCGCGCTGACCTCACCGACGCAGGATGCCCGGCACCCATTTTGACTCAGAGCAGCGCCTGTCGCTGATCCTCGAGACCCAGCAAGCGATCGCGGCGGCGGGCGACGATCTGGAGAGCCTGATGCAGATCGTCGCCGACCGGTCGACGGCGATCCTCGGCGCCGACGGCGCCATGGTGAACCTCATCGACGGCGACATGCTCCATACGCGAGCCGCCAGCGGGACGGGCAGCGCCGTGCACAACGCCCGGCGCCCCATCGGCAATTCGATCGCGCGGTACGCCATCGAGAGCGGACAACCCCTGCTGGTGGAGGACACCCGCACCGACCACCGCATCAACCAGGAGATGCGCGGCAAGGTCGGGGACACGTCGCTGATCTGCGTCCCGCTGTTCTCGGGCTCCGACGTCATCGGCACGCTCAACGTGATGAGCAACTCCGAGACCGAGCGGCTCAACGAGGAGGACCGCCAGACCCTCGAGATGCTCTCCGTGGTCCTTTCGGCCGGGGTCAGCCGCGTGGCCGAGTTCGACGCCCGCCGTGCCCAGGCCCAGGCCATCGCGCGCTTCCGGACGCTGTTTGACGGCGCCTCGCTGGGGATCCTGCGCCTGGACGCCGACGGTGTGGCCGTCGAGGTCAACCCCGCGCTGGAGGAGATGCTGGGCGCCGGTGCCGACGAGCTGATCGGCTCGCGCTTCAGCGCCCACCTGATCGCCGAGCACCGCGAGACCGTCGACGCCCTGTTGGCCGAGACGGTGGCCGGCGCCCGTGACTCCTTTGCCCTGGAGGCGCGCTGCACCACCAAGTCGGGCGATTCGCTGTGGGCCCACGTGCGGGCCGTCGCCGAGCAGCGCGACACCGCCGCGCCGCTGCGCGTGGTGGCGATGATCGAGAACATCTCCGAGCGCAAGCGCGCCGAGCAGGAGCTCATCCGCCAGTCCCAGCTCAACGAGCACCAGGCGCTGCACGACCCCCTCACCGGTCTGCCCAACCGGCTGCTCTTCGGCGAGCGGATCGACCACGCCATCCGCCACGCCGAGCGCAACCACTCACGGCTCGCCGTCGTGCTCATGGACCTGGACCGCTTCAAGGAGGTCAACGACTCGCTCGGGCACTCCGCCGGGGACCACCTGCTCATCAAGGTCGGCGAGCGCATGCGCGACGCCATCCGCGGCTCGGACACGGTGGCCCGCCTGGGGGGCGACGAGTTCGGGCTGCTGCTGCCCGACCTGCATGACGGCGACGGCGCGATCCCCGTGATCACGCGCATCCGCGCCGCCCTCGAGCGGCCCGTCTACGTGCACTCGCTGCCCCTGGCGGTGGAGGCCTCGATCGGGATCGCGGTCTATCCCGATCACGGCACCGACGCCCAGGCGCTCATCCAGAAGGCCGACGTCGCCATGTATGACTCCAAGCGCGACAACGCCTCCCACACCTTCTACGACGAGGGCTCGCACGAGTACGACGTCACCCGCCTGACCCTCGTCGCCGAGCTGCGCCGGGCCATCGCCGCCCACGAGCTCATCCTCCACTATCAGCCCAAGGCGGCGCTTGAGAGCGGCGCGGTCCGCTCCGTGGAGGCGCTGCTGCGCTGGGAGCACCCCGAGCGCGGGATGGTCTTCCCTGACTCCTTCATCCCCATCGCCCAGGAGACCGGGCTCATCGGCCCGCTGACCCTGTACGTGGTCGAGGAGGCGCTGCGCCAGGGCCGCCAGTGGCGTGACGCCGGCCTGGACCTGTCGATCAGCGTCAACCTCTCGACGCGCAACCTGCTCGACCGCGACTTCCCCAACCAGGTGGCGGCGCTGCTCAAGCGATGGGGGATGGGCCCCGAGTGGCTGGAGCTGGAGGTCACCGAGTCCTCCATGCTGGCCAACCCGACGCGGGCCAAGGCCGTGCTCTCAGAGCTCTCGGCGCTGGGCCTGCGCCTCTCCATCGACGACTTCGGCACCGGGTACTCGTCGCTGAGCTACCTGCGCCAGCTGCCCGTCGACGAGATCAAGATCGATCGCTCGTTCGTGATGGGGATGAGCGAGCAGACCGGCGACGCGGTCATCGTCCGCTCCACCGTGGATCTGGGCCGCAACCTCGGGCTCGAGGTCGTCGCCGAGGGCGTGGAGACGGTGGAGCACTGGAACCAGCTGCGCGCGCTGGGCTGCAACACCGCCCAGGGCTACTTCCTCTCCAAGCCCGTCTCGCCCGAGGAGCTCACCGCGTGGCTGCAGGCACGGCCGGGCGCTGAGCGCGACGTCGCCGCGGCCTAGAACGTCTAGAACGACGAACGCCGCCACGGAGGGCGGCGTCCTGGAGTGGAGCTAGCCGGGCTCGAACCGGCGACCTCCTGCATGCCATGCAGGCGCTCTCCCAGCTGAGCTATAGCCCCGTTGGGTCCTGAGGCAAGGGTAGTACATGGGCCGTCACCGGCGCGGACGGCTGCTTTCATCTCGCCGATGGAGCCGCCTCTGGACGCTCAGGGCCTCAGCCGCCGGTACGGGCGCCTCACCGCCCTGGCCGGGCTGAGCCTCACCCTGGGCCCTGGAGAGTGCGTCGCGCTGATCGGGGCCAACGGCAGCGGCAAGTCGACGGCCGTGGGCATGATCACCGGCAGCCTGACGCCGACGGCCGGCACTGTGCGCATCTGCGGCGCCGATCCGCATCGCGAGCCCGAGGCCCAGCGGGCACGGGCCTCGGTGGCGGTCGTGCCCGACACGCCGCTGCTCTACGAGGACCTGTCGGTGCGCCAGCACCTCGAGCTGGTGGCACTCGCCCACGACTGCGCCGACGACGAGCTGGACGGCCGCATCGACCAGATGCTGGGCGAGCTGGGGCTCGCCGCGCGCGCCGACTATCTGCCACACGAGCTGTCGCGAGGGATGCGCCAGAAGACACAGCTCGCCTGCGCGCTGATCCGGCCGATGTCGCTGCTGGTGCTCGACGAGCCGGTGGTGGGGCTCGATCCGCCGTCGCAGGCGCTCCTGGCCGAGCTGCTGGTGGCGGCCAAAGGGGAGGGGGTGGCCGTCCTGTTCACCACTCATCAACTCGCCTTCGCCGACGGGATCGCCGATCGCGGCGTGGTGCTGGAGGAAGGCGAGGTGCTCGACGAGGGTCCCTGGGAGGAGCTGGCCCGCCGCGCGGGCGAGCGGGGATGGCGGGCATATTGAGCGCGGGCGGATACCCGGCGGCGACGGTGGCCGGCGTGCGGCGCTATCAGGCGGTGGCGCGGCGCCGCCCCGGCAGGGGCGAGCGGCTGGAGGCGGTCTACATCGCGGGCGTGGTGATGCTGATCGCCCTCGTCCTCGTCTACCACGCGGCGCACACGGCGCTCGTCGAGGTGATCGACCCGCTCGAGGTGGCGCGGTGGGGGCCGGCACTGACGCTGCTGGCCCTTCTGGGGGCGGGCTACTGGGGCACCGTGCAGGGGCCGGTGGTGTTCTCGGTGGCCGACCTCGGCCATCTGATCCTGGGGTCACCGCTGCCGCGGCGGGCGCTCGTCGCCGGGCCGCTGCTGCGCGGCGTGGCCGCCGGCGCCGTGACCGCTGCCGCCGCCGGCGGCGTG
>Ga0335075_10014683_pt1 | contig 11745 bp, 10 predicted proteins | sample Lox_Sample_24_FD_206723 | JGI IMG/M metagenome (GOLD analysis project Ga0335075, IMG submission 206723) | Soil microbial communities from Loxahatchee National Wildlife Refuge, Florida, United States - Lox_Sample_2.4 | ecosystem: Environmental > Terrestrial > Soil > Wetlands | place: USA... | reverse complement strand
GGAACAGTTCCACGAGCCAGAGCAGCTGCCAGTGCCGGGGCTCGAGCAGCTGGGCCGACCGTGGCTGGCGGGCCGTGCTGGTCGCCGGCCGGCGCCCGCCCCTGGGCCGGGCGGGCTCACTACGCTGAACCTTCGCCCAGGCCCAGCAGGGCTACCCGGGCCATCAGGATCGCCCGCCGGGACGCGACGTTGCCCACCTCCTCCGGCTGCTCGGGGCACTCCCCCGCGGCGATCGCCCGGTTCATCCGGCCCCGCGCGTCGATCCGCGTGATCATCTCGAAGATCATCCTGGGGTCCAGCTGTGACATCTTCCTGGTCCGCTCGAGCACATCGCCCAGCTCCCCGACCCAGACGTTCTTGATGCCGCCGCCGTGGGCGTGGTCGAGCAGCACCGAAAGCACGTGTCCCCGGTCGCCGTACCAGAAGGTTATGGTCACCGCCTCCTGCTGGCCCCGGGCATCGCCGTAGCTCCAGCACTGGCCGGGGCTGGGCGAGCCGATCGATGCCGCCCAGGCCGGCTCGCTGACCCCCAGCGCGGCCAGCCGGCCAGCGGCGGCTGCCGCCGAGGCGCGCAGCTGCGGCGAGCCGACCGCGCCGAGCACGCGCAGGGTGGCCAGCGCCTCCGGGGTCCCCGCCTGTTCGGCGGCCGCCACGATCGCTTCCGCCTGGTCGCTGCGGGAACCGAGCGCGGCCACGATGTCCGAACCCCACAGCTCAGCGTCGAGCGGGCTGTCCACCTCGGCCAGCACCATGCGCGCCTCGGTGAGCACCGCGGCCAGGGTGTCCGCGGGCGAGGCCCGGGCGAACACGGCCTCGAGCTCAGGATCGTCGAACAGCGACCTGAACGGCTCGTCCGGTGGCTGCGGGCTCATGGCCGCATCCTGCCACGGCAGGCACGGCAGCGAGCCCATCCCACTGCACCGAATTTGCCGGCCTGGCCGGGGTGACAGAATCTGTAGCGATCATGGCCGCCCGCTGGACCCGAGAGAGGACGACCCGTGGAACGGACACCGCGCTGGGGCATCACGCTCCCGCTGCCAGGCATGGCCCTTACCGAGCAGCGCGACATCGTCGCCGGTCTGCCCGCGCTCGGCTACACCGACGCCTGGACCGCCGAGGTCAACGGCAGCGATGCGTTCACGCCCCTGATCCTGACCGCGGGCTGGGCCAGCGAGCTGCGGCTGGGCACGGCCATCGTCCCGATCTACACGCGCGCGCCCGGCGTGCTGGCCATGAGCGGCGCCACGCTGGCCAGCCTGGCCCCGGGCCGCGTCGTGCTGGGCATCGGCACCTCGTCCCCGGTCATCGTGGAGCAGTGGAACGGGATCGAGTTCGCCCGGCCGTACCAGCGGTCCAAGGACATGCTGCGGTTCTTGCGCCGGGCGCTGGCCGGGGAGAAGGTCACCGAGGAGTACCCGACGTTCCGGGTCAGCGGGTTCCGGCTGGATCCCCCGCCCGCCATGCCGCCGGCCCTGGCGCTGGCCGCACTACGCCCGCAGATGATCAGGCTGGCCGCGGCCGAGGCCGGCACGGCGATCACGAACTGGCTGGCGCCCGGGGACGTGCCCACGGTGCGCGCCGTGGCCGGGCCCGAGTGCGAACTGGTCGCGCGGATCTTCGTGTGCCCCACGCCCGACGCCGAGCTCGCCCGGGCCATCGGCCGGCGGATGATCGCGGCCTACCTGACCGTGCCCGCCTATGCCGCGTTCCACGTCTGGCTGGGCCGGGGCGAGGCGTTGGCGCCGATGCAGGAGGCGTGGGCGGCGGGCGACCGCAAAGGCGCGCTGGAGAAGATCAGCGACGAGGTCGTCGACGACCTGCTCGTGCACGGTCCCCTGGCCGCCTGCCGGGAACGGGTCGCCGAGTACCAGGCCTGCGGCCTGGACACGCCGGTCATGGCGATCGCCGCGCCGCCGGGAACGGACGTGGCGGCCGCCGTGCGCGGGCTCAGCCGTCCCTGACCACCAGGCTCAGCCGCCCCTGACCACCGGGGCTCAGCCGCCCCCGGTTGACCGGGCCGGTCACCTCACCCCGGCCCAGGCCTGGCTAAAGTAGAACAGGTTTCAGTATGGTCCGGCCAGGCATGGTCCCGCGCCAGCCGGAACTCCAGCTGACCGGAGGAAACCATGGGCAGGCTCGACGGCAAGGTAGCCCTGATCACGGGCGGCGCCCGGGGAATGGGCAAGTCGCACGTGCGGCATTTCGTCGCCGAGGGCGCGCGGGTCGTCTTCGGCGACGTGCTGGACGACAAGGGCCGCTACGTGGCCGACGGACTCGGCCTGCAGTCCTGCCGGTATGTGCATCACGACGTGACCTCGGAAACCGACTGGGCCACCGCGGTGGCCACGGCGACGGACGTGTTCGGCCGGCTCGACGTGCTGGTCAACAACGCGGGCGTGCTGAGGTTCGCCAGCATCGCGGAGATGCCGCTGACCGAATTCCGCCGGATCCTCGAGGTCAACGCGGTCGGCTGCTGGCTCGGCATGAAGGCGGTCATCGAGCCGATGAAGGCCGCGGGCGGCGGGTCGATCGTCAACATCTCCTCGATCGAGGGCTTCGCCGGGGCGGCCGGGCTCTCGGCCTACAGCGCCAGCAAGTTCGCGGTGCGCGGCATGACCAAGGTCGCGGCGCGGGAGTTCGGCCAGTTCGGCATCCGGGTCAACTCGGTCCATCCCGGGGGCGTGCTGACGCGGATGACCCTCGAGCAGGCCGGCAGCCACGATCCCGCCGACGGTGCCGCGCTCCTCAAGTCGCTGCCGATCTCGCGGCTCGCCGAGCCGATCGAGATCTCCAGGCTGGTCGCCTTCCTGGCCTCCGACGACTCGTCCTACTCAACCGGCAGCGAGTTCGTGGCCGACGGCGGGATTCTGAGCGGGCCGGGCTACTAGGGGTACGGGCAAGGAGCATTTCCGACATGAGCGACCAGGTGACGCTGGACGGCAGGACCGCGATCGTGACCGGCGCCGGCCACGGCCTGGGCCGGGCCGAGGCGATCGCGCTGGCCCGGGCCGGGGCCCGGGTGGTGCTCAACGACCTGCCCGGCCCGGCCGTGCACGGCGTGGCCGGCGAGATCACCGCGGCCGGCGGGCAGGCGGTGGCCCGCGAAGGTGACATCGGGGACTGGGCGACCGGCCAGGACCTGGTGGCCACCGCCGTCGGCCGGTTCGGCGGCCTGGACATCCTGGTGAACAACGCCGGGGTGCTCAGGGACCGGATGATCTTCACCATGTCCGCCGAGGAGTGGGACCTGGTCCTGCGGGTGCACCTGCGCGGCCACTTCGTGACCAGCCGCCACGCCACCGCATTCTGGCGCGAGGCGAGCAAGCAGGCCGGCGCGCCGGTCTATGCCCGGATCGTCAACACCTCGTCGGAGGCGTTCCTGCTCGGCGCAACCGGGCAGCCCAACTACGCCGCGGCCAAGGCCGGGATCGCCGCGCTCACCGTCGTCACCGCGCGCAGCTGCGCCCGCTACGGCGTGCTGGCCAACGCCATCTGCCCGCGGGCTCGCACCGGCATGACCGCGGACCTGATGAGCGCGGCGCCGGACGGCGCGGTCGACCCGCTGGCCCCGGAACACGTGACGCCGCTGGTGCTCTACCTGGCCAGCCCGGCCGCGGCCGGAATCACCGGCGAGGTGTTCGTGGTGCACGGCGGCGTCGCGGCGGTGATGGAGCCGCCGCGGATCCGGGAAGTCTTCCTGGCCCACGAGCACGGCTCGGCCGACGGCATGTGGTCGCTCGAGGCCATCGCGAGTGCGCTGGGGCCGATGTCGGCCAGCGGCCCGCCATCGGCCGGCTTCGCCTGCCGGGACACGATGGCCCTGGCCACCGAGACCATCGGCTTCTCAGCGCCGGCCCGTGCTGACAACCAGGATCTTGAACGTTACGGAGCGGCGGAATGAAGCAGCGCGACCGGGTCGCGATGACCGCGGCGGAGGTTACGGCCTTCCTGGAAGGCTCCCGCAAGCTGCAGCTGGCCAGCATCAACCGGGACGGGACGCCGCATCTGGTCACGATGTATTACGCGATGGACGGCGGCCGGATCACGTTCTGGACCTACCAGGCATCGCAGAAGGCCCGCAATCTCGCCCGCGATCCGCGGGTCGCCTGCCTGGTCGAGGCCGGCGACGAGTACTTCGACCTGCGCGGCGTCCAGGTGCAGGGCGTCGTCAGGCCGGTCGAGGACCCGGCCGGGGTGCTCGAGATCGGCCGGCGCATCGCGGCGGTCATGTCCGGGGCACACGACGGCCTGCCCGGCGACTACATCTCCCGCACCGCGCGCAAGCGCCTCGGCTACGTGGTCGAGCCCACCCGCGTGATCTCCTGGGACCACAGCAAGCTGCTCCCCGCCGGCTGATTCAGTCCTGGTAGTACTCCATCCCCAGGTGAGTGATCTGATCCTCGCCCATCAGCCAGCGAAGCGTGTTCTTCAGCTTGGTCTGCTGGATGAACAGGTCGTGCTCGGGATAGACGCTCGGGGCGTGCTGCGGGCTCTTGAAGTAGAACGACAGCCACTCTTGCACGCCCGCCAGGCCCGCCCGCTGGGCCAGGTCGGTGAACAGCACCAGGTCAAGTACCAGCGGGGCGGCCAGGATCGAGTCACGGCACAGGAAGTCGACCTTGATCTGCATCGGATAGCCGAGCCAGCCGAAGATGTCGATGTTGTCCCAGCCCTCCTTGCTGTCACCGCGGGGCGGGTAGTAGTTGATGCGCACCTTGTGGTGGATGTCGCCGTAGAGCTGGGGATAGCGGCTGGGCTGCAGGATGTAGTCGAGCACGCCGAGTTTGGTCTGCTCCTTGGTGCGGAAGCTGTCGGGGTCGTCCAGCACCTCGCCGTCGCGGTTACCGAGGATGTTGGTCGAGTACCAGCCCTGGAGCCCCAGCATGCGGGCCTTCAGCATCGGCGCCAGCACGGTCTTTACCAGGGTCTGCCCTGACTTGAAGTCCTTGCCGGCGATGGGCAGGCCGGCCGTGCGGGCCAGCTCGGCCATGGCCGGCACGTCGACGGTGAGGTTGGGCGCTCCATTGATGAAGGGCACGCCCTCCTTGAGGGCCGCGTACGCGTAGAGCATCGAGGGCGGGACGCTCTTGTCGTCCGCATCCATCGCGGCTTCGAGGGCTTCGAGGTCCTGATGGGCCGGGCCGGGCTCGAGAAAGATCTCGGTGGATGCGCACCAGATCACAACCATCCGGTCGCAGGAGTGCGCCGCCCTGAAATCGCGGATGTCCTGGCGGACGGCCTCGGCCAAGTCTCGCTTGCCCGCTCTGGGCTTGACATTAGGGCCGTCGAGCCGCCGTACGTAGTCCTGGTCGAAGACGGCCGGCATGGGCTCGATCTCCTTCAGTTCGGCCGCGATCGGCTCGATGTGGGCGAGCCGGTCGAGCACGCCGCATTTCAGCGCGGCTTCGTAGGCCGTGTCCGTGATCGGATCCCAGGCACCGAAGACCAGCTGGTCAAGGCCGGCCAGAGGCACGAAGTCGCGGATGAGCGGTACTCGGTTTTCGGTCCGTTGGCCGAGGCGGATGGTGCCTAGCTGAGTGAGCGAACCGATGGGTTCGGCCAGGCCGCGCCTGATCAGCTCGACGCCGGCGACAAAGGACGACGCCACGGCGCCGAGGCCGACGGTCAGGACGCCCAGCCGGCCGGCGGCCGGCTGGATGTGGTGCTTGGTTGTCTCCACGAAATCTCTGGCCTCCAGGGTGATGCCGCGCTGACGCGCACATCATGTCGGGTCGTCATATCGTGCCGATGTATCGAGTCGATACATCGAAAAGATATGAGGTCCCGCGTCATGACGCAACCCCACTCAAACTTTTGGCCGCCCGGGCTCTCAGGGAGGCGTCGTCGACCACAGCACGGCCCGGCAACGTCCGGAACTCCCCGGAGGCCCACACCGTCCACGGGCCGCGGGGCGCCCAGCCTTCCATTGCGCCTCACCGGTCACACGAGTAACAGGCAGGCCCACTGGCCTCGTCCGGCCCGCGGGCCACACGCACCGCAGCCCGCCAGCCCGTGGCGCACCAGGGCCACGGCGATCATGAAGGAAGTCAGGGCCAGAGCTGCTGGCTGGCCAGGCGGGCGCCTTCGGCCATGGCCGCCAGCTTCGCCCAGGCCACCTGCGGGTCGACCGTGCTGGAGCTGGCGAACGTGGCGAAGCCGCAGTCCGTCCCGGCCAGGACGTTTTCCCGCCCGGCCAGTTGCGCGTAGCGGCCGATCCGCTGGGCCACCAGCTCGGGGTGCTCCACGTAGTTCGTGGTCGAGTCGATCACGCCGGGGATGATGGCCTGGCCGCCGGGCAGCCTGACATCTTCGAAGACGGCCCACTCGTGCTCGTGCCGGGGGTTGGCACCCTCGAACGAGATCGCGGCCGGCCTGGCCTTGAGCACCTCGCCGATGATCGTGCGCAGCGGGATGTCCCTGGTGTGCGGGCCCTCGTAGTTGCCCCAGCACAGGTGCAGCCGCATCGCCTCCGGCGGGATATCCCTGGTCGCGTGGTTGATCGCCGCGACGCGGGTGGCGACCGCGGCCAGGAATCCGTCCTGCGTGCCGCCGATCCCGGCGACGTTCCAGCCCATCGCCAGGTCCGGGCAGTCGAGCTGCAGCACCAGCCCGGCCGCGTGGATGGCGTCGTACTCGGTCTTCATCGCGTCGGCCAGGGCCGCGATGTAGTCGTCGTCGCTCTGGTAGTGCTGGTTGGAGTGGAAAAGGGCGATCACCCCGGGCGAGGCGGCCGACATGAAGACGTCGGCGACGTCCTGCCCGGCGGTGGCTTGCGTGAGGTTCGCGATGTCGGTCTCGACCAGGGAGGTGTCCCGGTAGGACACGGGGCCGACGCAGGCCGGGTTGGTCAGCCGGCGGGTGCGGCTCCGCTCGGCCAGCATCCGCTCGCCCCAGGCCGGGAAGTCCTCGCAGTCCCCGGGCCGCAGCATCTGCCCCTCGCCACCGAATCCGGTCAGCCGTTCGGTGACGTACGTGGCGTAGCTTGGCTTGCTGGCCTCGCCGTCGTTGACCACATCGACGCCCGCGCTGGCCTGGGCGCTGACCACCGAGCGGACGGCCTCGGCCAGCTGCCCGGCGTCACGTTCAGGCCCGGTTACGGAAAGGCCTGGCGGCCGGGGAAGACTGCCGGTGTGGGTAGTGAGAATGCGCTCGGTGCTCAGCCGCATGGGATCCCCTCGTGCCGGTGCGGCCCACGCTAACAGCACCGCGCCGGCCCCGGTGTGATCAGCGGCCGCAGTTCCCCGCGCGGCTATCCGGGCCGCTGGCCGAGCGCCCGGCGCAGCGCGCGGGCCTGCTCGGCCATGGCCACTATCACGGCGATTCCGTGTTCGTGGGCGGCGGTGCGGGCCAGCATGTCCAGGTGCCGATGGCCGAGCTCGGCCAGGGCCGCGGCCTGCTGCCCGTCCCGGTACGCGGCGTCTGCCTCGCGGACCTCGGCGGCGTAGCACTCCAGCGCCACGACGCGGCCGGCGATGCTGGAGTCGGCCAGGCGCGCGGCCTGGTCCTGGCTGGCGAGCAGCGCGGTGGTAACCGGGCCCGCGCCGCTCTCGGCCAGTTCGGCCCGCCGGGCGCGGAGCCGGGCCTGCTCGCGCAGGGCCAGGGCGATGTCCCATTCCTGGCTGGCCAGGGCGGCGCTGGCGGCGGGCTGATCGAGCAGGCCGGCCCGCCCGACCTCCGACGACGTGACCGCGTCGATCGCATCCTGGGCCCGCCGCAGCAGCACCCGCGACCGGGCGTCGAAATCGTCGTCGGTCAGGTAGCGGCCGTGGTAGGCACGCGCGGCGGTGGCGGCAGGCACCCGGCCGGTGGGCTGCCCGAAGCGGACGATCCGGATGCCGAGGACCACGGCGGTAAGCACCGCGATGATCTCCGCGAGAAGCAGCGTATAGCGGTTCGAAGCGGCTTCCCAGCCGGCCGCCTCCTGGAAGGCCAGCAGGCCAACCGCCAGCGGGGTCGCGCCGAAGATCGCAATGACCCCGGCGGCGGTGATGCCGGTGACCGCCCCGTCGATCGTCGCCAGCCGCTTGCCGGGCTCGGTGGGCAGGTAGCAGCGGCGCTGAGCGGGCCGGTCCTGGCCAGCCGGGGTGAGAGACGTGCCGCAGTCGGTCAGCAACCCGCGGTCACGGGCTGGGATGCCGGGATCGACCACAGGCCGCCGCAGCCGGGCATCGACCCAGGACGCATCGTGATGATCATCCATCGGCCGGCTCCTGTCCCGCGCGCCAGAGCGCGAAAGCCGAGGGTAAGGCAGGTGAATTAGTCACCAGGGTATCGCCATGCCGCCGCCCGGCCCAGCCGCGGCTCCGGTCTGGCCTGCGTACCGCTGTGCTACATCATCTCCTCGGTGAACGGCAGCAGGACGGTCTTGAGCTCGGTGTAGGACTCGATGGCCGGGCGGCCACCCTCGCGGCCCAGGCCGGACTGGCGGTATCCGCCGAAGGCGGCGTGCGGCTCGAGCTGGTAGCCGTTGATGCCGACCGTGCCCGCCCTGATGGCCCTGGTCATCCGCATCGCGCGCTTGATGTCGCTGGTCCAGACCGTGGCCGCGAGCCCGTACTCGGTGTCGTTGGCGATCCGGACCGCCTCGTCCTCGTCGCTGAACGGGATGACCGACAGCACCGGGCCGAAGATCTCCTCCCGGGCGATGCTCATGTCGCTGGTCACGTCGGTGAACAGCGTCGGCGCGACGAAGTTGCCGGCCGCCAGGTCGCCCTCGCTGCGGGTGCCGCCGCAGACCAGCCGGGCCCCCTCGGCCTGGCCCTGGGTAATCAGGCCGAGCACCCGCTCCATCTGCTTGGTGTTGATCAGCGGCGACGACGTGACCGCCGGGTCGAACGGGTTGCCGTAGCTGACCATCCCGCCGATCATCTCGGCCATCGACAGGAACTCGTCGGTCACGTCCCGGTGCACGAGCGCCCGGGTCTGGGCCAGGCAGACCTGGCCGGACAGGCCGAGCGTGACCGTGCCCATCGTGATCGCGGCGGCCGAACCCACGTCGGCGTCGGCGAAGATCAGGGCTGGGCTCTTGCCGCCCAGTTCCAGGCTGACCCGCTTGAACCCGTCCGCCGACGCCTCGACGATCCGGCGGCCGACCGCGCGGCTGCCGGTGAACGAGAGCTTGTCGACCATCGGGTGGGTGATCAGCGCCTCGCCGGTCGGGTCGCCGGGGCCGGTAACCACGTTGAGCACCCCGGGCGGCAGCCCGGCCTCCTCGATCAGCCGGGCCAGGCGCACCACCGCGAACGTCGCGTACTCCGACGGCTTGACCACGATCGTGCAGCCCGCGGCCAGCGCTGGGGCCAGCTTCTGCGCGGCCAGCAGTAGCGGCGCGTTCCACGGGACGATCGCGCCGACCACCCCGACCGGCTCGCGCAGCGTCATGACCAGGTGATCGCCGCCCTGGTAGGGCGGCAGCGTCTCCCCGGCCAGCTTGTCCACCCAGCCCGCGTGGTGGTCGAACACGTCGGCCACCATTGCCGACGACATCCCGTAAACGCCGCCGAAGCTGAGCGGCACGCTGTTGTCGAGCGCCTGCAGCCTCAGCAGCTCATCGCCGTGCTCGCGGACCCGGGCCCGCGGCCACGGGCCCTCGTCGAAGGCCCGGCGGGCGGCGCGCACGGCCAGGTCCACGTCCTGCGCCGCGGCGATGGGGAACGAGGCGACGTCTTCCCCGGTCGCGGGATGGCGGTGGTTCCAGGTCTGCCCGGCCCGGGCCGCCGTCCACTGCCCGTCGACCAGCATCTGCCCATCAGCGAGGCCAACCTCGTCGCGATGCGGCTTGATCGATGCAACCATCGCGGGCTCCTCGGTAGAACACGTTCTATTTTGCCTGGAGCGTACACCAAAATCGCCCGCCCAGGCTCAGGCGGGCTCACCGGCCACCGCGGCGTACGCCGCCGCGCTGAACAGCGCCGTGAAGTGCTCAACCACCTCGTCTGGCGACTTGTCCAGGTCCCCGTTGATCCAGTCGAGCAGGAGCTCCACGACGCCGCCCATCAGGAAGCGGGCGACCAGCACCGGGTCGAGCCGCAGCCGGATGTCACCGGCCAGCCGCAGCGCCTGGTCGGCGGTGAGCTGGGCCAGCGCGTGCCTGGTCTCGCGGCGCAGCCGTTCCAGTCGCTCGCTGACCCCGACGACCTCGAGCGCCACCACCCTCGCCTTGCGGCGGTCATCGGTGACGGCCGTCCACCCGGCTCGCAGGCCCGCCCGCGCCTGCGCCTCGATCGTGTTCTCCCGGGCCACCGCCTCGGCCGCCTTGGTGAAGATGTCGCCGACAATGCGCTGGTAGACGCTGTACAGCAGATCTTCTCGGTCGCTGAACGACTCGTAGAAGTAGCGCGAATTGAGCGAAGCGGCGGCGCTGACGGCGCGGATCGAGGTGCGGGCGTATCCGACGGTGCCGAACAGCTCGAGCCCGGCCTCCATCAGCCGCTCCCGGCGCTCGGCCCGGCGCTGCGACGGCGTGATGCCTCGGTACCGGCGGGATGGTTCCACACGCGATTTTATCGACCGCCCGGCCCGGTCCGCTTGACCGACCGGCCGACCGGCCCACCGGCACCGGCCCACCGGCCCACCGGCCCACCCAGGGAGCCACACCTCTAGGCAAAGTGGTCTGCCAGTGCTACAGTTTTCGCGGCAAACAGGTGACGCAGTGCTACATTTTCGCCGCGGCTGCTACGGCTCACGGAGGAGACATGAAGCATCGGACTCGTAAAGTCAGCGGCATCCTGGGCGGCGCGCTCGCGGCCGCGCTGGTGGCATCGGCCCTGGCCCCAGCCGCTTCAGCCGGACCGACGTCGGTGCGCAACGCGATGCTGAGCGAGCCGCTGCCGACGATCACCACGCCGCCGGCCGGCATCCATGGCTATCCCTACGACGCAGTGCCCACCAAGCCGAGCTTCCCCGGCGCGCCAACGATCAACCTGGCCTCCTACGGTTACGCACAGCGCGAGTTCCTGATGTCGGGCACGACCAACATCTACCAGGAGAGCGGCTTCTGGAGCTCCAACGGCCAGTGGAACGTGTCCGTGGCCCAGAGCGGCGTCCCGTACACCACGCGCCTGCTCGTGCGCTACCCGACGAACCCGTCGAAGTTCAACGGGACCGTGGTCGTCGAATGGCTGAACGACACCACCGGCGGCGATCAGGATCCGGTGTGGTCGGAGATCTACCACGAGGTTCTATCCCAGGGCTACGCCTACGTCGGCGTCACCGCGCAGACGGCCGGGATGAACGAGCTCAAGGCCTGGGACTCGAAGCGCTACGCCGCGCTGGGCGACTCGGGCGACGGGCAGTCCTACGACATCTTCACCCAGGCCGCCGAGGCGGCGCGGGCCGACACCGGGAAGCTCCTGGGCGGGCTCAAGCCGGCCCGGGTCATCGGCATGGGCGACTCGCAGTCCGCGTTCCGGCTGGACACCTACGTCAACGCGATCCAGCCGATCAGTCACGCGTTCAATGGCTTCATCGCGATCGGCCGGTCGGTCTTCGCCGCGCCGATCGGCAGCGGCCTGGTCGGTTTCTCGCCGGCCCCGGCCTACGTCCGCACCGACAACACCACGCCGTTCATCCAGCTCAACACCGAGGGCGACATCGAGGAGCTGGGAGCGGCGCTGGTCCGCCAGCCGGACAACGACTACCTGCGGACCTGGGAGCTGGCCGGGGCCGCCCATATCGACCTGCACGAGGGCCTCTACGAGGGCGCCACGATCGAGCACGAGGTCCCGTCGCTGACCGCGCCAAAAT
>Ga0335075_10014682_pt1 | contig 11745 bp, 8 predicted proteins | sample Lox_Sample_24_FD_206723 | JGI IMG/M metagenome (GOLD analysis project Ga0335075, IMG submission 206723) | Soil microbial communities from Loxahatchee National Wildlife Refuge, Florida, United States - Lox_Sample_2.4 | ecosystem: Environmental > Terrestrial > Soil > Wetlands | place: USA: Florida... | reverse complement strand
CCGGTGGACCAGCCCAGGCCGCCCGAGGACGGCTACCACCTGACCGACGACCTGACCGACAAGGCGCTCGAGTTCATCAAGGACGCCAAGGTGATCGCGCCGGACAAGCCGTTCTTCCTCTACTACACGCCCGGCGCCTGTCACGCCCCGCACCACGTGGCCAGGGAGTGGGCGGAGAAGTTCCGCGGCCGGTTTGACATGGGCTACGAGGCGATCAGGGAGCAGACCCTGCAGCGCCAGAAGGACATGGGCATCGTCCCGCCCGACACCGAGCTGCCGCCGGTCAACCCGCTCGGCACGATGGAGTCCCACACTGATCCGCGCAAGCCGATGAACGTGGGCGACACCACCAGGCCGTGGGACTCGCTCAACGAGGACGAGAAGCAGCTGTTCCGCCGGATGGCCGAGGTCTACGCCGGCTTCCTGGCCCACGCCGACCACCACATCGGCCGCCTCCTCGACTACCTGGAGGACACCGGCCAGCGCGACAACACGCTGATCATCCTGGTCTCCGACAACGGCGCGTCCGGCGAGGGCGGTCCCAACGGCTCGGTCAACGAGAACAAGATCTTCAACGGCATCAACGACGACATGGCCAGCAACCTGGCGATGCTCGACGACCTCGGCACGCCCAAGACCTACAACCACTACCCGACCGGCTGGGCGATGGCGTTCAACACGCCGTTCAAGATGTGGAAGCGCTACGAGTTCAACGGCGGCACGGCCGACCCGTGCATGTTCTCGTGGCCCCAGGGCATGAAGGCGCGGGGCGAGATCAGGCACCAGTACCACCACGCGATCGACATCGTGCCGACGATCCTCGACGTGCTCGGGGTCGACCCGCCGGCCGAGCTCAAGGGCTACACCCAGGTCCCGTTCGACGGAGTGAGCATGCGCTACAGCTTCGACGACGCACGGGCCAAGGGCACCAGGCACACCCAGTTCTATTCGATGCTCGGCTCGCGCAGCATCTGGCACGATGGCTGGAAGGCCGTGACCACCCACATCGGCATGATGAGCTGGGGCGACTACGCGAACGACACCTGGGAGCTCTACAACACCGAGGCCGACCGCTCGGAGTGCCACGACCTGGCCGAGCAGGAGCCAGGCAGGCTCAGGGACCTGGTCAACCTCTGGTACGTGGAGGCCGGCGCCAACAGCGCGCTGCCGCTCGACGACCGCGGCCCGGTCGAGGTGCTGACCACCCCGCGCCCGGTCATGAGCCCGCCCAGGGACGTCTACGTCTACTACCCGGACATGTCCGAGGTACCGGAGTCGCAGGCGGTCAACGTGCGCAACCGCTCGTACTCGATCGGCGCGCTGGTCGGCATCCCGGCCCCGGGCGCCGAGGGGGTGCTGTTCGCGCACGGCTCCCGGTTCGGCGGCCACGCGCTCTACGTCAAGGACAACCGCCTGCACTACGTGTACAACTTCGTCGGCAACGAGGAGCAGCACGTCACCGCCACGCAGGACATTCCGGCCGGGGAGAACCTGATCCTGTCGGCCTCGTTCGACAAGGACGGCGAGAACCCGGCCGGGGTGGCCAACGGCACCCTGTCGCTCTACTACGGCGAGACCAAGGTCGGCCAGGGCCGGATCAAGACCCAGCCTGGCAAGTTCGCGATCGGCGGCGAGGGCCTGTGCATCGGCCGCGATAGCGGCGAGGCGGTCACCGACGACTACCCGGGCACGTCGCCCTGGCGGTTCACCGGCGGCACCATCAACCGGGTGCAGGTTAACGTCAGCGGCAAGCCGTACGTCGACCTCGAGCGCGAGGCCGTCGCCATGATGTCCAGGGAGTAACGCCGGTGAGCGACACGGCAACGTCCGCCAAGCCGAAGAACATGACCTGGATACCGGGCGGCGTCTTCACGATGGGCTCGGAGAGCTTCTACCCGGAGGAGCGCCCGCTCCGCCGGGTCGAGGTCGACGGCTTCTGGATCGACCAGCACCCGGTCACGGTGGCCGAATTCCGCCGGTTCGTGAAGGCCACCGGCTACGACACGGTCGCCGAGCGCCCGCTTGACCCGGCGCAGTACCCGGGCGCCGACCCGGAACTGCTGCAACCGGGTTCGCTGGTCTTCTACCCGACCCGGGGCCCGGTCCGCCTGGATGACGTGTCCCAGTGGTGGCGCTACACCCCGGGCGCGAACTGGCGTCACCCGAGAGGCCCGGATTCCACCCTGGACGGCCTCGACCAGCATCCGGTCACCCACGTCACCAGCGAGGACGCCGACGCCTACGCCATCTGGGCCGGCAAGGAGCTGCCGACCGAGGCCGAATGGGAGTTCGCCGCCCGCGGCGGCCTCGACGGCGCCGTCTACACCTGGGGCGACGACCCCGCCCCGAGGGGCAACGCGATGGCCAATACCTGGCAGGGCGAGTTCCCCTGGCAGAACCTGAAGCCGCCGCGCAGGCACGGCACCTCCGCCGTCAAGAGCTTCCCGGCCAACGGCTTCGGCCTCTACGACATGGCCGGCAACGTCTGGGAGTGGACCAGCGACTACTTCGCCGCGCCGACCGAAAGCCACGGCTGCTGCGTGCCGAAGAACCCCCGCGTCACCTCGGCCGCCGACAGCCTCGCCCCCGGCCAGCCCGGCGCCCACATCCCGCGCCGCGTCATCAAGGGCGGCTCCCACCTGTGCGCCCCCAACTACTGCCTGCGCTACCGCCCGGCCGCCCGCCAGGCCGAGGCCGTCGACACCTCCACCGCCCACCTAGGCTTCCGCTGCCTCCGACGCTAAGCCTAAACCAACGTGCCCAAATGCGCATTTGGGCCGGCAAGAGCGAGCCCAAAGGCGCATTTGGGCACATTTCAGCATGGGGCTTAGCCGCGCCTGGGGCGCGGAGGCTGGGGCGTGACGCCCGGGTGGATGTCGCCGAGCTTCCAGGAGCGGTCGAAGTAAGGCTCGAGCGGGCCGTAGAAGCGGACGTAGCAGAACCAGTGCCGGCCGGGGATGGTCTGCACCCAGTTGGACTCGCGGCCGGGCGGGGCGGCGGGGCCGAAGTAGAGGTTGACGGAGCCGTCGGCCTCGTGCTTCAGGTCCTCGTCGAGGGAACCGCGGTCGCCGCGCTGCTGGTCGTTGTCGATCAGGCAGCGAGTGGCCGCGTCGTACACCGTGGCCGACCAGAACAGCCTGGCCGGCGGGTCGGCCGGAACGTGCAGGGTGTAGCTGGCGCCGCCGTCGAGCCAGCTGCCGTCGCAGTCGGTGTAGGCGCCGAGGTAGGCCTGCCCCTTGCCCGGCGTCTGGCTCTTCATCGCCTCGGAGAACGTCACCGCCTCGTAGAACCAGGAGGTGCGCTCGAGGAGCTCGTCGTACCCGTCGCCGCGCTGAGCCGAATTGCTCATCGGCAGCACCAGGTCCCACCGCCGGTCGGGCCAGTAGCGACTGCCGCCGAACCGCTTGGCGAACGAGCTGGCCTGGGCCATCAGCGCGCCGGTGGCGGACGCCTGGGTCAAGATGGCCGTCAGCCGCTCTCCCGGCTCGAACGGCCTGCCCCGCTCGATCCCGAGCTGGCGCAGCATCGCCAGGAAGAAACGGTCGCGCTCGTCGACGATCTCGCGCTGGTAGATGTCGTGCAGTCGGGCCCAATAGTCGAGGCCGCTCGGCTGGACGGCGCTCCACCGTCGGCCCATGGGCGAGACGATCCTGGTGGCCGGGGCGGCCCGGCCGTCGACCGGGGTAATTCGCACCGCCCGGGACAGAGCCCACGCGCGCTTCGGGTCGGGATCGAGGGTGCGGAACCCGAACAGCACGTTCGTGCCGGTCGACTGGTACGCGTAGCACCCGTCGGCCGCGCGCGCCTGCTGCCCAGGCGGCACGATCACGTGCCTGCCGCCTCGCCCCTCATCGGGGCCCATCTCGCCGATAAGGCCGAACTCCCGCTGCCAGAAGTCCGCCAGCCCGCCCGCGGTCGGTCCGGGCGGAACCTCGATCATGACCGGACCGGTCTGGCTCAGGTCGATGAACGCCAGCGTGTACGGCTTGCTGGCGTTGGCGGTCAGTATCCCGAGCTTGTCCTGGTAGGTGGCGTAGTGCACCAGGTCGTAGCTGGTCGCGCCGAACAGGTCGCGGTGCTGCGCCTGCCACTGCGCCAACGAGACCAGCGGCAGCGCCCACAGGTAGGCCTGGGTCGCGAGCTGGTGGTCGAGCTCGTCGAACACCAGCCCGAGGTCCGCCCTGAGCGGCAGCTCCGCGTCCATCCGGACGTCGGCCAGGGAACCCGTGCGAGAGGCGCCCAGCCCGATGTCGGTCATGGGCTCATCGTCGCCCGCCAGCCGCGCGGGTTCTTCACCCCCGCTGGATGAAGCGCCAGCGCACGCCAGGTTGCTTTAGAGTAGTTAGGGAACTACTGTCCGTATCGAGAGGTAAGAGTTCGGCCGGGGGAAGGTTGTGACAGCAGATGTCTACTACGGGGGTAAAGACGAGTACCGCGCCGAAGAAGGTCGCCGGAGTGTCGGTCACCCCGAAGAGGGTCACGATCCTGGTGATCGTGGTCGCGGCGCTCTGGTTCATCTTCGCCAATACCCAACGGGTGAGCATCTACCTCTGGGTGCCCAAGATCACCGCACCGCTGTGGCTGGTCCTGGTGCTCACCTTCGCCGGCGGGCTCATCACCGGCCTGCTTCTGCAGCGGCGTAACCGACGCGGTCGCTAGCCGACCCGGTAACGCGACCGCCTTGGCCCTTTCCGTCATGACGTCGCGCCCGCGAACACGGCGCGTGGGGCCAACAGGAAAGCCCGGGCGAGCCGGCCGATCTCAGCGCCGTCAATAGCGCCTGAGCCATTAAGTCAAAAGAGTCGGCGAGGTCCGTTCGAAAAACCGATCTTGAATTCAAGACCTTTATTTTCGAACGGACCCTGGCTCGAACCGCGGCGGCTCATTACCGTCTCCCGCCTGGTCACGTTATGGGAGGTGCCGGGCTCCGCCTCCATGGAAACACCGGGTTACCCCGAGGCCATTGCTGGCCCCCCTTCCCGGTACTCCCCCCCTCCCACCCCCATCAGGGTGGTTCCGGGCGGTGCCCAGCCCCTCGCCAATTGGAGTTAACCGCATCGCGAGCGCGGGGAACACCCCCGGATCCGGGGGTCCCGGCAGCGGATCAGCCGGTCCTATAGTGATTTTGTGGCCGCGCATGTGAGTACCGCGTCTGGCCAGGTCATCCGGCTCACCGAAGGCAGTCATCTGGTGTTCGGGCGGGGTCCCGAGGTCGACCTGGCGATCACTGCTGGGCGGGGGCTGTCGCGCCGGGCCGGGGTTATCAGGACGACGCCGGAAGGCGCCTGGATAGCCAACATCAGCCGCACGCACGCCCTGTACGTGGCGGGCGACGGCTATCGGATCCGGCTGCCCCGGGCGGAGGGCGACGGGGATCCAGCCGGGGGGTGGCTCATCCACGAAGGGACGGCGATGGTTGGCTCGCGCGCCATGATGGATGACGGGCTGCAGCTCGCGATCACGGTGCCGGGACGGCACCGGCGGCCGACCGCGGCGCTGGCGGCGGTGGCCGCCGCCGGCCCGGAGCCGGCCGACGCCGACAGCACGCTGCTGCCGCTCTACCTGGACCCGATGACCAAGCTCTTCCTGGTCGCGCTGATGTGGTGCAGGCCGTGGCTGCTCGACCCGAGCGCCGCTTCCCCGCTGCCGCGCACCCCGGAGATCGCCCGGTCCGCCCTCGAGGTAACCGGCGCGCACCACGAGCTCGAGCGATTCGAGGCCAATCCCGAGTTCCGGGACCGGCTCTCCGCCCGGGTGGCCGAGCACCTGAAGGTCCTGCGGCGCAAGATCGCCGACCGCGGGCTGGCCGGACCGGACGTCAGGCTCTCGGACGAGGTCGCCGTCCGGGTGCTGATCGAGCACGGCGTCATCTCGGCCGGCGACCTGCGGCTGCTGGCCGATCCGGCGTGGTGCTCGCGTCAGGAGGACCTGTGGTGGACCAGGGAGTTACGGTGGCCCGCCGTCCGGTGGCGGTCCGCTCGGCGGCGGGCCCGACGGCGGGCTCCCGGACACCTCCTGCACCGACGGCTCGGAGTCGTAGCTGTTGACCTGGAACGAGACGGTCGCGCTGATGCCGCCGGCCGCGGTGACCACCACTTCGTAGGTCCCCGGCGGGATCGGTTTCGCGAAGAAGAGGTAGCCCTGGTCGATTACGTAGTTGAACGTGCCCTCCTTGTCCGCCGTCGGGTGCTCGGGTGAGGCGACCCCGTCCACCGCGACGGTGACTGGCTCTTTGGGCACGAAGCCGACGCCGTGAATGACGAACTCCGTGTACCCGTCCCCGAAGGGCTGGTTGACGCAGATCTGCGGCGCGCTCTCGATGAGGGGGATCAGGCTGCACGGCGCCGTCACCGCGGCCGTCGACCCGCTGATCAGCATCCCCGTCCCGATGCCGGCGCCGAGCAGCAGCACCGCCGCGACCGAGGCACTCGCCCACGCCAGCCGCCGGCGCGGCGCGGATCGCACGCGGGGGCCGAGGCCCTGCGCCCGGCGCCAGCGTCCCCGGCGCGGCTGCCGCCAGTCGCGCAGGGCGGCGGGGGCGAAGCCGGGCAGCGCGGTATGCGATCCCGAGGTGGCGTCATTGGCAATCAGGGCGATCGAGCCGTCGGTCTCGCTGCCGACGTAGCTCGCAGCCCCGTCCGCGTCCTCGTCGGCGGTGTCGCCGTCGGTTCCCTGCTCGGCCGGCCGGCGCGGTCCGTGCTGGTACTCGGCGATGAGCGCCATCGCCGAGTCCGGCAGATACGAGTGACCGGGCCCGGCCGGCAGCGCGAACGAGCCGAGCTCGGCCAGGATCGCGGCGTCGGTCGGGCGGTCCCGCGGCACCCGCTCCAGGCACGCGGTGACCAGGTCGGCCAGCTCCCCGGGCATGTCGGTCAGGTCAGGCGGCTCGGTCGCGAGCCGGACCAGAACGTCCATCACGGTGTCGCCCCGGTAGGGCGGATGGCCGGTCGCGGCGAACACCAGCGTCGCCCCGAGCGAGAACACGTCGCTCGCGGGGGAGGTCAGGGTCGCGTCCCTGGCCTGCTCGGGCGCCATGTAAGCGGGGGTGCCGGCCGCGCCGCGGGTGGCGGTGAGCTGGACCCGCTCGGCCACCCGGGCCACGCCGAAGTCGATCACCTGCGGGCCGTCCGGCGCCACCAGCACGTTGGACGGCTTGACGTCCCGGTGCACCAGCCCGACGCTGTGAATCGACTGCAGCGCCTCCGCGCAGCCGGCCGCGAGCCAGCGCACGGCCGGCACCGGCAGCGGTCCGCACCGGCGCACCAGCGTCGCCAGCGACGGCGCGGGCACGTAGGCGGTGGCCACCCACGGCAGGTCCGCCTCCGCGTCCGCCTGGATGACCGAGGCGGTGAACACGCCACTGACCCGGCTGGCCGCCGCCACCTCACGGGCGAACCTGGCCCGGTAGCCCGGCTCCTCGGCCAGCTCGACCCTGATCGTCTTCACCGCGACCAGCCGCCCGGTCGTGGAACGGGCCAGGAACACCTGCCCCATCGCGCCCGCGCCGAGCTTCCCGATGATCGCGTAAGGGCCAATCCGTTCTGGGTCCCAACGGCGCAGCGGTTGCACGATTGACTGTGCCAACGTCAGCTGCCCTCTCTTCAGGCGATCTTTTCAGGCAATATCAGACACACAATCTTCCACAATCAACAGCATGACGGACAGTGAACCGTGGCGGCGGCTCCGCGTGAGGAAAGATCGGCCGCAGGCGCAGTCGGGCACCACTTCTTCGGGTGTCATCGGGTGTCATCGGGCTGCGCGAACCGCCAGTGTAATGTCACCCGGAGGGCGGCCGGCCGCGGCCGCGAAAACTGGGGAGATCACGATGTCTAAATTCATGATCCTTTACCGTGCGCCCGGGTCTGCGCGCGATCAGATGGCCGATGCCACCCCCGAGCAGCGGCAGGCCGGCCTGGAGGCCTGGCGCGCCTGGGCGAGCAGGGTGGACTACGCGATCTCCGATCTCGGCACGCCGCTAGCGCACACCACCCACGTCGGCCCGGGCGCGGCCAGCACCGACGGAGTGTGCGGCTATTCGATCCTGGAAGCCGGCTCGGTCGAGGAGATCGAGACCGTCCTCACCGGCCATCCGCACCTGGCCATGCCGGGCGGCTCGATCGAGGTCCTCGAGGTCATCCCGATCGGCGAGATGTAGCCGGCCCCGACCACCGGGTGGCCGCTATCCGAAGGTGAACGAGTAGGCCTGAAGGCCCGGTGACGCCTTGATGGTGACGGTGCCGTTTCCCGGGGTCGGCTGGCTGGCGACGGTGTAGATGTCGGGGGCGCCGGAGACCGGGATGACCTTCGTCTTACCTGCGGAGGAGACGGTGAGGGTGCCGGTGCCGCCGACGTCGAGGTAGACGTAGGAGGCGTTGTAAGACAGCCTGATCGCGGCGTCCTTGCCCGCGGTGATCGACTGCTGGCCGATGGTCCACGGGCCGGACAGGGCGAAGCTGTGCGCCGGCAGGGTCGCCGGGAACGCGAACGTGTCGGTCGTGTAGTAGTTGCCGTCGTAGTACTGGGCGCGCTCGGCGCCGAGGTAGGTCTCCGGTGACTGGTTGGGGTTGTCGGGCGTGGTGTTGGGGACATTGGTCGCCTTCGGCAGCGCGGTCCCAGGATGCGCGGCGAGCAGCAGCTGCCGGATGATCTGCTCCTCCTGGGTGTAGTCGCCTTCCCCGATCGAGACGAACCGGATCTTGCCGGTGGCGTCGATGAGGTACGCGGCCGGCCAGGACTGGTTGTCGTAGGCGTTCCAGGTGTCGTAGGAGTTGTCGAGCGCGACCGGGAAGGTCAGGCCGAGCCGTTGCGCGCCCGCGAGGACGTTGGACGGCACGTGCTCGAAGGCGTACTCGGGCGTCTGCACGCCGACGACCTCGAGCCCGTCGGCCGCGTAGTCCTTGTACCAGGCCTCGACGTGCGGCAGCTCGCGCTGGCAGTTGATGCAGGAGTAGGCCCAGAAGTCGACGATGACGACCTTGCCCTTGAGCGAGGCCAGGGTGACCGGCTTGCCGTCGGCGGTGTTGAACCACTGCTGGATGCCCTTGAAGGCGGGCGCGGCGCCGCAGTTCTCGATCCCGGAGCCGCCGTACTCGGCGGCGGTCTGGCAGTCCTGCAGGGACACGCTGGTGCCGGCCGCGGGGGCGGCGGCGCCCTTCTCCAGGGAGTTGCCCACGGCCTGGGTGTAGTTGGGGATATCGCGCTGGATGATGTCGGAGAGGTTGAACGTCAGCGCGACCGCCAGCACGATCATCACCACGCCGCCGACCGCGCGGAAGGCGCCCTGGTGCCGTCGGAAGGCCGCCAGCCGCTGGCTCAGGCCCCGGCCCGCCAGCGCGAAGGCGAGCAGCGGTATCGCGGTGCCGACGGCGAAGCCGAGGGTGAGCCCGACCGTGCGCAGGCCGATATGGTCGGTCGCGCCCGCCACGGTAATGGCGGCGAGCACCGGCCCGGCGCACGGCACGAAGACCGCGCCGAGGGCGATGCCGAGGACGAAGCCGTTGCCGCCGGTGCCGCTGAGGCGCTGCGGGAACCGGTAGAAGGGCCGCTCGAGCAGGTGCCCGAGGGCCGGCACCAGCAGCCCGAGCCCGACCAGGACGAGCAGCACGAGGCCGGCCCAGCGGATGGCGTCGCCCGGCAGGTGCAGGCTTGCCAGGATCAGGCTGCCGAACAGGGTGAAGACCGCGAAGCTGAGCGTCAGGCCGGCCACGATCAGATAGGGCCGCCGCCGCGCCGTCGTGGTGCGCAGGTCTGCTTCCGTGCCCGCGCCGCCGCCGAAGAACACGACCGGAAGGACCGGCAGGACGCACGGGGAAAGCCCCGTGATGATCCCGCCGACCAGGCCGATCAGCACCAGCGTCACGCCAAAACCTCCCGCTGACAGCCAGGCCCATGAATCTTCAAATTACTACGTAGTGTAGTGCCGTGCCGGCGCGCCAGGGCATGACCGTACGGCCCGGGCGGTCTCACTGCGACTAATACGTTAGACACCGGGAAACGGATTGGCGTTACACGGGGTCCGCCGCTACCAGGCCGCGAGGCTCGGGGTTGCTGCGGTGCGCCAGCGACTACTGGAGGCCGGACCGGACCGAGGTGATGCGGTGGGTGTTGAATCCGAGCCAGTGCATCCGCCCGACGTAGCGGGCGTGCTCGAACTTGACGCAGCGGTCCATGATCACCGTCAGGCCGTCCTCCTCCGCGATCCGCGCGCCCTCGGCGCTGATCACGCCGAGCTGGCACCAGAGGGTGCCGGCGCCGATCGCGACGGCGTCGGCGGCGATCTGCGGCACCGCGCTCGGCGCGCGGAAGACGTCAACCACGTCCACCGGCACCGGGACGTCGAGCAGGCTCGGGTAGCACCTCTCGCCGAGGATCTCGGTCTCGCGCGGGTTCACCGGGATCACCCGGTAGCCGTGCCGCTTGAGGTAGTAGCCGACGAAGTTGCTGGCGCGCAGCTGGTTGCCCGACAGGCCCACGATCGCGACCGTCTTCGCGGTGTGCAGCACCCGCTGGATCGTCATCACGTCCTGGTAGCGCTCGAGGTCGAGCTCCGAAGTGATCGAATCGGTCATGACGTCACTGCCTTCTTCCCGGCCGTCGCGGCGACGCGCTTGAAGCCCTGCTCGAGGTCCCAGATCAGGTCGTCGACGGACTCGGTGCCGACCGACAGCCGCACGGTCCCCGCCCCGACCCCGGCCGCCCGCAGCTCGTCGTCGCTGAGCTGGCGGTGGGTGGTGCTGGCGGGGTGGATGATCAGGCTCTTGGCGTCGCCCACGTTGGCCAGGTGGGACCAGAGGCTCACACCCCGGATGAGGTCCTGCCCGCCGGCCCGGCCGCCGGCGCAGTCGAACGAGAACACCGCGCCCGCGCCGAGCGGCAGGTACTTCTCCACCAGTGGCCGGTACTTGCTCGAGGGCAGGCTGGCGTAGGTGACGTTCGACGCCAGCTCGTGCTCTTGCAGGAACGTGGCGACCGCGAGCGCGTTGGTCACGTGGCGTTCCATCCGCAGCGACAGCGTCTCCAGCCCCTGCAGGAACAGGAACGCGTTGAACGGCGAGAGCGCCCCGCCGAGATCCCGCAGCGTCTCCGCCCGCAGCTTCATCAGGTAGCCGAAGGTCCCGAACGTCTCGTGGAACTCCAGCCCGTGGTACGCCGGCGACGGCTCGGCGACCACCGGGAACCGGCCGTTGGACCAGTTGAACAGGCCCGACTCGACGACGATGCCGCCGATTGAGGTGCCGTGGCCGCCGATGAACTTGGTCGCCGAGTGGATCACGATGTCGGCCCCCCACTCGATCGGGCGGCAGAGGTACGGCGTCGCGAACGTGTTGTCCACGATCAGCGGCAGCTCATGCTCGTGCGCGATCGCGGCCACCGTGGAGATGTCGAGCACGTTGCCGGCCGGGTTGCCGATCGTCTCGGCGAAGAACGCCTTCGTGTTCGGCCGCACGGCCGCGCGCCACGCGTCCGGGTCGTCGGGGTCGACCCAGGTCAGCTCGACGTTCATCTTCCGCAGCAGGTGCTTGAACTGGTTCACGGTCCCGCCGTAGAGGGCCGAGGACGAGACGATGTGGTCGCCCGGCTGGAGCAGCGTGAACAGCGCTGCCGCCTGCGCGGCGATTCCGCTGGCGAACGCCACCCCGCCGGCGCCGCCCTCCAGGTTCGCGACCCGCTCCTCGAACACCGCCACGGTCGGGTTCATGATCCGCGAGTACGTGTTCCCGTATTCCTGCAGGTTGAAGTAGGCCG
>Ga0335075_10014680_pt1 | contig 11746 bp, 8 predicted proteins | sample Lox_Sample_24_FD_206723 | JGI IMG/M metagenome (GOLD analysis project Ga0335075, IMG submission 206723) | Soil microbial communities from Loxahatchee National Wildlife Refuge, Florida, United States - Lox_Sample_2.4 | ecosystem: Environmental > Terrestrial > Soil > Wetlands | place: USA: Florida... | reverse complement strand
CCCTAGTTCTCTAGGGTGTAGCCCATCGGCATCAGCACACTCTTCTGCTGGGTGAAGTGCTCGACGCCTTCCGGCCCGTTCTCGCGGCCGATGCCGGAGTTCTTGTAGCCGCCGAACGGGCATCCCGGATCGAAGGCGTACCAGTTGATCGCGTACGTCCCGGTGCGGATCTTCTCCGAGATCTCGATGCCCTTCGGCACGTTGGTGGTCCACACGCTGCCGGCCAGGCCGTACACCGAATCGTTGGCGATCGCGATCGCGTCCTCCTCGGTGTCGTAGGGGATGATGGACAGCACCGGCCCGAAGATCTCCTCCTGGGCGATCGTCATCTTGTTGTCGACGTCGGCGAAGACGGTGGGCTGCACGAAGAAGCCGTTGTCCAGGCCTTCGGGGCGGCCGCCGCCGCACACCAGCCGGGCGCCCTCCTCGATGCCCTTGGCGATGTAGCCCTCGACGCGGGCGCGCTGCTTCTCCGAGATCAGCGACCCGATCTGGGCGGCCGGGTCCGACGGTGGGCCGACCGGCAACGCCTGCACGAAGGCGCTCACCGCGTCGACGATCTCGTCGTAGCGCGAGCGCGGCGCCAGGATGCGGGTCTGGCCCACACAGGCCTGCCCGGTGTTCATCACCCCGGAGAACACCATCATCGGGACCGCGGCGGCCAGGTCGACGTCGTCGAGGATGATGGCCGCCGATTTCCCGCCGAGCTCCAACGTGCACGGCTTGAGCAACTCGGCGGCGCGCCGGCCGACCTCCTTGCCGACGGCCGAGCTGCCGGTGAAGGTGAACAAGTCGACGTCGCGGTTGGACGTCAGCGCCTGGCCGGTCTCGATCCCGCCGGGCACCACCGACAGGACGCCCTCGGGCAGGCCGGCCTCGGCGAACACCTCCGCCAAAGCGTTTGCGGTCAGCGGGGTTTCGGCGGCCGGCTTGAGCACCACCGTGCAGCCGGCCAGCAGCGCCGGGCCCAGCTTGTTGACCGCCAAAAACAGCGGCACATTCCACGCGACGATGGCGCCCACCACACCGATCGGCTCACGGTGCACGATGGTCTGCCCGTAGGAGCCGTTGCGGATCTCGCGCCACTTGACCTGGTCGACGGCGGGGCCGGCGAAGAAGTTCATCGCCCCCATCGACCCCATCCAGTGCATGGTTTCGACGGTGGTCGGCGGCTGACCGGTCTCGTCGGCGAGCAGCTTGGCGAACAAGTCCTTGCGCTCCTCGAGCAGCTTGAGCGCGTTGGCGATCACGGCGGCGCGTTCCTTGGGCGGCGTCGAGGGCCAGGGGCCGTTGTCGAATGCCGCGCGGGCCGCGGCCACCGCGGCGTCGACGTCGGCGGCCGCTGCCAGCGGCACCTTGCCGACGTATTCGCCGGTGGCCGGGCAGTGCACCTCGATGACTTCGTCGGTCGACGGCTCCGTCCACTTGCCGCCGATGAAAAGCTTGTCGTATTCGGTCTTTGCCTGAGTGCTGATATCGCCCATGGCCGCGAGCCTACCTAAGCCGAAGCAAAACGAGAACATGTTCATTGCGGCTGGAGTATCAGCGCCAGATTGCTCACCGCGAACTCGCGCAGCACCGGCACCGACGTCAGCCACCACGCCCATCGGGGGTGGTAGCGAGGAAATGCGGCCACCGCGGCGCCCGTGCTGGCGGCCCAGGTCAGGCCGTCGGCGGCCGACACCGCGAACAACGACGACCCGTAGTCGTTTTTCGCCGGATGACCATGTTTGCGGGCATAGCGCGCGGCGGCGCGGGCGCCGCCCAGGTAGTGCGTCAGCCCCATCTCGTGCCCGCCGAAGGGGCCGAGCCACACGGTGTAGGACAGCACTACCAGCCCGCCCGGCCTGGTCACCCGCAGCATCTCGCCGCCAAGCTGCCAGGGCCGGCGCACGTGTTCGGCGACGTTGGACGACAGGCAGATATCCACCGAGTCGTCGGCGAACGGCAGCGCCATGCCCGACGCGCGGACGAACGCGCCGGGCCCACCGACGACGGCCGGTCCGGCCGCGTCGGCCGCGTGCATCTCGTTCGGATCCGGTTCGACGCCGATGTAGCCGACGCCGGCGTCGCTGAACGCCGCCGCGAAATACCCTGGCCCGCCGCCCACGTCGAGCAGGGTGCGGCCCCGCGGGGGCCCGTCGTGGGCGGCCAGCCACAGGTCGCCGACCATCGCCGCGGTGTCGGTCGCCAGCGCGCGGTAGAACCGTGCCGGGTCCGTCCGCTCGTGGCGGAACTCCGACAGCAGCCGCAACGAGCGGATCAGCGTTGCCCGCCGGGCGAAGACGTCGGTCACGGGCACCAGCCAAACCCTACGTTGGGCCGGCGCTAAGCTGTTTGCCCATGTCCGCGCTGCGCTCGGTGTTGCTGCTGTGCTGGCGCGACACTGGGCACCCGCAGGGCGGCGGCAGCGAGGCCTACCTGCAGCGCATCGGCGCCCAGCTGTCCGCGGCGGGCGTGGCCGTCACGCTGCGCACCGCCCGCTATCCCGGTGCGGCCCGGCGTGAGGTCGTCGACGGCGTCCAGATCCACCGCGCCGGAGGGAGCTACTCCGTCTACGTGTGGGCGTTGCTGGCGATGGCCGCGGCGCGCCTGCGGCTCGGGCCGCTGCGGCGAGTGCGGCCCGACGTCGTCGTCGACGCGCAAAACGGCCTGCCGTTTCTGGCCCGGCTGGCCTATGGCCGGCGGGTGGTGGTGCTGGTGCACCACTGCCACCGCGAGCAGTGGCCGGTGGCCGGGCCCGTGCTCGGCCGGCTCGGCTGGTTTGTCGAGTCGAGGCTGTCGCCCCGGGTGAACCGGCGCAACCAGTACCTGACGGTGTCGCTGCCGTCGGCCCGCGATCTGGTCGCCCTCGGCGTGGGCTATGAGCGGATCGCGGTGGTGCACAACGGCCTCGACGAGGCGCCAGCGCATTCGCTGTCCGGCCCGCGGGCGCCGACGCCGCGCGTGGTGGTGCTCTCGCGGCTGGTACCGCACAAGCGGATCGAGGACGCGCTGGACGCGGTGGCCGAGCTGCGGCGACGCAGTCCCGGGATGCCGGGTCTGCACCTCGACATCGTCGGCGGCGGATGGTGGGGGCGCCGCCTCGTCGACCACGCGCGACGGCTCGGCATTTCCGAGGCGGTGACCTTCCACGGTCACGTCGACGACGTGACCAAACACCACGTGTTGCAGAGCTCGTGGGTGCACCTGCTGCCGTCGCGCAAGGAGGGCTGGGGCCTGGCTGTCGTCGAGGCGGCCCAGCATCGGGTGCCCACCATCGGCTACCGCTCCTCCGGCGGGCTGTCCGACTCCATCGTCGATGGCGTGACCGGGATATTGGTGGACAACCGCGCCGAGCTGGTGGATCGGCTGGAGGAGTTGCTGTCCGATCCGGTGCTGCGCGATCAACTCGGTGCCAAGGCGCAGTTGCGCAGCGGCGAGTTCTCGTGGGCGCAAAGCGCGACCGCGATGCGCAGCGTGCTGGAGGCGGTGCAGGCCGGGGACTTCGTCAGCGGCCTGGTCAGCGGCGGGGCCTGAGCGCGCCGGCCGTGGTGACGGCCGCGCCGGCCGCGCCCACGATCAGCAGCGCCAGCCACGCCAGGTGCGCGATCACCGTGGCCCTGCGGCGGCCCGGAGACACACCGGCGGTGTCGCCGCCGATGCGATACAGCGCGAACTCGTCGTCGCGATACGTCGGTGCGACGGCGCCGAGGGTGTGGGCGGCCGCACCCATGTCGCCGGCGCTGTCGGATTCGACGACCAGCCACCCCACTCCGGCCCGGGCCAGCGCGGCGGGATCGGGCCCCGTCAGCAGCAGCTCCTGCACCGCCCGGGCGTGATTGCCCTCCCCGGGCACGGTCACCCCGGAGATGGTCAGATCGCCGGTGGTCAGCACGTCGGCGCGCACCCAGCGGGGCAACGGGTCCAGCACCGGCGCCGGACCGGACCAGCGGAAGCGCCGCATGGTGCCGGCGGGCAGCGCCGCCACGGTCCGGGGCTGGTCGTTGATCGCCGCCGCCACCGCGGTCCACCCCCGCGGGTAGTGGACCGGCGCGACCTCGCCCCACACACCCCAGGCCAGGTCGGGCAGCGCCAGGATCAGCGCAACGCAGCACAGCGGCGCCGTGACGGCGGGGCTCAGCAGCCTGCGCAGCGTCACGACGGCGCCGGCACCGGCCAGCGTGTATCCGGGCAGCGCCAGCGCCACCCACTTCTGCCCGTCGCGCAGCACGCCCAGGCCCGGGACGGCATCGACCACCGCGCTCAGCAGGTGCAGACCCGGGCCGGTTGCCAGCCCGGCCGGTACCAGGACGGCCACCGCCGCCAAGACCAGCAGCGGCGGCCCCGCCGGGCAGCGCGCCGCGGCCGGTAACCCGGCCGCCACCACCCCCAGCAACAGGACCGCCGATACGACCGCGAAAAGCGTTGTCCGCGAACTGGGTACGGCCTCGGCGTTCCAGATTCCGCCCAGGCTGGCCAGGCCGGCGAGCGTACCCAGGCCGGGTTCGGCGCGCGGCGCGAAAGCGCTGACGCCGAGCGCGTTTGCCGCCGTGTGGGCGGTCAGGGTCGAGCCCAGCACCGAGGCGGTCAGCCAGGGCAGCGCCGCCACCAGCGCGGCACCCAACGCCGCAGCCGCGCACAGCCAGCGCGGCCTGGGCCCAGCCGGGCCCGATACCGGGTCGGCGACCGGGGCGGCCGCGCACACCAAGCCCACCGTCGCGGCGAGCATCAGCCCGGTCGGGGTCAAACCGGCCAACGCGATCCAGCAGGCCAGCCCGAAAAGCCCTCCGGGCCAACCAATCTCGGTCGAGCGAAGCCTCAGCATCGTCGTCGCGACCCACGGCAGGCAGCCATAGCCGACCAGCAGGCTCCAGTGCCCCTGCAGGAGTCGCTCGCCGACGTAGGGATTCCAGATCGCCAGCGTGACGGCGACGAATTGGCCCGCCGCGCCCGCCTGGGGCAGCGCCGTCGCCACCAGCCGGGCGGCGCCCCATCCCGCCAGCCACAACCCCAGGACCAGCAGCACCTTCACCACGACGCCGCCGTCGACCAGATGCGAGGCCAGCGCCACCGCGAAATCCTGCGGCGTCGCGCGCGGCGCCGCGGTCAGCCCCAGCGCGCTGTCGGAAAGGTAGGACCGCGGCGTGGACACCGCGTCGCGCAGCAGCAGGTACCCGGGCCCCAACAGCGGCCCCACCACCAGCAGCGCCAGCAGCAGTGCGTATCCCGGGAGCAACCGGCACAGGATCCTGCGGCCCACCGCAGTCACCCTCGCCCGCGCTAGTCCCGTTCGGGCGGGCCGGGTGGATCGGGTTCGGGTGGCTCCGAATCCGCATCGTCCGAACCGGGCGGGTCGGAGTCGGCATTCTCACCCAGCTCGGGGCGGCGCGCCGGCAGCTTCTCGGTCTCGGCCTCCGCGCCGGGCACCGGTTCTTCCAGCCCGCGCCGGCCGAAGAACTCCTGGCCGCCGCGGTCCAGGCCGGGGTCGGTGAGCGCGCTCTCGGTGCGCAGGCTGAACGAGGCCAGCAACCCGCCACCGATCAGCGCGATCAGGCCGACCGCGGTGAAGGTGATCGGCAGCACCCGCGACCACAGCGACATCCGGTCGCGCTCGTCGCGGGCCGAGTTGACCTGGGCTTCGACGGTTTCCTCGTTGGAGGTGACCTTGTAGTCGACCAGCGTCACCTCGGGCTTGAGCGGATCACGCGCGTAGTAGTGGTCGGCGTGCTCGGTCTCCTTGACGATGGTGCCCGACACGGGGTCCACCCAGAAGGTCCGTTGCGCGGCGTAGTAGCGGGTCATGGTGACCTGCTCCGCCGGATCGCCGGGCAGGCCCCACATCGCCGCGGATGTGGTGACCTTGCCGTCCTCGTTGCCGGGGTACAGCGACGGGTAGACGACCGGTGACACCAGCTTGCCGTCGGGGTTGTAGCCCACGTTTTGCGTGAAGCGGTAGGTCGCCAGGCCATTGACGTCTTCCTCGGTGTCGTAGTTGACGTCGTACGCCTTCTGCGCGATCGGGTCGAAATACGGGTACGTCTTCTTCTCGGTGTGGAATGGGAACCGGTAGGACAGCCCCTCGTGCCGCAGCGGCATCGCGGTGGGCGGGTTGTCGTCGCCGTACGCCCGCGGCTTCTGCACCGAGCCGCCCGTGTGGGTGTCGTCGGAGACGGCCATCGCCGTCTTGCGGTTGAGGGTCACGGTGTCGACGATCGCCAGCAGCAGCCCGGTGTCCTTTTGCTTGTCGGTGCGCCGCAGCGTGATGCCCGCCTGCAGGGTGACGACGTCGGCGTTGGCGGGCGACTCCACGCTGATCTGCTGCTGGGACACCAGCGGCACGTTCTGGTTGACGACGACGTGATCACCGGACAGCGACGCGGAGTCGAGCGCGGTTCCGGTGCCGTCGCTGATCAAGGTGGTGTCGATGTCGAGCGGAACCTTGGCGATCCGGCTGCTGGTGTACGTCGACAGCAGCAGTGCGGCAATGAGCAGGGCGGCTCCGAGTCCGATGATCCCGCACGCGGCGAAACGCAACATGACTGCTCGGTTCACGTTGCTGTGCCCTCCTCAGGGTCGATGGACTCGTGGTCTCTTGCCTCGTCGGCCGCGACCCGCTCCGACCTGACCAGGCAGCGAGGCAAACCCGTTCGACACTAACAGCAGAATGCGGGGCCCCGGCGGATGAACCCATTGCTGCACCAGCGGGGTGTACCCGTGCGTCCGGCGTCCCATCACGGGCAGACTGTGACGGTGACCGACGACCAGGTGGGTGGGGTGCGCAGCTTCCTGCCCGCGGTGGAGGGCATGCGTGCCTGCGCGGCGATGGGCGTGGTTGTCACGCATGTCGCTTTCCAGACGGGACACTCCAGCGGCGTCGGCGGCCGGCTGTTCGGCCGGTTCGACCTTGCCGTGGCGGTGTTCTTCGCGCTGTCGGGATTCCTGTTGTGGCGCGGGCATGCCGCGTCGACAAGGCAACTCGCGCGTGGTTTAGTCGAAAGCCCACGCACGGGCCACTACCTGCGGTCGAGGGTGGTCCGGATCATGCCGGCCTACGTGGTGGCGGTGGTGGTGATCCTGTCGCTGCTGCCCGACGCCGATCACGCCAGCCCGACGGTGTGGTTGGCCAACCTGACGCTCACCCAGATCTACGTGCCGCTCACCCTCACCGGCGGCCTCACCCAGATGTGGAGCCTTTCCGTCGAGGTCGCCTTTTACCTGGCGTTGCCGCTGCTGGCGTTGCTGGCCCGCCGCATCCCGGTCCGCGCCCGGGTGCCGGTGATCGCCGCGCTGGCGGCCCTGAGCTGGGCCTGGGGCTGGGTGCCGTTTGCGCATGCCGGCCCGGGCATCAACCCGCTCAACTGGCCACCGGCCTTCTTCTCCTGGTTCGCCGCCGGCATGTTGCTGGCGGAGTGGGTCCACAGCCCGGTCGGGTGGCCACACCGGTGGGCGCGCCGGCGACTGGTGATGGCCGTGGTCGCGGTGCTGGCCTACCTGGTGGCGGCGTCGCCGCTGGCCGGCCCGGAGGGCCTGATTCCGGGCACCGCCACCCAGTTCGCCGTGAAGACGGCGATGGGCTCGCTGGTCGCCTTCGCGCTGGTGGCGCCGCTGGTGCTGGACCGGGTGGACACGCCGCACCGGCTGCTGGGCACCGCCACCATGGTCACGCTGGGGCGATGGTCCTACGGCCTGTTCGTGTGGCACCTGGCCGCATTGGCCATGGTCTTCCCGGTGCTCGGGACGTTCGCGTTCACCGGACGGATGCCCGCGGTGTTGGTGTTGACGCTGGTCTTCGGGTTCGCGATCGCCGCCGTCAGCTACGCCCTGGTCGAGTCGCCCTGCCGGGAGGCGCTGCGCCGCTGGGAGCAACGCGCCAGGCCGGCCGAAGCGGGTCAGGTCATCGATGCTGAGGCGGACGCAATCGCGCCATGACCGCGTCGCGCACCGCCGATCGCCGGGCCTTGCCGGCGTCGTCGCGCAGCGGGGCGTCGACGAACTCGACGAAGTGCGGCACCTTGTAGGCCGCGATGCGTTCGCCCAGAAACTCCTGCACGGCCGCGGCGTCCAGCGCGGCCCCGTCGGCCGTGTGGACCAGGGCGTAGGGCACCTGCCCCAGATCCCCGGCGTTCGGGTCGGGGACGCCGACGACGAGGCAGGACAGCACCTGTGGGTGCGCCGAAAGCGCGTTCTCGATCTCGGCGGGGTAGACGTTGCGGCCGCCCACGGTGAACATGTCGACGCGGCGGTCCGACAGGTACAGGAACCCGTCGGCGTCGAAATAGCCGAGATCGCCCAGGGAATCCCAGCCGTCCCGGGACTTCGCCGTCGCGCCGACGTACCGGTAGGTCGGGGCGCTGCCCGGGGCGGGCCGCATGTAGATCTCACCGACCACGCCGGGCGGACAGGGATTGCCGTCGTCGTCGAGCACCTTCATCTCCCCGGCGACGACGACGCCGACCGAGCCGCGGTGGGTCAGCCACTGGTCGCCGGAGATGAAGGTCAGCGCCTGCAATTCGGTGCCGCCGTAGAGTTCCCAGACCTTCTCGGGGCCGAGCAGGTCGATCCACGCCTGCTTGACGGCGGGCGGGCACGGGGCCGCGAGGTGCCAGAACCGCCGGATCGACGACAGGTCGTAGGACCCCGGATCGGCCTGGTAGACCGGCAGGACCCGCTGCATGATCGTCGGCACCGTCGTCAGGAACGTGACGCGATAATCGGTGATCAGCCGTAGGAACTGGTGGGGCTCGAACCGGCTCATCAGCACCAGATGGTGGCGCCCCACCAAGGCCATCGTCGCCGCGGTGAATCCGGTGTTGTGGGACAGCGGCACGGGCACCAGGGTGATGTCGCCCTCCTGCGCGCCCAGCGGCAAGCCGATGGCGGCCGGTACCCGGCTGTCGCCGCCGGATTCGATGAGCTTGGGCCGGCCGGTGCTGCCGCCCGACCCCATCGCCTTCCACACCGGCGACACCGCTTCCGGCAACGCCGCGTCGGACAACGCCCGGTCGGGAGTGAAACCCATTGGCACGCTGGGCATTTCGGCGTAGTCGCGGCCAACGAGCAACTTTGGTGGCCGCAGCTCCAGCAGGCCCCGCAACTCCGCGTCCGGCAGCCGCGCCGACAGCGCCACGGGCACCGCGCCCAGCTTCCAGCACGCCACCGCGACCTGAATCCACTCGACGGAGTTGGGCAGCACCATGGTCACGTAGTCGCCGACGCCGACGCCGCGCTCGGCATACGCCCGGGCCAGCCGGTTCGTCGAGGAGTCGAGTTCGGCGCGGGTGATGGTCAGCCCGTCGCAGCTGACCGCGGGCTCGTCGGGAGCGAGTGCGGCCAGCGCCGAGACCTGGGTACCGATCGGCGGGATCGGCGCGGTCATGCTGGACTACACATAAGCGCCCTGCCGCTCGAAGATGTGCCGCGGATTGTCGACCAGCATGGTGTGCACCTGTTCGTCGGTGACCCCGCGCTGCTTGAGCGCGGGGATCACGTCGTTGTGGATGTGCAGGTAGTGCCAATTCGGCATGACCTGTGGCACCAACTCTTCGGGGAGGGCGTCGAAGTAGCAGTTGGCGTCGTGCGACAACACCATCTTGTCGGCGTGGCCGCGCTCGCACATCGTCGCCACGATGTTCACCCGGTCCTCGAACGGCAGGTAGGCGTCGATGCCGAACCGGTCCATCCCGAGGTAGGAGCCGGCGGCGATGAGCTCTTCCAGGTAGCCGACGTCGGTGCTGTCGCCGGAGTGGCCGATGACGACCCGGCTGAGGTCGACGCCCTCCTCGGCGAAGATGCGTTGCTGCTCGAGCCCGCGCCGCAGCCCGGCGTGGGTGTGCGTCGAGATCGGCGCCCCGGTGCGTTTGTGGGCCTGCGCGACGGCGCGCAGCACCCGCTCGACGCCCGGTGTGACGCCGGGCTCGTCGGTGGCGCATTTGAGGATCCCGGCCTTGATGCCGGTGTCGGCGATGCCCTGCTCGATGTCGCGGACGAACAGGTCCGTCATGATCTCCGGACCCCCTAGCTGCCCGCCCGGGCCCAGGTAGTGGAAGTACATCGGTACGTCGTTGTAGGTGTAAAGCCCGGTCGCGACAACAATATTCAGTTCGGTGGCCGCCGCGACGCGGGCGATGCGCGGGATGTAGCGGCCCAGCCCGATCACGGTGAGGTCGACGATGGTGTCCACCCCGCGGGCCTTCAGCTCGCCCAGCCGGGTGATGGCGTCGGCCACCCGCCGGTCCTCGTCACCCCAGCCTTCGGGATAGTTCTGCGCGATCTCGGTGGTCATGATGAACACGTGCTCGTGCATGAGCGTCACGCCCAGGTCGGCGGTATCGATGGGGCCGCGAGCGGTATTGAGTTCTGACACAACGCCGATGCTAAGCCGGAGCTGTCGGTTTTATAAGGCCGACCGACAGTGCCGTTTTGGCCGGTGCGCCCCGACGGCCGCGCCGTTGCAGTACCGTCACCCTCGTCTTTATCGGCGTGTTTTACAGGCCCCCGGGAGCCCGTCATGTTGCTCAATCCCCACCACCTGCAGCGCAAGTACCCAGACCGTCGCTCGGGGGAGATCATGGCCGCGACCGTGGACTTTTTCGAGTCCAGGGGAAAAGCGCGGTTGAAATCCGACGACCACGAGCGGGTGTGGTACTCCGACTTTTTGGACCACGTCGGGCGGGAGCGCATCTTCGCCTCGCTGCTGACCCCTAGCGCCTATGGCGCTTCGGATGGGTCGGACTGCCGCTGGGACACCTACCGGATCAGCGAGTTCGCCGAGATCGCCGGCTTCTACGGGCTGAGCTACTGGTATCCCTTCCAGGTCACCGCCCTGGGCCTGGGCCCGATCTGGATGAGCGCCAACGAGGACGCCAAGCACAAGGCCGCCGCCCAGCTGGAGGCCGGCGAGGTGTTCGCCTTCGGATTGTCCGAGCAGACCCACGGCGCCGACGTCTACCAGACCGACATGATCCTGACCCCCGCGGCCGGCGGTGGCCGGACCGGCTGGGTCGCCAATGGGGAGAAGTACTACATCGGCAACGCCAACGTGGCCCGGATGGTGTCCACCTTCGGCAAGATCGCCGGAAGTCCAGACCAGCCAGAAGAATACGTGTTCTTCGCCGCCGACTCCCGCCACGATCGATACGACCTGATCAAGAACGTGGTGAACTCGCAGAACTACGTCGCCAATTACGCGCTGCGCGACTACCCGGTCACCGAGGCCGACATGTTGCACCGCGGCCCCGAGGCCTTCCACGCCGCGCTCAACACCGTCAACGTCTGCAAATACAACCTGGGCTGGGGTGCGATCGGCATGTGCACCCACGCCATGTATGAGGCGGTCACCCACGCGGCCAACCGCTACCTGTACGGCACCGTCGTCACCGACTTCACCCATGTGCGGCGGCTGCTCACCGACGCGTACCTGCGGCTGATCGCGATGAAGCTGGTCGCCACCCGCGCCTGCGACTACATGCGCAGCGCGTCGGCGACCGACCGCCGCTATCTGCTCTACAGCCCGCTGACCAAGGCGAAGATCACCAGCGAGGGTGAGCGCGTCGTCACCGCGCTGTGGGATGTCATCGCGGCCAAGGGCGTGGAAAAGGACATGTTCTTCGATGCCGTGCGGCATGAGATCGGGCTGCTGCCCCGGCTGGAAGGCACCGTCCACATCAACATCGGGCTGCTGGGCAAGTTCATGCCGAATTTCCTGTTCGCCCCGAACGCCGAATTGCCCGTGATCGACCGCCGCGACGACGCGGCCGACGACGCA
>Ga0335075_10014679_pt1 | contig 11746 bp, 12 predicted proteins | sample Lox_Sample_24_FD_206723 | JGI IMG/M metagenome (GOLD analysis project Ga0335075, IMG submission 206723) | Soil microbial communities from Loxahatchee National Wildlife Refuge, Florida, United States - Lox_Sample_2.4 | ecosystem: Environmental > Terrestrial > Soil > Wetlands | place: USA... | reverse complement strand
CAGGTCGTAGCTGAGCATGACCGGCAGATCGAGCTCCACGGAGCCGGAGAAGCCGGGCACCATGACCGACACCGTGGTGAACTGGAGCGGCCTGAGCGTGTCGGCCCAGCGCCTGGTCTCGCCGAACAGGTCGTTCAGCCGCTCGGCTTCGGCATCGGTGTAATGCCGCCGGGTCGGCTCGATCCTGATCTGGCAGCGCAACGCGATCGCTTCCACCTTCTGCCCGCTGGTCTCGGCGATCCGCAGGGTCAGCGACATGGACGGGGCGACCGCGTACTTGTCGGCCTGGGCACCCACACAGTCGAAGACCAGCTCGGCCACCTCAGCGCTCCTGGCCCAGGTCCTGGGAGCGCGCCCGGACGCGATCGAGGAACTCGGCGACGCTCTGCCTCGCCTCGGCCCCGCCGTCAAAGCCGCGCCACAGCAAGCGCATCCGCCCGGCCAGCTCGTAGCAGGCATCGATCGGGACCAAGAACTCCTCGACGCCGTCCTGGTCGAGCGGGCCGCGCGAGACCAGGACGGCCTCGACGTCGGGCGTGGCCGCGGCCACCAGCGGATGGTCAGCGACGATCCGTCCCCACGCCTCCAGGTCGAGCCGGCACTCGGTCGCTCCTGCCGGGCTGGGGTAAAACGCGGTCGTGTCACCGCTGGCCGAGCTGCGCAGGAAGAACGCCAGCCCGACCGGGATCTCGAGCGCATTCCACTCGGCCACGGTGAGTGGATGAGCGGGGTCGCTGCGGTAGCGGTCCGGGATCGACCGGTACCGGGCCCGGCCGATCCGCCGTTCCTGGTCACCCCCCCGTTCGGGCCCGGCCCGCTCGTCCTGGCCGCCCCCCTCACCCGGTCCGGCTTCCCATCCCTGGCCGGCCCCGGAGTGGGTGAACAACAGGTAGCACGCGCGGCAGGCGCACATCAGCGTCGCGGCGTCGAGGTCGGCCACGTGGCCGTGGCCGGCCGGGATCGCGGTGGCGCAGAACTCACAGGCTTCCTCGGGGGCAGGCCGGGCCGCCTGGGCGGGCTGGGGCTCCGGCGCTTCCTCGGGTGCGCCGGGAACGAACCGGCGCAGGCCGGCGCTGCCGCTCACCGGCGTGCCTCCCGCACACCACCGCCACACGTGATGTGGTGGTGCCCACGCTGTTCCTCTAGCAACAGCGTGGGGCCCACCACACCATGCGCCTCCGGCACCGCACCTTCGCGCGCCTTCGGCACGACGGCGCTCATGAGCGGACCGCTTCGGGCACCGCGACGCGAACGCCTGTGCTGTCGGACAGCAGGGGCAGCGGCTCGAGGTGCAGGGCCGGGTCGTCCAGGCCCCGCCCGGCCAGCCGCACGTCGTAGCGCGTTCCGCAACCGGGGCAGGCCAGCCGCTCGCGCTCGAGTCCCCCTTCGGCCAGCGAGGAGCCACACGCAGCGCAGCCGTCACGGTAGGCGTAGAGGGTGCCGCGCACCGAGCAGACGAGCACGGCGACGTCGCCCGCGGTCGCCAGGACCGGCCGCGCACTCGGCGGGCCGATGGCCGGCAGGGTTACCCACGTGGCGTCACGTTCAGGATGGTCTTCGTTGGTTTCGGACCCCGGACGCCGGCCGATCTGCAGCAGCGCCGGGGCGGGCGGCGCGGTCATGCCCTCGACCACAACCTTGGTCACCTCGGGTGCGGCGTCGGCCACCGCGCCCTCGATGGCGAGCTGCACGGTGACCGTGGACGATGGGCAGCCGTGGCAGCTGCCCTCGAGCCGCAGAAGCGCCACCCCGTCGCGTACGCCGAGGTACTCGACCCCTCCGGCGTGCGAGCCCAGGTACGGCCGCACCCGGTCCAGCGCGCGCTGAATCCGCGCGTCGACGTCGAGCGGGTGCAGGTCGTGCAGCAGCAGCAGGCTCTCGACGAGGGGATCCTCGGCCAGCTGGTGCAGCATCGCAACGCCGGGCTCACCCTGGTCGCGCAGCGCGGCCACGATGTGGCCCAGCCCGTCGCCGTACAGGCCGACCAGCAGCCGGACCAGTTCCTCGGCGGCCGGGGCGACATCCCTGACCGCACCGGAGCGCAAAGCGCCGAGCAGTTCCTCGACCCGCGCGCCGACATCTCGAACGCCGCTCAATCGTCTCGCCTCCGTTGCCGGTCGTCCGGGCGGCCGTGAGGGTGCGCCGGCCCGGGAGCGGGCCCGGGCCGGTGCCAGACCTCTATGTGGACAACGTCACCGTCATCGGCGAGTGCACCTTCTCCAGCATCTTGCCGTTGCCGAGGTACATGTGCACGCCGCAGGGCAGGCACGGGTCGAAACTGCGCACGGCGCGCATGATGTCGATGCCCTTGAACTGGTCGGGTGGGTTCTCCTCGAAGATCGGCGTGTTCTGCACCGCGTCCTCGTAGGGCCCGGGCGTGCCGAAGCTGTCGCGGACGCTGGCGTTCCACGGGGTCGGCGGGTACGGGTGGTAGTTCGCGATCTTCCCGCCCCGGATGACCATGTGGTGCGAGAGCACACCGCGGACCGCCTCGGTGAACCCGCAGCTGTTCGCCTCGTCAGGAACGCTGAACGGCTCCCAGGTCTTGGTTCGCCCGGCCCGGATCTCGGCCAGCGCCTTCTCGGTGAAGTGCAGGGCACACGCGGCCGCGTAGGCCTGGAAGTAGGTCCGCGCCCGGTCGCGCTCGATGGCATTGGACAGCGGCGCGCCAGCGGCGTCCCTGGGGATCTTCCACTCGAACGTGACCTCGGGCTTGGTCACCGTGCGGGGCAGGTGGATCAGCACGCTGCTGCCGGTCGACTTGACATAGCCGAAGTCCACCAGGCCGCCGAGCGCCGTCGCCCAGAGCCGGGCGATCGGCCCGCCGCCGGTGTCGGCGGCGAGGTGGTTCGTGCCGTCGAACCAGCGCGGCGACATGACCCAGCTGTACTTGCTGTCGAAGTCCCGCTTGGCCGGGCGCGGGATCGTGTGCTGGTTCCACGGGTGCCTGCGGTCCACCGGGTTGCCCAGCGGGTCGCGGGTCACGAACATCTCCTGGTCTTCCCAGTCCTCGTAGTAGGAGCTGCCGAGCAGGATGCGGATCCCGAGGTTGATCTCGACCAGGTCGTTGGTGAGCAGCTCGCCGTTGCGGATCACGCCGGGGCTGACGAACATCTTGCGGCCCCAGTTGGTCATGTTCTCGTACCGGAAGTCGCAGTGCTCGGGGTCGTTGAGGCTGCCCCAGCAGACCATGTCGGCCCGGCGCCGGCCGACCTCCTCGTACCCCGGCATGGCCTGGTAGAAGAAGTCGAACAGGTCGTTGTGCAGGGGCACGACCCGCTTCATGAACTCCACGTACCGCATGAGCCGGGTCAGGTAGTCGGTGAACAGCTGCACGGTGGCCGTGGTGCCCACGCCACCCGGGTACAGCGTCGAGGGGTGTACGTGCCGCCCCTCCATCAGGCAGAACATCTCCCGGGTGGACCGGCTCACCTGGAGCGCCTCGCGGTAGAACTCGCCCTCGAGCGGGTTCAGCGCGCGCATGATGTCGCCGATGTAGCGGTAGCCGTGGTCGGCCGCGTGCGGAGCCTCGGTCCGGTTGGCCATCTCCAGCACGCCCGGGTTGGTCTCGGCCACCATTCTCTCGCAGAAATCCACCCCAACCAGGTTCTCCTGGAAGATGTTGTGGTCGAACATGTACTCGGCCGACTCGCCCAGATTGATGATCCATTCACCAAGGTGCGGCGGACGGACGCCGTAGGCCATGTTCTGGTTGTAAACCGAGCAGGTCGCGTGATTGTCACCGCAGATGCCGCAGATGCGGCTGGTGATGAAGTGCGCGTCCCGCGGGTCCTTGCCCTTCATGAAGATGCTGTAGCCGCGGAAGATCGACGAGGTGCTGTGGCACTCGACGACCTTTTTCTGCTTGAAGTCGATCTTTGTGTAAATGCCCAGGCTGCCCACGATCCGGGTGATCGGGTCCCAGGCCATCTCCACTACGCCGGTGTCCTCGGCCGTCGTCATCGCTTGAATCCCTCTCTGCTAGCCCGGGGGGACGACCCCCGGAGCCGCCGCGGCGGGAGTCCGCTGGCCGGTTGGGACGACCCAACGCAGCCGCCGCGGTGTGATACCTGGGACACTCCCGTTGGGGGAGCTGTGGCCGGTCGCAGTCACCAGCTCTTCTGGTAGCCGGTGAGGAGCTCATCGCCCTTCTTGCGCCACTTTGGCTCCTCGTCGGCGGTCCTGGCCGTGAAGCCCCGCAGCGTGCGGATGACCGTTCCGTAGAGGGTGCTCGCGGTGGCCGACACCTTCGACCCCGGCGGCTCATCCATGAACGGCATGAACTTGTCGGGGAAGCCGGGCATCGTGCAGGCGATGCAGATCCCGCCGACGTTCGGGCACCCGCCGACGCCGTTGATCCAGCCGCGCTTGGGCACGTTGCACTTGACCACCGGTCCCCAGCAGCCCAGCTTGACCAGGCACTGCGGCGAGCCGTACTCGGTGGCGAACTCGCCCTGCTCGTAATAGCCGGCCCGGTCGCACCCCTCGTGCACGGTGGCGCCGAACAGCCACGTCGGGCGCAGCGCCTCGTCGAGTGGGATCATCGGCGCCTGGCCAGCGACCTGGTACAGCAGGTACAGGATCGTCTCGGACAGGTTGTCGGGGTGGATCGGGCAGCCCGGCACGCAGACGATCGGCAGGCCCGCCTTTGACCTCCAGTCCCAGCCGAGGTAGTCGGGAACGCCCATCGCGCCGGTCGGGTTGCCCGCCATCGCATGGATTCCGCCATAGGTGGCGCAGGTGCCCACGGCGAGAATGGCGGTTGCCTTTGGCGCGAGGCGGTCAAGCCATTCGTTGGTGGTCATCGGCTGCCCGGTCGCCGGGTTGTTGCCGAAGCCGCACCAGTAGCCCTCCTCCTTGATCGCCTCGTTGGGGATCGACCCCTCGACCACGAGGACGAACGGGTCGAGCTCACCCCGGTCGGCCTTGTGCCACCACTCGATGAAGTTGTCAGCGCCGGTTTCCGGGCCGCACTCGAAGTCGATCAAGGGCCAGTGCACCGCGATCTTGGGCAGGCCGGGCAGCGCACCCAGTGCGATCTCCTCGATGCTGGGCTGGGTGGCGGCGGTCAGCGCCACCGAGTCACCGTCGCAGCCAAGGCCGCCATTCATCCAGAGAATGTGCACCAGGGGCTCGGCCCCGGTTTCGGCCTGCGACGCGTCATTCGCCTGTGTCCCAGTGGCCATGGCGTGGCCACCTCCTCGCTTTCGGGTTGGCTGGTGACCAGGCCCGCACCTCGCCTTTCGTGATGCGCGGACGCCGCCATGCTAGACCCGCCGAGACCGGCCTACAAGACTAAACAGTCGACTAGCCGGACAGAAATGTCTGTGTCGCCGAGATCGAATGCATACTGTCCGTTAGGATTGTCCGCATGTGGGGACCCGTTCGCGTGAGCCTGTGGGACCCGTTCCCATCCTGTGTGGACCTGTTCGGGCGAGCGCGGGATTCCCGTTTCCCGCCGGGTTCACGTACGCTGACCTCAGCTTGCCCCAGTGCCCTGGTGTTGCTGGCGGGTGCCGCGCGGTACTGTGCGTGGGACCGGTGACCGAGGGAGAGACCGGTGACTGAGCCAGTTGCGCACGGACACGGCGTGGACCCGATCGAGGTCGTGCCCGTCGTGGTGCTCTCCCAGGTGTTCCCGGCCCGCCCCTCGTCCATCCCGGACATACGCGATTTCGTCCGGCGTTGCCTGGCCGAGTCGCCGCTGACCGACGAGGGCAACCGTGAGGTCGGCGAGACCGTGTTCCGCGCACTGCTCGACGCGGCCGGGCCGACCGGCTCGATCCAGGTGGCCTTCCGCATCTTTCCCGAGCATGTCGAGGTGGACGTGCTCCATTCCGACAGCCTGATCCTGGCTCGCTCACCTGGGGTCCCGGCCGGCGGTCCGGCTAACGGGGCGGGTTCGGCCAACCTGGGCATGCGGGGGTCGCCAGCCACCGGGACCGCGGCCCCGGCCCAGCCGGCCGCGGCCGCGGCCGCTGGCGCCGCCGCGGTTGAGCGGTCCGGACCGGCCGCACCGGCCGTTCCCGCTGAGCCGGCCACCGGGCCGGCTGGCCCGGCGGAGCCGCCTGCTCCCACCGAGCCGGTGACGCTGGGCGGACCCGGACAGCCCAGCACTTTCGCGGAGTGGATGTCCACCGCGCTGCGCCGGGAGGGCCTGACCCAGGAGGCCGCGGCACGCCAGCTCGGCGTGTCGGTCAAGACGGTCAGCCGCTGGGTTGGCGGTGCTACCGAGCCACGGATGCGGGACCTTCGCCGGATCCAGGAAGTCTTCGGTCAGGTGCCACTCCCGTAGCACGGTCCCCACTAGCCCCGGGCCGAGGCGATCTGGCCAGAGCTGTCTTGACAGATTACTGGACGTCCCCCCACATGTGTCCTACGGTGCTCCCATGGCCGTAAAAGCTGGTCGTCACCAGCTCGGGACGGATCGCGCGCGCATTCTGTTGCACACGTTCCGTGACGGGCTCGCTGCGCAAGCGGGTCACGATCTCACCATCGAGGTGGGTCGGTGGTCCGGCGAGCTGACCTTGAATGACGACCTGAGCCCGGCCGCGCTCGACGTGCAGGTCGACATGGGCTCACTGATCGTGCGCGAGGGCACTGGAGGGCTCAAGCCGCTGTCCGACCGGGATCGCCGCGAGATCGCCGTGACCGCGCGGAAGACGCTCGCCGCCGACCGCCATCCCGAAGCGAACTTCACGGCCGCGGAGTTCCAGCCCGACGCGGACGGTGGCGGCCTGATCAAGGGCACGCTGACGCTCGCGGGCGAGGCCAGGCCACTGTGGCTGCGGGTCCGCCAGACGGGACCGGACCGGTACCACGCCACCGGTGAGGTGGTGCAGTCCGAGCACGGGATCAAGCCCTACGCCGGGTTCCTCGGCGCGCTGCGAGTGCGCGACGCGGTCGACGTGGACGCCGACGTCGACCTGTCCGAACCGGCCGACGCGACCGGAGCGCCGACATGACCCCGCAGCTCACCCCCGGGCAGCTGTTCGGGCTGCGCTCCGCACCGGTCCGCGACCTGGCCGACCAGGCCGGGGCGGTGGCCAGTGCCTGCCACGCCATGGCCGTGCGCTTCCACCAGGGCGGGAAGCTGGTCACGTTCGGCACCGGCGGGTCCAGCACGGACGCGCAGCATGTCGCCGTGGAGTTCGTCCATCCGGTGATCGTCGGCAAGCGCGCGCTCCCGGCGATCTCGCTGGCCACCGATGTCGCCACCGTCACCGGGGTGGCCGCGCGCGAAGGCATGGCCGGCATCTTCGCGCACCAGATCCGGTACCTGACCGAGCCCGCGGACATCGCCCTCGGCATTTCCGCGGACGGGAACTGCCCAAGCGTCCTGGGCGGCCTGGAGGCGGCCCGTGCGGGCGGCCTGCTGACCATCGCGCTGGCGGGCGGGGACGGCGGCGCGATTGCGGCCAGCCCGGCTGTCGACCATTTGCTGGTGGCCAGGTCAGCCGACGCGCGTATTGTTAAGGAAACCCAGGTAACCACGTATCACGTGCTGTGGGAACTCGTGCACGTGTTCTTCGAGCAGCCCGGTCTGCTCGCCCCGGGGGTGGTCGCGTGACCGGCCGGCCCGAATGTCACGACGAGGTGTGCGTCACCTGCTCGGACACCGCCGTGGCGGTGACGATCGTGCGCCTGCTCGACGACGCATTAGCGATCGTCGACACCGGCCAGGGCGAGGAAGAGGTCAGCGTCGCCCTCGTCAGCGCGGGTGTCGGTGACACGATCCTGGTGCACGCCAAAGAGGCGATCTCGGTCCTGCCGGACGAGCCAGGAGACACGGCGAGATGACCGGGGAGCGGCCGGGCAGGCGAGGCGGGCCAAGCGGCCCAGGTGGGCCAGGCGCGGGCGGGCCAGGCGCGGGCGGCCCAGGCGCGGGGTCGATCGAGTCCCTGTACCCGTTCCTCTATCCCGCTACCGGCGACGCCGGCACCACCGGTCTGTCCGCCGTCCTGGAGGAAGTGCGCCGGTCCACGGTCGCCAAGGCCGAGGAGATCATGGAGCTGCGCCGGGTGATCAGCGCGCGCGACGGGGACCGGCTGCTGGCCTGCGCCGCCGACGTGGCGGCCAGGTTCACCGCTGGCGGCCGGCTGCTGGCCTTCGGCAACGGCGGCAGCGCGACCGATGCCCAGGAACTGGTCACCCTGTTCCTGAATCCGGGCTTTGGCGTCCGGCCGCTGCCCGCACTCGGCCTGGCCGCGGACATCTCCGTGGTGACGGCGCTCGGCAACGACATCGGCGTCGACGTGGTCTTCGCCCGCCAGATCGCCGCCTTCGGCCGCCGCCGCGACATCGCCGTCGGCCTGTCCACCAGCGGTAACTCGGATAACCTGCTGCGCGCTTTCGACGAGGCCAGCAGGCGAGGGCTGCTCACCATCGGCTTCGCCGGCTACCAGGGCGGGAAGATGGCCGAGCTGGACAGCATCGACTACCTGTTCGTCGCGCCCTCGTCGTCGGTGCACCGGATCCAGGAAGCGCAGACCACCGTCTATCACGTGCTGTGGGAGCTCACACTGGCCGCGCTCACCGATACCACCTCGCTGACCGCGCTCAGCCAGACCACCGGGACCACCGCGCCGGCCGAGACCACCGCTGCCACCCCGGCCAGCACGCCCACCCCGGCCAGCGCGCTGGACAAGCTCGACGGGGCGGAGGTGAACCGGTGACGGGCCGCATGCTGATCGCCGGCGTTGGCAACATCTTCCTGGGCGACGACGGCTTCGGCGTCGAGGTGGCCAGCCGCCTGGCCACCGCCGACCTGCCCGACTGGGTCAGGGTCGCCGACTACGGGATCAGCGGCATGCACCTGGCCTACGACCTGGCCGAGGGCTACGAGTCCACGATCCTGGTCGACGCGACTCCGCGCGGAGGCGAGCCGGGCACGGTGTACGTGATGGAGCTGGACACTGGTGTCCCATCCGCGGCTGCCGCGCCCACCGAACCCGCGCCCACCGAACCCGCGGCGCCGGTGGCGGGCAGCGGAGTCCCCCTGCTTGACGCGCACGGCATGCAGCCCGACGTCGTGCTCGGAATGCTGAACCTGCTCGGCGCCGAACCCGGACGGGTGTTCCTGGTCGGCTGCGAGCCCGCCAGCACCGATGAAGGCATCGGGCTGAGCGAGCCGGTCACCGCGGCGGTCGACGAGGCCGTGCGGATCGTGCTCGACCTGGTGCGCACCGCCGACACCATCAGCGAAATAGCTAGGAAGGGGTAGACCTCATGTGCCTCGGCATACCCGGTGAGGTGATCGAGTTCGTCCCCGATCAGCCCGACCTGGCCCGCGTTGACGTGAGCGGGGTCCGCCGCGTGATCAACATAGGCCTGCTCGCGGACGATCCGCCCAAGCCGGGTGAGTGGGTGCTGATCCACGTCGGCTTCGCGCTGTCGAAGATCGACGAGAACGAGGCCGCCGCGGCCATGGAGTTCCTTGAGGGAATAGGGCAGGCCTACGAGGACGAACTCGCGGCCCTGCAGGAATCGCGGATCGAGTAAGGCGGTGCAGTGATGCGGTTCGTTGATGAGTTCCGTGACGCGGACAAGGCGCACGCCCTCGCCGCGAAGATCACGGCGCTGTGCGAGCCAGGACGCCGGTACAAGCTGATGGAGGTGTGCGGCGGGCACACCCACACGATCTACAAGCACGGGCTCGAGGACTATCTGCCTGAGCAGATCACCCTGGTGCACGGCCCAGGCTGCCCGGTGTGCGTGATCCCGATGGGCCGGATCGACGACGCCATGGCGCTGGCCGCCCATCCCGACGTCATCATGACCTCGTTCGGCGACATGATGCGGGTGCCGGGCAGCAACGGATCGTTCTTCGACGCCAAGGCCCAGGGCACCGACATCCGCATGGTGTACTCACCGCTGGACTCGCTGAAGATCGCCAGGAAGAACCCGGACAAGCGGGTCGTGTTCATGGCCATCGGCTTCGAGACCACCGCCCCGTCGACCGCCATGACCGTGCTGCGTGCCGCGGCCGAGGGCCTGGATAACTTCTCGATCTTCTGTAACCACGTCACGATCATCCCGGCCATCAAGGCCATCCTCGACTCGCCCGACCTGCGCCTGGACGGCTTCATCGGACCTGGGCACGTATCCACGGTGATCGGCTGCCGGCCGTACGAGTTCATCGCGCGCGACTACGGCAAGCCGGTGGTGGTCGCCGGGTTCGAGCCGCTGGACATCCTGCAGTCGATCTACATGCTGATGCTCCAGCTCTCGCGGGGCGAGTCGACGGTCGAGAACCAGTACTCGCGGGTCGTGCCCTGGGACGGCAACCTGGTCGCCCTGAAGGCGATCGGCGAGACCATGGAGCTGCGCCCGTACTTCGAATGGCGCGGGCTTGGCTTCATCTCGCACTCGGCGCTCAAGGTCAGGGAGAAATACGCCAGGTTCGATGCCGAGCTGCTGTTCTCGGTGCCCGGCGTGCGGGTCGCCGACCCGAAGGCGTGCCAGTGCGGTGAGGTCCTCAAGGGCGTGCTCAAACCCTGGGAGTGCAAGGTCTTCGGTACCGCGTGCACCCCCGAGACGCCGATCGGAACCTGCATGGTGTCGCCCGAGGGCGCGTGCGCGGCCTACTACAACTACGGCCGACTGACCCGCCACCGGGTCAAGGAGGCAATCCAGGCATGACCGCCGATCAGCAGAGCGCAGGCTGGGTGCAGCAGGCTCTCAAGGTCCACGAGGACCAGGCCCGCGAGGACGAGGCCCGCCAGGCAAGCCAGGAACAGACCGGGCATGCCCACCGGGGCTCTCCGCAGCCACGGCCCGGGACGGTGCGCGAGGAACTGGTGCTCGAGCGCATCGACCGGGCCCGCCGCAGCCGCCCGCGGGTAAAGGAAGAGCGGATCACGATGTCGCACGGGGCGGGCGGCAAGGCTACCCAGACCCTGATCGAGGCGGTCTTCCTGGACGGGCTCCGCAACCCGCTGCTCGAGCCGCTCGAGGACGCGGCGCGGCTGCGGGTGGGCAATGCGCGGCTGGCGCTCACCACCGATTCCTACGTGGTGTCGCCGCTGTTCTTCCCCGGCGGGTGCATCGGCGACCTGGCCGTTAACGGCACGGTCAATGACCTGGCCACCTCCGGCGCCATCCCGCTTTACCTGTCGGCCGGCTTCATCCTGGAGGAAGGGTTCGAGGTCGCCGAGCTGACCCGGATCGTCGCCGCCATGCGCGAGGCGGCCGACGCCGCGGGCGTCCAGGTCGTCACCGGCGACACCAAGGTCGTGGAAAAAGGCAAGGCCGACGGCTGCTACATCAACACGGCCGGAGTCGGCGTCATCGAGCATGACCTGGACCTCGGCGTGGCCAACGCCCAGCCCGGGGACGCGATCATCGTCTCGGGGCCGATCGGCGACCACGGGGTGACGATCATGCTGGCCCGCGGTGAGCTGGACCTAGAGGCCGACGTGACCTCAGACACCGCCCCGATGAACGGGCTCGTCGCCAGCCTGCTGTCCGGGACCTCCGGAGTCCGCGCGCTGCGGGACGCGACCCGCGGCGGCGTGGCCACCATCCTGAACGAGATCGCCAAGTCCGCCAACGTGGGCGTGCTGGTCAGCGAGAACGACATCCCAGTGCGCCCTGGGGTACGCGGTGCCTCGGAACTGCTCGGCATTGACCCCATGTATGTGGCATGTGAGGGACGCCTGGTCGCTGTCGTGCACGGCGACCAGGCCGACCAGGCCCTGGCCGCGCTGCGCGCGCATCCGCTCGGCGAGCAGGCGGCCGTCATCGG
>Ga0335075_10014677_pt1 | contig 11747 bp, 11 predicted proteins | sample Lox_Sample_24_FD_206723 | JGI IMG/M metagenome (GOLD analysis project Ga0335075, IMG submission 206723) | Soil microbial communities from Loxahatchee National Wildlife Refuge, Florida, United States - Lox_Sample_2.4 | ecosystem: Environmental > Terrestrial > Soil > Wetlands | place: USA... | reverse complement strand
CGTGGCGGGCTGCGGCGGGTCCTCCTCGAAAGCGGGCGACGCCGCGCAGGGCGGCCAGAGTTCCGCGCCGATCGACGCGGTGGGCGCGGAGAACGAGTACGCCAACGTGATCGAACAGATCGGCGGCAAGTACGTGAAGGTCACGGCGATCGAGAGCAACCCGAACACCGATCCGCACACCTTCGAGGCGAGCCCCAGCGTCGCTGAGGCGGTCAGCCAGGCCAAGCTGTTGATCGAAAACGGTGTCGGCTACGACACCTACATGGAAAAGATCGAGTCCGCGTCGCCCAGTTCCTCGCGCAAGGTCATCAACGTCCAGCACCTCCTCGGCCTGCCGGACTCGACCCCGAACCCGCACCTCTGGTACAAGCCGGAAACGATGCCCGCCGTCGCCAAGGCCTTGGTCAGCGACCTCTCGGCGCTCGACCCGGCGCACGCCTCCTACTTCCAGGAAAACGCGAAGAAGTTCGAAGAATCGCTGACGCCGTGGCATGAAGCGATCGAAAAGTTCAAGGCCGCCTACCCGAACACGCCAGTCGCGACGACCGAGCCGGTCGGCGACTACATGCTCGAAGCCGCCGGGACGAAGAACATGACTCCCTTCACGCTGCAGGCAGCGATCATGAACGGCACCGACCCGGCCCCTCAGAACGTGACGCTCCAGAACAGCCTGTTCGCGCAACACAAGGTCAAGGTGTTCGTCTACAACCAGCAGGTCACCGACACGCTCACGGAATCGTTCCTGAAACTGGCCGCGAAGTACGGCGTGCCGGTCGTCGGTGTGTACGAGACGATGCCAACGCCGGGATACGACTATCAGCAGTGGATGCTCGCCGAGGTCAAGGCGCTGGAAAAGGCCGTCAAGGACAAGGTCTCCACGCAGAAACTGTGAGCGTGAGCGGCGAGCAGACAGACGCGATGGGACGCGAGACCATCTCCGTCGCCGGGCTGGATGGCGAGGAGGTCCTTGGTGTCGAGGGGATCAGCGTGCGGCTGTCCGGGCGCGAGATCTTGCGCGAGGTCGGTTTCCGCATCCGTGCGGGCGAGTTCACCGGGCTGATCGGCTCAAACGGCGCCGGCAAGACGACGCTTTTCCGGGTGATCCTGGGGCTGCAGCCACCGGCCGCGGGGCGGGTGCTCGTCGCCGGGCACCCGCGGTCGGCTCGCAACCCGCTGATCGGCTATGTGCCGCAGAAGTTCATGCTCGACCCCGATGCGCCGTTGCGTGCCCGCGATCTCGTGGCGCTCGGGATCGACGCGCAGCGTCCCGGAGTGCCTCGGCCCTCCGGGAGCAGACGGGCGCTCGTCGAGGAGATGCTGGAGGCCGTCGATGCGGCGCGCTTCGCCGACACGCGCGTGGGACGACTCTCCGGTGGCGAGCAGCAGCGCATCCTGATCGCGCACGCGCTGATCGCGCGACCACGGCTGCTGTTGCTGGACGAGCCGCTGGCGAACCTCGACCTCGGCAGCGCCCACGAGGTCGTGGCGCTGCTCGCACGCATCGCCGCAGAGCAACAGATCGCCGTGTTGATCTCCGCGCATGAGATCAACCCGCTGCTGCCCGTCATGGATCGCATCGTCTACCTCGCCAGCGGACGCGCCGTGAGCGGAACGACCGACGAGGTGATCCGCGCCGACGTGCTCAGCAAGCTCTACGGCCACCACGTGGACGTGCTGCACGTTCACGGTCGCGTGCTGATCGTGGCGGGAGCAGGCGAGGACACCGATCTGACAGGCCACGAGGGCACCTTCCCGAGAGCGGAGGTCTTGACGTGAGCCACTTCCTGTCGCCGATCTTCGCGCCCGGCTTCTTCGAAAGCGAAGCCGTGCACATCGCGCTCGCCGTCGGCGCGCTCGTCGCGATCGTCACCGGCGTGGTGGGCGTATTCACGGTCATCCGCGGCCAGTCCTTCGCGGGCGAGGCCTTCAGCGATCTCGGCACCACCGGCGGCGCCGGCGCGTACTTCGTGGGCGTCGGCACGCTGTGGGGATTCGTGATCGGCAACATGATCGCCGCCGGGGCGATGGAGGCCATCGGCGTGCAGCGCGTCCGCGGGCGCGACCTCGCCACCGGGATCGTGCTCGGCGCCGGGATCGGCCTGGCCGCCCTGTTCCTCTACCTCTACACAACCGAGCACTCCACCACCGGAGCGACCGTCACGATCCTGTTCGGCTCGGCGTTCGCGATCTCGAGCACGACACTTCCGCTGATCGCGGGCCTGAGCGGCCTCGTGCTCACGCTCATGCTCACGATCTACCGGCCGCTGCTGCTCGGCTCCATCAACGCCGAACTCGCCTCCGCGCGCGGCATCCCCGTGCGGCTCGTCGGCGCCCTCTACCTGCTCGCGCTCGCCCTCGCCGCGGCGCTCGCCGCGATCACGATCGGCACGATCCTCTCGACGGCCCTGATCGTGGGACCCGCGGCAAGCGCCCTGCGCCTGACAAGGCGCCCACTGACCGCACTGCTTGCCGCCGCGGGCATCGGGATCGCAGCGATGTGGGTGGGCATCGTGCTCGCCTACGACAGCTACCACTGGCCGCCCGCCGGACAGGGGTGGCCCGTGAGCTTCTTCGTCGTGATGCTCGTGTTCCTCACCTACCTTCTGTCCGGGCTGCCCGAGGCAAGACGCCGCCGCCACGCAGACCGCGCCGCGCCTGCCTCCGGCCGCCTGCAGCCCGCGACCGGGCGCAGGCGTGTTCTCCGGTTTCATGGTCAACGCCTGGACGGTCGCGAGCATCGTCGCGGTCGTCGCGGGGGTCGTGGGGTTCTTCACGGTCCTACGCGGCTCGGCGTTCGCCGCCCACGCGATCCCCAACGGCTCCTTCGCCGGCGCCGCCGGCGCCAGCCTGATCGGCGTCAGCACGCTTCTCGGCCTCGGCGTGTTCGCGGCCGGCGGTGCTCTCACGATCGGTCTGCTCGGCCGCCGCGGTCGGCACGACGTCGCCACTGCGCTCGCGCTCGTGGCGATGCTCGCGCTCGGTTCGCTGTTCCTCAGCCTCAGCCAGGAGTACGAGTCCGCGGTCTACTCGCTGCTGTTCGGCGAGGTGCTTGGCATTAGCCCCAACGAGTTGGCGCCGACTGCGATCCTCGCGGGCCTCTGCATTTGCGCCATCGTCGTCCTGTACCGGCCGCTCATGCTCTCATCCGTCCTGCCGGAGGTTGCAAGCGCGCGCGGCATCAGCACCTTCGGGATGGAGATCGCCTTCTTGCTTGTGCTCGCGCTGGCGACCGCGATGACGGTCCCCGTCGTCGGCACGCTGCTGATCTTCAGCCTCATGATCGGCGCACCGGCCGCCGCGCGATCGTTCACAGACCGGCCGCCGCTCGCGATGGCCCTGTCGGTCCTGATCGCGCTGGCGATCGTGTGGATCGCCATCGCCGCCTCCTATAAAACCAACTACCCCGTCGGATTCTTCGTCGGCACTGGCAGTGCGCTCGCCTACACCATCGGACGCCTCACTGCCGCCGTCCGCCGAACACGCCAGCCCGGCGCCCCAGCTCCGCACGCCGCGCGCTAAGGCGCGATGAGCCAACGCTAGGACACAAACGCGGCCCTCTAGGGAAATCGCAGTCAAGACGCTACAGCGTCGCACGGAACCTATGGCTGATATCCGGGACTCGCCGGAATCGTCTACAGGCACTCGTCAAAGACGCCGAAGCCGTCCGGCCCGACGAGTTCCACCAGCTCCAGCGCCCGCTCCGTCGCGGCAGCCGCACGCCGCCAGTCCGCCTCGAAGCCCTCTGGCCGCAGGTCGATGAGGATGCGTGGCTTCGGGTCGAGGCCGCGCAACAGCGCCAGTACACGAAGCACGAGTACACCAAACTTGTGCTCGTCCGCCTTGCCCTTCGACCACGCACGCAGTCCGCCTCATCGACACGAGGCAACTCCACAAGCGGGACCTCGAAGGTCTGGAAGTCCGCCGCGGCCTTTGTCCATCCATCGCGCCACTCTGAGCGGTAACGATCCAGTTCGGCGGGCGCATTCGCGCGAAGCCAGTCCTCGAAGCCGTCTCGCCACTGGTAGAAGCCTTGCTGGGTGAGCAAGGCCGTGCACGGGAGCATCCGCTGCGTGTACTGCATCTCAATATTGTTGAGGCCACGCAACTCGCGTTTCGAGCGATCGAAGACGACTTCATCGCTATCGGGCTCATCAAGGAGGACGTCAAGGTTCACGAAGTACCAGCGGCGAGCGCTGGAATCCTTGAGAGATAGGTCCGGGGCCGTAAGCGCGTACATCAACGACGACAGGCGCTGCTGACCGTCACGCACGAGATGCTCAGGCCTCGGCTCTTTGTAGGACGGCCGCGCGCCACGCAAGAACTCGGGCGCGAAGGGCGGATTGTTGGGATCGCGTGAGCGCTACCATAGGTCGCGAAGACCCCGGAACGGTCCCTGTGCAGTCCCCTCGGGGACAGGCCAAACCGCCGGGGTTTCGTTCGTCCCGGCTACGTCGGCTCGCTAGGTGCTACTCCGCCAACAGCGCATGGTTTGCGCACAGAGCAGTTTCGCCCACTGAACTTGCCCGCGCGCAAACCACGGGTGCGCCGACGCGATAGGTGGGCAGGACTTCCGTCCGGCTGTTGATGCGCAGGTCGGCGATGAGGATTGCGAGTAGGGCCTTGGCTTGCTCGGGCTCGGCGTGGGCGATGACGTGATCGAGATGGTCGGCGACGGCGCGGAGGGTCGCCGTGTCGGGCGTTGTGGGCGTGTCTGCGGCGATTTCGTGGGCGAGGCTTGGTCTTGGCCGTGGAGGGCGTCGAGGCGCGCATCCAGGGCAGATAGGCGTTGCTTGAAGCATGTGGGGTCGAGGTCGCCGTTCTCGAAGGCGTCTTGGTAGCGCTCGATCGCGCGCTCGGCGCGGGTAATCTTTTGGGGAGCGAGGTTGAATTTGGCAGCAGCCTGCTGCCAAATTCATCCATAGACGACGCAGGACTCCCGCATCGGACAGGGTGTTCTGATTCCGTACTTTGCTGCCTTGACGGCGGCTATTTGCCGCGTAGCGCCCTCAGTGCGGCCCTCCAGGGAAATCCCTGGGGAAATCCACCGCCGCCGTGATACTCTGCAAACCACCGCGTTTGCAGGCCTTTTGCGATGCGAGAGCCGGGACCCGAACGAAACCCGAACGTAGGCTTGGATCGCCTGATTGAGGCGTTGCTCGATCCCGTGGGGCGGCGGGCTCGGCAGCAGGCACTGAAGGCTTCTTCGAGCGACGCTAGTAGGCGTACGCGCTAGACGTCGCGACCGGCCGGGTGGGTGTTCGGAGCCGCCGGGTCGCCTTCGAGGGCTGCAAGCAGACGGCGTAGCCATTCGTCGGCGCCGATCTCGTTAATAAGCCTCGTGTTGGCGTCGATCCAGCGCTGTTTCGAGACAATCGCTTCGTGCTTGCCCACGAGGTCAGGACTGATTGAAACCGCATACGTGGGGTTGATCAGCATGCCGGTCGCATCGTCCTCGCTGAACATGGCGGCTTCCTCACTTAATACGTGAGATTGTACGCCGGTAGACGGATATCGTCCAGCGACGAGTTCGAATCCCGACCACCGGGGACTTCGGGACGACCTGCGAACCTGGTTGAGGCCCTGGATCGCCTTCTGCTGGCGCTGCTCGATCCCGTGGGTCGAGAGGCGCGGCGGCGAGCCGCCGGGGCGCCATCGAAGGTCGCTCGGAGTCAGCGTGAACCGCCTTGTCTGCATGCAGCTGTCGCGGCTTGCCGGCTACGAACTCGGCTGGCCATCCACGGCGCCGATCTCGCAATGAGCCTCGTGTTGGCGTCGATCCGGCGGTGCTTGGGGACTATGGCCTCGTCCTCGCCCACCAGGTTAGCGTCGATCGAGGCGTCTAATGGCTAATGGCATCAAACAGCTCGATGACCTCCTGGAACGGGCTTTGCTCGCTTTTCAGCGCCTCTCCGACATACAACGCCTTTGCTCGCGGAAGCGAGATGCCAGCCTTCCCGGCAAATACCGCAAGAACTTGCTTGCCTGGAATCAACGCCTTCCAGCCCTCTGAATCTTGCTCCAAGGCGGCCTCCAATGTCGCGAAGACTCCTTCAACTTCGTGTCGGACCTCATCGCCGTCGAGGATCGAAGTAACGCGCTGTAGCTCGGCCTCCGCAGCCGACTTGAATAGCGCTTGCGTCTCTATGGATGTCTTGCCGTGAACGTCCTTTGGCATCAGGTCGACGTTGCCCACTTTCCGGCGAAGACTCGATGACGCCGCGAGAGCTACTGCGTAAGAGACAAATCCGCTTGCGATCTCCCGCAGCTTTGCCCGTACTGCTGCCGGGTCGCGCAACCAAGACTCCGGCGGATCCATTTCCTGGAAGGCTCGTGCCCAGACCTGCTCGTCAAGGAAGTAGTTCTCCAGGTGGTATCGGCTGAGGCGGCGTAGGCGTCCTTCCGAAGCCGCCTTGGCCGTCGTGTCCGACTCGGGAGGCGCAGAATCGCCATCACAGACCATAAAGAAATCGACACCCCACAGAGTTCGGCTCAGTACTGCGTGATAGACAGTGTCAAACGACTCAATGACGTGCTTGCCGCCAGACGGCACGAGCACCAACTCGGGATGACGGTCACCGAGGATCGACCCGTAGGTCTGCTTATCAATACTCGATTCCGTCCCCTCTATGAGTACTATGCGTTTCCCTAGCGCGACGATGCCTATCGACTGGCCAAGTAGCCGCAGAGCCTGATTCGTCTCGTCCGACTCCTTAACTGGAATCGCTTGGTTCTCAAAAGTGCCGTCAGACGTCTCTTTGGACGGCGCCACAAACACGACGGACTGGTCCAACGAGGCTGAGATGACGTCGGGCGAATGCGTAGAAAGTATGAACTGATTGCGCTCGCCGATTGATCGCAAGGTTCGGAGCAGCTTGTAGCTGAGCTCAGGATGCAAATGAAGCTCGGGCTCATCAAAGAAGACAATGCAGTCGCGTGGCTGGCGCAATTGAAAGTCAAACGCGATATTTACGACCTCACGCTCGCCGGAACTCAAGCTATCCAAATCAAAGGTCTGCCCATCTTGAACGTACTGTAGCTTCTGAAGGCGTGCTTGCGGGTCCGCCAGTTTCTTTGGACCCAATAGCATTTCGAAGACGCGCTTAAAATCGTCCATCGGATCGGCGAAGCCCAGTTTCATTGTGTCGCGCCCCTCGCGCTTCAACCGGATGGCACTCGTGGCGATGCTCTGCTTCTGCTGCTCGACCAGCCGAAACATCGAGTGAACCGTGTCCTGGAAGCGGTCCCGCATATAACCATAGGTCTGATCCCACGAAATAGTCTCCTCGTCAGGATCAGGCATGTCCCAAGACCACTGAAGCGGCTGAAGCTGCCTAATTGATCGATCGCTCTCGAAGTTGACAAGGCTACTCGTCCACTTCCTGCGTCGTCGGCCTACTTGCAACGTCTGCGTAAGTCGCTGTGCATCTTCGGGAATGGTAAGGTCCAGGGTCGTCTTGCCCCATGCATCGCGCTCGTCTTTGTTGGTCGCTTCGACCTCAGCGCTTGTCACCCCTCCCCCAGAACCTGGGCTCCGCAACGAGCCCACGATCGCTTCGATCAAACGAGTCTTGCCTACGCCATTTGGCCCGGCGAGCACGACGACATCTGCAAGCTCGCCGACCTCAAACTGGCGTACGGGCATCACGTCTCGGACGGCAATATGCATCAATCTCATGACTCGCGAATCTCCATATTCAGAACTATATACGTAGCTTAGGCCCGATGCCTACCGCGTCGCAACCCCTACGCTCCTGTCGGACTCCGCGGTCACGGGCAAGAACATCGCACAAGCGGTGTTGGGTGACGATACCTCGTGGGCTAAGCTTAGTCACGTTCAAGAAGTCGCTCAAGTGTGCTGATCCTCTCATCGAGCGATAAGCCCCTAGCAGTAGCAGATACAGACTTCGCCAAGTCGCGGTTTCTAACGATTTTCCCCTCGTCCTCTAGGATCGCAAGGCGCTTTATTATTACACCGGGGCTCATGCCAGTACGGGATGCCAGTTCTGCGGTACTGATCCGCGGCTCCATCTGGATGATTACCAGTAACTCCGCAGCTTGACGCTCGAATCGCTCCTGGAGTCGTGATGACTTACTCATGTATCCATACTGCGCCGGTCGCAGCCGACGGTCAAGCATCGTACAACGGGCATTGAACGACCGCCTCGCCTGCGACGCGGCATCATTGCCACTACGCGGCAATGAGAGACTCGGCAAATGCTCGGACGGAGAACTCCCGTGCGCGCTGCTCAAACTGGAACGGATATCGTGTGGAGACGGCGATCTGTACCTGTTCATCACTGACTCGCACTGTAAGCCGCAGATCGTCGTCGAGTTCCACGTCGGCCCCATCCTGTGCATCCCAGCCCAAAATGACGTATCGGCTTTGCAAACGAGCTAGGCTGCGTTCAGCAAGACCGCGTATCGGTGGGTCGAGAATGAACGAGTAGATCGCCTTTGAGACACCGAGGCTCTTGAGGCGAGACGATATAAGCTCCTGAAGCTTCGACTCGTCGGGGTTCAGAACCTGCACGGCGACGATGGCCGTCTGTCTCACGCTTCCAACAAGGTCGCCGCCCCCATCCGTGATGTTTGTCGTTATCTCGCCATTTGGAAATCGGAAAAATGGCGAGTCAAGATCAACTGCGGCAGCTGGTACGAAGTTTAGGAGAACGCCGTTTGCCCGTCTACGCAGGGTGCGCACGAGATCGCCCGCTTCACCACTAACGTCGTTACGGGTATGCTCGGACTCCAATCCGCCGTAGGACTTAATAGTGTCTTTTGTTAGCTCTAGTTCGATACTTCCGATATAAAGGCGCGACTTATCGCCTAGGACCCGATGCTGCGGAGCGAGTCCGGTGAGGTTTGCGTCGACAAACCGGCGAATGGCATCTTGCCCTTCAGAAAGAGACGATCTAATGTCGACATACTGTCGTCCCGCTAGGACAGCCGGTATGTCTGTCTTAGCTAGAAGGACAGGCAAGACTTTTGGGTTGCCCGTCTCCGTCTCCAACGTGAGCGCTATGCCGAGCTCATGTCGAACCCAGTCCGACGCCATTGATGTTGGTGACAGCGCTACGACGTAGACGTCGGCAGAGGCGATGGCATTGCTAATAGCTTCAACGAACACCTCGCCTGGTTGGATATCCCTAGTGTCAAGCCAGACGTTGAGTCCGAGATCGGCGAGAAGGCTTGCCAGCGGTATGATGCTTTGGCGATCTGCGCGACTGTAACTAATGAACGCTTGTGGCTGTGATGGCATCGAGAGGATTAGGGTAGAGCCGAGTAACGCGCCATATCAATAGTCGTCTATGACCGGCGCCATGTCGCACAATCGGCGACAAGCGACGCCAGCCTCCCGGTGGGTTCCTGCCACCTGCACAGTCTGCCAGCCGCCTGGACGGTGCAGGATTATGCTGATGGCTTGCTAGGTTCCCACCGTAAACAGCGCATGTCGCACAGACACCACGATAACCTCAGGCGACTTGGCTCGGATGCGCACAAGCCGCACTAAGGATAGCCGCTGCGTCCTTAACAAGAGCGCGTTCCGACTCGCCGAGTTTGCTGCACGTAGCTACGACCACAAGTTGATGATTGTCTGAATCAAATCCAAGGGGACACGGCAACCGGCAGATGACCCGTCGGGAGCCAACCGCAGAGAAGTCGCGTATGACCGAACCCTGGGCGATTGGCTGCTCATCGCCAGCGTAATAACTGATATACGCTCCGCTTCCTTGCATGGAAAGTATCGATACCTGAACGTTCGGTACCCCAACGTTAGAAAGTGCCTGCTGGATCTCAGTGACAGCAGCCTGGAGGAAGGCCGAGTCTGCAACTTCGCACTCTGCCGCAATTTCTCTCAGTTGTGTCACGAGTTCTGCGCAGTACGTCTTCCGATAGTGCTGGTCAATCTCGCGCGTTACCACGATCCGCTGAAGGCGTCGCTCTACGGCGATTCTTCGAGAAAGCTCACCCGCGACCGCGCAGAAGATCGACAAAACAATGAAGTCCAGCGTGGTTTGGAAGCGAACTCCTGAAATGGCACTCCCAATCGCGATGATGCCGATAACCGAGGCGGCAGCAAGCAGAAGGCCGTCCACTGCGATAAGGACTAGCCAGGGTCGCGACGAGCGGAGCTTACGGGGAGCAGGAACGACACGCTGTGCGAGATCCTCGGGCAGCAGACTGCCCGCCATGACCTCACGAACGTCTGCGCGCAGTTCGTCAAGACTCATTGCGCTGGTGGGTCCTGCGGCGATCACTCCGCTTCACCACTCCGCAGCGCCGGTGGGGTCGACACAGCCATCCATCGGAACATCTGGTATGCGCTTTCGTACTCATTGGCGGCGCCCTCGAGCAGCGCGATAGCCGTGTCGCTGAGATTAATATCTATCTCATTGGAGAGGGCAACCAAGTAGTAGGTTTCGTCGCAAATATGTATCTCCGCGCACCGGTGAAACGTTGCGTACTGATCCAAGACGTACTCAAGGGCCATCGTATGCAGACATTTCATGCCTCGATGGATCCGTCTACCGAGACTGCTGCTATCGGCGCGCTTTGCTTCGAAGACCTGTCCCATGCCTTGTACGAACTTGTCCTGTATCAACGCGAGCGTCACCGGTCCGTTGCAGGCGTGGATGATCCGGCGCGCCTCAAAGTTGATGATGATGTCCAGCACCCGGTCCTTGGCCGCTTTGTGCTCAGCTTCGTGTCGCAGTTCGCCTTTGCGCCATTGTGTGAATGCCTCGGCGCGTGCCTGCCGATACGCGCGGTACAGATCGGCGTCATTGCGCCCAGCGACATCGACATCACGCCATGCATGGAAATCCCTGAGGCGTCTTGATTGGCGCCGCTCGGGCTGGCCTGGTGCGGAGCTGGCGAAGCCTAGACGAAGTGTCGCGGTGATGAGGATCACGCCGACGCCGGCGATAGCGATCCGGGCCTCGAAGACACTGACAGCGACTATTCCCCCGCCCGTGGCTATCGCGGCGATGGCGGCACCGATCAGACGAGCGACCAGCCCTCCAACGGAGTCGTCGTCGCTTGGCTGGAGATCGTGGCCGCTGTTAGGCATCGTGGATTCAGTTGCTGTGAGCAGGAGCAGTTATACAGCTTCCCGCTGACCGATGCGAGCCCCCCGCCTTCGATGCGAACGGTTCGTGCTGTTGCCAAGGGAATCTAGTTGCAGCTACAATAGTTGTGCCTGCAACGATTGGCCAGCAGGAGCCATAAACACCTGATCGATCATCGCCAAAAGCGCTTAGCCCTCGGGGGCTGACGGCCGAAAGGAACTCGCTCATGCGACAGGATCGGATACGGGTGGCCGCTGCGAGCACCCATCTCGGACGAAGCCTAATCTGGCGGATGAGCACCCCGATGCTCCTCGGAGTATCGACGGGTCTGTGTCTAGCTCTCGCTGGAGTTCCGCCTACCCTCCAAAGCATGGTTGTGGCTGGCGTCATCGTCGGGCTCCTCGCGGGGCTCCTCGCCGGCGTTAGGCGACGGCGGCTGTGGCCGTATCACTACTACGCCGATTGGTTTGCGCTGTTCGGCGTTTGCCTAGGCTCGGGGCTTCTGCTCGGCAATGCTCTCTGACGCGACCGCTAGCGCCTCCAGTCCGTTTCAAGGCTGGGGGCGCAATCCGTATGGGAGTCTGCGGCAACGGAGCGCAGAACCCCACTAGAGAGCGTGGGTCGGTCGCGTCCCGCCGCCACGATCCATTCATTGCGCGCCGAGCCGCGATGTTCCTT
>Ga0335075_10014674_pt1 | contig 11750 bp, 13 predicted proteins | sample Lox_Sample_24_FD_206723 | JGI IMG/M metagenome (GOLD analysis project Ga0335075, IMG submission 206723) | Soil microbial communities from Loxahatchee National Wildlife Refuge, Florida, United States - Lox_Sample_2.4 | ecosystem: Environmental > Terrestrial > Soil > Wetlands | place: USA... | reverse complement strand
CTAATCTCCTTTACGAGGTCCATCGCCTCACTAAGCAAATGCAGCCCGCAACCTGCCTGCTCCACAACTCCCTGCCGTGGAGCGTATCGCCTCAGAATCTCGCTTTCCTATTCATGCCATCTCCTTTTGTTGGCTCCTTTTGTTGGCTTCACTTGCCAAAGAACGTGCTGTTCGATTCACTGCTGAATCGCGTTTGCTGAGGTATTGCGGGCGACAGAGAAGCTGTCGCCAATGTGCTGAGGCGGCTCGCTCGCCAGGTCACGCACGATCAAGCTGGAACCTTTACGTCCGGAGATTAGGCTCTCCGCCAAAGCGTGCGTGACCCGTGTCGAATAGGAAGCCGTTCCGCGCGGACTGGAAGTGACTAGAAGGATCTGGCTCATTGTTCGTTTCCTCCTGCTGACTTCGCCGCTTTAATTGGCGTACAGAGTGACAGATTCGCCTGCCCGGTGATACGGTGTGGTACTTTGTTCATGTCACTCTGATAGTCTGGCGTTATCAGCCATGGAACTGAGGCAGGTGCGATACTTCGTTGCAGTTGCCGAAACCCTGAGCTTTCGGCAGGCTGGCAAACGCCTGAATGTCTCCCAGCCTTCTCTAAGCGTCCAGATCAGACAACTTGAAGACGAACTGGGAGTCGCCCTATTTCGGCGGTCAAAGCGGCGAGTTGAAATCACCCGTGCGGGCGAAGTCTTCCTGTCTGCGGCAAGAGAGATCCTGCTGAGACTTCAGCAGGCATCGAAGGCGGCACTTCATGCAGAGAGCGGCGAGGCAGGAACAATCCGGCTCGGGTTCATTCCGACGGCTGGGTTCCATATTCTTCCCCGGCTTCTCGAGAAGATCAGAAGCACTCTTCCTCTCGTGAACGTGGAGCTTATTGAAGGGACCGAAGCCCCTCAAATTGAGGGACTACGTTCGGGAACCCTTGATGTCTGCATCGGTCATCTAAGCCGTACCTATGACCAGATCGAGAACATGCTGCTGATTCGGGAGCCACTCGTTGTGGCTCTCCCGAAAGGGCATCGCGCAGCTCGCAGGAAGAATGTGGGCGCAAAAGAACTTGAAGGTGAGCTCCTGATAATGCCTTCAAAAGATGTGTCGCCAAATATCCATCAAATGATTGCGGCAGCCTTTCTGAAAAATCACCTGCCGCTGGACAGATATCAAACCGCAGAGCATTTTCAAACCGCGGTCAACCTGACAAATGCCCGGGTAGGATTTGCGTTCCTTCCGGCTTCCGCAAAAGGCTTTGTTCCTGATGGTGTCGTGTTGCGAACTCTAGATTTTTCTATCGGACCGCTGGACACATTTGCTCTATGGTCGCGCGGCAATCCAGACCCGCTCGTCCTCCGCATCCTCGGTCTACTAAAGGAAATCGAGACGGGGTTGCGATAGCGGGCTATGTGGTTCGTCAATGGGCGCATAATCGCCGATGATCTCCTCAAGAATCCGAACTCGATTCTGCCGAATCTCTTTGAAGTTGTTGTAGCCAGCTTCGAGCGCTCGCCGGTGTTGCCGTTCGGCCTCCTTCGCGACGGTCCGCGATGTCGATTTTGTCGGTTCGTCAATGCGTTCTCTGGCGAAGCGAAACCGGTACCACCAGTATTTTCCTCTCTGATAAGTTGCCATTCGGTGACTCCTGTCCTGTCGGTGAGCGCGCCTGTGTGGGCGCGCGACTGAAGGTTCAAGCGAAGGCAAAACTCGATCAAATTTCGGCCACTATGCGGAGCTTGCCGCAGAAGGGCGCTTCATCATTCCCATTGCACGTACCTTTGCTTTGGAAGACTGGCGTGAAGCGGCAGAGATAAGCATGAGCAAGAAGGCTCATGGCAAGCTCATGCTCCTGCCTCCCGCCTCCAGTGTCGGCACGTATAGGACCTACCCGTGAATGGAAGCTTTCGAGTCCATCGAAAGCCTCTTCACTGGACCCGACAAATATCCACGACGAGAAACTGATAGCCGAGAGTCGGCTCTCAATTGGGATCAAGGCCATCTGTTCCCCGACCTCTAACTTCAAGAGGACGGGCCTCTGATGAGCCTTGACACCGACGGATCAGCTTGACACTGTACCTACTAGTTTGTACATTGCTATGCATGGACGCAAAAGAACGCTTAATTGAAAGCGCCCGCGAGCTGCTTTGGGACCGCGGTTATGTTGGAATGAGTCCAAAGGCCATTCAGGATCGAGCCTCCGCCGGGCAGGGAAGCATGTATCACCACTTTGAAAACAAGGAAGCTCTAGCCCTGACTGCTATTGAGCGGAGCACCGAAGAACTGTATCAGGCAGCTAAAAATGATTTGGCCAGTCCTCATACAGCCATCGAGCGGATTGCGGCTTATCTCAAGCGCGAACGGCAAGTTCTCCGAGGCTGTCGTGCGGGAAAACTCACCCAGGATCCGGATGTAATGGCCAACCCGAAACTCAGGCGGCCTTTGCAAAAGATGTTCACCAGGTTGCAACAGCGGTTGGCGCGTGTTCTTGAAGAGGGCAAAATGACAGGCGAATTCGAGCCGACAATGGGCGCGAAGGACATTGCGGCAACTGTCATTGCCGTTCTTCAAGGGGCGTATGTACTCGCGCGCGCCGAGAACTCTGTCGAGCCGTTTGATCGCGCCATTCGCGGAGTTCTCTTTCTGCTGGAGGCGCAGACACCACCACTCCGTCCGAAGAGGAAGGGATTACGGAATCGAACCTGACATCAGGTGCCGATTCTCCTTCACTGATTTCGCGAGAGCGATGCAATCGTTCTCTAATTTGGAGCGTCTTTCTCATGAAGTGGTTGTTCTCGTCAGCGATTCGGTCCATATTTGTCTGCGCCGTTTCAGTCGGATGCGTCTCTGCATGTGGTCAGGTGCCGATCACACTGTCGGTCGATCTCCGAGATACGCCGCGAAAGCTTCTTCATGCAACCGAAATCATTCCAGTTCGCCCTGGTCCGATGACGCTCGCCTATCCCAAATGGCTCCGAAACGAGCATGAATTAGGGCCCATCGGTCAGCAGGCGGGCCTGTTCATTACCGCTTATAAGCCAGGTCTTCCGACTGCCGCGCCGATACGATGGAAGCGGGATCCGATTGACTTATACCTTTACCACTTCACGGTTCCGCGCGACGTCAACTCCATCGAAGTGAAGGCCGATTTCATCACCTCAGCCGCTGATGGGTCCGGGGCAGGATCAACAGATGCAAACATCGCAGTGGTGGACTGGAATACGGTATTGCTCTATCCGTACGCAGGTCCGTCCACACAAGTGGCTTCCATTGAGATTACCCCGACGATCATTCTTCCCGAGGACTGGCATTTTGCCACTGCGCTCGTGCCTAATACACCATCGGCGATATCAGCATCAGAAAGTCCCATCTCCTTCCAGACGGTATCACTTGAGCTACTGGTGGATTCTCCCCTTCTCGCCGGACGCTATTTCCGCGAGGTCGCTTTAGCTCCGGAGATCACTCCGAAGCACTATCTCGATATGGTGGCCGACAAGTCTGAGAGCCTGGAGATAAGCCAAGTGCACATAGATCAATTTAGCAACCTCGTTCGTCAAACTGGGCCTCTCTTTCAGAGTCGGCACTACAATTCGTTTCGTATGCTTGTCACGCTGTCCGACCACATTTCCGGCGGCGCCTTCGATCATCATCAATCCCTCGACAATCGCCGGGCCGCCAACTTCCTCACAAGCGAAAGATCCCTCACACTGTACGGCAATTTCATTGCACACGATTTTGCCCATAGCTGGAACGGCAATTATCGCTGCCCAGTGGGCCTCGTTACGCCCAACTATCAAGTGCCCATCGATACTTCCGGGCTTTGGGTTTATGAAGGGCTTACGGATTATCTTTCAGCCGTACTCGCGGTGCGCTCGGGAATCTGGACGCGAGAGCAGTTTCTGGATCAATTTGCCGAGATTGCAGCGAAATTCGATCATCGCCCCGGAAAGACCTGGCGCGATCTCCAGGACACGGCCACCATGGCTCCCATCCTCTGGTCTGTGGATGGCAGCCGTGGTTATGAAAGCTGGCGGCTCGGCGGCTTTGACTTTTACGGCGAAGGTGAACTGGTTTGGCTGGAGGTTGATACGATCATCCGCAATAAGACCGGTGGTAAAAAATCGCTTGATGACTTCCTGGCCCTCTTCTATGGTCAGGAACGCGACACGAGGCCCAAGGTTGTTCCCTTCACCTTTGAACAGCTTGTCAAGGCTCTGAATACTGTTGCTCCAAACGACTGGGTGGCCTTCTTCACGCAGCGTCTCCATGAACTAACGCCAACGGCTCCACTAGGAGGCATCACAGGCGGTGGCTATCGTGTAGTTTACCGGGACACACCAAGCGCCTGGACCGCACTGAAAGGCGACAAAGATTTTGCCTATTCAATTGGAATGGACGTTCGCCCTGATGGAACGATTTCGGACGTTCACATCGGCAGTCCCGCGCAAACTGCAGGGTTTGGCCCGGGAATGAAACTCCTCACCATCAACCAACATCCCTTCTCAATCGATGGATTGCAACAAGCCATTCGCGATGCCAAGAGCGCAACCGCTCCGATCGAGTGCACAGTCGACAACTCCGGTGTCGTTACTACTCTTGCTCTCTCTTACCATGACGGCCAACAGTATCCGGTCCTGGAACGAATTCCGGGAACAGAGGATCGTCTCCTCGAAATTGCCGCGCCTAGATAGTGGGGCAGTCGTGTCTCAGTAGCGTTCGGCTTGGCCACAAATCAGACATGTTTAGGCACAGGTGCAGGGCGGGAGATTGACACCCATATCATCTGCACGACACGTGCACATCTGAGCGGCAGGACAGAAGTCAAAGGAACAAATTTCGCAAGCCACTGGGTTGGGAGCGAAGATACTGTTTTGGCGCTCTGATTTGAGTCCCAAAGTGAGCAGCAGCATGCCAGGGCCAGCGAGGGTCGTAGAGCATGGCCCGAGCGACTGCGATAAGATCGGCATCTCCCGTCCTGAGGATCGACTCGGCCTGCTCGAATTCGGTGATGAGACCGACGGCGATGACCGGCAGCGTCGTCGCCTGCTTGACTGCTCGCGCCAGGGGAAGCTGATAGCCGGGTCCGACCGGAATCTGCGCAGATGGACTCGAACCGCCGCTTGAAACATTGATCGCAGCGGCGCCTCTGGCCTGAAGCGCTTCGACAAAAACGATCGTCTCTTCAATCGACCATCCCCCTTCTACCCAGTCTGTCCCGGATACCCGCATGGTAACGGGGCGCTCAGGCGCAAAAGCGGCTCGCACGGCTTCGAAAACTTCGAGCGGAAAGCGCATTCGGTTTTCCAATGAGCCTCCGTACTCGTCGTCTCTGCGGTTCGAGAGAGGCGAGAGGAACTGATGAATCAGATAGCCGTGCCCGCCAAGGATCTCAATGAAATCCAGCCCGAGCCGGGAAGCGCGCCGTGCTGCGGCCGCGAAGGCATTGCGAATTGCGGCCAGACCGTCGCGGTCTAAGGCGACGGGTGGTGTATCCGCAGCAGCGAAAGCGATCGGTGATGGAGCGTAAGTTTTCCAACCATTTGGCTGGCCAGGCGGAATCTGCGTGCCGCCGTCCCACATTTTTTGCCGAGACCCTTTTCTGCCGGCATGGTTGATCTGGATCCCAATCGGTATGTCCGACCACCGCCGAACGCCAAGCAGCACTCGAGCCATGGAGGCCTCGGATTCATCCGAATAGAGCCCGACGTCAGCATAGGTGGTGCGCCCCTCGGGGCTGACCGCAGTTCCTTCAATTGTTAACAACCCTGCACCCGAGCTTGCCAGCTGACCGAGGTGCATCAGGTGCCAATCGTTCATCTGCCCGTCTTCGGACGAGTACTGTGCCATCGGGGCAATCACGATCCGGTTGGACAATTTCAAGTTGCCGATTTCGATCGGAGTGAACAGTATTGGGTGATTCATAGAACTCCATCTGGCCCCGATTCGGCGGGTTGCGGGCTCGCGCGCCGAGTCCGCTTTTTCGCTACGGGAAGCTTTGTCAATTTAACCAACTGGGCTGCGGTTTAGGCTGCAGCCCACTCCCTTGCTAGTTCTTCAGCGAAGCTGCTGTACGTTCTCGGCTGGCGCCCAAGCAAGGCAGCAAAGCGCGCCGCCTGGTCCTCGGTGTTACTGAATTCCCGCTCGACGAAACCCTCGAACGTAATCCGAAGATCCCAGGCCCGCCAACTCGGACTCCCGTTTTCCGCATGTGCGCTTCGAAGCCGTCGAAATCTGCGTGTCCCCCGTAAGTGATTTCTTTGCCCAAAAGCTTCGACCATGTAGCTGCCGCATCCGGACCACGCAACATCTCTGGCGAAACCAGATCGTAGGTCTTTCCGTTGTGGCCCTCTTCTGTCAGCGATATCGCGGCCGCCTCCGCAAGGTCGCGAATATCCACCACAGCCAGGCCCTCGTTTCCCGCGGGAGTTGGATATACGCCGAGTTCGGTTAACGCCGGCCTGAGCGAGCGCTCATTCTGAGTGAAGTACGCTGGCCGCAGGATCGTATAAGAAATTCCGCCTGCGCGAATCGCTTCCTCGACGGCATACTTGTTAGCGAAATGCGGCACCTCGAGAAACTGATCCGCCCTGTAAACCGAGACGTACGTCAAGTGCTTGAGACCGGCCTTCTTTGCCAGGTCAAAAGCAATGAGGGCTTGCACTAACTCGACGGGGACGCTCTCACTGCCAATCAGCAGGAACAATTTGTCGACACCCTTCATCGCTTCCGCAATCGAGACCGGATCGTTCAGGTCGCCGAGAGTGATCTCTACCGCGTCGGGAAACGCACCTGGCTTGGGCTGCTTGCGGGTCAAAGCGCGCACGTCTGCGCCGCGCCGAAGGAGCGCCTTGACTACCTCAATACCCACCTTGCCCGTTGCACGTATCACAAGAACCTTCATTGTTTTCTCCTGCAGGGGGGCTTTGCCGCCCCCAAATTTGCTACGAATCCGCCCCCAAATTTGCTACGAATCAAAGTTGCGATTGCGCCGCCCGTTTACGAACAACAGGCAGGCTTCCCGGCCGACAAGAGGAAAAGCCAATTGGGCACTTCTCCGACGCAATCAGCCGTTATTAGCGAGGTTTTGAAACAAGAGACCTCCCGGTCGGCCGCCTAAAACATGGAGTGGCACGCCTCCCTGATCAAGGCGCCCCAGTTCGACTGGGGCGAAGCCGAGATCTTTGACTAGTGCGGCAAGAGTCTCGCTGGCATCAGTGTCGTTGCTCGACAGGAATATGGCTTGCCGCAAAGATGGCAATGACGGCCTTACTCCAAGCTGCTCTGCGGGCAAATGGTTGAAACCCTTCACGAGACGCGCTCCGACAAATGCCTCGGATACCAATTCGGAAGAAAGCCGACCTCTCAGTTCTTCCGGACGAGTGTGAAACGTGTTCATCATGTCAACGATGATTTTGCCGTTCCAGTGTTCCCATTGCCGTGCAACATCCTTGTAAGCGGCAAAGGGAACAGCGAGGAAGATCACCTCGGCCTCATAGGCCTCGCGAAGGGATTGCGGAATAACCTTCGCACCGAGTTCCTTCGTCAAAGTTGTAAGCGACGCAGGCCCACGAGTGTTTGCGATTCCGACCTTGATATTCTGCAGAGCGAAGGCGCGTGCCAGCGCAGAACCGATCTTCCCAGAACCAATAATGGCGTGCTTCATAAGATTCTCCTGTCGCTCAGCGCGTGCTGAGCATTGTTGCTGGTTTTCGCGAGCCTGACGCGAAGCAAAAGGCCCTGTTCTTCCACTGCTCCCCGCACCTCACGTGGCCATCGAGCCTCAGACCTGGCCGACGCCGCCGTCTGCCATCAGATCCGCGCCCGTCACATAAGAACTTTGGTCAGACCCCAGAAAGACGGCCCCATTGGCAATTTCCACGGCCTCTGCGAGACGGCCGATGGGGATCATGATGACGGCTACTTTCCCTTCAAGCGCACCCATAATCTCCTCCTCTTTGTGATGGCCGCCCTCCTGCCATCCGGCATTCTGTAGCGATCGCTCGATATTCCCGAACAATCGTTACAGATGTGACGTGACCAGCATCGGATTCGGGAATTTCGAATCTAAAATGGAGAACAGCTTATGAAGACCTCAGCTAAGGCCGGCAGGCCGACCGAATTCGACACGGATCACGCCCTCAATGTGGCGATGCGGCTCTTCTGGGAGCGGGGCTATGAAGGCACGTCGATGGCAGACTTGTCTCAGGAGATGGGAATTCATCCATCCAGCATTTACGCAGCGTTTGGCGACAAGCAGGCTCTCTTCGCTCTTGCTGCCGAACGGTACGCTGACGTTCCTGCGCAGTATATGGCGAGGGCACTTGAACAGCCCACGTTCAGAGATTTCATTCTTGCTGCATTCGACAACACGGTTGAGTTCCTTGGTTCAAAAGAGCATCCTTCGAGTTGCTTCACGCTCACTGGCGCCATCTCCTGCGGCACCGATACGGAGCCTGCAAAGATCTTGATGAGAGAGATGCGTCTGCAAAACGAGGCCGCGATTAAGGCTCGTCTGCTGAAGGCCCGAAAGGCCGGAGAATTTCCCCGACAAGAGAATGTCGATGACTATACGAGATATCTCTCTTCCCTCCTCAGCGGTCTTGCCATCCAGGCCACAAATGGAGCAACGAGAAACGAACTGAAGCGCACTGCCGCGGTTGCCCTCAGACACCTGGGCATCGATCGGTGAGCTGAAGTGTCGCTCGACAGTGCCGGAGACGGATTGCTGAATAAAAAGAGTGAGTTCGCTCTCTCAGTGTTTCGAGCCCGCGGCCTCGATCAGCCGATGCTCACTTGGGGGCATGGACAATCTCTGAATGATCCGAATAGCTCCAGACGGACACGCTCCGTTCAGGGTATTCATGTCATACTGAAGCGAACTTCAGAATGCTCCTTTCGCGAATGGGGCCGTCCGAAGGTGGAGTTTGGCATTTCTAGGATTTCTGGAAAAATACGAAACCGGAAGACTGGCGGCAAGTCGACTTTCTGTCCCAGATCCGATCTCGGTGAGTGCCTTGGCGATCATGCACTCACCGAGATCCGCCGATTCAGATGGCCGACAAGCCGCCGTCGACGTTCAATTCCAACCCATTCACGAAGCTGGAATCGTCTGAAGCAAGAAACACCGCGACCGTCGCAATTTCCTCAGGACGACCCATCTTTCCCCGCGGGATCAGGGACTCGAACATCTGCTTCGCCTCCTTGTCCAGAACTTGGTCCTGCATCGGTGTGGCGATCGGCCCCGGGCTAAGCACGTTCACCCGGATATTCCTGCCCTTCAGTTCGTTAAGCCACGCGCGTGCGAATGAGCGCAACGCCGCCTTGCTTGCCGAATACACGCTGAAACCAGGAAATCCTTTCACCGAAGCAACTGACCCCGTCATGAAGATCGATCCGCCATCGTTGAAAAGCGGCAACGCCTTCTGAACCGTAAACAGCGTGCCCCGCGTATTGAGGCCGAAGGCCGCATCGAAGTGCTGCTCGGTAATCTCGCCAAGTTTGCCGACTTCGCCCGTACCAGCGCTTGCGAACAGGACGTCGATCTTGCCCTTTTCCCGCTTGACTGTATCGAACAGACGGTCGAGGTCGTCGAGATTCGCCGCGTCGCCGCGCACCCCGGTCACGTTCCGGCCAATCATCTTGACAGCCTCATCGAGCGCTTCCTGCCTCCGGCCCGTGATGAAAACGTAGGCGCCTTCTTCAACGAACCGCTTGGCGCTCGCCAGCGCCATGCCGCTCGATCCACCCGTGATGACTGCAACCTTACCCTCAAGCTTTCCCATAATGACTCCCTTTGGTAGATCTGTAGAATTCAGTACTGAAGAGTAGATTTCTTTGGCGGTGGACGAGAACTGCTCAGGAGTCCTAGTTTTTTGTCTATTCGTCCGAAAGAAAGAGGGCACGTTGGACCCAATAACCGATATCTTCAGAACGATGCACGTGACCGCTTTCGGTCTGCACAGGCTCGAAGCCACAGCCCCGTGGGGCGTGAAACAGGAAAATCAGACCGAAGAAAAAGTCACGCCTTCCTGCAAGAACAATTCCCCCACAGATTTGGCGCACTTCGCCATGCTTTCGCGCGGCAACTGCTGGCTCAGTGTCAAAGGTATTCCGGAGCCGATTCCCCTCACCGGTGGTGATTGCTTTTTGGTGGCTAAGGGGACTTCGATTGTTCTGCGCGACAGCCCGCGAACACGTCCCCGGTGGAGTTTCCGCGAGATTGGGGCCAAGGCCAGCAGTAATGTCGCTCATTATGGAGGTGGTGGCGCACCGACAACAATCGTCTGTGGGTCCATGAGTTTCGATCGCGCCAGTCTGAAGCCGATCACTCAGCTATTGCCGAGCTTCATTCTGATTAAGGCCGATCAGGCACGCACGCTTGCTTTTCACATCACAATGCAAGCGCTGGCGTCAGAAATGGCAGAACATACGCCGGGATCTGAAGTAGTCGCGACTCGGCTGGCCGAGGTTCTGTTTATTCAGGTACTCCGTGCTCATATCGCGTCGGGACCGGAACGCAACAAAGGATGGCTTCGTGCGATTTTCGATACTCAAATAGGCACTGCCCTGAGTGCCATTCACGACAGAGTGAATACACCCTGGACGGTCGAATCCCTGGCCGAAGCGGCGGGCATGTCTCGCTCCGCATTCGCAGCGCGTTTTAAAGAGCTCCTCCGACAAACACCACTGGAATATGTAACCGAATGGCGGATGCAGAAGGCGATGCAGTTACTTGAACAGCGTGACAAAAAGCTCATAGACGTTGCCCGGTCGGTCGGTTACGAGTCCGACGCCGCGTTCAGTAAGGCGTTCAAGCGAGTTGTCGGGGCCAGCCCTGGTGAGTACCTCAAACGTGGTTTTGAAGGCCAGGGTCAGGGTAATGCCGGAATGGCGGAGGATTTTTGAAGCGGAGGATTCTGACTTTGGCGGCGGGGCCCAGGTGCCTCGCATTTGGGAACGGGAGACCACGGACCCAAAACCGACCGAAGCAGACCACGATCAGTCCCGAAAACGCCGCAGGGTCCGGGAACAGCTTCGGACTCCAACCTGCCGGCCGGGCACTGGATTCCTGTCGCCATGCCAGTCGGGTCGAGGACTGGCGCGGTGTTCCGAAGGTCCAGCCTAGCTGTTGCTCCCCGTTTCCTCTCGGAGTGCCTCAGTAGCCCAAACCGTGAATCTGTTTCCAGCCCCCGCCGCATCGCACCGAGCGTACGGATTTCCCGCACTGGGCGCCCCTGTTTTCTTAGCGCCAAGAGTTATATGGCCTATCGTACTGGAGCGACTTTCGCCCCTGACCATCGAACGAGCTGGTAGTTGTTAAACAACCCAGTAGACCTGGACGATGTAGCAGCGGTTTGTGCTGTTCAGTAATTCGAACGACTTGATGCCGCGAGCCATGGGCTTCGGGTCCTTCAAGTCTGAGCGAGACTCGAACGTGGAATAGACATGCGCCATCACCCGAACCTTTCGACCTGGTTGGCTGGACTGCGATCAAAGAATCCCGAAGAAACGGTGTGGGCGTAGGAGATGGCCGAATACTCTTCCGGCGAAAGAAAACGAACATCCGCCGCACGCGAAGAGTTCGACGACATACTGGACGCGATACGACTTCCTGGGACAAACAAAGACCGCGGACAATTACGATCGAGCTTTCCATCGGCAGGAGTTGAAATGGCGCTGTAAACGCTCGGATGATGTCTTCGATGGTGGCAACATCGGCTGGGTTCGCCTTTGGCCACTCCGGGTGTGAAGAAAGTTCA
>Ga0335075_10014673_pt1 | contig 11752 bp, 6 predicted proteins | sample Lox_Sample_24_FD_206723 | JGI IMG/M metagenome (GOLD analysis project Ga0335075, IMG submission 206723) | Soil microbial communities from Loxahatchee National Wildlife Refuge, Florida, United States - Lox_Sample_2.4 | ecosystem: Environmental > Terrestrial > Soil > Wetlands | place: USA: Florida... | reverse complement strand
CCGTTTTCGTGGAAGTCCCAAACGACGCGGTTGACGCCGGCGACGTTGGTGACGTAGGGAACGTCTTTCCCGGCGACCTTGTGCGTGCCGCTGATGCTGCGAATCACGCGGCCGGTCGAATCGAGAATCTCGACCGCGGGCGCGGACTTCTGGGGCTTGGCTTGATAGAAGTCGACGATCGCGCCTTCGGGCGGATTCTGCCCGGCGAAGTCGGTATACGTGCCTTCGTCGTTCGAATGGTAATGGTACTCGTACGACGTGCGCATCGGGAAGAGCATCACGCCCGCCCGCTCGGCGTCGCCAAGCTGCTGGATCGGCGTGATGTCGTCCACGATCCAGGCGGCGCGGCCGTGCGTCGCGATGACGAGATCGTTGAACGTCGCCTGCGGACGGATGTCACGCACCGACACCGGCGGCAGATTGTTGTTGAACTGCTGCCAGTGCGAGCCGCCGTCGAACGAAACCCACATGCTCTGCTCGAGCCCGGCGTAGACGATCTGCGAGTTCTTGGCGTCGGGGCGAATCGTACGGACGTACTGGTCGCGCGGGAATCCGGCCGCGATCGGCGTCCAGGTCTTGCCGTAGTCGTGCGTTACGTAAGCATACGGCGCGTAGTCGCCGACCAGGTGATTGTCGGCCATGGCGTACGCGGTTCCGGCAACCAACGCGGAAGGTGCGACGGTTTCGATGCGCGCGAACTGCGGAGTGCCCGGCGGTGTGACGTCGTGCCAGCTGGCGCCGCCGTCTTGCGAGAGCTGCACCAGCCCGTCGTCGGTCCCCACCCAGATCTCGCCCTTGGTCACCGGCGAGCCTTCGATGTCGAGGATCGTGTCGGAGTATTCTGCGCCCGAAACGTCTTTGGCCAGCGGTCCGCCCGAGGGCTGCTGGTGCTCCTTGAGATTGCGCGTCAAATCCGGGCTGATGACCGTCCAATGCTGGCCGCGATCGGTGCTCTGAAAGACGACGTTGCCGCCGTACCAGACGATGTGGCCGTCCCACGGGGCGAAGCCGATCGGACTGTCCCAATTGAAGCGATACCGTGCTTTGCCGACGTCGAACGGTCCGACGAAGCTGCTCGGGTAGGCACGGTACGGCGAGACCAGCTGCGTGATTTCGGTCTTGCGGTCGAACACCGCGACCACGCCGTCTTCGAGGTCGGCCCAAATGTAGCGCGGATCGACCGGGTCGGGAACCGTCCACTCCCCGTCGCCGCCGATCACGTCGATCCAGTGGCGGTTCAAGATGCCGCCGGAATCGAGCGAGTTCGACGGTCCGCAGAAGCCGTTGTTGTCTTGCAGCGCCACGCACAGCGTGTACGGGTTCTCGTCGGAGAGTCCGACGTGGTAGATCTGTCCGATCGCGAGGTTGCGCGAGAACGACCACGCCTTGCCGCCGTTGGTCGTCAGCGCGTAACCGCCGTCTTCACCGACCATGATGCGCTGGGAGTCGTTGGGCGCGATCCAGATCGCGTGGTAGTCGACGTGCACGCCGTGCGCGATCGCCTCGAACTTCTTCCCGCCGTCTTTGCTCTCGGCGAGCATCTCCGAGACCGCGTACACGTGGTCGGGATTGCTCGGATCGACCGCGATGTGGCTGAAGTAGAACGGGCGCTGGTCGACCAGCGTGTCGTTGGAGATCATCTTCCAAGTCGCGCCCGCGTCGTCGGAACGCCACAGGATTCCGCCTTTGGCTTCGATCAGCGCGTACACGCGGCGCGGATCGCTGGGCGCAACGGCGAGCCCGATGCGGCCGGTCAGGCCTTCCGGCAAACCGTGTCCGGTCAGCCGCTTCCAGGTTTTTCCGCCGTCGGTCGATTTGTAGAGACCGTCGTCCGGGCCGCCGCTGGTGAACGTCCACGGCACGCGCCGGAAATGCCACATGCCGGCGTAGACCACGCGCGGATCTTTGGGATCCATCGCGAGATCGCTGCCGCCGCTGGCCGGGCTGACGTAGAGCGACTTGTCCCACGTCCGTCCGCCGTCGAACGTAACGTAGACGCCGCGATCCGTCGAGTCCTTGAACGGATCGCCGAGCGCGGCGACGACCACGTGGCGCGAGTCGCGCGGATCGATGGCGATGCGCGCGATGTGACGGGTTTCGCGCAAGCCCATGTCGACCCACGTCTTGCCGCCGTCGGTCGTCCGGTAAATGCCGTCGCCGTAACTGACGTCGTTGCGCGGATTGGCCTCGCCGGTTCCGGCCCACACGACGTTCTGGTTGGTGGGATCGATCGCGACGGCGCCGATCGCCGGCGCCGAGATCTTGTCGAAGACCGGCTGCCAGGTCGCGCCGCCGTCGTCGGATTTCCAAACGCCGCCGCCGGCGGTTCCGATGTAGTAGAGTTGATCGTTCTGGGGCGTGCCGGCGACCGCGGCGACCCGTCCGCCCGAGAGCGCCGGGCCGACGGAACGCCACTTCACGTTCGCCCACGGCAGTGCCGGCGTCGACGCCGCCAATACGATCGCCGCAAATGCGGCGATCACGGCTGCACCTCCGAAGTCGCCGGCAGCGGCTTCATGCCGGCCGCTTTAAGGGCGGCGTCGACCGGCGGCAGCTGCGCGCGGACGAACGCGTTGTAGCGTCCGACGCCCGCGACGTACTCCGCGTTGACGCGGCGCAGCAGGCTCTCGACCATCGGCGTGATCAGCCCTTGCGCCGCCTGGTACGCGCCGAAGACGTCCTCGTGGAGTTGCCCTTCGTCCTCGGTGCCTTCGCCGCGCATGTTGACCGCCAGCGTTTTGAACAGCGCCGCTCTCGCGGTTTCGAGATCCGCGAGTTTGGCGGCCAACGCCGTGTTGTTGGCCTTCTTGGCGGCGTCGCTGGACGTCGCGATCGCTTTCTTGAGCGCGTCCATGTTGTTGAGCATCGTGTCGACTTGCGAGAGATAGCGCATCTGGCGAATGGCCGTGTCGTAGGTTTGCACGTACTCGGCTTGGGTGAACTGCGAGCGCGGATCGGGTTTGACCGCGAAGCGTTCGACGTAGGTACGGCCCTCGAGCGTCATGCGCACCGCGTACTGACCCGGCACGACGCTCGGTCCGTCGTCGGGACCTTGGAAGAACTCCATCGCGCCGGTCCACTTGACCGGACCGTTCACGTTGAAGTCCCACGTGTAATGATTCAAGCCGGCCTTGTTCGGAACGTACGGGACGTCCTTACCGGCGATCTTGTGCGTTCCCGAGATGCGGCGAATGACGTGGCCGCCGGCGTCGAGGATCTCGAGCACCGGCGCGGACTTCTGCACCGCGCGCTGATAATACGTAACGTTGACGCCGTACGGCGGGTTCGCCGCCGCATAGTCGGTGTAGATGCCCTCGTCGTTTTCGTGCAGAGTCCACTGGTAGGCGGTCTCGGGCGCAAACAGCCACGACCCGCGTCCGACGGCCTGCTGCAGCTGCTGCACCGGGTGCATGTCGTCCATGATGTAGGCGCTGCGTCCGTGCGTCGCGATCACGAGATCGTCGTATTGCGGCTGCATCCGAATGTCGTGCACCGAGACGGTCGGAAGATCGTTCTGGAACGATTGCCACGTGCGGCCCTGATCGAACGAGATCCACATTCCTTCTTCGGTTCCGAGATAGACGAGGTTGGGGTTGTGGATGTCGGGGCGGATCGAACGCGCCCACACGTTCGCCGGCAAGCCGTCGACGATCTTCGTCCAGGTCTTGCCGAAGTCGTGCGTGACGAACGCGTAGGGAGCGTTGTCGCCGCTGAAGTGCCCGTCGTTGACGGCGTACGCCGTGCCGTCGCGCAGCGTCGAGGGGGCGACGGTTTCGAAACGGCCGAACTCCGGCGCGCCCGGCGGCGTGACGTTGGCCCAGTGCCTTCCGCCGTCGCGCGTCAGCTGCACGAGTCCGTCGTCGGTGCCGACCCAGATCTCGCCTTTCGCGACCGTCGAGCCTTCGATGTCGAGGATGGTGTCGTTGTACTCGGCGCCGGAAACGTCGTTGGTGATGGGACCGCCCGCCGCTTGCTGGTGCGCTTTGATGTTGCGCGTCAGATCGGGGCTGATCACGGTCCACGACCGGCCGCGATCGGTCGTCTGGAAGACGACGTTGCCGCCGTACCAGCCGATGACTCCGTTGCCGGCCGTCCGCCACGGAGCGAACGCAATCGGCGACTCCCAGTTGAAACGGTACTTGCTGGTGGCCGGAACCCAGCTCTCCGAGCTGGTGAGATTGTACGGCTGCGCCGACCATCCGTCTTGCGTCACGCGATTGTAGATCGAGATCGCGCCGTCTTGCGAGTCCGACCAAATCCAGTTGGCGTCGTCGGGCTCGGGGATTCCCCACTGACCGTCGCCGCCCGAGGTCGCGATCCAATACTTGTTTTGGATGCCGGACGGATCCAGCGAGTTCGACGGTCCGCACCAGCCGTTGTTGTCTTGCAGGCCGACGCAGACCGTATACGGATTGTCGTTGCCCAAGCCGACGCGATAGATCTGCCCGATCGGCAGATTTCGCGAGAAGAACCAGTTCTGTCCGCCGTCGAGGGTCAGGATGTAGCCGCCGTCCTCGCCCATGATGATGCGCGAGCCGTCGTTGGGTGCGATCCAGATGGCGTGGAAGTCCAGGTCTTGCCGCCGTCGGTGGTGAGCTGCGGCTGGAACGACAGGGCGTACACGCGGTCCGGATTCTTCGGATCGACGGCCAGGTGCGAGAAATAAAACGGACGCGCGTCGACGAACGAGTTTTTGCTGACCATGGTCCAGTTCGCGCCGCCGTCGTCCGAGCGCCAAACGACGCCTTCGTTCGATTCGATGACGGCGTAAACGCGGTTGCCGTTACTCGGAGCAACCGCGATGCCGATGCGGCCCATCGTCGTCGTGGGCAGCCCGTGCCCGGTCAACTTCGTCCAGGTCGCGCCGCCGTCGGTCGACTTGTAGAGGCCATCCTGATCGCCGCCGCTGGTAAACGTCCACGGCTTGCGCTGGAACTGCCAGATGCCGGCGTAGACGACGCTGGGGTCCTGGGCGCTCATCGCCAGGTTGGAGACGCCGCTCTCCGGCCCGACGTACAGCGTCTGCTTCCACGTCTTGCCGCCGTCGTCGGTCACGTAGACGCCCCGGTCGGTGCTGTCCGCAAAAACGTCGCCCAGCGCTCCGACGATCACGTGGTTGTGATTGCGCGGATCGACGAGGATGTTCGCGATGTACTTGGTCGCTTTCAACCCGACGTTGGTCCACGTCTGGCCGCCGTCGGTCGTCTTGTAGACGCCGTCGCCGAAGCTCACGTCGTTGCGCGGATTCGCTTCACCCGTACCGACCCAGACCGTGTCGTTGTCGGTCGGATCGATCGCGATGGCGCCGATCGCCGCCACCGACTGCTTCTCGAAGACCGGGTCCCAGGTCTGTCCTGAGTTGTCCGACTTCCAAACGCCGCCGCCGGCCGCGCCGACGTAGTAGAGTTTGGGATCGGTGGCCGAACCGGCGACCGCGGCGACGCGTCCGCCGGCCGTCGCGGGACCGATCGCGCGCCACGACATGTTGGCAAAGGCGGGTCCCGGCGTCGGTGACGCCGTCGGCGTCGGAGTCGGCTTGGCCGGCGTCGCCGGCATCTTCTGCGGGCTCGCAGCGGGCGCCGGGACCGGCGAAGCGGTGGCCGAGGGAGTTTGCGCGCGCGTCACAGCCGGAAAGACAACGGCGAAAGCGGCGCACGCCGAAAGCAGCACGAGTGAGCGTCGTATCATAAACGCGCGGGTCCAATGTCACGATGCGCGACTCCTGCGCGCAACTATCAAAGAACTATCAGCAACGAAGGCCGGCGGCGATCCGGCGTTGACATTGCGGCACGTTGACGTGATACGCGTACCACTGAGACCAAGCAATCGCCAGGCACATCAGGACGAACGCCGCTGTCCCGCCGATCGCCCAAGCCCTACGCGATTTCGGCGACATCGCGTTCCGGCACGGGCCGGCCCATTGGAGAGGCGGGGCAGATGAAGGATGGGGATGGGGTGACGCGAACCACGGGGCCCATTATGCGGAAGATCATCGCCTCTTACCTGGCGACGGGGGCTTTCGTTATTGGCTTGGCCGGCGCGGCTGCCGCGCCGGCTCGAGCCGCTCAGCGCCCTCTCCCAGCGACACCCGTCACGATCGCCGTGTACGCCTCGGTCCTGCGCCACCTCAACCCGCAACTGCCGAGATGGCAGAGCGACGAGCTGGCCCGCCACCTTCTCGTAAACGCCGAGCGCTGGCGCATCAATGCCAATATGCTGGCAGCGATCGTGACCGTCGAGTCGCGCTGGCACACCCACGCGCTCTCGCGCGCCGGCGCGATCGGTCTCGGACAGCTGATGCCCGGCACGGCCGTCATGCTCGGCGTCAACCCGCACGACCCGACCGAAAATCTCGAGGGCGCGGCCGAGTACCTCAGCAACTTACTGCACAAGTTCGGACGGCGCTACGATCTCGTCTTCGCCGCCTATAACGCCGGCCCGAAGGCGGTCGACGAATACGGCGGCATTCCGCCGTACTACGAGACGCAGCACTACGTGGTCAAGGTCATGAGCGCGTGGGAGAGTCTTTCGCGCATGATCCGGCTCCCGGCGGATGCGTATCTGGCGGCAATCCCGGCCCACGGGCCCGACGTCGACTACTGGCTCGACGCGGCCGGCGGCCACTGAGCTCGAACCCTAACCGGGCGATCGGCTCGCACGCTCGCTAAGAATCTCGTCCACCGCACGCGCGAGCTGGTGCGGCCCCGCGATCTTGATGCCGCGCGCACCGGCCGCGCGAGCCGCCTCCACGTCGCTGTCGCGATCGCCGACGACCACGCACGCGCGCGCGTCGACGCCCATCGCGCGGGCAGCGTCGAGGATCAGCTTCGGCTTGGGAGCGTGAGGGCAGACGAAGAATCCCGCGAAGGGACCGAGCAGCTCGTCGACGCGGCGGTTCACCGCTTCGACCTGCTCCATCGTCAAGAAGCCGCGTCCGACCCCGCTTTGATTGCTCACGACGGCCAGCGGCAGCCCGGCCGCGCGCAAACGATCGAGCAGCGCGCGCGCGTTCGGAGCCGGCCGCACCTTCTGCGGATCGCCGTTGAACGGAACGTCGACGACGATGGTCTCGTCCCGATCGAAGATGACCGCGGCGGCCGCGTCAGGTTGTCGTGACGTAGACGTCGGCTCCGCTCTCGACGAATTCGCGCGACTTCTCCGCCATGCCCCGTTCGGCGAACTCGCGCACTTCCTGCGTGATCTTCATCGAACAGAAATGCGGTCCGCACATCGAGCAGAAGTGCGCGACCTTCGCACCGGCCGCCGGCAGCGTCTCGTCGTGGAACTCGCGAGCCGTTTCGGGATCGAGCGAGAGCTCGAACTGATCCTGCCACCGAAACTCGAAGCGTGCCTTCGAGAGCACGTCGTCCCAGTGCCGCGCGCGCGGGTGCCCCTTGGCGAGGTCGGCGGCGTGCGCGGCGATCTTGTACGCGATGACGCCGTCTTTGACGTCCTTCTTGTTCGGAAGCCCGAGATGCTCCTTAGGGGTGACGTAGCACAGCATCGCGGTGCCGAACCAGCCGATCATTGCGGCGCCGATGGCGCTGGTGATGTGATCGTAGCCGGGCGCGACGTCGGTGACCAGCGGGCCCAGCGTGTAGAACGGCGCTTCGCGGCAGACTGCCAGCTGCTTGTCGACGTTCTCCTTGATGAGATGCATCGGCACGTGGCCGGGGCCCTCGATCATGACCTGCACGTCGTGTTTCCAGGCAACGCCGGTCAGCTCGCCGAGCGTTTCGAGCTCCGCAAACTGAGCGGCGTCGTTGGCGTCGGCGGTGCAGCCCGGCCGCAGTCCGTCGCCGAGCGAGAAGGCGACGTCGTACGTCTTCATGATCTCGCAAATCTCTTCGAAGTGCGAGTACAGAAAGTTCTCGCGATGGTGCGCCAGGCACCACTTCGCCATGATCGACCCGCCGCGCGAGACGATGCCGGTCACGCGCTGTGCCGTCAGCGGCACGTAGCGCAGCAGCACGCCGGCGTGGATCGTGAAATAGTCGACGCCCTGTTCGGCCTGCTCGACGAGCGTGTCGCGGAAGAGATCCCAGGTCAAGTCCTCGGCCTTACCGCCGACCTTCTCGAGCGCTTGGTAGATCGGTACGGTGCCGATCGGGACCGGCGAGTTGCGCAAGATCCACTCGCGCGTTTCGTGGATGTTCTTTCCGGTCGAGAGATCCATCACGGTGTCGGCGCCCCACCGCGTCGCCCACGTCATCTTCTCGACCTCCTCGTCGATCGACGAGGTCACCGCCGAGTTTCCGATGTTGGCGTTGATCTTCACCAAGAAGCCGCGGCCGATGATCATCGGCTCGCTCTCCGGATGATTCACGTTGGCCGGAATGATGGCGCGCCCGCGAGCGACTTCGTCGCGCACGAACGACGGCTCCATGCCCTCTCGCAGCGCGACGAACTCCATCTCCGGCGTAGTCTCACCGCGGCGCGCGTAATGCATCTGCGTTACGTTGGCGCCGGCCCTGGCGCGACGCGGTTTGCGGGCCGGCGGAAACCGCAGTTCGGCGAGCTCCGGCATGGCGTCGCGGCCGCGGCGATAAATCGAGGTCGGACGGTCCAGCCGTTCGGTGTCGCCGCGCGCGTCGATCCATGCGTCGCGCAGCGCCGGCAATCCGCGCCGGATGTCGACGCGATACGAAGGATCGGTGTAGGGTCCGCTGGTGTCGTAGGCGACGTGCGACGTTCCGTCGGTCAAGCGAATCTCGCGCGCCGGCACGCGAATCGACGGATCGGGTCCGGCCATGTACGTCTTCATTGCTTCCTCCCTTCGCCGGCATTACCCGGATCAGGTCATTACGGTCGGCGAGATGACGCCTCGCCCTCTCAGCCCGCTCATGCGAGCTCCCGCTGCAGCCGAAATTCCGCGAAGCAGCGCGCTTTACCCGCCTAGGGTTCGGCTGCATGCCGACGAAGGTCGAAGGCTGCGACGGGGCCGCCCGATTCGTTCGGGGTGACAACGGGAGAGGTTTCCTTGAAGACGCTTTCTTCGCTGGTGCTGATCATCGCCATCTGCGCCGCGTCCGCCGGCTCCTCGGCCGCGGCGGGCGACAAGACGCTGCAGAACGTGCGCGGCGACGTTTCGTATCAGCAGGGGAGCGGCGCCGCGACGTCGCTGGCAACCAACGCCAGCATCGCGCTCGGCGACCACGATTTCGCGATCACCGGCGACAAATCGCTCGGCGCGATCTCGCTGCCCGACAGCTCGCGCGTGCTGGTGGGATCGAACACCCGGCTGCAGCTCGCGTTCTTCAATCAACAGCCCAATCTCGCGACCGCCAAATTCATTTTGTACAAGGGCGCTACCCGTTTCGAAGTGCAGCACCCGGCCGGGGCCAAGGCCGATTACACCTTCCAAACGTCGACCGGTCAAATCGCGGTACGCGGGACGGAGGGCGAGATCTATTTGTCCGATCGGCAGATGCAAGTCGCGGTTTACCAGCTCACCGATCCGAGTCTTCCGGTCGAGGTCACGCTCGACGACGGCGAAAAGTTCGAGCTACACGCCGGACAGTTACTGACCGTCGGCATCGCCGCCGGCGCGGCGGTCGCCGGCGGAACCGTCGGCGCCGTCGACCATCCGCTCGTCGCGACGTCGACCCAAGAGTTTGGAAATCCGCCCAGCAACAACGTCGCTTCCGCAACCGAAGCCGTCGCGGGAGCGGCAGCCGGCGGCATCAGTCCGGCACTGGCCATCGGCGCGGCCGCGGCCGCCGCCGCCGGCATCGTTCTGGCCGGCGGCAAGGGCTCGATCTCGTCGTCGTCGCCGACCGCGGGCCCGTATCCCACACCGAGCGCGACGCCGGCCGGTCCGATCGCCGCGCCGAGTTCGCTGCCTCCGTTCGACCGAGCCGGCGAAACGCAGCCGCTGACCGCCAGCGAGCCGAGTTACGCCGGCACGTTCACCGCGTCGCAATACAACGCGTCGGTCGTTACGGTCACGCCGAAGACGGCGACCGCGTCCTCGTCGGGTGCGACCTTCCACGTCAAAGCCGTCGCGACCGGACAGACCTCGATCACGATCGCCGACTCCTTCGGGCAGACCGCGGTGGTCGGCGTGCAGGTCACCGTACCGGTCGTGCTTCCGCCGTCGCTGTCGTTCGACCATCCGAACCAAACGATGACGATCGAGCCGAAAGAGTCCGGGTACGGCGGTTCCTTCACGGTCGTGAGCGGTTACGACACGAGCGTGGTGACCGTCAAGCCGGCCGCGGGCGCGTCGTTCACCGTGAAAGCGGCCGCATCCGGAAATACGTCGCTGCAAGTTCAGGACGACAACGGCACCAAATCCAACGCCACCGCCATCGCCGTGCGCTTCCCGGTCGACGCTCCCGCGATGCTGCCGGCGCTCGCGGCCGGCGGATCGGCGGATACGCTTACTCCTAAGGAAGAAAACTACGAGGGAACGTTCCGCGTGCTGCCCGGCTACGACAGGGCGCTGATCGCGGTTTCGCCCGCATCCGGCGCGTCGTTCCAAGTCGCGCCCAACGCTGCCGGCAAGAGCGGCACCACGACGATTACGGTCGCGGATTCGTTCGGGACGCGATCGAGCGGAACGAGCGTGACCGTGAAAGCGACGCCGCTGCCGTCGCCGACGCCGACCTCGGTGCCGATATGCGTCAGCGCGGCCGGCCCGAAGCGCGATGCCCGCGACGCGCACGCCTCGCCGCAGACGAGTCCTGCGCCGACGTGCACGCCGTCGTCGTTTGCACCGTCGATCGCGCATCCATCCGTGACGCCGAAGCCGCATGCCCCGCGTTCGGCCGCCCCGCCTCCGCCGAACGTTCCCGGCGCTCCGCATCCCGGCCCAGCGTTCTCGCCGATGCCCGGATTCCAGACTCCGCCGCCGGCGCTCGATCCGCCATCGTAAGCCGCTACCTGCTGCTCGGAAGCGCGCAGCTGGCCGTCGGCGCCGCGGCCATCTTCGCGCGTTTGGCGCTGACCGGCGCGCAGCCGTTGGCGGTTTCGGCCGCCCGGCTGGCAGTGGCCGCCGCCGTACTGGGGGCAATCGCGCTGGTCGCACGCCCGCGCACTCGACCCGCCGGCACCGCGCAGGAAGCGCTTCTCGCGGTTGCGGGAGTCGCGCTGGCGGTTCACTTCGCGGGTTGGATTTGGTCGCTGCAATACACCTCGGTCGCGGTTTCGACGCTGCTGGTCGCGACCACGCCGATTTGGACGGCGCTGTACGACGCACTCGTTCGCCGACGCCCGCTCTCGCGGTTGGCCGTCGTCGCGTTTCTGGCGGGCGGCGCCGGTTTGTGGCTCGTCGTCGGATGGTCGAAACCGTCGCCGCCGGTTCCCGGGCACCAGCTGCTCGGCGCCGCGCTCGCGTTGACCGGCAGTCTGGCGATCGCGGTCTACTTCATTTTGATTCGCGAGGTGCGCGCGCGGCTCGAGACGCGCGCCATCGTCACGCGCACGTACGCCTGGGCGGCGCTCGCGCTGATCGCGGCGGCGGCGATCGCGCGGCAACCGCCCCCGCCTTGGCACGACGCCGCGGCGTGGAGCGGCATCTTGGCGATGCCCTTGATTTCGCAGCTCCTCGGCCACACGGCCCTCAACGCGAGCTTGCGCTGGTTCACGCCGAGCGCCGTGTCGTTCTCGACGTTGGTCGAACCGATCGTCGCGGCGCTGCTCGCGCTGGCAATCTTTCGCGAGCGATTGACGCCGGCTGCGATTGCCGGCGGCTACGTCGTGCTGGCGTCGATCGGCATCGTGCTGCGCGAGGAGCCGGTCGCGGAGGTCG
>Ga0335075_10014672_pt1 | contig 11752 bp, 8 predicted proteins | sample Lox_Sample_24_FD_206723 | JGI IMG/M metagenome (GOLD analysis project Ga0335075, IMG submission 206723) | Soil microbial communities from Loxahatchee National Wildlife Refuge, Florida, United States - Lox_Sample_2.4 | ecosystem: Environmental > Terrestrial > Soil > Wetlands | place: USA: Florida... | reverse complement strand
GCCTACCAGCCGCCCTGCGCCAGTCCGCTCCGATCGTCATCAGTGCCGCAATCGGCGCTCCGGCTAACCTCGTGGTCGTGCAGGCCCGCAGGCCCGGAGTAAGAGAGGCAGTCATGGACGAGATGACGCAGGAGGAGGCGCTGCGCCTGGCCGACGCCCTGGTGAGCAAGGCGCTGAAGAAGACCGAAGCACGCTGCGGGGTGGTGGCGCAGTTCATCAGCGCCTGCGACCGCTCCGGATCAAGAACCTCAGCCTGGAGCGAGGCACTCCGCGAGCTTCACGCACTGCACGGCTACCGCACCGGTCTCATGCGCAGGCAGAGCCTCATTCAGCAAGCACTCGAGTGCGCCGTGGGCGAGTATCCAGCGAACGTGCCGCTGGGACCGCCACCGAAGCTGACTGCAGTCCGGACTCAGCAGCAAGCTCAGATTCAAGCTCGACGGCAGCGGTAGCCTCTGGACTGGCCAGATCCAGGCCGATGCTCTCGACTGGAGCGCGGCTGCTATTCGGCGGCGTCCATGGAGGACGAGCGGAAATCGGCGATCGTCTGGGGATTCGGGCCCGCCGCTGCCCAGGAGTCGAACCGCTTCTCGGCGATAGCAACGGTGAAATCGCTCCCGTGTCCTGGCAGGATCCTCGTGTCCGGCGGCAGCGTCAGCACCTGGCCGCCGATCGTGTCGAGCTGCTTACCCCAGTTGGCGTTGCCGTCCTCCCTGGGCACCGGACCAGTCTCTGCCACGAGGTCCCCGGTGAACACGGCTTCCAGTTCCTCGCAGTACAGGCAGCACGACCCCCGAGTGTGCCCGGGCGCGTGGAGCACCTCAAGCGTGACGCCGGCGACCTCGAACCTGCCGCCGTCCTCCATGTCGATGTCCGGCTCCTCACCGGAGTACACCTCACGCCAGGCATGCCGGTCGCCCGGATGCAACGCGACCGGCGCCTCATCGCGCTTGGCCACCTCGACCGCTGCGCCCACGTGGCCCGCATGACCATGCGTGCAGATCACGGCGAGAATCTCCCGGTCGCCGACGGCGTCCAGCACGGCGGCGGCCTCGCCCTGGCCGGGGTCGATCACGATGACTTCCTCGTCGTCGCCGACAATCCAGCAGTTCGTCCGGCTGGTGACGCTTTCAATGCGGGCCTCATCTGTTGCCATCGACAATGCTGCCTTCCGTGCTAGCGCTCTTGCTGCGTTAGCTGTGCAGGATAGCCCGCCAACTTCACCGGACCCGGGCTGTCAGCACAAGATCGTCTGGAGGGCAGGCCGGAAACTAGCCTTGCGCTAGCAACGTGGCCTCGACAGCAGGCGGCACGAGAACCTCTGGGATCGGCTCGCTCAGACCGTCCCAGGGCCGACGCTGCTCGGCGGCAGCCTGGCCTTCCGGGCAACGAGCACGGAAGTCGCACCAGCCACAGCCGACGGAGGGCCGGGCAGCGAAGGTCTCGTCAGCCAACGGCCCGCCTGCAGCAGCAGCCTTGTACTGCTCATCTGCGCGGGCACACTCCTCGGCGAGGGCCTCAGCCCGCCCCAGCTGCCGCGCCAGCGACTCGGGCGTGTGCTCCCAGGCCAGCACTCGACCGCTCGGCAGGTGATGGAGCTCAACTCGCCGACACTGCCGCCGCATCACCCGCCCGGCCGCTAGCGCGTACAGCGCCATCGCGAGCGAAGTCCGCGCGTCATCCACCGTGAGGACGTGCCGGCCGGTCTTGTAGTCGACCACGACCAGCTCACCAGGCCGGCCATCCCCGTCACGGCGATCATCCAGCCGGTCGATGCGGCCCGAGACGGCGATCAGCTCAGTACGGGTGGCCACCGTCCGCTCCACGCCAAGCGGCTCGCAGTCAGGGTCGAGGCCGGCTACATACCTCTCGACCATCTCCCGGCACCGGCGCCGGTGGGCCAGCGACTGCGCGTCATCGGCGAACCCGTCGGTCAGCCAGCCGCTCATGAGCAGGCGCCCGGCGGCAGCCACGGTCCGCTCCTGCCTCGGCAGCCGCCACCAGCCGGCCAGCGCGTTGTGCACGCTGGCGCCCACGCTGTTGTGCGCCCACGGCGGCCCTTTCGGCGGCGCCGGCCGGTCCAGGTACGCCATCCGGTACCGCCGCGGGCAGTCCAGCCACGTGCTCAGCCGAGTAGGCGTGCACGCATACAGCCGACGCGGCATGCCCTCGAAGCCGAGCTGCTCCATCCACCTGTCCCTTCACGCCTACGACCAGAAACGAGGCCACCGGGGCCAGCGCCCTCCTGCAGGCTAATCAAGACCGGTGACAAAACCTGATCGCAAGCGGAGACGCGGCGCCTCGTGCCCGGTTTGCCCGGCTTGAGCCATGCGCGGCTCCACATCCTGGGGTTCCGTCAGCGCGTTAGCGCGCCAGCGGCGCCAGCGCGGGGCTCGCGTTCTGCGCAAGCATGAGCGCCTGCTGAGCAAACCAGGCCTCCGAGGCCGGCGATGCCGGAGGGTCGGTGAAGACGGAGCCGGTCTGGAGGCTCCACAGCGGGTCGAACGTCTGGAACGCGGCACTCGAGCTGCTGGGCCAGCCGGCAATCGGCGGTGTGTAGGCAGCGTTATCCCAGGTGCGCACGCCGCCCGCGGCGTCGCACTGGCCGTCGGACTGACCCGGTGTCTTGATCCACAAGTAGGCGTCGAGCAACGGCGGATTGCCGGGCAGGTAGCTGTCCAGGGCACTCAGCTGAACGCCGGTATCAGCGGTCGGCCTGATTCCGAGACCCTCGTCCGGCGGGTTGCACCAGCCGCCGGCCACGAGGGTGCTGATGACGCTGGCGGGCTGGTTGTAGGGCGCGGCGGCGTAGGTCTGCATGCTGTTGGGCCCGAGGCCGTCACGGCTGGTGTCGACGATGAATCCGGTAGTCGGAACCGTGCCGTCCAGAGCGGTGGCATAGCTCGCGTCGATACCGGAGGTGTTGAGGTCCGCGGTGGTGGTGGTCTCACTCCAGACGCCGAACGGGCTCAGGGCCACGCCGTTGTATGCACCGAGCAGCGTGGCGATGGCGGTTCCCGGTGCGCCACCATTCCAGTACTGGTTGGCGCAGCCGCCCGGCGGCGACGTCGGAGGATAAGCCACGCCGGCGAAAGCACCCGTCGGAGTAGACGTTCCGGTCCAGGTGGCAACGGCGGCCAGCGCGTCAGCGGGAGTCTGGGCCTCGTTCACTGTCGCGTAGGCGATACACGAGGACACCCAGGTGCCGAAGTAATCGTTGTCGGTGGCGTACTGGTAGTTAGAGACGTTGAGGAAGAAGCCCTGCGTGTCCTGGACGTCCGCGGCGACCAGCGTCTCGGCCATGCCGCCGACGTTCTGCCAGTCGCTGTTCCCGCCGTCGAGGTACAGGCTGATGCTGGGATCATTCTCCAGGGTGGTCACCGCATAGCGGATGTCATCAATTCGCGTGGTGTTGGTGATATCCGGGAACTCGCTCGTGTATGCAGAGCCGCAGTATCCGGGAAGATTGGCCAGAGCGTCCGGCTCTTCGAGCAGCACTGCTCTTGCGTCACCGAGTGCGTGACTGATGGAGTCGATCCAGGCATCGTAAGCGGCGTCGGACGGCGCACCGCCGGCTGAGTACTCCGAGCAGTCACGGCCAGGGATGTTGTACGCGACAAAGATCGGTACGGCGTGCTGCAGCCTCGCCGCGACCAGTGTCTGCCTCACCTGCCGCGCTACGTCGGCGTCGGCCTGTTGCGAGCCCAGGTTGCCGGGCTCCGCCGCTTGCGCCGAGGTCTCACCGTCAAGCCAGACGGCGGACGGCACCGCCTCCATCGCAGCGATGAGTCCCGCATTCTTGACCTGGCCGCTCTTGACCAGCTGCCGGATCTGCTGAACAGACCCCTGAGCCGGCGGAGGGACGTAGAAACGCGCGCCCGGTGTTAATCCGCGTCCACTTCTGGTCGACGCCGACACCGACGAGGCCGCCATCCCGAAGACGCCCACAGCAACCGCGATCGACGACGTGACTGTGATGGCCTGCATGAACCGGCGCTTCATCGCGACTCCTCGCAGCGCTTACGCCAACCGCTCAGCGCGGTGGGCAACCAAGTCGATGAAACCGCTTACATACACAGCCATACCTACCATCACATCTGGCTATGTCAACCCATGCAGCCACATATTCGGCTGCCGCGTACGGTTGACGGCCCCTGACCCGGCGAACGCGGTCAGGGGCCGGTTGCGTCTCCAGCCGCTGCTTAGACGGCGCCGGTGATGCTGGGCTCGCCAGTCTCCAGGTGCCCGGTGAAACGCTGCGACCAGCTGGAGTCGCCGTCGATCGTGATGGTGACGTCGTACCATCCGTGACTGCTCGCCAGCGGATCGATGACGACCTTTTCGGGAGAGCCCGGACCGACTTTCCAGGTCTGCGGGCGCTCCGATGAGTACTGGTTGTGCGTAATGGTGAACGTCAGGACCGAGTCGGCGTGGCTGGCGAGCTCGAAGATCAGCGACGGCGCCGACCCGAAGCCGCCCTCGTAGTAGGCGACTGATACCTGCGCGCGCGCGCCGGTCTTGGTGAGGTCACCGGTGAAGCGGCGCAGGAACCGGTTGGCGCTCACCACGGTGATGTCGTAGGCGCCGGAGCCGACGCTGACCGTGGCAGGCATACTCGTGGTGATCTTGCGCGACCCTGCCACGGTGTACTGGCCGGGGAACGCGCCCGGATAGGCCGAGATGGCCGGGGTCGGCGCGAGGTTGTCGTACACGGCGAACTGGCTCGACCTCGACACGTGCGGCGCGTTGTTCGACAGTGCCAGATTGGCCGTGTACGTCCCGTCGCTGCTAGCCGTAAATCCGGTCAGCACGGCGTTGGCCTGGTATGGCAGCGGCCGGGCCGGCTTGTGACCGGGTTCCTGGACGGGCAGCGCGTTCGTCGTCGGGACCACCTCGTAGCTGTTCGCCTCGCCCACGGGAGCGGTCACGAACGGCAGGCTGGGCAGACCGTAGACGGGATGAGCGAAGTCGAAGGCGTTCATCAGGTCGCCGGAGACGCTGCGCCGCCACTCACTGATGTTCGGGCAGATGGCCGGCGTGCCGATCGCCGTGGTCCAGTTCTCCAGGAACTGGAGCACCGACGTGTGGTCGCAGACCTCGGATGTCACCCACCCGCCGCGGGTCCACGGCGAGATGAGGAGCAGGGGCACCCGGTAGCCGAGGCCTACTGGCAGCGGCACGGGAGCGAGCGACGACTCCAGGTAGAACTCGTCGGTGGTGCCCTGCGGCGGCACGGGCGGCGGGACGTGGTCGAACGCGCCGTCGTTCTCGTCGTAGTCGATGATCACGAGCGTGGAGTTGAAGACGTCCGGGTCTGCGTTGAGCGCCTGCAGCACCTTGCCGACGTAGTAAGCACCGTCGGTCGGCGCGCCATCGGGGTGCTCGGAGTACTGCTGGTTCGTGACCACCCAGGAAATCTGCGGCAGGGTGCCTGCCTCCACGTCGGCCTTGATGGCGTTGGCGAGGTTGTCGCCGTTGTAGGTCTCGTAGTTGAGAGGCTCGGGCACTGTCGTCAGGCCGTTGTCGTAGTACGGGTTGCCGGGCGCGGCCGTGCCGCCCTGCGACGGGTCGAGGGCGGCGAATGTCGCGAAGTACTGGGCGCCGTTGTCACCGTAGTTGTCGGTGCCCTGATAGATCTTCCAGCTGACGCCTGCGTCCTGCAGGGCGACCGGATAGCACTGCCACGGCAGGAAGTCGCCCAGTTCGTCGCCGCCGTCGAAGGCGACGTAGCTGCCGTTCTCCTGGTCGGCGTTGATCGTGCCGCTCCACAGGAAGGTGCGGTTCGGACCGGTCGCGGACAGCACGGAGCAGTGGTAGGCGTCGCCGACCGTGTAGGTGTCGGCGAGCGCGTACTGGAACGGGATGTCGGCCCGGGTGAAGTAGCCGAGGGTCTCGATGCCCTTGGCGTAATACCAGGCGTTCAGCAGTCCGCCGTACCAGGCGCCGTGCTGAGTCTCCCAGCTGTGGTCGGTGCCGTTGGCGTTCTGCGCGCCCTGCTCGGCGTTCGGCGGCAACGGGGTACTGGTGATCTTGCCGTCGGCCAGAGAGAACGGGTACTGAGTGCCGGTGACGGGCTCACCGGGCGGTGTCAGCGGCTGCTCGAACACGCTGTAGCCGCCAGGCAGCGTGATCGTGGCCTTGTCGCCGTAGCCGATGACTCCCGCCAGCGTCCCGAAGTACATATCGAAGCTGCGGTTCTCCTGCATGAGGATCAGAACGTGCTTGATGTCGCGCAGGTCGCCGTACTGACTGTTCCTCCTGCCGGCGCCCGCCGTTCCGGCCTCGCCCTCGCTGGACGTGCCTGCCGTGGACGCGGCCTCCGCGCTTGCTGCGCCCGCGCTCGTGATGGACGCCGCCGCTGCGGCGGCGCTGGCCATCGCGGCGCCGCGGATGAGGTTGCGGCGTGACAATTCGGACATAGCGCGAGACCTCCATGCTTCTCGGAAGCTGAACCCCGCCGAAGGTACGTGCGCTGTCCGATAGAAATAGGACATCTATCTAAATAGCTGCCGAACTATGTGCCAATCATCGAGCCGTTGCCCGCGCCCTGTCACGTGCCATGAGCCGCCAATATCCGGAAGCGGTGGTTGCTCACGTGTCAGCCGCCGCGAACGACGGACCCGCCCAGGCGGCGCCGCCACCGGTCGGCGCGCTGGTCGGCGCGGACCTGGCGGATGACGTTGCGGCCGGGGATGCCGGTGACTCCGCCGCCGCCATGCGTGCCCGAGCCTGCCTGGTACAGCCCGCGAACCGGGGTGCGGAGGTCGGCGTAGCCGGCGGCAGGCCGGGCGTGAAACATCTGGCCGACGGTCAGCTCGCCGTGGAAGATGTTCCCGCCAACCAGCCCGTACTCCTCCTGCATCTGCCGCGGCCCGATCACCTGCCGGTGCAGCACCGAGCTGGTGAACCCGGGAGCGACCGTTTCCATCCGGCCGATGACCCGGTCGGCGTAGGCGTCAAGCTCGGCCTTGTCCGGCGAGTCCGCGTATCCGGCCGGCACCCACTGGGTGAACATCGACACCACGTGCTGGCCGGGTGGTGCGAGCGAGTCGTCGAACACGCTGGGGATGCAGATATCGGCGAACGGCAGCGCCGACGGCCTGCCGGACACCGCCTGCTGGAAGGCGTTCTCGACGTCGTCCAGGCTTTCCGCCAGCACTATCGTCCCGCCGTGCACCCGCGGGTCGTAGTCCGGATGGCTGGCAAACACCGGAAGCCGGTCGACCGCCAGGTTGACTTTCACCGTGCCGCTGCGCGTCTGCCAGCCGCGGATGTCCTCAAGGAAAGGCTCCGGCAGGTCCGCGGCGTCGACCAGTTCGAGGAACGCGATCTTCGGATGCACGGTCGCGATGACCGTGTCCGCGTCGATCTCCTCTCCGGAGGCCAGCGTGACCCCGCTGACCTTCCGGCCGGCCCCGCTGCCAGACGCGGTCCGGATCCGCGCAACGGACGCTCCCGTGCGGATCTCGGCGCCGAATGAGCGTGCGGCGGCCGCCAGCGCCTGGGTAACACCGCCCATCCCGCCCCGCGGGAACCCCCACGCGCCGGCCTGACCGTCGGCTTCGCCGATGTGGTGATGCAACATCACGTACGCGGTACCGGGTGACCTCGGCCCGGCCCAGGTGCCGATCACGCCAGAGACGGAGAGCACTCCGCGCAGCGCGTCCGACTCGAAGTACCGGTCGAGCAGGTCCGCGACGCTGCCGGTCAGCAGCCGGGTGACGTCCACGGCGCCGCGAGCGTCCAGCTTGCGAAGGTGCCGCAGCAGCATTCCCTGCCGGGCCAGGTCAGCCGGCCGCCGGGAGCCGAGCCGCGGCGGGATCTCGTCCAGCATTGGCCCGAGTACCTGCCCGATCCCGCGCAGATGTGCCTCGTAGGCGGAGTAAGCGCCCGCGTCGGCGGCGGAGAACTTCCCGATCTCCTGCGTGCGCTCGGCCGGGTCGTCCGGCAGCCGCAGGTAGCGCCCGTCGGCACGCGGGGCGAAGTACGGACCCTGCGGAAACACGTGATAACCGTGTCGTTCCAGGTGCAGGTCAGCCACGAGATCCGGCGGGAGCAGCGAGACCACGTAGGACAGCGAGGTCACCAGGTAATCGGGACCGAAGGGGCGTTCGCTCACCGCGGCGCCGCCGACCACATCGCGGCGTTCGCAGACGAGGACATCGAGGCCGTCCCTGGCCAGGTACGCGGCGGCCACCAGGCCGTTATGGCCGCCGCCGATCACCACGACGTCGCGACGCGATCTCGCCACAGCTCTCTCCTTCTGCGTTTCCTGTTGTCTGGCTAGCCCGCGAGCGGGAAGAAGCAGGCGTGTGACCTGCCGTCTGCTTCAGTAACAGTAGGCGGGCGCTCGGCATGGCAGCGGGCCCGCGCCGCGGGACACCGCCGGGCGAAGACACAGCAGTCTGCCTCCGCACGGCCGGCCGGTCCAGCGCCCGGCCGGACCGGCTGATGGGTCGCGATACTGGATCTGTACCCGTTCTTACGTCGTCGGGTCCAACTTCACGCCCCATCACGTCGGGGGCGACAGCCCAGAACGGCGGGAGGCAGCCGATGCTCGTGGCTTTCGACATGTTCGGGACGCTCGCCGACACCGCCAGCGTGGTCGGCGAGCTGGCGCAAGCCTGCGGCGACCGGGCGGGCGAGGTGGCGCACGCCTGGCGGGACCGCCAGCTGGAGTACATGTTCCGCGTCACGGTTATGGGCCAGTTCCCGCCGTTCGCCGACCTGACCCGCTGGGGCCTGCAGCGTGCCCTTGCCGACGCCGGGATCGTGATCCCGGCCGCGGAGGTGGCCACCCTCGCCGGCGCCTACGAGCGGCTGCAGCCCTTCGCAGATGCGCGGCCCGCGCTTGCCAGCCTGAAGAATCACGATCACAGAAACGTGGTCTTCAGCGTCGGCCCTCGAAGCTGGCTCGAGCAGCTGGCCGGAAACTACAGCGAGTTCGTCGACGGCTTCGTCAGCGCTGAGGACGCAGGCGTGTACAAGCCGCACCCGGGCATCTACCGCCACCTGCTCGAGACGACAGGCACGGACCCGTCGTCAGCGCTGCTTGTTTCCTCAAACCCGTTTGACATCGCCGGGGCCGGCGTCGTCGGGCTGCGCACGGCATGGTGCCGCCGGCGGCCGGATGCGCTCTTCGATCCGTTCGGGCCGCGTCCGGACTATGTGATCGGCAGCCTCACCGAGCTCTCCGACATCCTGCGGACGCAGAGCTCGAAATAAGCGCGCCCGCGCTGTAACGCGCTTCGCTCCTGCGAGGACTGACGGGTGCACGATCCCAACGTCCAGTAAGGAGAGACATGACATTCCCGCATCGTCGCGGTGCTGTCAGCAGCAAATCGAACAAGAGCGATGCCGTCGGCACTCCGCGGACTCGCACCGGGGTCAGGAGGGGAACGCTGCTCCTCGGCGCTGCTGCCACCGCAACCCTGGCGGCCGTGCCGCTAGCTGCCTCCGCCGCCACTACCCACACGTCGCCAGTCGTCGGCCACGTGTACGTCAACGACAACACGACCGGGACGAACACCATCGGCGCCTTCGACCGCCACGCGGACGGGACGCTCACGCCCGAACCTGGCTCGCCGTTCACCGCTGGCGGCGCCGGAACCGGAGCAGGCCTCGCATCCCAGGGCTCGCTCCAGCTCTCCGCGAACGGCCGCTACCTGCTGGCCGTCGACGCGGGGAGTAACCAGATCTCCGTGCTGCGGGTCAGCCAGACAGGCTCACTCGACCTCGTTCCTGGCGGTGTGGTCTCTTCCGGCGGAACGCTGCCGGTGAGCATCGCGGTCCACCGCGACCTCGTCTACGTAGCCAACTCTGGTGCGACGGATAGCAACTTCACCGGCTTCCAGCTCGGCTGGGGCGGACAGCTCACGCCGATCGCCGGCTCGACGGTCTCGCTGCCGAACGGCTCGCAGCCCGGTGACGTGCTGTTCAACGGAACAGGCACGAATCTGGTCGGGACTCTGGTCGGGACCTCGGAGATCGCCAGCTATTCGGTGAGCTGGACCGGGCACCTGGCGGCCGCGGCCGGATCGCCGTTCGCCGCCCAGGGACTCGGCCCGTTCGGCAGCGAGTTCCGCCCGGGGTCGTCCGATCAGCTGTTCGTCTCGAACGCGCACAACACGGCGACTGACTCCGGAACGGTCTCGGCCCTCCGCGTCTCCCCCAGCGGGACGCTGTCGTCGATCGGCTCGTCGCCGTACGCGGACAGCCAGATGGCGCCATGCTGGGTCGAGATCACCCACGACGGCCGGTACCTGTTCGCGGTGAACACAGCATCCGGATCGATCTCGCGTTACTCGATCGCGTGGAACGGCGCGCTGACGCTGCTCGGCAGCACGTCCGTCAGCTCGAGCGGAGGCGTCGGCGCCGTCGATGCCCGGCTCAGCCCGGACGGCCGTTATCTGTACCTGGACGAGAGCAAGATCGGCAAGGTGGGCATCTTCGCCGTCAACGGCGGCAGCCTGACGGAGCTGTCTGGTTCTCCCGTCGCGCTGCCGGCTGGTGCCACGCCCGCGGGCATGGTCGTCAGCTAGCTCAGCCAGCCCGGTTACAGCACGCTGCCGGGCCGGGCCCTCCCGGCCCGGCAGGGTGCTCAGCTCGTCGGAAGCGCTTGTGATGATCGTGGTCGGGGCGCGACCTTGCTGACGCGTGGTCCGATGACGCGGTGTTCGCCGATGTAGAGCCGCTGCCGCCAAGGAGCTCTAGCCGAACTGCGCCGTCACTGCGCGGTCAGCGGCGCAGCACCAGTCGCCTCGCTGACGAGCCGCTCATACGAACCCTCCGGCGCTATCTCCGATCCGATCCGGTACCCGGTCAGCGCTCCGTGATCATCGCTCCCGCCAGAGGGCACCAGGCCGAGGCGCGCGGCGAGTTCACTCAGCCGAGTCCGGGTCCGCTCGTCTTGCTGAGGGTGGTTGACCTCGACGCCGGTCAGCCCCGCCGCGGCCAGATCCGTGATCACGTCGTCGGGAACCTGCCAGCCGCGCGTCTCGCCACGCGGGTGCGCCAGGACGGTGACGCCGCCGGCGGCGTGTACGAGCCGGATCGCCCGTGCCGGGTCCAGCGCGTACCGGGAGACGTGAGCGCGGCCGCCAGGACCGATCCACTCCGCGGTGAACGCATCGTCGAAGGTCGGCACGACGCCAGCCTCGACCATGGCCCGGGCAATGTGCGGCCGCCCGACGACTCCCCCGCCGGCGATCTCGCTGACCTCTTCCCAGCTGACGGCCGCGCCGAGTTCGTTCAGCCGGGCGACCATCGCGCGGGCGCGGTGCAGCCGGCTCTCCCGGATCTCCGCCATCTCGCCGGACAGCCGGTCGTTCTCGGCATCGAAGAGGTAGGCCAGCACATGCACGCTGTGGCCTTCCAGGCGACACGACAGCTCCGAGCCCGGCACCAGGGTCAGTCCCGCGGGCAGCGCGCTGGCGGCCTCCCGGATGCCCGCCACCGTGTCGTGGTCGGTCAGCGCAATGACGTCCAGCCCGGCCTCGGCGGCGCGGCGGATCACGACGGCTGGCGGCTCAGTTCCGTCGGAGACACTGCTATGGCTGTGCAGGTCCGCGCGCACACTGCGAACAGTAACGGGTCAGCCCGGTAGCTGCGGCGAGGGTGCCCCGAACGGCAGGTCCATTTCCTGACCGGGATCGCGCAGGTCCCGCAGTTCCAGCGGCTCGGCCATAATCATCCCGGCCGTGTCCGGCCACATCACGAGCCACAGCCAGCTCCCGGACACCTCGCCGGCGAA
>Ga0335075_10014670_pt1 | contig 11754 bp, 10 predicted proteins | sample Lox_Sample_24_FD_206723 | JGI IMG/M metagenome (GOLD analysis project Ga0335075, IMG submission 206723) | Soil microbial communities from Loxahatchee National Wildlife Refuge, Florida, United States - Lox_Sample_2.4 | ecosystem: Environmental > Terrestrial > Soil > Wetlands | place: USA... | reverse complement strand
GGATGCTGCGAACCGGCTCGCCACCAGCCGCGAGCCGGTGACGGGGATCGCACTCGACGCCGGGTTCGAGGACCTGTCGCATTTCATCCACAGCTTCCGCGCCGAGTTCGGCGTGTCGCCCCGCCACTATCGCCTGGCTGCGTGACGGCGGGCGTCTCCGCAAGCCGTCATGGCGTCCGGCGCCACTGATTACTTGTAATCGCTGCCCAGAGCGATTACGGTAATCTAGTTCTCGATTAGGAGCGCTAGATGGCCGAGCTATCCCGGATCGCCCGCAACGTTCGGCGCCATCGCGCGCAACGGCGCGCGCAAGGCCTGCGCGTCGTGCAATTCTGGTTGCCCGATACCAGCACACCCGAGTTCAGGGCTCAGGTGGCCCGCGCGATCAAGGTGCTGGCCCACCGTGATCCCGAGGACGAAGCGATGCTCGACACCTTGGAGCGCTGGGCCGCCGAGGATTTCCAGGAGTGAAGCTGCAACGCGGCATGATGGTGATCGCGTCGGCGCGCGATCTATCAGGCAAGCCGCGCCCATTTCTGGTGCTGCGCTCCAACCTTTTCATCGAGCATGATCTGGTGGCGCTGCTCGCGTTCACCACGACGATTATCGACGCGGTGCCATTGCGAATCACGGTGCAGCCTGATGCGACCAACGGTCTCCGTCTGCCGTCGCAAGCGATGATCGATCATCTGCAGGCGATGCGGGTGCAGCGGATCGGCGCCATCATCGGTCAGCTGGCGCCGGCTGATATGCAGGCAATCGACCGCGCCGTGGCCGTCTATCTCGGCTTTGCGGATATGCCCAGGCGAGCGTCGGCAACTTGAACTGCTGGCGGTGCGCCATCCTCCTCATACGGATCGCAATTTTCGCCAAGTTTCCGCGCCCGCGAACCGCCAGTGTGAGCCAGGCCCCACGGGCTCCAACTGAAGGGAAAGCTACCGATGATCGACCATGTCTCGATCGGCGTTCGCGATATCGCCAGGACGAAGCGCTTCTACGACGCGGCGCTGCAGCCGCTTGGCTACACCTGCCTGAGCGAGGGTGACGGCTCGCTGGGCTATGGCCGCGACGCCGTGGCGTTCTGGATCAGCCGCACCGACCGGCCAGTGCCGGCCGATGAGGCGTCGGGGCTGCATTTCTGCTTTGCGGCACCTACGCGCAAGGGCGTCGATGCGTTCCATGCGGCGGCGCTTGGCGCCGGCGGGCGCGACAACGGCGCACCGGGCCCGCGACCGGACTATGGCGCCAAATACTATGCGGCGTTCGTCGTCGACCCCGACGGCTATCGCCTGGAGGCGTATTGCGGCGATTGAGGCGACAGGCCGCGCTTATTGTCATGGTCGTCCCCGGACTCGCGCCGGGGATTGACCAGGCTACTGCCCACTGGTGCGGCGCTTCTGCAGATTGTCGAGATACACCACCGCGGCGATCAGTAATCCTTCGATCACCATCTGCCAGAACGAGTTCACACCGAGCAGGTTGGCGCCGTTGCCGATGGTGGTGAACAGGATGGCGCCGATGAAACAGCCCACCACCGTTCCTCGCCCGCCGAACAGGCTGGCGCCACCGACCACCGCGGCGGCGATCGCCTGCAGCTCCGATCCATAGCCGGCGTTCGGGTTGCCCATGGTCAGCCGCGCCACCAGCAGCATCCCGCTGACGGTCGCGAACACCGATGCCAGCCCATAGGCGACCAATGTGACCTGGGTGACGTTGATGCCGACACGACGTGCTGCCTCGATGTTGCTGCCAAGCGCGTACATGTAGCGACCGAGGCGCGTCGCACCGAGCAGGTACTGCGATGCCACCGCGAAGACCAGCATGATCACGAACATGGTCGGGATGCCGAGGATCGAGGTGTTCGCCACGATGCCGAGCGAGTTCGGGATCCCGGCGACCGTCATGCCGCCTGAAATCAGCATGGTCAGGCCGCGGAAGCCTTGCAGGCCGGCCAGCGTCACGATGAAGGCGGGGATGCCCAGGCGGTCGATCGCCAGCCCGTTCACCACGCCGATCACCAGTCCGAGCAGGAGCGCCAGCAACACGGCCAGCAGCACGTTCATCCCGCCCGCCAGCATCATCGCGAACGCGACGCCTGTCAGTCCGGCGACCGAGCCGACCGACAGATCGATCCCCGCGGTGATGATGGTGAACAGCTCCCCGTACGCGATGATCGCATCGACGGAGACCTGCCGCATGATGTTGAAGATGTTACCGGTGGTCAGGAAGTAGGGCGAGGCGATCGCCAGCACGATCCACAGCAGCACGGTGCAGCCGGCGACCCAGGTCTCGACCGGGAGGTTGTGGCGGATGCCCGCCCCTGCCTCCCGCTCGCGCGCCGGTGCAGCTCGGTCGGATGTGGTCGCGCTGGCCATCGAATGCCTTGCCGCGCCGGTCAGTCGCCCAGGAACGGTGTCATCTGGTACTTCTTGGGATCGAGCAGGCCGACCATCGCCGGACTGTCGATATTGGCCTTGGTCACCACGTGAACGCCGGAATCGACGTATTTCGGGAATACGACGCCCTTCGCCGCGGCGAGCCCGTACCATACTCCGGCATAGCCCATCATGTATGGGTTCTGCACGATCAGGCCGTCCAGGTTGCCGTTGCGGACGAAAGCGATCTCCTGGTCCGAGGTGTCGAAGGCCACGGCGCAGATCTTCGGCCCCAGGCTCTTTTCCTGAATCGCGCGGCCGGCACCGTCGCCTTCCAGCTCGTTGTCGGCGAACAGGCCGACGAGGTTGGGGTGCCGGGTCAGGATGTCTTCGGAGTCCGACAGTGCGCGGGCCGGGTCGTTGTTGCCGGTGCGGTGCTCGACGATCTTCAGGCCCGGGTACTTCTTCAACTCCTCGACGAAGCCCTTGTCTCGATCGTTCAGCGACTGCGCGCCGGCGAGTGCGGTCAGGTAAGCGACGTCGCCTTCCTGCTTGCCGGTGCGCGCCTTGACGCAGGTGGCGAGCTCGTCGGCCGCCTTCTCGCCGCCGGTGACGTTGTTGGTGGCGAGGAAGGTCACGTACTTCTTGGTGTTGGCATCGGAATCGATCACGATCACCGGAATGCCGGCAGCGGTCGCGCTTTCGATCGGCTGCGCCAGCGCCTGGGCGTTGGTTGCGGCGATGACGAGCGCGGTGGGCTTCGAGGCAATGGCGTTCTCGGTTATGGAGACCTCGCCGGCGACGTCGGTCTCGGCCTGGGCGCCGAGCTTGGAGAGGTGCACGCCCAGCACCTTTGCCGCGGCCTCGGCGCCGTCGAAGACGGTCGCCCAGTATTGCGAGGTGGTCGCCTTCACGATCACCACTATGCGGGCATTGGTAAAGCCTTCCTCGGCCTTGGCGGCGTTTGGTCCGGCGAGGCCGAGCAGGACAGGAACGCCCAGTGCGGTGGTCGCCATCAGCATCAGTTTTTTCACGCTTTCACCTCCCGTTTGCATTGCCGCGCCGTCAGGCCGGGGCGGGCTCCACTGTTTCGCTGAAGCCGGTCATATACTTGATCAGCTCCTGCTGTGTCGTCTCCGCGGCCGCTGCGACGTGCACGATGCGGCCACGATACATGACCGCGATGCGGTCGGCGACCTCCAGTATCTCGATCAGGTTGTGGCCGATGTACATGACGCCAACGCCCTCCGACGCCAGCCGACGGGCAAGCTGGATCACGTGCTCGCGCTCCATCACCGCAAGCGCGGCGGTGGGTTCGTCCAGGGTCACCACCTTTGCCTGCCAGTAGAGCGCGCGGGCGATCGCCACCGCCTGGCGTTGCCCGCCGGAGAGGCGCGAGACGGTGCGCGTGCGGCTGGGGATGCGGCTTTCGATCCGGTCCAGCAGGGCGTCGGTCTCGTTGCGGATCCGGCGGTTGTCGATGGCAGGCAGCAGGCCGAACCAGCGGCGCACCGGCTCGCGGCCGAGGAAGATGTTGGCACCGACGGACAGCTCGTCGGCGAGGGCGAGGTCCTGATAGACGGTCTCGATGCCCAGGCGGCGCGCGTCGGCGGGCGAATGCAGATCGAGCGGGGTGCCGTCGAGGCGGATCGTTCCGCTGTCGGCGCGGTAAACGCCGGAGACGTGCTTGATGAGCGTCGATTTGCCGGCGCCGTTGTCGCCGACCAGGGCCAGCACCTCGCCGGCGTTGAGGGTGAGGTCGACGCCGCGGAGGACGTTGATCGGGCCGAAGCTTTTGTGCAGGTTTTCGACTTCGAGCAGCACGTTCCATCCCGGCGAGGCTTGTTGGGCGGGAGTAGAGGCGAAGCGCCGGAAGGCGTCAAATCAAGGGGCTGCGGTGGAAGGCAGCACCAGGGAGGTGCCGCCCCTGGAACCTCGCCAGCGGACAATCCGCCACTTCAGCGGTTGCAGCCCCATCCTGGCTGGGCCGACAGATAGGCTCCAAGTAGGTGCCTTGGCTGGGGGCCAGGGGCAGAGCCTTTCAGGCCCTCCTGCGCAGGGCGGGATTTTTGGCTGCCAGCACTGAGCGTAATTTGTGCTAAGCCTGGATCGGCACGTTTGCGGAAAGAGGGATGCAGTGATCGGCGGCGGACTATTTAGCCGATACTACCTGGACGAAGGTGTACGCCAGGACGTCGCGTGGTCCGCACTGCCGGACAGCGATGTCGCCGCCTTTGCAATGACGGCAAATTCTCGTCTCGCCGAGGTCCCCGCCTCCGGGAAGCTCGGTGAGGCTGAAACTGAGTCGCTCCTCATCTTCCCAGTCTTGTCCGCGCTCGGTTGGGTACATTTGCCGCAGCAGAAGGCGGGAAAGCGACGTGAGGATGTACCCGACGCCCTGCTGTTCCTGGACACGGCCGCGCAGCAGCAAGCTCTCGCCCTGCCTGCCGGCATGGACCGTTGGAAGTTGGCCAGCGTGGTCAACGAGAACAAGGCATGGGGTCTCGCGCTTGACCGTGCATCGGGCAACACGACGCGCACGCCTGCGTCGCAAGCTCTTCGCTATCTCCGGCTCGCCGACGAACACACCACCGGCGCGCTGCGTTGGGCGCTGCTGACGAATGGCAGGGTGTGGCGCCTCTATTACGCGGGAGCGACCTCTCAGGCAGACCGCTTCCTGGAAGCCGACCTGCCAGTACTGCTAGCCGATGCCGATACGCCAGGCGGGCTCGCACGGCTCAAAACCTTTTTCCTCTTCTTTCGTCGCGATGCCTTCACCTCTGATGCCGCCGGCCACTCATTTCTGCTGCGCGCGATGGATGAAGGTCGCGCATGGCAGGAACAAGTTACCGACGACCTCTCCCGAAGCGTCTTTAAAATCGTTTATCCGGAGTTGTTGAAAGCGCTCGGCGCTGCCGATCCGGGGCGCAATCCTGCCGACCCTGCATGGCCGGGCAGGATCCGACACAGTGCCGTGGTGCTTCTCTACCGCCTTCTGTTCCTTCTCTACGCAGAGGATCGGGATCTGCTCCCGGTGAGGCACAGGGGCTATCAGCCGCAGTCTCTGATGCGTCTACGCCATGAAGTAGCTCAGGCTGTCGATACGGATCGCCCCCTCTCGGACACCGATGCCTTCTGGTGGGGAGCGCTGCACGCGCTCTTCAAGGCGATCGACAAGGGTAGCGATTCAATGGGGTTGCCCGCCTATAACGGTGGCCTTTTCGACCAGCGGGAGGCCCCGCTGCTGCACAACGCAGAACTGCCGGACGTTGCTGTGGCGCGCATCCTGGATGGCCTCTCGCGCCGCAAGGATGGCACTGAGATGCGGCACGTAAACTATTGGGACCTCTCAGTGCAGCAGTTAGGCGCAATCTACGAAAGGCTGCTGGATTTCGACGTGGCCGTAGACGAAAACGGCATTGTCGCATTGACCGCAGACAGCACGGCGCGAAAGCTCAGTGGCTCCTTCTACACCCCGTCATCCTTGGTACGGCTGATTCTCGATGCGACTATCGGGCCGCATGTCGCCGAACGACGCGAGGTCTTCAAGGCAAAGGCCCAGAAGCTGAAAAGTGATCCGCGTCCGGTGTCAGAACGCATTGCCGATCTGCGCCGCTCCGATCCAGCCGAGGCCCTCTTGGGGCTCAAATTGGCGGATCCTTCGATGGGGTCTGGGCATTTTCTTGTTACGGTAGTTGATCAGCTCGCGGACGCCGTGCTGCTAAGCATGGAAGAGGCGGCAGTGATAGCGCAGGCGGATAGTGGCGTCGAAGGCTACACTTCCCCATTGGCCGATCGGATCGAGGCCGAGCGCGCCAAGATCGAGGGCGCAGCACAAACGCACGGCTGGCCCTATCGGCCGGAGCACCTGGACGACCGGCACCTTGTTCGGCGACTTGTTCTGAAGCGTACTATCTATGGAGTGGACCGGAATCCGCTAGCAGTCGAATTGGCGAAGCTATCGCTGTGGCTGCACAGCTTCACCGTGGGCGCGCCGCTGTCCTTCCTGGACCATCACCTGCGCTGCGGGAATTCGCTGTTTGGTGCATGGGTCGCTGACACGGCGGACCAACTCGCCAAGCGTGGATCGATGATGCTGCACCAGGCTGTTGACAATGCCCGCGGCGCTGCTGCGGGCATGGCGCGTATCGAAGAACTCGCCGATGCGGACATTGCGCAGGTCCGGGAGAGCGTGAAGGTCTTCGAGACTGTGGAGGAAGCTACCGCCCCACTGCGCGCTTTCCTGGACTGCTGGCACGCCCGGCTGTGGCTGCCCTCGGTGGCGGAAAGCGTGCCTCCAACCGGCGATCGGAAGTCACGTGCGAAGACGATCAAGCAGGCCGAGCAACAGCGCGAACAAGCCATCAATGCCTGGCTGGACGGCCTTTGCGGTGACCCTGTGGAGCTGGCGGGTGGAGCACAGCCGACCGGAATCCCGGAGACCAGAAGGCAAGTCACGGCACTGCTGGCCGAATTACGTATCATCGCGCAGCAGCAGCGATTACTTCACTGGCAACCCGCGTTCCCAGGCATATGGGGCGAGTGGAAGGGGATGGACGCGCGCGGTGGGTTCGATGCGGTGATTGGAAATCCGCCGTGGGTTCGGCAGGAGTCTCTCAATACAATAAAGACCGTCTTGAAGGAGCGGTATCAGACTTACGACGGAAAGGCGGACCTCTACACCTTTTTTCTGGAACAGGCTTTGCATCTGGTCAGACCCGGTGGCCGAGTTGGGTTTGTTCTGCCTAACAAGTTCTTCAAGGCGGAATACGGCGGGCCATTACGCCAGTTTCTCGACGCAACGACCTGGATCGAGAAGGTGGTGGACTTCGGCCATAACCGAGATCTATTCCCCGACGCGGACGTGTTTCCGTGTGTGCTGGTGACACGCCGTCCCGCGCCAACAATAGATCCGCCTGAGAATGCTGAGGTTGCAGTGATTCCAGGCGATCGGGTGCAGCAGGATCGCCTTGCGGCAACCGTGGCGGGCTTGCAGTTCCCGATGCCTTTGCGCTCCTTTGAGAAATCGGGGTGGCTCCTGGAGCCGCCGGCCGTGCGCGCGCTTATGGAGCGAATGCAGCGCGACCACGTGCGCCTTGCCGAATATGTCGGCTCAGCGCCGCTGTACGGCCTCAAGACCGGTTTCAACGAAGCCTTCGTCGTGGACACGTCGACGCGTGATGAGCTGCTGGCACAAGATGCAGCATCCGGTGACCTCTTCCGCCCGTTTCTGCGCGGGCAGGATATCGAACGTTGGGCGGCTCAGTGGTCGGGGCAATGGATGATCGCCCTGAAATCCAGCGGCGATCATCCATGGCCCTGGGCCAATGAGATGGACATAGAGGCGGCGGAGACCATTTTCGCGGCCACGTATCCGAACCTGCATCGTCGCATGGCGCGCTACCGAGCGAAATTGCAGGCCCGCGAGGATCAGGGACGATTCTGGTGGGAGCTGCGGCCGTGTGCCTACTATGGCAAGTTCGATGCGCCGAAGATCGTCTATCAGGAAATCCAGTTCTATCCGGCTTACATCTTGGATGCATCAGGTCTCTATATAAATAATACCGCATTTATGCTTGGTAGTGCTGACCCCTTCTTGCTCGCGGCCTTGAACAGTCCTCTGATGTGGTGGTTTGCGACGCGGTACCTTCCTCATAGTAAGGACGAGGTCCTGAGGCCCTGGGGGTTCAAAATGGAACGCCTGCCGATTGCGCGGCCAAATCAGCAGCAATCGGAGCGCGCTGCCAGTCTGACAGAACAACTCTCCGCTATTCATCGTTCGCGCCACGAGGCAAGGCACGCACTGATCGATTGGCTTCGGGTGGAGTACGGACTTGTGGACGCACCCGCAACACTTGAAGCGCCTTTTGAGCTCTCCGCTGATGCTTTCGCCGACGCTATACGCAAGGCATTGCCGCGGAAGCGGAAGCTGACCGTCTCGGCCGTGGCCGCCATCAAGAAAGCGCACGCACAGACGGTGGCGCCCGTCGCCCGCCGGCTCCGCAACGCGGCTCGGCTCGAACGGGATCTGTCCGCGGTGGTCAATGCGGCCTACGGGCTGACGGCGGAGGAACAGGCACTGACCTGGCGCACCGCACCACCGCGGATGCCGATCACAGCGCCCGCATCTCAACTGCCCAAAGCGGACGCTTCATCGAAAGCCGCCGAGTAGAGGCCAGTTTTCCAGCGAGCGCTCGAGTGCCCACAATGGCAGCTGGCGCAATAGCCACATGGATATCACGGTACTAAATATTGGCCAGCGTTGCCAGAATCCAGAACTATATCCATGGCACGCTCAGGCACCTCGATTTCCAGGTCGCCTATGGAGAGGACATCCGCAAGTAGGCCCGCGGGCAAGCTTTTCGCTTCAAACCCGCCGTCATGCACGAGCAACGAAAAACTGGCGCGGAGAGACGGAACCGCCTCCTTCAGGGCGTCGAACTTTGGCGCAACCAAACGCAGGACCCAAAAGAGATGCTTCGCCGGGTCCGATTCCGAAACGTGCCGCCGGGTCGTGATGTACCAAGTTCCTGTCTTTGCCGGCACACGCGTTCTATCCGCGCGTTCGGCCAACCCTTCTCCTGCCTTGGCAGCCAGGTCCGGCTTCACCGAAAGAATGCTTGTTATCAGTGCCGGATCAAGCGTGTCGGCATACAATCTAAGCGTAGCCATTGGGGGATGCATTGCTGCCATTATACGCTCCGTGGGGTCTCTACGGAGGTTTCAGACACGATAAAGGTTCCCCAAGCTCTCCTCAGTCCGCGGATCATAGACCTCTCCGTCATCAAGGCAGATAGCGACATCGGAGCGAATTCCGTATGCGGTCTTAAGAACGTGAAGCCTCTTCGAGAATTCGTGCACATCCAGTCCCAGGTTACTCGCCACATATGCCCGATTCAGCGAGGACCTAGCGTAGAGCGAGTTGCACGGTATCATTAACGATAGGTTAACTTACTCGCGAATCCAGGCGCAAGCCCTTTTTCCGGCAAGAGGGCGAAGGGATGCCATTACGGTCCGAAAGCACTCCTGCCGGAATCAGCCGACCGGATCGGTATCCAGCCGCACGGCTATACCTGCCAGTCCGGCGGCAGCGGCCGGGTAGCGCGCGAGCACCAACGGGTCGTGGCCGGGGATTATGTTGTCGGGCCGGCTCGCCAGCCGTCGCAGGGTGTCATAGCCTTCGAGCGTCTCTTCGAGATTGTGCAGGATCGGAAACGCGCGCCCTTCCTCCATGTTGGCATAGAAATGGCTGGCGTCCGCCGCTAGCACCATCCACCCGCGACGGGTCCGCACCCGCACCACCTGCAAGCCCTTGCTGTGGCCGCCGACGTGATGCACCGACAGGCCGGGTGCGATCTCCTCGGCGCCGTCGTGGAACTGCACGCGGCCGGCAAATATCTTGCGCAGCATCGCCACGACGTCCGCTTCCTCGAAGGCGACCCGCAGCGCCGCGTGGCACATGCAACGACCGGTGCAGAACGCCATCTCGCGATCCTGCAGATGATACCGGGCACGCGGGAACAGGTCATAGTTGCCGCAATGGTCGTAGTGCATATGCGATAGGATCACGTCCTCGACCGCATCCGGCTCGACACCGATCGCCTTCAGCCCGATCGCCGGGGAGCGCAGGAACTCCCGTCCGCGCTTCCGCCCCATCGGCGCATCGAACCCGGTATCCAGGATGAACGTCTTCTCCGGCCCCTTGATCGCCCATACGAAATAGTCGAGCGGCATCGGCGCATCGTGCGGATCGCCACCGAGGAAATTCCCGGACCGCTTCGCCAGCGCGTTGTGTCCATAGCGGACGGCGTAGAGTTCATAGACGTCAGTTTCTCTCATAACTATCAAGCTCCCCAGATCGGCTTGGCGATGGCCATGTCCTGCGGGAAGATCGTGACCGGTCGCCCGCGCTGCCACTGCACGACAACCAGCTCGGCATCGACGCGCCGGCCCTTGTCGTCGAATTTCAAATGATGGCCGGGGAAGAACAGCGCCGGCCCGTCGGTCATGTCCATCCGCCTGATCGCATCGGCGACCTTCACGCGGTCCGCGGCACCGGCCATCTCCAGCGCCTGTTTCAGGATCATCACGTGTGCATAGGGGAAGATCGAGTCGTGCCCGAACCACGGCTCGCCGGTACGTTTCACGAAACGCTGGCCCAGCGCGGCCTGGTCCTTGCCCGGCCAGTTGGCGAGGCCGACGATCATTCCCTGCAGGACGTCGGCGCCGGTGGTCTTCAGGAGCTCCGGCGTCGCCCAGTGCCCGCCATTGCCGATCAGCGGCAGCTTGCCGCCGCCCATGCCGAATTCCGAGAACGCATCGATCAGCAGCTTGTCGTCCGGCACGTTGGTCGACAGCAGCAGCACGAAATCGGGCCGCGCGCTGCGCACCGGCTGCACCAGTGTCGTGGCATCGGCCAGCGGCGGCGTGTAGATCTTGTCAACGACCGCGGTCAGGCCGGCGTCCTTCAGGACGTGGGCGCGGATCGGTTTCAGGAAGCTCACGCTGGCGGCGGTGTTGTCGCCGATGATGGCGACCTTGGTCGGGCGCTTCCCCGTGCTGCTCTCGGCCAGCTTCATGATGATCGGCACCATATCGGTGGCCTGCTTGTCGGCGGTCGGCGACGTCTGAAATACGTAGTGAAAGCCACGGTTGGTGATGGCGTCGGAATAGGACAACGTCAGCCACGGAAGCTGCGCGCGCTCGGTCACTTCGGTCGCGGCCAGCGTGAAGGTGCTCAGCCAGCAGCCCATGCCGCCGACAAGGCCGGGGTTCTGGGCGAGCAAGCGCTGAGCGGCGTCCTTCGCTTTCTCCGCGGTGTCCTGGGTGTCGAAGACCAGCAGTTTCAGCTTTGCGCCGCCCAGGGCCTTCACCCCACCGGCGGCGTTGACGTCATCGACCGCCATCTCGGCGCCCATGCGCTCGAGGATGCCCTCCCGCGCCCACGGTCCGGTCAGCGGGACCAGCAACGCAATCTCGATGTCCTTGGCCGCTTGCGCCCGCGCGCGTCCCACCATTGCCGCTGCGCCGCCGAGTGCCAGCGTTGCTCGGCGGCCGATGTTCGTGGTCATGGTCCGTCCTTCCCAGGGTCTCTGTTCAGATTGCGCCCAGACCGAGATAGGAGCGCCGCAGCCGGCCGTCCGCAAGCAGCGTCTGGTGGGGGCCGTCCAGCACCACGCGCCCGGTCTCCAGCACGTAGCCGTGGTCGGCGAGCTCCAGCGCTTCGGCGACGCGCTGCTCGACCAGAAGGATTGCCAGTCCGTCCTCGCGATGGATCTGGGCGATACGCTCGAAGATCAGGTCGGCGACGGCAGGGGCCAGGCCCATGGAGGGCTCATCGAGCATCAGCAGGCGTGGCGAAGACGCCAGCCCGCGTCCG
>Ga0335075_10014669_pt1 | contig 11754 bp, 10 predicted proteins | sample Lox_Sample_24_FD_206723 | JGI IMG/M metagenome (GOLD analysis project Ga0335075, IMG submission 206723) | Soil microbial communities from Loxahatchee National Wildlife Refuge, Florida, United States - Lox_Sample_2.4 | ecosystem: Environmental > Terrestrial > Soil > Wetlands | place: USA... | reverse complement strand
CACTCCCCAGCTCCCGCCTGCACCGGCCCCCCTGACCCCTGACCCCCGGCAACTGACCACTGACACGGGACTGGCCCACGGCCAGCCCCGCCGTCCTGATTCTGCACTGATCCGGACCGACCGAGCGCCACCCGGTATCAGGTAGCCGAACAGGTGACAGCGACCTGACGCGGCCTTCGGCCGCAACCAAACACGCCGACAACTGATCGCGCGTGCCGGTCACGGTGGTCCATATCGCCTCCACGGCATCACTGAACTCAAGGCCGTACACCAGGATCCAGCACCGAGATGAAGCGAAGAACACGGTGCTCACGGAGCAGCAAAATGAAATGCGTCTTCACCGAAGCACCCCAAACTTCGTCTCCGTGGTCCCCGTGTTCTCCGCGCCTTCTCCGTGCTGAAAGCTTGCTGCGTGCAGGCACAAACATCGCCCGCTCGCATTGCAGAAGTCTGCCGTGGCGCCGGGAGCCCGAACGGGCGGCTCTGGTGGGTTGCCTCTTCAACAGCGCACATGGCTACACTTAATTCAATCCGGGCGCGCACAGGTGATCGCATCTATATACCGCCGAACCGAATAAGCGATCGCCTCCTTGCCGCCCGAGGCAATAACCCGCTCCCACCATGCACCATAGATCGGGTCGAACGGCCACTTCTCCAGCACCTCCGCAATCCGGCGCACCGCCCCCGCATCCAGCGGAACAAGATCCGGATAGCTGCGCATGAAACTGACCTTCTTGTCCGGTCCTACCTGCACGATATCCCCGGACAGCAGCGCGCCGGCGCCCGCCGCGCCGGCCGCCCAGTGCAGCACCGTCCCTCCGGCAAAATGACCGCCTGCCCGGATCAGAGTGACGCCGGGCGCGATCTCTTTGGTCTCCTCCGTCCAGAACCGCACCACCGGATCAGGCCGCATCACCCACTGTCGGTCGGCGGCATGCAACCAGATCGGCGCCTTGCCGAAGGCGTGGCTCCATTCCACCATCGAAGAGTAGTAATGCGGATGCGAGATCGCGATCGCCGCAATCCCCCCCAGCGCCTGCACGATCTCGATCGTCGCATCGTCGATGAAGCTGATGCAGTCCCACAACACATTGCCGGCCGCCGTGCGCACCAGCAGCGCGCGTTGACCAATGGCGAAGGCAGGCACGGTGCCGATGCCCATCAACCCGTCCTCGTGCCGGCCGAACGCGTTCCGGCAGGTGCGCCGCATCTGCTCCAGCGTGGTCCAGGACTGACCGAGCGGATTTACGTATTGCCGCTCCTCCTGGCAGATCGCGCAGCCCGCCGGCGGGCCATCACTCGGGCCATATTGCGTGCCGCATGTAGTGCAGATGAAACCAGCCATGGCGCGTTCCCCCATCTTCACCTCTCCCGCTCCGCGGGAGAGGCCGGCTCGCGAAGCGAACCGAATGAGGGTCCGCGTGCCCCCACCCGCAGCGCAGGACAGGTGAAACTAACTCAACAAGGCATCGATCTCCGTCGGATCGACATCCTCGATCCGTGCCGGTTGCCACTTCGGCTGGCGATCCTTGTCCACCACCATCGCCCGCACGCCTTCAATGAACTCGCGATACGGCGTAATGCTGCGCGTCGCCCGCAGCTCGGCATCAAGGCACTGGCGCAGCGTGCGGTCCTCGCCCAGGCGCAGCAGCTTCAGCGACCAGGTCAGCGACGATGGCGACATCCGCCGCAGCGTCTCCGCCGTCTGCCGGGCAAAGTCGCTGCCGTCCTCCTGCAACCGGCGCACGACCTCCACCACGCTCTCGGCACCGAAGCAGCGGTCGATCACCCCGCGATGCGGCGCCAGCGAAAACGGCGCCAGCGGCGCGGCATGACGCGCCAGTGCTGCCGGCCCGTCCTCGGCCAGCTCGCGTGACAGAGTCGCCACGTTCGCCCGCGGCGTGAAATGCGTCGCCAGTCCCGCGTGCACGCCGTCCGCGCCCTGCATCCGCGTCCCGGTCAGCGCCAGATACGTCCCCACCCGCCCAGGCAGCCGCGGCAGCACATAGGTGGCGCCGATATCGGGAAAAAACCCGATCCCCGTCTCCGGCATCGCGAACAGCGCATGCTCGGTGGCCACCCGGTACGCTCCGTGCACGGAAACCCCGATCCCGCCGCCCATGCAGATGCCGTCGATCAACGCGATGTACGGCTTCGGATACGTGGCGATCGTGTAGTTCAGCGCGTATTCCTCGCTGAAGAATGCCTCCACCCGATCGCTCCGGCCGTCCAGATGGAATTGCCGCACTGCGCGGATATCGCCGCCGGAGCAGAACGCACGATCGCCGGTACCCTCGATCACCACCGCGTGGACGTGCGGGTCCTCGCGCCAGCTCTCCAACGCCCGTGCACAGGCGCGGATCATCTCCAGATCGAGCGCGTTGAGTGCCTGCGGCCGGTTCAACCGAATGCGTCCCACGCGCCCATCGCGGGACGCCACCACGCTCGCGTCGTGCTGCATGCCTTGTACCTCCGACCGAGCTATAATCGTGCGCCGCGGCGTTGCCCACTGGCCGTGCCGATTGTAGCGTCCGCCGGAACCACGGACTCCGGAGCCCGCCAAGGATGCCTGCCCGCACCCTGCTCGCCATCGCGGCGGTGCTCGCCCCGAGCTTCGCGAGCCTTTCGCCGCCCGCAATGGCGCGGGACCTCACGATCGCGGAGCGTGGCGCGACGATGGCCTCGGCAACGCAGAGGGTGTTCGTAACCCCGTTCACTGCCGCCACCGGCATTGCCGTTTCCCCACAGAGCTGGGACGGCGGCGCGGACCAGCTCGCCGCCGCGCTGAAGGCCGCCGGCACAAGCTGGGACCTCGTTCAGGTGAACGGTGACGAGCTGTTGATCGGCTGCGCCGGCGGGCAGTTCGAGAAGCTCGACTGGTCACAGATCGGCGGCAAGGACCACTACCTGCCGCAAGCTGTCTCCGATTGCGGTGTCGGCTTCACGGTCACCAACCTCACGCTCGCCTGGGATCGCGACAAGTTCCCCGGCACCCCCACCTGGGCCGATTTCTGGGACGTGGCCAAGTTCCCCGCCAAGCGTGGATTGCGCCGGGGCGTCGTGGGCAACCTGGAGATTGCGTTGATGGCGGACGGCGTCGCCCCGGCGGATGTCTATAAGGTACTTGCTACCAACGATGGTGTGGATCGCGCGTTCCGCAAGCTCGACCAGCTCAAGCCCTACATCGTGTGGTGGCGGACCGAGGCCGACGCCGGAAAAATACTCGGCTCCGGTGACGTGTTGATGACCAGCGCCCCGTCTGACCAGATCGTCCGCGACATGCAGGCGACGCATCGCAATTTTGGCATCCAGTGGAGCGACGGTCTTTACGATGTGCTGAGCTGGGCCGTGATAAAGGGCAGCCCGAACCTGCGCGACGCGACGCAGTTCCTGTATTTCGCCGGTACCCCGGCAATCGAAAGCCGGCTGGTCGGGCAGTTCGGGCTCGGCGGGCTGGCAAAGGGAGCCAATGACGGTTTGCCGCCCAACCTGCTCGCCGTCTCGCCGACCAGCCCGGCCAATCTCAAGTCCGGGCTGCAGATCGACGCCGCCTTCTGGCACGACAACCTGGCCAAGCTTCGCCCCCGCTTCGAGGCCTGGCTGGGGCATTGACGCGCCCCCTCCACCTCTCCCGCCCTGCGGGAGAGGTCGGTTCGCGCAGCGAACCGGGTAAGGGCGCCGCCCGCAGAGCCGCACAAGCCCATGACCACACCAACACCCGGCCTGACCACGAGCGAGGCGAGCGGCCGCACCGTGCTGGCTTTCGACGGCCGGCTGGATGCCGGCTCGGTCGCCCGCCTCTGGGGCCAGGCGCTCGGCGTCGCCCAGCAAGCGCGTGACCGCGCGCTCGCCCTCGACCTGTCGCGCCTGGAGACCTGCGACATGGCAGGCGCCGCCATGCTCGCCGCGGTCGAACGGGCACATGGCGAGCCACCCGCGCTGATCGGCGCCAACCCGCAGGTCAGTGCCCTGCTGGTGCGCGCCCGCGAAGCCGGCGCACCGCTGGCGCCGGCACCACTGCCTCCAGCGCCAAGCACGAAGGAGATGCTGCGCGCCGGCCTGACCGCCGCCGGCAGCGGCGTGGTCTTCCTGGGCGAGGCGACACTGGCCGCGATCCGCCTGCCGGCCCGCCGGCGGATGATCCGGTGGGCCGATCTGCTCCGCTACACCGACCAGGCCGGCGTGCGGTCGCTGCCGCTGGTGCTGATGCTGGGCTTCCTGATGGGGCTGATCCTGGCCTTCCAGTCTGCCGTGCCGATGCGCGAGTTCGGGGCCGAGCTGTTCGTCGCGAACCTCGTCTCCGTCAGCCTGACCCGCGAATTGGGCCCCTTGCTTGCTGCCGTGATCCTGGCCGGGCGCACCGCCTCGGCCTTCGCCGCCGAGATCGGCACGATGAAGGTGAACGAGGAACTGGACGCCCTTGTCACCATGGGGCTCGACCCCATGACCATGCTTGTGCTTCCCAGGCTGGCGGCGGGCCTCGTCGTCATGCCGGTTATGACGGTGGTCCTTGACCTGGCCGGCCTGCTGGGCATGGCCGTTGTGATGCGCGGCTTCGGCTATCCGCTGTCGATCATCGAGACGCAAGTGCAGTACTGGACGACCCCGGCCGATCTCTACGGAGGACTGGTGAAGGCAGCGTGCTTCGGCGCAGTGATCGCCGCGATCGGCTGTCGCGCCGGCCTGGGCACCGGCAAGGGACCGCGCGCCGTCGGCGTCTCCGCGACGGCCGCCGTCGTCGGGGGTATCGTCGCCACCATCCTGCTGGATGGCCTGTTCGCCGTCTTCATGAACCGGCTCGGCATATGACGGCGGACCCGATGATCCGCGTCGAGGGCCTGGCGCAGCGCTTTGCCAGCCGCACCCTCTATCGCGACGTCTCTTTCACCGTCGCCACCGGAGAGGTCTTCGTGATCCTGGGCGGCTCCGGCTCCGGCAAATCGACGCTGATGAAGCAACTCATCGGCCTGCTGCCCCCCGCCGCCGGCAACATCGAGATTGCCGGGTATCGGGTGACCGGCCCCGGTGCCGCACCCGCGCGGGAGGCGGCGCAGCGCAAGATCGGGGTCATGTTCCAGTCGGGTGCTTTGTTCGGTTCCATGTCGCTTCTGGAAAATGTGATGCTGCCGCTTGAAGTCTTCACCGACCTGCCGCCCCCGGCGCAGGAAGCCGTCGCGCGCGTGAAGCTCGGCCTGGTCGGCCTGGCCGACGCCGCCGCCCTGCATCCCGCCGAGATCTCGGGCGGCATGGCCAAACGAGCCGCGATCGCACGGGCGATGGCGCTGGATCCCCCGTTGTTGTTCCTGGACGAGCCGTCGGCCGGGCTCGATCCGATCACCTCGGCCGGGCTGGACCGGTTGATCCTCGATTTGCGCGCCGATCTCGGAGCGACCTTTGTGGTCGTCTCGCACGAGCTCGCCTCCATCCTGGCGATCGCCGATCGCTGCGTCATGCTGGATCGCCACGCCTTCCCGGATGCCGGCGGCGTGATCGCGGCCGGCGATCCCCGCCGGCTCGGCGCCGAGAGCACGAATCCCACTGTGCGCGCATTCTTTCGCCGCGAGCCGCTGCCAGTCGAGGCCGCCTAGTGGAGAGCCGGGCCAACTCCCTGCGGGTCGGGCTGCTGATCGTAGCCGGGATTGTGTTGATCCTGGCGCTGGTCTGGTTCCTGCGCGGTGGTCAGGTCAGCCACGGCACCCTGCTGGAGACCTATTTCGACGAGTCGGTGCAGGGGCTGCAGGTCGGCTCGGACGTTCAGTTTAGGGGCGTGACGGTCGGGCGCGTCACGGCGATCGGCGTCGTTGGAGCCGAGTACGGCCGCGACCTGGCGCCATCGAATCAGTCGTTCGATCGCGAGATATACGTGCGCTACCTGATCGACGTGAGCCAGATCGGGCAATTCAGCGGCATTGCCGACGCCGTCCGGCTTGGTTTGCGGGCCAGGCTCAACACCCGGCTGATCACCGGTCTGAGCTATATCGATCTCGACTTCCTCAACCCGGTGACCTATCCGGCGCAGGAGCTGCCGTGGACTCCGAAGGCGCAGTACGTTCCCTCAGCCCCGAGCGCCTTCGCGCAGGTTCAGGACGCCGGGCAGCGGGTACTGGCCAGGCTCAATCAGGTGGACTTCGCGAAACTCGTGGGGTCGCTGACCGAACTCGCGCAGGACCTGCAAGCCGAGCTCAAGAGCGGCGACCTGCACCAGACCCTGACGGCGGCGACGACGCTGCTCGACACCGCCAACCAGGCGGTGAAGGGAGCCGACCTGCCGGGGTTGAGCGCCAACCTGCAGAAGACATCCGATGATCTGCGGCAAGTGGCGAGCAACCCCGATCTGGCGAAACTGCTGGGCAACGGGGCGATGGCGACCGGCCGACTGGCCGAGCTCACCGGCCGGATGGGCACTCTGATCGCCTCGCTGGAAGCCACGGTGCGGCAGGCCCAGTCCGGCACCACGGCTCTCCAGGCGGGTCTGCAGCCGATCCTGACCAATCTGTCCTCGGCCTCGCAGAGCCTTCGGGACCTTGCCGAATCGCTGCGGCAGTATCCCGGACAGGTGTTGAGCGGCCCACCGCCGCCCTCGCGGGCACCGCCGAGATGAGGCCGGCAATGGCACGGCTTCTTTCCCGCCGGTCCGTTTGGCTTGGGGCTGTGGGACTGGCCGGATGCAGCGTGCTGCCGAAGACGCCGTACGTGGAGCAGACCCAGTGGCCGCTGTTCGTGAAGCGCCCCGAGACGCTGCCGCGGCGGCCGAACGGCCCGGTGCTGGCTGTGCGCGATGTCGCCCCGGCGCCCGGGCTGGACCAGCGAGGCCTGCAATGGCTGCTGCCGAACGGCAGCGTGCATGTGGATTTCTACAACCAGTGGGCGGTGCCACCCGCCCAGGCGGTGACCACGGATCTGCAGCAGTGGCTCGCTGCCGCCGGGCTGTTCTCGGGCGTCGTGGCCGTGGGCAGCGGGCTGACGCCGGATCTGGAACTGGATGCCACCCTGACCACCTTCATTGCCGACCCGCGCGTGATGACGGCGCACGCGGCCCTGGCGCTGGTGCTGATCAACCAGCATGCCATCCCGGCAAAGGTGCTGCTGCAGAGGACGGTTTCAGCCGACGTGCATATGACGGCCGATACGCCGGAGGGCATGGTCGATGCGCTGCGGGCCGCTCTGGCCGACGTGCTGCGGGCGACAGAGTCCGCTCTTGCCACCGCGGCAGATGTGCGGGGCGCCGGTGCGACACCTCGGGCGCGCAGGTGATCGCGCGGCCCGGATAAGCGGGGCAGCCTCCGCTCGTCTTGGATAAGTACGCCGGGTCAGCGAAACGTCCCGGCCGTGGTCCGAGCCGGGACCCTTCCCTTGCGCTCGAAGGTGCCCTACTCTCGGCCTGTTGATCGGGGACTGCGGCGGGCATTTCCGGCCGCGCCTCGTCACTTCGCCCGACGGCGGCGCATCGCTGCGGCGCGATCGGACCGACAACCGGGCTGCCGCGACGCAGCATGTCCGGCGCCGGTACGCAATAACCGACAAGGCAGATCGCAACTGCCGACACCTGCGGGTTGTTGGCACATCGGCCGGCGCAACGGCCGTGGATGGGAGGTACAGGTAGTATGTCGAATTCGTCCGGGCTGTCACGCCGCCGTGCCTTGAAGCTGGGTGCGGCTGCCAGTGCTTTGCCGCTCGTGCATATCCGCACGGCGGGCGCCGCCGGCAAGCTGACCGTCGGCTTTTGGGATCACTGGGTGCCCAAGGGCAACGACGTGATGCAGAAACAGGTCAATGCCTGGGCGGACAAGAACAAGGTCGATGTCCATGTCGACTTCATCACCAGCAATGGCAACAAGCTGTTGATGACCGGCGCCGCCGAGGCAATGGCGAAGACCGGACACGACATCTACACGTTCTACAATTGGGAAGTGTACAACCGGGCGGACTCACTGGCACCGGTCGATGCGCTGATGAAGGAGCTCACCGATAAGAATGGCGCGGTCAATGAGACCGCCGAGTATTTGGCGCGCCAACAAGACCACTGGATCGCCGTGCCCACCAGTTCCGGCAGCCAGAACAAGCCGCCTTCCGCACGCATCTCCTGGTTCAAGCAGAACGGCCTCGATTTGCAGGCGATGTATCCGGTGAAGCCGGAACATACGGCTATGCAGGACCAGTGGACCTGGGACGAGTTCCTGAAATATGCCGAGCTGGCGGCCAAGGACAACATGACATTCGGCCTGGGACTGGGCAGCAACCTCAATACCGATGCGATCGACACGCACGGTGCCCTGTTCAAGGCATACGGCGCGGAGCTGATCGACCGCGAAGGCAATTCGAAGCTCAAGTCGGACGCGGTGCGGCAAGTGCTGGAATTCGCCCAGAAGCTGGTCAAGTTCTACCCGCCCGACGCTGTCAGCTACGACGATGCTTCCAACAACCGTGCGCTGATCTCAGGCAAAAGTGCGTTGATCTTCAACCCGCCGTCTGCCTGGGCGGTGGCAGTACGCGACAATCATGCGGTCGGAGCGGACTGCTGGACCTTCTCTGCCCCGGCCGGGCCGAAGGGGCGCTTCGTGCCGAGCGCATTCTTCTTCTGGGGCGTCTGGAAGTTCAGCAAGAACCAGAGCGCGGCGACCGAGCTGCTGGGGTACCTGATGGACCGCCCGCAGGTGGAGGAGCGAGACAATATTGTCGCCGGTTATGATATACCGCCATTCGCCGGCATGCTCGATTTCAAGGTGTGGGAGACCGTCGAGCCGCCGCCTGGCACGGTATATAACTATCCGATCCGGCCGTGGCACAATGCGCGATCCAGCCTCACCGCGTCCGAGGCGTCGCCTGACGTAGCAGTGCAGATTTACAATGCCGCCATCCACGACCAGATGCTCGCGCGATTGCGCGAGGGGCAGACGATCCCGCAGGTGCTGGCCTGGACCGAGGGTCAGCTCGAGGGGTTCACGCGCTAGAGCGTATTCGGATTGACTGGAACGCACCTCGCGGCACGGCGGTCCATCCACTTGCGGGAGTGGTGGAACGGATTGCCGCGGGGGGGCGTGGTCGGGGAGAGGACGCGATCGGCTTTCGGCTATTCGCGTACCGCTCTCCCCGATGGCGACGGGCGGCAAATACCCCGTCGAGCAAGAAGGATAGCAACCGCCGGGGACAAACGAGCCTAGTACATACGGCCGATGCAAGAGCCGCTTATGGGAGAGGAGCAACATGTCCAAGTCGCAAGGACTCTCGCGCCGCAGCGCCCTCAAGTTGGGTGCGGCCGCAAGTGCGCTGCCTTTGGTGCATATCCGCACCGCCGGCGCCGCCGGCAAGGTCACGATCGCATTCTGGGACCATTGGGTACCGGACGGCAACAAGATCATGCAGCAGCAGGTTGATGCATGGGCAAAACAGAACAATGTCGAGGTGACCGCCGATTTCATTACTTCCAACGGCAACAAGCTGTTGCTGACCGAGGCCGCCGAGGCACAGGCGCGCGAGGGCCACGATGCGATCCACATGTCCCAGTGGGACGTGCATAATTACGCCGACCAGCTTGAGCCGGTCGATGACGTGGTCAATGCGCTGACGGCGAAATTCGGCGACGCCTCGAAGATGTGCGAATACCTGGCGCGGGTGAAGGGCCACTGGCTGGCAGTGCCGTCCAGCGTCGGCGCGCAGACCAAGCCACCTTGCGCCCGCATCAGCGTCCTCAAGCAGACGATGGGCCTTGACGTCACCGAGATGTATCCGACCCAGCCGGGATACACGCAGGGAATGGACGCGTGGACCTGGGAGCAGCACCTGAAGGCGGCGCAAGCGGCGCAGAAGGCCAATATGACCTTCGGCATCGGGCTCGGCCAAACCTCGGATTCAGTCGATACCGCCGGCGCCCTGTTCGCCGCGTACGGGGCAGAGTTGGTGGATGGGGAAGGCGCCATCAAGGTGAAGTCGCCCGAGGTGCAGCAGGTGCTCGAATACGCCCAGGAGCTTGTGAAGGTCCTGCCGAGGGATGCAGTGAGCTACGATGACGCATCTAACAACCGCGCGCTGATCTCCGGCCAGAGTGCGCTGATCTGGAACCCGCCGTCGGCTTGGGCGGTGGCCAAGCGCGATGCCCCGACCGTCGCCCAGGACTGCTGGACCTTCTCGGCACCGAAGGGTCCGAAGGGCCGGTTCGTGCCGGTGAACCAATCGTTCTTCGGCATCTGGCGCTTCGCCAGGAACAAGTCGGCTGTGAAGGACCTGATTACGTACTTGATGCAGGAAGAGCAGGTCCAGGCACGATGCAACGTCGTTATCGGCTACGACCTGCCGCCGTTCGCCAAGATGGTTGATTTCAAGATCTGGGAAGAAGTCGAGCCGCCGAAGGGGACTGTCTATAACTATCCGATCCGGCCCTGGCACCACGGCCAGCCGAACGTCACCGGCGCGCCGGCGCCCCCCGACATCGCGGTGCAGATGTACCAGCGCGGCACGCATCCGACGATGTTCGCCAAGCTGCAGTCCGGTCAGACGATTCCGCAGGTGATCGCCTGGGCGCAGGACGAGTTGGAAGGCTTCATGCGCTGATGTCTCTCCCCGGCGCGCCGCCGGCACGCGACCGGCGGCGCCGGCAGGAGGGTTCAAAAGTCTCAGAGGCGACCGCATGGTTGCACTGCCCGAGAAACCACTGACACCGAGCCTCCCCAGGCTTCCCTGCCGGGCCGCTGACCCGGCCCTGCACTACCGGCAACTCGGCATTGCGCTTGGTCGGGCAAGCCTGTAGCGTCGGTCGCTAAAGGCCGGGAAGAGCACGTAGTGACGAGGATCGGCACGATCCGTTGCGTGGAAGCGCGCGGGAAAGGTGCCGGGGCAGGCGGCGTGGTCGCCTTTCGGACACGGCTGTCGCCCTTCGGACAGGGCTAAGATGGGCAGAGCCGGCAGGCACGCCCACGGGATGGGAGGTTCGTTTATGGCGGTGGAGACGCGGCGCGTCTCGCTCCACGATATGGTGGATAGGACAGAGATCGCTTCTGTCCACGTCGCGACGCGGGACAGGCAATGCTTCCGGCGGTTTGCTGCGTGCGAAGCCCGGGATAGCTCCGGCTCATCGAGCAAATGGATCAACGCGCAGGACCACATGCGTTGGCATAGGGAGCCAGTCGCCGGTGTGACCACCGACCGGGGGAAAGCGTGATGGCGAACGGTACGAGCATTTCGGCCGGCGCGATTGCAAACAGTCGCATCGGCGCCCGTCGCAGCGGCAGCCTGCGCCGGTTTGTCCGGCGACGCAGCAGCATCGCTTTTTTGATGTGCCTGCCACTGATCCTGCTGATCGTGACCCTGGTCATCTATCCGGCTGCGTACGCGATATACCTCAGCATGTTGAACAAGAAGATGACCCGGTTCGACGGGCTCGAGAATTTCATCTTCCTGCTGCACAGGCCGACGTTCCAACTCGTCATCTTCCAGAGCTGCCTGTTCGCGATCACCTCGGTGATATTCAAGGTGGTCATCGGCTTCATCCTGGCTCACCTGATGCAAAATATCGGCACCAGCTACCAGCGTCTGTGGCGCGGCCTGCTGCTGGTGACCTGGGTTATCCCGCTGGCGCTCTCGACACTGACGTGGTGGTGGATGTTCGACCCGTCGTATTCCGCATTCAACTGGGTGCTGCAGCGCCTCGGTTTTCATGCAGTGCCGTGGCTCGGCGTCGGCTGGATTGCCCGCTTCTGCACGATCACGGTCAACGTCTGGTACGGCACGCCGTTCTTCTTCATCATGTATCTGGCAGCG
>Ga0335075_10014667_pt1 | contig 11755 bp, 8 predicted proteins | sample Lox_Sample_24_FD_206723 | JGI IMG/M metagenome (GOLD analysis project Ga0335075, IMG submission 206723) | Soil microbial communities from Loxahatchee National Wildlife Refuge, Florida, United States - Lox_Sample_2.4 | ecosystem: Environmental > Terrestrial > Soil > Wetlands | place: USA: Florida... | reverse complement strand
TCAGCGAGATATCCGGAGCGCCGCCGCGGTTCGACTTTGTGGTCGACGATGCATCGCACAATTTTGACCTCAGCCTGAGTTCCTTCAATGGCCTGTTTCCGCATGTTCGCGAGGGCGGGATCTACGCGCTCGAGGATTGGGGTTGGGCGCATTGGGGCGGCCCTTGGCAGCAGCCGGATCACGATGAATTCAAGAACCCTGCTCTGTCAAATATCGTCCTCCTTGCATCGCTTTGCTGCACCAGTTCACCCGGCATTATATCTCGCGTCGAGATCACGCCAGTCACCACCCTGATCTATCGTGGCCCTACTCCGCTCGGCGGAGACTTTTCCTTGGAGGACACCTACCTCGCGCGTGGCAAGAAGCTGCAATTCATCTGATCTCACCAACTACGTGCTCGGTTCTGACGTCTTTTCTGGCGGGCGAATGGCGGCGGCGAAGTCCAGACTTGCCGACCAGATCAGCGGCGGGACCTCTTTGGTCTTGGGGAGGCGCGGCTGAGGCGGACTGTCCGAGACGCGGCCCAGCGCAACTGGTAGAGGCCGAGTTGGCCGAGGAGCGTCAGCGCATTGCGCTTTTGGATGGATCGTTCTCCATGGCGTCTGACCCGACCCATGCCGGCTATCGCAAGCGTGTTGCTTCCGGGACCGCGCGATTGCCATGACGTCATTGACATAGTGCTGCAAATTGTCGATTGGGCGACTGGTGTCACGACCCACCTCACATCTAGATCCGCGGGGTCAGCGCGTGGAAGAGCCAGAAAATATTTCAATAAAAGAGGCAAGTGTTGATCTAGCGTTCACCGGCGAGAGGTATACAACCGCTGCGACAGGTGAAATTCGACACGAACACTATCATAGATATTTGTTTGCCCTCCAGTTTTGCCGCGGCAAGAGCGTCCTGGATATCGCGTGCGGCGAGGGATATGGGAGCGCGCTGATCGGCCGGGTCGCCTCGAAGGTGACCGGAGTCGACATCGCAGGCGACGCTGTTCGGCACGCGACCTCGAACTACGGGAGTGACAGCGTCTCATTCGCGGTCGGCGAATGCGCCGATATCCCGGTCGCCGACGCGTCGGTTGATGTGGTCGTCTCGTTCGAGACGTTGGAGCATATCGCCGACCAGAACAAATTCCTCCGCGAGATCAAACGCGTCCTGCGCAAGGAGGGAATCCTTGTCATCTCCACGCCAAACACGGACGTGTATAGGGAGATCCTGACGGAGCCAAATCCATTTCACGCGAGGGAATTGGATGAGGCGGAGTTCAGCTCGATTCTCGGTGCGAACTTCGCGAAGTTCCGGCTGTTTGGCCAGCGTGCGGTCGTCGGCTCCGCCCTCGTTCCTCATGTCAAACAACTGGGCAAGGCGGACGCCCAGCAAAGCTTTTTGGTCAAGGACAAGGGCAATATTTCGGTGGTTCCGGGCATCGGCGCGCCGATGTATTTCGTCGCTGTGGCCTCCGATGGGCCGCTTCCCAGGATTCTGCATGGGCTGCTGGATGACCGTCCGTTCCTCATGGGACTCTATGCGCTGCTCCAGGAGCGCGCCATCCATGTTCTGCAGGCGGAGCATCAGTCGCGTGCTTCTGAGGCGCTCCGCCGCGACGCTGTCCGCGAGCTGGAAGACACCGCCCACAAGATGCAAGACCATATCCGCGCAGCGCGGGCGCTCCAGGAGGAGACCGCCGTCTGGAAGGCTAAGCTCGACCACGCCAAGGCGGAGCTGGCCGAGGCCCGCGCAGAGGCCGATTTGCTGAAGGCCCAGTTGGGGCAGGCCAATGTGGCGGTTGACCGGTCTCGCGCTCAATGGGCCGAGGTTCGACAAGCGGCTCTTGCGCGCGAAAGTGAACTGATTGAGGTGAGAACTCATCTCGAAAGCGTCTATGCCTCAGCCGCTTGGCGGTTTGCGGCGCCGGTTCGACTGGGCAGCAAGATTGTGCGCGCGGTCCAGCGTCGCGGCGCCACCTGGCTTGGCTGGCCTCAGGCGCGCGTCACGCCCGCCTGGCCTCCTGCCATCCTGAACTATCAAAGCCGACTGATCGTCGAGGCGGGACTCTTCGATGAGTCGTATTATCTCCAATGTAACCCCGACGTCAGGCAATCGGGCATGTCGGGCGCCGCGCACTTCCTGCTCCATGGAGAGTCGGAAGGGCGCAAGCCCAACCGCCTGTTCGACCCGGCGTTTTATCGCGAGACGTACCCGGATGTCGCCCAGGCGGGGCAAAGCCCGTTGCTTCACTACATCCGGTTTGGCGCCTTCGAGGAGCGCCGTCCCGGTCCGGGCTTCGACCCGCGGTACTACCTGAAAGAATATCCGGATGTCGCCAGAGCGCTCGTAGATCCGCTGTTTCATTTCCTGCATGCCGGCGAGCAGGAGGGGCGGCGTCCGAAGCCTCCTGCATGGCAAGACCATCCACCCAAGACGAGGATCGACCTGCGTCGGATTCGGGCGAGCCGAATGGCGAGCAAGCAGCAGGCGAAGCTCGCGTACCGCCCGCTGATTTCTCTGCTGGTCCCGACCTACAATACTGAACCGGTCTACCTAGAGGCCGCTATTCGTTCGGCCGTCGCCCAAGCCTATACCAACTGGGAACTTCACCTCGTCGACGACGGCTCGACCAGCGCTTCCACACATGCGGCGCTCGACAGGATCGCAAGCTTAGACAAGCGCATCTTCGTAACCAGAGGCGCGCAGAATCGCGGGATTTCGCATGCGACGAACATGGCGCTCCATGAAGCGCGCGGGGAATATGTCGCTATGCTCGATCATGACGACGAACTCACTTCCGACGCCCTTTTCGAGGTTGTGCGCGCGCTCAATGTCGATAAATCGCTTGATGTCGTCTACACCGACCAAGATTACGTGACACCCGACGGCGCTCAATCCGGTCATCTGTTGAAGCCCGATTGGTCGCCGCATCTCTTCCGTGGCGTTATGTTTGTAGGTCATTTGCTGACGGTGCGGCGGACATTGGCAATCGAGGTGGGCGGCTTCGATCCGGCGTACGACTTCGTGCAGGATTTCGAATTCATGCTCCGTGTCAGCGAACGGACCCGGCGTATTCATCACGTTCCTAAGGTGCTTTATCATTGGCGCCGAATTCCGGAAAGCGTTGCCGGCGGGGGCAAGGGCGACGCGGCGATCGAGCAACTGCAGGCTGCCGCAGTTCAGGCCCAGTTTCGCCGGCTCGGCCTCGCGGGACGGGCCACGCCCAACCCCGTGCATCCCCACCGGGTGAGGATTGACCCGGAGGGTCACCGCCCTGGCGTCTCAATCGACTGGTTTGTTCACGGCCATGCCACACCGTCAGCTGGCCTTGCGGCGATCGAGCAGGTCCTGCTCCAAACATCTGCGCGGCCGGCCCGCATCATCGTTCCGGCCTTCTGGTCCGACGCGTTGAGTCCGCAGCCATTGCGCGGTTTTTATATCGCGGATCGCGCCAGTGCGCGGCTCGATGAAGCCGAACACTTGCGTCGCTTTCTCGACGAGACGACAGCAGAATTTGTCGCGCTGATCTCGGTCGATGTGAGGATCGAGTCGACGGATTGGTTCGAACGCCTCCTTCTCCCGATGCAGGAGCCAGATGTTATGGCGGTCTGTGGGAGCGTGCTGTCGCCCGAGGGATCGGTGTTGGAGGCGGGCCTAGCGGTCGGTCGCGACGCAGAGCTTCGACCGGCGATGCAGGGCTTCGATCCTCATGGGGACGGATACGCTGGCTCTATGTCATGCGCCCGCGAAATCTCCACGGCCTCGGCGGACATCGTGCTGCTGCGGCGGTCGGCTTTAACCGCTTGTCTGGCGGGAGCCAGTGCGTACCGGAGCGCCGCCTTCCTGGTGGCCGATCTCATCTTGCGTGCAACGCGATCCGGCCTGCGCGCGATCTGCATTCCGGAGGTTCGAGCGTATCGCAGCGAACCCGCCGTACCTGCCGCACCACCGTTAGACGCAATGGTGTTCAGGGACGTTTGGGAGGGTATCGCACTGGAGGATCCTTACTACAATCCGAATTTCCTTGGTCAACGTGCAGATTACACCTGAAAATTGTCGCAACCGAGCGATAAATATTATTGAGGGACGTGACGCGAAAATGTCGAAAAATATAGTATTTGTCAGTCATTGCGATTTTACCGGTAATAGCGCGATGCACCTATTCAGCATTGCGAATGCCCTCGCGGATCTTGACCATTCCTGTGCGGTGTGCGTGCCAATCCGGCCTGAGACCGTGTTGGAACATGGTCATCCGCGCTTTCAAGTGCTTGATTATGAAAATGCCGAGCGTCATGGGGTTTCCTTCCCCAACGGCCGGGCGCCGGATCTGATTCACGCCTGGACGCCCCGGGAACTGGTCCGAAAAATGACCCAGTCGCTGACGCAGCGGTACGACGCTCCTTACTTTGTGCATCTCGAGGACAATGAATTCTCCGTCCTGCTCGATGAAATGCCGGGAAGGACGATTGATGAGCTGAAGCGTCTGCCCACTCCGCTGCTCGACCGAATGGTGTCAAATATCCGCACGCACCCGCATCGTTTCGAAACTTTTTTGGGCGGCGCCCGCGGCGTCTCCGCGCTCATCGACCGGCTGCTCGAATTCAAGCCTGACAATGTACCCGGCCTCGTTTTCTTTCCCGGGCATGACGGCGAGTTCTCTGGCATCGGCGCACGCGATGAAGCGGTCCGACAGGAGCTTGGCATCGGGCCGGACCAACTCCTGGTGGTCTATACCGGAAATATTCATAACTCGAATTTCCGAGAGGTCCGCAGCCTTCTGCTGGCCATATCGATCGTCAATCGGCGCGGCTTTCCAGTAAAACTGGTCAAGACCGGATGGAACCACTATCCGCTGGCGGAGCTGTCCGATGCGGAGGTCGCTCAGCATGTCATCGATCGCGGCTTCGTCCCGCGCAAGGAGGTTGCGCGACTCCTGGCGGCCGCCGACGTGCTAATTCAGCCTGGGCAGCCCGGTCCGTTCAATGACTATCGCTTTCCGTCGAAGCTGCCGGAATTCCTCGCGTCCGGTCGTCCGGTGATCCTGCCGCGCTCGAATATCGGCCTCGTCTTGAGAGATGGCGAAGAGGCGCTGGTGCTCCGAGATGGCCACAGCGCGGATATCGCCAACGCCTTGCAGCGCCTCGCCGCCGATCCGGCGCTGCGTGCCGAGCTCGGCCGCAATGGCCGCACCTTCGCGCTCGACAGGCTCAACTGGGCCGAGAATGCTTCCGCTCTTCCGGTCTTCTACGAGCGATGCCTGACAGCAGTTCCAGCGAAGACGAACCGGTCGGTTGGCGAGCGGCCAGTGTTGCCTAAGCTCATTGCATTTTATCTTCCGCAGTTCCACCCGATACCGGAAAACGACGAGTGGTGGGGCAAGGGCTTCACCGAATGGACCAATGTCGCCTCCGCCCGCCCAAATTTCCAGGGTCATCTCCAGCCAAGGCTGCCGGCAGACCTTGGGTTCTATGACCTACGATTGCCCGAGACAATGGCCGCCCAAGTCGCTCTTGCCCGGCGTTACGGCATTTACGGCTTTTGTTTCTACTACTACTGGTTCGATGAGCGGCGCCTGCTTGAACGTCCTCTTGACCAGTTCCTCGCGACCGAAGGGCTTGATTTCCCGTTCTGCATCTGCTGGGCCAACGAGAATTGGACGCGTCGGTGGGATGGTGATGAAGCAGACGTCCTGATTAAGCAGGAGTATGGGCCGGAATTCGCCGAGCGCTTCATTCGCGGCGCCATTCCGATCCTGAAAGATCCGCGCTACATCACGGTCGATGGCGCACCGATTCTGCTGGTTTACAGAATAGATCGGCTGCCGGATCCGCGGGCGTCCGCCGAGATCTGGCGTGAAGAATGCCGTAAAGTGGGCATCCCGGAACTGCATCTCGTCGCCGTGCAGAGCTTTGGCATCACGGACCCGAGGCCATATGGCTTCGACGCAGCCGTCGAGTTTCCCCCCCATACGAACCGGTTCTTGGTCGACCCGAAGAGCTACCCCGGCATTGATTCGGAGTTCGAGGGTTATCTAGAGGATTTTAACCTAGTCGTCGCCGACCAGCTTCGGAAACCTCTGCCGGATTATGTTCTTTATCGCGGCGTCATGCCGTCTTGGGATAACACACCGCGCCGCGGGCGCCGGGCGCACATTCTCATCAATTCCACGCCAGAAGCCTACCAAGGCTGGCTCCGGCGCGTGACCGCCGAGACAATGGCCCTCGCCGAGACCCAGGAGCCGATTATGTTCGTGAACGCGTGGAACGAATGGGCTGAAGGGACAGTGCTGGAGCCGGACGCGGTCAATGGCCACCGTTTCCTCGAAGCAAGCCGGGACGGACTTGGAGAGGGCTTGGCGGACCATCTATCCAGCCAGGGCTTCGATGTCGCCAATTTGGCCGTCTCAGATCTCGCCATTCCAGACGAGGTGCGCATGGAAGGTATCAATCACTCGCCGCGTTCGGTCCAGCGCGCGTGCAAGACTGGGCATTGGTTCTCAGATCAACAATTGGCTGCGATAGCGGACCGATATCGCGGTCGGTTCAAGACCGCGCCGCTCAGCTATGCGACGGTGAAGGATTTCTGCGATAGCTTCGATAATCTCAACGCGATCGCGACGTTGAACGGGGATCTCAAGGACAGCCAGCGGCCGTGGGCGCTGAAGGCTATTCTATCCACTGTGCCAACCGGAGGGCGCGTCCTTGAGATCGGCGGCGGGGAGCCGTTCATCGCGGATATTTTGGATCGCCTGGGATACGAGGTCTGGATCGTCGATCCTTACGACGGCACGGGGAACGGTCCGCTCGAGTACGAGCGGTTCCGCCAGGAATGTCCGAATGTCCGCTTTGTCCGTGGATTGTTCTCGGAATGGGTGCTCTCCGCGCCAGCCGGCGGGTTCGATTGCATATATTCGATTTCCGTGCTCGAGCATGTTCCGTTGGACGCCCTAGGCGACTTGTTCCGGGGGATGAAGAAGTATCTGAAAGTCAATGGCTGGTCGATTCATGCTTTGGATCATGTGCATAGAGGCAACGGAGCGGCCGAACATTACCTAAATTTGGAGGCGATGGTTGTTTGGTCAGGACACGAGAAGAAGGAACTCTCAACTCTTCTGAAGCTGATGGATGAGGATGTCGAGACATACTATCTCTCGGCGGAAAGTCACAATCGTTGGCGTGGCGCTGTGCCTTACGAGCAATTTCCGATGCGCGTGTGCCCTAGCATCCAGTTCGTAAGCCGCGCGGCTCAGCTTCGGCCGCTAAGGTCAAGCAAGGACTAATATAGACTCCGGGCTCAATCAGGTCCCACCCACCAGATGACACACGTCGGTCAGCCGCTAGGCTACTTAAGGGCGCGCGAGCGCGCGGCTTGCTCCTCACCACTTCCCGGGGCACGACCTTGAACCGGCCTCGTCCGCGTCGCGTGGCGGGGCGTCAAGGCTGAAAGGCCGTTTCAAATGCTGACGGCGAGGAGGGCCTGGCAATGGGAAGCCTGCATTTCAGGTCCGGCAAGTAACGCCGGTATCGTGCCCAGGATTTGGACCTATCCATCAGACTGCGTTGCGCAGCTGATCCATCCGACCGCTGTTCTCATGATCATGGCGCAAGGCAGGAGCGGCTACGACCGCGGGACCGACTCGTGAATTCTCTCCGGTCGATTTCCGCAAACGCGGAAATCAAGGGTGATCCGCCGCCGTGATCCGGTGGGACGTTCAGATCGTCTCCCGCTCGTCCAACTCCGCGTGGCCCGGGAACACGTCGCCGTCATCCTCAGCATCGCCAAGCCCGAGCGCGCCGTCGAGGTCGTCCTCGCCCTGCCCGCGCCGCGGCAGGCCCTCGGCCTTGACCCGCTCGAGGTCCGGCAGGTCGCGCAAGGAGGCGAACCCGAACGCCTCCAGGAATTTCCGCGTCGTCACATAGGCGAACGGGCGCCGGGCTGCGGGGCGCGGATCGCGCCGTCGATCAGCCCATGGCGCTTGAGGGAGGCGATGACGTCGCGGCTGATCTCGCGACCCGCCAATCTCGAAATCTCCCCCCGTGTGACCGGCTGCAAATAAGCGATCGCGGTCAGGGCGAAGGTCTCCGTCCGGGTCAATTCCGCAACCTCATCCCCTCCTCGCCTCGGATGCGCGGCGCGGATCGCCGCCGCGAACCGGGTCTTGGTGCGCAGCGCATAGCCGCCGGCGACCTGGACCAGGTCGTAAGGGCGGCCACGCAACTCGTGGATGAGGTCGGTGACCAGATCGTCGAACCGGCAATCCTGGCCAATCAGGCGGACGAGACTTTCGCGAGGAACCGGTCGTGGGGAGGCGAAGATGGCGGCTTCGACTCTGAGCATCCATTCCCGCCAGCGGGCGGCGGGCGGGAGGTCGAGGAGGTCCGTGTCGAGCGGCTCATCGCCCTCGCGTCGGCGGCGGCGGGCGGTGGCGGTCACAGGCCGTACAGCCGGAACGCAGGCCGGCCCGAGAGCTCGCGCGCGGCGCTTGAGCTGACCAGGCGGTCGAACAAGCGGCGGGTGGCGCGGTCGGTCATCGGCGCGTGGCGGGCGGCTTCGGCCGGCGAGACGCAATCCTCAGTCAGCAGCAGCTCGACGATTCTTTGTGCGGGCTTGGCCCGCAGTTTCGGGGCGACGGCGATGAGGGTTTCCGCGCGGCGGGCAAGGTCGGCCGCAAGGTCGAGCGCGGCGGCGGCGGCCAGGGCCATCGCCGAAGCGGCGGTTCGTGGCCAGTCGGGGTCTCCGGGCCGTGCTCGCCGCCCTCCCCCGTCCGACCGTAAGCTGGGATCTAAAATGCGGGTGGCGATCAGCGGCAGGGGCCGCGGCCAGCGCAGCCGAAGGGCAAGGACGCTGTCGAACGCCCACAGGGCCAGGATCTCGGCGCCGGCCGCCGGGGGCGTCCGGGAGGGCGCCGAAGGTCGTGGCGGCCGCTTTGGCGGCGGCGGAGACCGGATCCCCTGCCCGGCTCTGATCGCGCAGGATCTCCGCGAGGGCGTCGGGATTCGGCGCAGGACAATCGAGCGCGGCCGCTGCGGCGGCGCGGGCGGGCGTCGAGGCTGGGTGGGCGGCCTGCAAGGTCGCGCCACAGCCGCAGCAGTTTTGCAGCAGGCAGGGCCTCGGCGGCCACCGCGAAGCGCAAATCGCGCAGAGCCGCGGCGTCGGCGTTGAGGCGAAGCAGTTTGGCGGCGGCGGCGCTGTGAAGCGCCAGGCGCGAGCGCAACGCGCCGGCGCAGGGCGGGTCGTGGCGCTGGCACGCGTCGAGGAGGGCGAGGCCGGCCCCGGCGGCGAACAGCGGATCGCCCTCCCTGCCCTTCCGCTCGCCCGCGCCCAGGCCGGCGGGGCAGGCGGAGACGGAAAGGGGTGTTGGGACAGAGGGTTGGACGCGTTCTGCTTCGCCCGCGCGCCCCTTGCTGGCCGCGCCGGCGCGGTCGCCTCCGGGCCGGCGGCGAGGTCGGGCAGCATGCGGATGACCCTAAAAGCACGGTTGCGCGCATCAGCAGCATGTTACGCGGCTGGTGCGGCTACTTTGACCAGGGGCCGGTCATCACGATCTACGACCTCATCCACAGATACACCGAGCGACGAATCCGTCGCTGGTTGCTACGGCGATCGGGACGCAAAGGCACCGGGTTCGGCCAGATCCCGGACGAGTATCTTTATGAGACGCTCGGCCTCTACACCGTCCCGCGAAACCGCAGCGACCTGCCAAGAGCGAAGATTTGACGGGACGGGAGAAAGCCGGATGCGGGAAATCCGCACGTCCGGTTTGACGAGCGGCGACTGGAAACGGAGCCACGGTCCGAATTGAGGCACCGGCAATGTGCGAAAGCTGCCGGCGAACAGCCACTCCTCGTGACCTACAGCCACTGCGCCAGTCGTCGACTCTACTCCATCGCCCCCCGCTCATGCCGGGGTTCGATCCCAAGCTCTCGAGCTGCGGCGCTGTATGATCGCAAGTCGTCGGTGACCAACCGCTCAGGAGCGAAGGCATACTTCTTCAGGAGCTTGCGCATTAGTCTCAAGGCGGCGTGCTTGTTTCGCTTGGACTGGACCAGCACATCGAGGACTTCGCCTTCGGCGTCGACCGCCCGCCAGAGATAGACCATGCGTCCGTCGATTTTCAGATAGACCTCGTCGAGATGCCAAGTGGTATGAGGCCTCAGGCGACGCTTTCGTAGGTCGGCAGCGATCATCGGTCCGAAATGGTTCACCCAACGCCGAACCGTCTCGTAGGACACAGCCACTCCGCGCTCCGCCAACAAATCCTCGACATCACGCAGGCTAAGCGTGAACCGGAGGTAGAGCCAGATCGCTTGCTGAATGATCTCGGGCGGGAAGCGATACCCGCTGTAGCCGGGCCTTTTCGTCCGCGTCGGCTAACCGGCTATCGACAACCCCGCAAGCCTTGAGCGCCGTGACAATGCCCGCTTGCGGGCTGGCGAGGCGCGTAGCCTTCCGACCGCGAACCAAAATCCGTCGGCGGGCGGACGCCATCAGACGAATTCTGACCTTGACCCGCGCTTCGTAGAAGTCTCAATATGCACACGCCAACTAAGCGCAATCCTGACGAAGAAATACTTGTTAGCCTCCGTCGCCGCGTTGGCGATCGGCGGCACCGCCCGGGCGGCGCTTAACTGCGGCCCCGCAACGATCGACTTCGGGGACCCATCCGGCGCAGTAGTTTCGACATACGTCGCTCACGATCCCGGCAAATGGGTAATCAGGCATACCTTCTCGAACGGGATGCTCGTCGATCGCGGGACGCAGTATGCGATTACCGATTACACGAGCCCCACGGCAATGCAGTGGCGCGGCGTGCTCGATCGTAACCCACGCACGACAATGGTCGGCGAAGTGATGCACTTAAAGACGACCCGGTCAGCCGACCTATCACGAGTGGCTGTACAAGGACGGGCAGCTCGTCATGCACAGCATGGCGCTCTGCCAGTTCGACAAGCCACCGGTGATCCAGCCGAGTGTCAGCACGCCGGCCACGACAACCTGGCCCTACGCACCAATTGCTGCGCCTGCTCCGGCCTGGGTTGCTCCAGCTCTCGCCCCGACGGCATATGCCGCTGTCGGTGCGCCCGCACGTGGTGTGGCCCCACCTCCCGCTTTGGCTCCAATGGTCGCTCTGGCTCCGGCTATTGCTGGGGCTCGGCCCGCAGCGCCCGCGCCTGTCGCTACCACGCCAGTCGGCGAAGAGGAGTCGAGGTGAAGCGGTCATTCCCGATCGCGCCGCTGTACGTCGCAGTTGGGCGGATAGCGCCCCTATAGCGGGCTCATCGGGAAGGAGCAGATTCCGCGGGATAGCGACATTCAATTGCGCGTGCGGAGTACGCTTCACCCAAGCGGAAGCTGCTGATCTGTTCTGGTCCAACCGCCTTCCGGCTTTATCGTCCGAGTGAATTGGTGCGCGCCGCCACTGAGAGGGATTCTGAACGCATCATAACCATCGTCGACGTCACAAAACGCAATCGCAGTACTAATCCGCGCGCGCGGCTCAATCATGCGCCTCCACCGGCTCGGAAAACTGCCTCGCCGTAATGGAACAATGGGTTGACACTGCCGTGTAAGCAGCTTCGCACAGTGCACATGTCTTCACATTGTTGGTCCCCGACGTCTCGGCCGGAGGTCAAGATTGAATTGCAGCGAGTGAAGTGGCCCCGCGCAGCGGGACCGTTTTTGGCGGCGGTTAAGTTGGAGAGCCGTCTGCTGGTTGTCCTTTATCAAGCCGCCAAGGGTTCTGTCTGCTGCTGATCCTGCTGTGCCT
>Ga0335075_10014666_pt1 | contig 11755 bp, 13 predicted proteins | sample Lox_Sample_24_FD_206723 | JGI IMG/M metagenome (GOLD analysis project Ga0335075, IMG submission 206723) | Soil microbial communities from Loxahatchee National Wildlife Refuge, Florida, United States - Lox_Sample_2.4 | ecosystem: Environmental > Terrestrial > Soil > Wetlands | place: USA... | reverse complement strand
GAGCCGTTGGGCACCCAGAACGCGTACTCCATCAGACCGCGAATGAGGATCGACTCGAAGTGCAGACCGACCTTGGCGACGTTCGCCTGACGCCACATGCCGATCTGGATCTGGCGCTCCAGTGGCTGCGACTGGTACCAGGAGTGCCTACCCAGCGGGTCGGTCTTCGGAAGGACCCAGCGCGGGTCGTTGTCGAAGACCTCGAACTCGGGCGACTTCCAGTCGATGTCGGTGTACGGGTTGAAATTGCGCCGCACCGAGCCTTCGGACAGGGTGGTCAGCATTTCGACGTACTTCGGGTCGTCCAGGACATCCATGTTGCGACGCCACCGGCGCACGAGCTTGGTTCGTGCCGCTTTCTGGGCCATTACTTAGCCTCCCGAACGAGGTTTACATTTGGACGTGCTATGTCCAAGACAGTACCGGAGGTATCGCCAACTTTCCAGACCCCTTTCCCGCAGTGTGGCCGAGCCGCGAAGGACCGATTTGGTGTGGTCTGGCTCACATATCGACGGGCACTAGCCTGGTGATCATGGCCGACGCACTGACGATTCCCGACGACATCAAACCCAGCGACGGACGCTTTGGATCCGGGCCCTCGAAGGTCCGACCCGAGCAACTGCAGGCCCTTTCGACCAGCGCCGCCCCGATTTTCGGCACCTCGCACCGGCAGGCGCCGGTCAAGGATCTGGTCGGCCGGGTCCGTGACGGGCTGCGGGAGTTCTTCTCGGTGCCCGACGGCTACGAGGTGATTTTGGGCAACGGCGGCGCGACGGCGTTCTGGGATGCCGCGGCGTTCGGCCTGATCGACAAGCGGTCGCTGCACCTGAGCTACGGCGAGTTCAGCTCAAAGTTCGCCTCCGCGGTCAGCAAGAACCCGTTCGTCGGCGACCCGATCATCATCAAGGCCGATCCCGGCAGCGCGCCCGACCCGCAGAGCGACCCCTCGGTCGACGTGATTGCCTGGGCGCACAACGAGACCTCGACGGGTGTCGCGGTGCCGGTTGCCCGGCCGCACGGATCCGGCGATGCCCTGGTCGTCATCGACGCCACCTCCGGTGCCGGCGGCCTGCCGGTCGACATCTCCGACACCGATGCCTACTACTTCGCGCCGCAGAAGAACTTCGCCAGTGACGGCGGCCTGTGGCTGGCGATCCTGAGCCCGGCGGCCCTGCACCGAATCGAGGCCATCGCCGAGTCCGGCCGCTGGGTGCCCGACTTCCTGTCGCTGCCGATCGCCGTGGAGAACAGCCTCAAGAACCAGACGTACAACACCCCCGCCATCGGCACGCTGGTGCTGCTGGCCGAGCAGATCGACTGGCTGAACAGCAACGGTGGCCTGGACTGGGCGGTCAAGCGGACCGCCGACTCGTCGGGGCGGCTGTACTCCTGGGCGGAAGAGCGTTCCTTCACGACGCCGTTCGTCGCCCAGCCGCGGCTGCGCTCGCAGGTCGTCGGCACGATCGACTTCAACGACGACGTCGACGCCGCCGCGGTGGCCAAGGTGCTGCGCGCCAACGGCATCGTCGACACGGAGCCGTACCGCAAACTCGGCCGTAACCAGCTTCGCGTCGCGATGTTCCCCGCCGTCGAGCCCGACGACGTCAGCGCGCTGACCGCATGCATCGATTGGGTGGTCGAGCGGCTCTAGCCCGGCTGAGCAAAAAAGCCCAGGTAACTGCCGCGTGTCAAAACGGTAACGGCGGCCGGCCGGGTTACAGTGCGCCCTGACAGGCCTGTGTTCTGGTCTGCGAGGAACCTGCGAGGAGACACCATGCGGGAACTCAGGATCGTCGGACTCGATCTCGACGGCAAACATCTCATCTGCGAGAGCGACGACCCCGCCGACAAGTTCAAGATCCGCGTCGACGACCGGCTACGCGCGGCTGTGCGCGGCGACGGGGCCCGGGTGGCTCAAACGCACATCGACATCGAGGTCACGAGCATGCTGCGCCCCAAGGAGATTCAGGCTCGCATCCGTGCGGGCGCGTCCGTCGAGCAGGTCGCGACGGCGGCCGGGGTGGACATCGAGCGCGTCGAGCGGTTCGCGCACCCGGTGCTGCTGGAGCGCTCACGGGCCGCCGAGCTGGCAACCGCCGCGCATCCGGTTCTGGCCGACGGCCCGTCGGTGCTGACGCTGCTGGAGACGGTCACGTCGTCGCTGGTGGCGCGTGGCCTCAACCCGGACAACACGATGTGGGACGCGTGGCGGAACGAGGATGGCCGGTGGACGGTCCAGTTGGCCTGGAAGGCGGGCCGCTCCGACAACCTCGCGCATTTCCGGTTCTGCCCGGGAGCGCACGGCGGGACGGTGACCGCCGTCGACGACGGAGCCAATGAGCTGATCAATCCGAACTTCGACCGTCCGCTGCGGCCCGTGGCGCCGGTGGCGCAGCTCGACTTCGAAGAGCCCGCACCTGCACCCGCACCCGTGGAAAGCCCGGCGATCGAGCGCAAGAGCGAGCCGGTCCGCACCCGTCGCGGCAAGCCGCCGGTACCGGCGTGGGAAGACGTGTTGCTGGGTGTCCGCTCCGGCGGGCAGCGCTAGCCCGCGAGCTGCATCGCGATCAGGGTCAGCCAGGCGCCCGCCACGCCGACGCCGGCCCCAAGTACCAACCAGCGCAATACCGGCGTGTAGCGCCAACCCCACAGCGTCGGCGCCAATCCCCCGGCCGCAACGGCATTCAGCCCCACCGCCAACAGCGGGTGCACCCGGATCAGCCCAAGACTGAGCACCACGTCGGCGACCGCTGTGACCGCGGCGACAAACGCAGCGACGGTCAAACCCGTTGCCCACGGGGTGGATTCGTCGGTCACTCGGCTACCCTAGCCCGCTCGTAGAACGCCAGCGCCGCTGCGGTGGCGACGTTGAGCGAGTCGGTGCCGCGCGACATCGGGATGCGCACCCGCAGATCGCTGGCGTGCATCGCGGCACGACTCAGGCCCGGTCCTTCGGCGCCGACCAGTACCGCGACCCGCTCGCCGCGCACCCTCGCCATCGCCTCCGGCAGCGGGATGGCATCCGGGCTCGGCGTCATCGCCAGCAATTGGAAGCCCTTCTGCTGCAATGTCTTCAAGTCGGCGGGCCAATCGCTGGCCCGCGCGTAGGGCACCAGCAGGGCGTGCCCCATCGAGACCCGCACCGCGCGACGGTACAACGGATCGGCGCAGCCGCTGCCGAACACCACCGCGTCGACGTCGAGCCCGGCCGCGTTGCGGAAGATCGCGCCGAGATTTTCGTGGTCGTTCACACCCTCGAGCACGGCGACGGTCCGGGCGCCGTCGAGCACCTGCGCGATGCTGCGCTCGGGTGCCCGGCGGGCCGCGGCCAGCACCCCGCGGTTGAGGTGAAAGCCGACCACCTCCGCCATCACCTCGGCGGACGCCCGGTAGTAGGGGGCCGGGTTGCCGGCCAGGTCGGCCTCGAGCTCGGTGAGCCTGCGGTCGGTGCCGAGGAAGGCCAACGGCGTGAACGGCGAGGCCAGCATGCGCTGCACCACCAGCACACCCTCGGCGATCACCAGGCCCTTGCCGCTGGGCAGGTCGGGCCTGCGGTCGATGCTGTTCAGATCCCGGAAGTTGTCCAGCCGCTCGTCGTCGGGATCGTCGACATCGCAGACGACCACCCCAGAACTGTTCGCGGTCAAGGGCTTTCGTCGACCAGGGCCAAGATCAGGTCGGCGGCCACCCGCAAAGTTTCGCGTTCGCCGACCCTCAGCGTCTCCAGTCGCTGCGCGAGCCATTCCTGGCTGGCCCGGTATTCGGCCTCGAGCAGTTCAGCGCCGGCGGCGGATACCGAGACCAACACCTGCCTGCCGTCGTCGGGGTGTGCGACGCGGTCCACGAAACCCAAGTCGGCCAGTGAGGCGATCACCCGTGTCATGGACGGCGGGCGAACCCGCTCCCTGATCGCCAGCGCGCCCGGCGTCATTGGGCCGAAATTGTTCAGCGTCGCCAGCGCCGACAGCTGCGACAACGACACCGGAGACTGCGGCCGGCGAAATCGCAGCTGGCGGGACAACCGCATGACGGCCAACGACAGGTCGCTGGCCAACCGGCTATCGCCCTCCATCACAGCGAGGAGGGTACGACAGAACGCCCGGTCATCAGCAACGAATCACCGAGTCTGGCCCGCCACGCTATGTTGAACCCGATGTCTGACGAGTCTGGCAACAACGTCGTGCCGCCGGTGCTGCCCCCTGTGCTGCTGGAACCGTGGCCGGTCATCGTGGTCGGGGCGCTGGCCTGGCTGGTTGCCGCGGCGGCTGCGTTCCTTATCCCGGATCTCGCGACCTGGCGACCGATGACACTGGCCGGGCTCGGGGTCGGGGTGCTGGGCACCACGATCTTCCTGTTGCAGCGCGACGCCGTCCGCCGGGGCGCACGCGGCGCGCAAACCGGACTCACCGTGCAGCGCAACTCCGACTGAAAGGTACGCGTCAATGGCAGCGCCGCTATTGCAAGCGCAGGTTGATATCAACGCGCCCGTTTCGACGGTCTGGGCGCTGATCAGCGATTTCCGCCGAATGCCGCAGTGGAGCCCGCAGTGTCGAGTGATGCGCCCGCTCGGCCCGGTTCGTCAGGGCACCCGCACCCTCAACCTCAATCGCCGCAACCTGTTTTTCTGGCCGACGACGTCCACCGTCGTCGAGATGATCCCGGAGCAGAAGCTGGCCTTCCGGGTCAACATGAACAACACCGTGTGGAGCTACGAACTGCAGCCGATCGCCGAGGGCACCCGGGTGATCGAGAGCCGGCACGCCGAAAACGGGGTGAAGCCGGTGTCGGCCATGGCGGTGAACGCGCTGTTCGGCGGCACCAGCAGCTTCGAGCGGGAGCTCGTCGACGGCATGAACGCTTCGCTGGCCAAGATCAAGGCCACGGCCGAGAACGGCTAGCTGGGCCCTTCGGATTCCTCGCCCGCGTCCTGGGCAGGTTCCACGGTGGGCGCTTCGGCAGGTTCCTCGGGAGCTTCCGCAGTCGGCGGCTCGGCAGCTGGCGCCTCGGCGGGTTCCTCGGCTGCCTCAGCGGGAGCCTCGCTGACGTCGAGCACCCCGTCGTCGTACGGGTCGTACATCGGCGAGCCGCTGCCCGCCGGTGCGGGGGTGTCGGAATGCGCACCACAGCCGTAGTCGAAGTCGACAACATGTCCGTCGGCGGACATCTCGTTGCCGCACACCCCAAACATCGCGCCCAGCGATCCGGCCAGCGGCAGATAGAAACCGCAGTCGCGGCAGACCCGTTTGGTGGACTGCGCCATCTGCGCGCGAGGACCGTAATCGCCGTCGTGCCAGCGTTGCGCCGCCTCCAGGCGACCCCAGGCGCTCATCACGCGGCGCCGTCCCTGGCCGAGTTCCGCGGCGACCTCGTCGATCTGCGGGTCGCCGGAGGCCAGGTAGCCGGGCACCAGCCGCGGGTCGTCGGGCAGCGGCGCCAGCAGGTCGCCGGGACCCAGGTCGCCCGGCCGGATCCGGTGGTCCCACGGCACCCATTGCGGCGCCAACAGCGCCGTCGGCCCCGGTACCAGCACCACCTCGCTGACCGTGGCGTGGTCCGACCCTGGGTAACTGGCCACGACGACCGCCCATTGCCAGCCCTGGTAGCCGGGCATGTGGGCCAGGAAACGGTGCGTGGCGCTGGTCGGATCTTCGTAGCCGGCGCCGAGGTAGTCGCCCACCGCGTCCTCGCCGCTGAACTCGACGACCGCCGCCCGGGCCAGCTCGGCCGCGCCGACCAGAACGGTCGCCAACTCCGGCAACCACTCAGTGGTGGTCGCCGCTGCCGAGTCCCCAGTCGATCCGGTCACGCTGTCCGTTGTTTCCATACGCCCCTAATCTTGCCGCACAACGGTAGCGCCCGGCCACACCGGTTGCCTGCGCCCGACCGTCGCCGCCATGGGTGAGAATCGACGTATGTCTCCACGGCGGCGCGACCACCCGGATGCGGACCGAGCGTCCGCCCCCGCCCGCCGCAATCGCCCCGGGCCCGCGGCCCAGCACCCCGGCATGGCCAACTATCCGGCCGATGAACCCGAACACCGGCGCCCGCGGCGGCCGCCGCCGATGCCCAGCGCCAACCGGTACCTGCCGCCGCTGAACCGTGAGACCGAACCCGAGCGTCGCGGTGAGCAGCCCCGTGCCAGCGAGCGGATCACAGTCACCCGCGCCGCCGCCCAGCGCAGCCGCGAGATGGGCTCGCGGATGTACGACCTCGTGCAGCGGGCCGCCACCGCCGACGGCGCCGACAAATCCGGGCTGACGGCGCTGACGTGGCCGGTGGTGGCCAACTTCGCGACCGACGCGGCGATGGCCGTCGCGCTGGCCAACACGCTGTTCTTCGCAGCGGCCACCGGCGAGAGCAAGGACAGGGTCGCGCTGTACCTGTTGATCACGATCGCGCCGTTCGCGGTGATCGCGCCGCTGATCGGGCCCGCGCTCGACCGGCTACAGCACGGCCGCCGGATCGCGCTGGCCGCGTCGTTCGTGCTGCGCACCGCGTTGGCGGTGGTGCTGATCATGAACTACGACGGCGCCACCGGCAGCTACCCGCCCTGGGTGCTGTATCCGTGTGCGCTGGCGATGATGGTGTTGTCGAAGTCGTTCAGCGTGCTGCGCAGCGCGGTGACTCCGAGGGTGATGCCGCCGACGATCGACCTGGTGCGGGTGAACTCGCGGCTGACCATGTTCGGTCTGCTGGGCGGCACCATGATTGGCGGCGGCATCGCGGGCGGCATCGAGTATGCCGGCGACCGAATGCTGCACGTCCCGGGCGCGTTGTTTGTCGTCGTTGCCGTGACCGCGGCGGGCGCCTTTTTGTCGATGCGGATCTCGAAATGGGTCGAGGTGACCGCCGGCGAGGTTCCCGCCACACTGAGCTACCGCCAGGGCAAGCAACGCCGAAGCTGGCCCGATCAGGTCCGCAGGGCGAGCGGGGCGCTTCGACAACCGTTGGGCCGCAACATCATCACCTCACTGTGGGGCAACTGCACGATCAAGGTCATGGTCGGGTTTCTGTTCCTGTATCCGGCGTTCGTCGCGAAGGCTCGAGACGCCGACGGCTGGGTGCAGCTGGGCATGTTGGGACTGATCGGCGCTGCCGCCGCTGTCGGGAACTTCGCCGGCAACTTCACCAGCGCACGGCTGCGGCTGGGCCGCCCCGCGGTTCTGGTGGTGCGCTGCACCCTGGCGGTCACCGCGATCACGTTGGCGGCTGCGGTGGCCGGCACCCTGCTGATGGCCGCTATCGCAACCCTGGTGACGTCGGGATCGAGCGCGATCGCGAAGGCCGCGCTGGATGCGTCGCTGCAGGACGACCTGCCGGAGGAGTCTCGCGCGTCGGCGTTCGGGCGGTCGGAGTCGTCGCTGCAGCTGGCGTGGGTGCTCGGCGGCGCGCTGGGCGTGCTGCTGTACACCGAGTGGTGGGTCGGCTTCAGTGTCGTTGGGTCCGTGCTGATTCTGGGTTTGGCGCAGACCGTGGTCAGCTTCCACGGCGACTCGCTGATCCCTGGCTTGGGCGGCAACCGGCCGGTGATGGTCGAGCAGGAGGGTGACCGCGGCGACCGCGCCACCGCGCCGGTGCCGCAAGAGTGAAGCTGAAAGAAAAGCCGGTTGTCGCTGTGCTGCTGGCTATTTCGGTGCTGCTGGCGTCGGCGGCTGCCGGCGTCGGCGCCTGGGCACTAGCGCGTAAGCATGGTCCGCAGCGCCCGGAGATCAGCGCCTACTCCCACGGCCAGCTGACCCGGGTGGGCCCCTATCGGTATTGCAGCGTGCTCGACCTGACCAATTGCCAGAACCCTCAGACTCAAGGCCAGCTGCAGGTGAATTCGCGTGATCCGGTGCAGCTTTCGGTGCCGACGGCGATTGGGCAGGCGCCCTGGTGGCTGCTGAGAGTGTACGAGGATTCCGTCATCCCCGCGACGACGTTTTACCGGCCGAATAGCCGGCTGGCGGTCACCATCCCCACCGTCGATCCGCACCGCGGCCGGCTGACCGGATTCGCGGTGCAGTTGATGACGGTGGTCGTCGACCGATCCGGCGAACTACAGGGCGTCCCGCACGCCGAATGGTCCGTGCGAACCGTCTGGGGCTAGGCGCATTCGCAAGGCGCCGGTGGCCAAAGCGGCGCCGCGTCGCGAAGTGGCACACCGAATTATGTTGCGGCGCAGCGGTGTCGCGCTGTCGCCGGCGCCGGCCTATCCACCGCCGCCGCCGGCTGAGTCGCCTGTGCCGTACGCCCAGTAATCAACGACGTCATTGGCCACCGGACACAGGTCGTGGTATGCGGCCAGCACGAACTGTCCCGCTTGGGCGCTGGTCAGCTGCGGATGGATTTGCACAAAGTTTGCGGCCACCTGAGTGCCCGTCATTTGCCGAACCCACAGCCGATAGCACACGGCATAGCCGTCCTCCAGCATCGCCGGATCCACTCCGGTGACACCCGCCGCGCGTACGGCGTTCAGAAAACCCGGGACAGAGGGATCTGGTGGCGGTACCGGGCTGGCGTCCGCCGGCGCAGCCAGGCCAATGGCGAACGCTGCCCCAGCTGCACCGACGAGGATTTTTCTGATCATCAGAGAGCTCCTGTTCACTTTGGTGTTTCTCTTCATGGGGTTGTTGATTCGAATTTTGGGCGACGGTGCCCAATTGCTTCCCGTGGAACGCGCGGGTCTCTTGCCGGTGATGTGCGCCGGTTCGCAATGTGCCGTCGATCGCCGGAACGGATGCTTGGCGAACAGCCGAGGCGCCGCGAGCATCCCGGTTGTGCCTTCGGGCGGCTGTCCGGAGTACGTTGTGGCGGGAGGGCCACTCATGATTGTCAGAGTCGCGCACTTTGGATGAAAGGTCGTTGTCGCCAGCGCCTATTGACCATCCCGGCTAACGTGACTTTCCGATTACCTGCTAACTGCAACCTGCGCGCGTTGCGCGGTATTCGGCGTCGCAACTAGCGATGTTGGCGGGTCAGAAAGCCTCCGCGGCACAAACATTTTCGGGCGTTGCGGCGCGGGCGCAGCTTATCAACCAATCCAAATCAATGCCGGCAACGACCACCGCAGGCGCTTGGGTCAACCATGTGCACGCGATTCGAGGAAAGTGATTACCGCTCGCACCCGGCGGTGGTCGTCGGCGGTGTCGGGAAGGTTCAGCTTGCTCATGATGCTCCGCACATGTTTCTCGACGGTGCCTTCGGTGAGCCACAGTCGGCGGGCGATGCCGATGTTGGTCCGCCCCTCCGCCATGAGCGCCAAGACTTCGTGCTCCCGACGACTGAGAACAGCAAGCGGATCTTCGCGGCGGCGTGCGGACACCAATTCTTGGATGAGCACCGGATCGACGGCTGAACCACCATTCGCGACCCGGCGCAGTGAATCGACGAATTCCGCAACATCGGTCACGCGACTCTTGAGGAGATAACCGATCGCGTGACCGCTGGCCAACAGCTCTACCGCGTGCTCGACTTCGACATGCGCCGACAAAACCAAGATTCCGATTTCGGGCAGTTCACCGCGGACTACGCGCGCAACGTCAAGACCCTCGGTCGTATTAGTCGGCGGCATACGGATGTCGATCACAAGCGCGTCTGGGTTCTCCGCGCGCACCAGGGCAAGAGCTTCGGTGCCATTGCCGGCCTGACCGACCACGTCCATCCCGGATCGGACAAGGAGGCTCGCCAGCCCCTCGCGAAGAAGGACGTCGTCGTCCGCCACGATTACTCTCAAACCGCTACTCGGCGAACCGGAGTCTTCTGTCGGCGCGTTGTCCGCGCTGCCTGAGTCAACTCCCATGCGGCGGCGTCCTCTCGGTCATTCGACCGCTCACATCTTGCTACGGACGTCCACCGAAAGTCACGAGTCACGGCGGCTTGTCGACCGATGCTCGGTCGGTGCGGCGGGCGCGGTCCGGCTGCGCGGGATCTACACCCGCGAGAACGATGTAAGGCGTGCGACGCCCGATGGCGACAACAAGCAGGGCTTGCTGGCGTCAAGGATCGACATATCTACTCCGGACGACCTTTACCGTCGTGACCAATGGCTGCGCTGATCACACTGGCGGACAGAGCAGATTTGGCGAGGAAGCCGAGTGCCGGACTGGCCTCGATCATGTCGGCCAGATCCGCCTCCGCGTGAGTAGAGATCAGTATGACCCGGGCCGGCGCAGCGCCGTCGATGTCGTGAAGCGCCTCGGCGACATCGAAACCGCTTTCTGCGCCGAGCTCGATATCGACCAAAGTAACGTCGGGGCGCAACTCTTGGACGTGACGCACCGCGTCGGCACTGGTCGCCACCAGGCCGACCACCCGGACCCCCTGGTGTTCGAGCAGCCGTCTGGCGGAGTCGCGGAATTCCGGGTTGTCATCGACGATGACCACTCTGATCGGCTTAACTTCTGACATCACAGGCCATTGTCACCGGCAAGGGGCCAGTCACCATGCCCGCTAGCACCAAAGTTCACGTCTGGTGCGGAAGAAGTTCGTTTGACTGCGCGCCGGTCGGCCCGTCCTGGTTCAACGGGATCTTCACAACCAGCGATGTACCGGCACCGACCTGACTGGTGAGTGCGATCCGGCCCCCAACGGCCTCAACGCGGTCCACCAACCCGATGAGCCCGGACCCTTTGCCGATGTCGGCTCCCCCAACCCCGTTGTCACGTATCGAAAGGCAAAGGTCGTTGCTGTCGGCCTTGGCGGCCAGATGTACCTCGGAAGCCCGCGCATGCTTCGCCACATTTGTAAGCGCCTCTGCCGCAACGTAATAACCGGCCACTTCGACGTGGTCAGGCATGTGCCGAGGTAGCGCAACATCCAGTTCGACCGGAACCGCGGAGCGGCGGGCGAGAGTCTTCAGCGCCGGGCCGAGGCCGCCTTTGGACAATATCGCCGGGTGAATGCCGCGGGACATCTCACGCAGTTCGTCGGAAACACCGGCCAGGCCCTTAACGACGTCGGAAATCTGTTCTCGGAGCACCGTCTGCTCGGGAGGTACAGACTCCTCGGCCAACCGCAACTTGAGGCCCAGCGAAACAAGTCGCTGTTGGGCACCGTCATGCAGATCCCGTTCGATACGCCGCCGGGTGTCATCGGCGGCCGTGACGATGCGCGCACGAGAGGCGCTCAGCTCCGCGTGTGCCTCGGCATTTGCAATCGCGATTGTGATGAGATCCGCAAAGTCACGGACGCGTTGCTCCGCGTTGGGCGGAAAGGCATCGGGTCGCGATGAACCCACAACGGCCGCTCCCCATACCCGGGTGCCAGACATGATCGGTGCTCCGACGGCTGAGCTCAGACCCAACGCTCGAATGGGCGCCGCGGTTGACTCGGCAGGATAGTCAGGGCCGTCCATTCGAGCGGCCCGGCCGCGTTGCTGTACCATCGCCGCGACGCTCTCGCCCTCGAGCCAGAAGCGTTCGCCTACCGGCATTTTCTCCATTCCTGGTTCGTCGGCCGCCGCCAGCAAGAGAGCCGTGCCGTCCGGCTCGTATCGAAGCAACGCCGCGTTGCGCACGTCGAGACAGTTCGCTAGCCCTGCGACCACGGCTGAGAACACCTCCGACGGGGGAACGCCCCGTGCCACCAATGTCGCGACCCGACGCAGCGCGGCCTGCTGCCTTGCCGCGAGACCGGCTTCGAGTCGGCGCCGATCGGCTTCGATCGCCCCAGCCCGGGCCAGCGCGGCGAGACTGTTCGACAACACCGCCACGATAAAAAAGACGCCAATCACCACCCAGTCCTGGGGCTGGGTCAGATTGATGCCCTCGGGCCG
>Ga0335075_10014664_pt1 | contig 11758 bp, 11 predicted proteins | sample Lox_Sample_24_FD_206723 | JGI IMG/M metagenome (GOLD analysis project Ga0335075, IMG submission 206723) | Soil microbial communities from Loxahatchee National Wildlife Refuge, Florida, United States - Lox_Sample_2.4 | ecosystem: Environmental > Terrestrial > Soil > Wetlands | place: USA... | reverse complement strand
CATCGCGAGCACGAGCAGCGTGCAGGCGACGTCGCTCGCAACGAGAAGGCGGCGAGGCGGCAGCCGGTCGACGAGGGCGGAGAGCAGAAGCCCGCTGACGATGTAGGGCAGGAAGCCGAGCGCGAAGGCGAGTGCCGAGAGAACCGGCGAGCCGGTGCGCTCGTAGACGAGCACCGTCAGCGCGACCGTGAGGCTGACCGAGCCGAGGGTCGAGATGGAGTAGGCGGCGAAGAGCGCCCGGAACTCGGGAATGACGAGCGCTGTCCGGTAGCGCACGCGTTCGCTCGCGGAGGCCGCCGTCACTGCAGGAGCAGCGTCAATACCTGATGCGGTGTATACGGCACGACGATCGCGCCGTTCTCGACGGTCGCATCCTCGAGCGGGTCCTCCAACGCATTGGCGAACCGTGCCCGGTCGCACCCGACTCGCACGCGCGCCGTCCCGCGGCCGCCGTTTGCCTCGTAGAGCCGAAGCACAAGCGCATCCGACCGTTCGCCGCGCTTGATCGTGTCGAGCACGAGGTTCGGGTCGTCGACCGACGCGAACGAGGGTCCGACACCGCGTGTGAACCGCAGCGGCGCGTTGAAGCGCATCGCCTCGGCGAGCACTCCGCCCTCGCGATGATCGCCAACGTGCGGGTGGAGCGCGTACGCGAACTCGTGGCGGCCGATGTCGGCGCTCGGATCCGGTGACTTCGGCGCACGCAGCAGGCTGATTCGCAGCTCGTTGCCGAAGCAGCTGTACCCGTACTTCGAGTCGGTGAGCAGTGCTGCACCGAAGCCGTGCTCGGAGAGATCGGCGAAGCGGTGTCCCGGCACTTCGTACTTGGCGCGGTCGTAGCTCGTCGAGAAGTGCGTCGGCCGCTCGGCGTAGCCGAACGGCATCTCGTATGTCGCCGTTCCGGAGTGCACCGCGAGTGGGAAGCACACCTTGAGCAGGGCGTGCTCCTCGTGCCAGTCGGCGATCGTGTGCACCTCCACTCGCTGCGCCTCGGCATCCAGTCGGATGGTCTGGCGCAGCGTGCTCGCCTCGCCGACGCGCCGTTCGAACGCCACCTCCGCACGCAGCGGCCCCGTCGACAGCACCTCCCACGAGTCCGCCGGCGGACAGTCGGTGCGTGTCTCCAGATGCGCCGGGTCGATGTCCCACGCATCGAACTTGACCGGCCGGTCCTCGTAGAGCTCGAGCCGGTTGCCCGGCGCGGCGAGCGTCTCGCGCCCGGTGGGCTTGTGAACGACGCTCCTGATCGTGCCGTCCTCGCCGAGCGTGACCCGCAGGACGCCGTTCTCGAGCGTCAACGCATCGACGGCCACCCGGTCGCCCGCCTCGACGACGAGGCCGTCGCCGAACGGCGGTGCGTCGATCATCCGACCGTCGACGACGTCGCGGCGCGCGACGCCGATCGTGTTGACGGGGGTGTCGCCCTCGCCGACCAGCGACGCGAGCGTCGACTCCAGCTCGGCGAAGTCGCGGCGCGCGTCGTCGTAGACGAGCCCGATCGAGGAGCCCGGCAGGATGTCGTGGAACTGCTGCAGCAGGAGCAGCTTCCAGAGCCGGTCGAGCTCTTCGCGCGGAAAGTCACCACGCACAGCGCCGAGGAACTCGACGTCGTGTAGCAGTTGCTCGCAGATGCGGTTACCGCGCTTCACGAACGCCTGCGACGTGTAGACGCCGCGGTGGTACTCGAAGTACAGCTCGCCGACGACAACCGCACGCTCCGCGCGCTCCGCCTCGAGCGCTGCGAAGAACGTGTCGCTCGTCGATGTCTGAACGCGTGGTAGCCCTTGCAGGTCGCGCATACGGCGCAGGCGCTCGAGCATCGCTCTCGTCGGGCCGCCGCCACCGTCGCCGAAGCCGTAGACGAGCAAGCTCTGGGCGCTCGACTCGTGGTCTTTGAACTCCCGCCGCGAGAAGAGCACCTCAGCGACGCTGACGTCGCTGTTGTACGTGTCGGCGGGCGGGTAGTGCGCAAGGACTTCGCTGCCGTCGACGCCCTGCCACAGGAACGTGTGCGACTCCGGCTTGTTGAACTGGTTCCACGAGAGCTTTTGCGTCAGGAAGCGTGTGATGCCGGCCAGACGCAGGAGCTGGGGAAGCTGGCCGCAGTAGCCGAACGCGTCGGGCGACCAGAACTCGCGACAGCGGCTGCCGAACTCGTCTTCGAAGAAGCGCTGCCCGTGCACGAGCTGGCGCAGGAGCGACTCGCCGGAGGGAACGTTGCAGTCGGGCTCGACCCAGCTGCCGCCTACGGGGACGAACTGCCCCGACGCGACCTTTGCGCGGATTCGCTCCCATAGCTCAGGCTCGCGTTCCTTGATCCACGCGTACTGCTGCGCCTGCGAGCACGCGAAGCGGAACTCGTCGTACTCGTCCATGTAGCGCGTCTGGCTCGAGAACGTCCGGACGAGCTTGCGCCGGGTCTCGGCGAGCGGCCAGAGCCAGGCGGTGTCGATGTGCGCGTGGCCGATGGCGGCGATCTCGTGTACGCGTGTGCCGTTGTGGTGCTCGTACAGCGCCCGGAGGATCGCCGGGTCGTGCTCGTTGCAGAACCGGTTGAGCTCTGCCCGCAAGTGCCCGCACCAGTCCGGTTCGAGCTCGCCGGACGCCTCGAGTGCGCGCAGCACTTCGAAGTCGAAGTAGAGGCGCCACGCGTCCTCGTCGACGAGGGCGAGCTCACAGCGCTCGAGCTCGGGCGGGCTGCCGAGGTCGCCGAAGAGACCGTTGCACGCAAGCTCGACTCCGAGCTCGACGGTCTCGCCGCCGCGCGCCGCGCGGGTGACAGTCGCATCCGGCCGTTGCTGCGGCTCGACGCCGTGCAAACCCTGGACGGCTTGGCCGTCGAGCCAGAGCGTCGACTCCGCCCGGCTTGCCCAGATGAGGTCGACCCGGCGGCCGTGCCACTCCTCGGGGATGCGCGCTCGAACGCGGTACCAGTACGTCGCCCAGAGCGGCCCGAGCCGCTCGCCGAGCGCGGCCGGACGATAGTCGAGGCGCTGCGCCTCCTCGTAGGCGATACGGTCGACGGGCCCGGCGACGAGCAGTTCGTCCGGTTGCACCGTCGCCGGGTGGATCGCCGCCTGCAGGCGCTGCGACATCTGCGCGAGTCGCTCGCGCGTGTACTTCGGATGGCGGATCGTCAGCTGAACCCCGGCTGTGACCGTGCGGGCAGCGGGCTCGTCGGGAGCCCGGCCGCGGGCTGCGCCGCGTTGTAGCCGCCGGGCGCGACGTCGTTGGGTGCGTCGGGATGGAACAGCGACGCGAGCAGCTGGATCTGGTCGCGGCCCGGCCCGAGCTCGTACTGGCCGCCGCCGTAGAGCGCGATCCCTTCGCGCGCGCATGCGTCGTAGAAGTCGAACAGCCGTTTCACGGAGCCGAAGCGCGAGGGCTTGCAGTTCAGGCAGTGCGGTCGGAACGGCAGGGCTTCGACGTCGCTCCACTCGTGGATCCCTGCGTCCCAGGTGATGCGCTCCCGGTGCGGCGCGAGCACTTCGTCCGTCGCGGGCGTGAGCGCCGGATCCTCGATCCACGCTTCGGGAAACGCCTCGATGATCCGCCGATAGAGCTCGGGGTCGGCCGGCATGCCGAATCCACCGCGGAAGATGCCCTTGAAGTCGACGGTGTCGACGTTGCGGAGCCCCGAGATCACCTCGTCGGTCCAGTCGCGGTCCGGGTCGAGCTTGAAGCGCAGCTCGGGGTAGAGCTCGAGCCAGCGCGGGACGTTTGCGACGCGCGTCGAGACCACGAACGAGAGCGGCCGCGGCTCGCGTCCGATCGCTTCGCCGAGCGAGAGGCCGTTCTGACGGAGCGCGAGGTCGAGCGCAGCCGACTCGAACGCCCAGCGCCGGTACTCGGTCTGGCCCGACTGGAGCAGCGCGAAGGACTCGAGCGTGTGCTCGCCGCGGAACGGCAGCTTGCCCTCGTCGGCGCGGAGCGTCGCCTGCACCTTCGGGTCGTAGTCGACCTCCTCTCCGCGCCCCTCTTCGCCGCGGCCGTGGAGGACGACGACCGTGCGGCTGAGCGTGAACCCGCGCGCGACCTCGCGGTCGATCGGCTCGAGCGCGTAGCCGTCGACGTGCACGGGCAGGTGGCGGACCTTCTTCCAGAGACTCACAACACCCCGAGCTTAGTTCGGCGGAGCGGAGCTAAGCTCGGGTGCTTCTCGTCTGCAAGTGCTTGCGTAGCGCGTCCAGCCGGTCATCCCACTCCTCGCCGGCCTCGGTGAGGCGGTAGCGCGTCTCGCGTCCTTGCCGCTCCGACCGGACGAGACCCGCATCCGCGAGCGTCGTCAGGTGCTTCGTGACGGCCTGCCGCGTCATCGGCAGCTCGCCCGTGAGCTCGGTTGCGGTCGCGGTGCCGCGCTCCGACAGGTAGCCGATCACCTGCCGCCGCGACGGGTCGGCGAGCGCGCCGAACACCTGCCCGATTACATCAGACACACGAGAAGGCGAACGCCTGCAGATCGAGCGCCGTCGACCAGGCCGGCGACGACTCGACGACTACGAGCCGTGTGCCGTCGGGATCGTCGTCGAGCGTGAACTCGACGGTCCCTTCGTCGTCCCAGTCGAAGGCGAGCCGCCGCTCGGGGTCGACCTCGGTGACGGTCGCGTGGCGCTCCTCGCCGTTCGACCAGCGGAAGCTCGCGCCGCCGCCCGGTCGCAGATCGAGGTCGACGTCGTTCGCGAACCAGTCTTCGAGCCGCTCAGGCTCGGTCAGGGCCTCCCACACGTCGTCGCGAGGGGCAGGCAGGACGATCTCCTTGCGAATCATATGCAACCTCCAGGTTGCGCTATAGTTGCAACCGACAGGTTGCACGTTACCCGAGGAGGCAGTCGTGATCGTCGGTTCGGTCGTCCCCATGGTGCTGGAGCAGGACGGACGCTTGGAGCGCTCGTTCGACATCTACTCGCGCCTCCTGCGCGAGCGCATCGTCTTTCTCGGCCAGGAGGTGAACGACGACATCGCCAACCTGGTCGCGGCGCAGCTCCTGCACCTCGACGGCGAGGATCCGGACAAGGACATCTACCTCTACGTGAACTCTCCGGGTGGCTCGTCGTACGCGATGATGGCGATCTACGACGCGATGCAGTACGTGAGGTCGGACGTCTCGACGGTCTGCCTCGGCATGGCGATGAGCGCGGGCGCGATGATCCTCTGCGGCGGCGCACCGGGCAAGCGCTACGCCCTCCCGAACTCGAAGATCATGATCCACCAGGGCTCCGGCGGGTTCCGCGGCACGCCGGCCGACATCCAGATCGCCGCGCGCGAGATCCTCGACATGACGAAGCGAATGGCCGAGATCATCTCCCGGCATTCCGGCCAGGACGTCGATCAGGTGCTGCGCGACATCGATCGCGACCGCTTCATGACGCCCGAGGAGGCCGTGGAGTACGGCCTCGTCGACGCGGTCATGGAGAGGCGAACCAACGGTTTGGCGGCCAGTAGATGAACATCACCGGCCCGATCAGGCTCGAGCGGGGCACCGTGCCCCAGATGCGTGAGTCGCAGGAGTTCTTGCGGTCGTCACCCATGAAGAAGTAGTGGTTCGGCGGGACGCGCGGCCAGCTCGCGGTCTCGTCGTCGCGGAGCTTGGGATCGATGTACGGCTCCTTCAACGCCTTGCCGTTGATGTAGACGTCGCCGTGCCGCTCGGAGACGACATCGCCGGGCATGCCGATCAGCCGCTTGACGAAGGTGCCGCCGATCCCGCACGCATCCTTCGGTGCCTTGAAGACGACGATCTGCCCGCGGTGCGGGCTGCCGAAGCGGTAGGCGAGCCGGTCGGCGATGATGCGGTCGTTGAACGACCCTTCGCAGTCCACACCCGGCTTGGCGCAGTGGAGTGTGGGCTCCATCGAGGCGGACGGGATGCGATAGGGCTTCGCGACCTCGGCCTCGAAGACGAGGACGAATCCGATCGCGAGGGCAAGGGTGATCACCCAGTCGAGCACCTTCCGCACCCCGGAATCGTAGACGGGCTTTCGTTTCGTCGCGGTTACGCTCCGCGCGTCGTGCGCGGCGCCCGCCGCGCGGCGGCGACGACTCGCTCGACCGCTTGCCGAAGCGGCCCGGGAACCTCGCCGTCGCCGTTCTGGAACCGCTTGAACGCGGCCGCCGGCTTGCCACGACGAGCACGAAGTCCGGTCACGCCCTCGAAGTCGGGGACGAGCGTGATCGTTCGCTTCCGGCCTGCGATGCGCTCGATCGTCTCGTTCGCTATGCGCTCTGCCTCCGCGGGCTGCTCGCCGCGGGGCGCGTCGCGGTCGTGCAACACGACGTACGGGATGTCGCAGGTATTGCAGATCTCGGCGAAGAGCGGCATGTTGCCCTTGCCCGCGCAGTCGATGACCGCGATTGCTTCCTGGTCGGCGTCGTAGCCGAGTGCGCGGAACACGAACGGCAGCGCGAGCTTCTCCGTTCGCCCTTCGACGAGGAGTACCGCCCGCGAGAGAAAGATCTCGGCGCGGTCGGCGTCGAGCTCCGAGACGAGCCGGAACGCCCTCGTGCGGGGCAGGGCCTCCGGCTGCAGCAGCGTCGTCCCCGTGCGCTTGTCGTGGCGCACGAGCACGAGCTCCTCGAGCCGGTCGACGCCGAGGAAGACCGGTGAGTGGGTCGAGTAGAGAACCTGGTTGCGCCTTCGCGCCGCGAGCGCGCGCAGCTGGTGGTGCAGATGGCGCTGAGCCGGAGGGCTGAGGTAGAGCTCCGGCTCCTCGATCAGGATCACCAGCCCGCGCACGCGGGCCTCGACGAGCGCCGACATCGAGCGGACGAGCGACAGGCCGCCGTCGTCGGAGGATTCGTCGCGAACCACTCCCACCGCACGCTTGCTCTCGTCGTCGGTCGGCGCGAGCAGCGTCGTCGGCCGCATGTTCGCCGGGAAGAACAGGGTGGGCGGTGCGCCTTCGCGATTCAGGTTCAGGGTCGCCGGCGGCCGTGTGTCGAGGAACAGCGTTCGTGAGCCGACCGTCGCCTCGACGTGCACGCGCGAGTACCCGTGAGACACGTCGGCCGCAGTCGGCATCGGCGCCGCCGCCTCCAGCAGGGTCCAGATCGCCGACAGGACGGTCGACTTGCCCGACGAGGACTCGCCGACGAGGGCACAGACCCCGCCGGGGTCGAGGACGACGTCGCGTGCGCCGCGATAGCCGTGGATCGTGACTCGGTCGAGGTGTGCCACGCGCCGGTCTTACCCGCGCAGCGTGTTCTTCACGAAGAAGAGGAGGTTCGCCGGGCGCTCGCCGAGTCGGCGCATCAGGTACGGGTACCACTCGGGCCCGTACGGCGTTGCGACGAGCACCTTGTAGCCGCGCCGGGCGAGCGCGAGTTGCAGCTGCGGTCTCACTCCGTAGAGCATCTGGAACTCGAAGCGGTCGCGTCCGATCCCGTTCGCGTCGGCGTAGGCGATCGCGTGGTCGATCAGCGACTCGTCGTGCGTTGCGATCGCCGTGTACCCGCCACCGGCGAGCAGACGCTCGAGCAGCCGCGCGTACATCGCATCGACATCCGCCTTTCGCGGATACGCGATCGACTCGGGCTCGAGGTATGCGCCTTTGACGAGCCGCAGGTTCGGCTGCAAGGGCAGCAGCTCGTCGATGTCCTGCGGGGTGCGGTACAGGTAGGCCTGCAGCACGGTGCCGACGTTGTCGAAGCCGGCCTCGCGCAGCCGGCGGTAGATCCGCAGCGTTGCGTCGACGAACTGCGACTGCTCCATGTCGATGCGGACGAACGAACCCTGCTCGAGCAGGCGACGAATGTTCGCGAAGGCGAGCTCTTCGTCGATCTCGAGCCCGAGGTGCGTCAACTTGAGCGCGACGTTCGCGCGCAGCTCTTCGGCGGCGATGCGGTCGATGATCTCCGCGTAGGCGGCGACGACCGGCTCGGTCTCCGAAGGCTCGAGGACGCCTTCCCCGAGCAGTGTCGTGTTGGCGGTGAGCCCCTGGTCGTTCAACCGGCGCAGCACGGCGATGCACTCGTCGAGCGTTTCGCCCGCAACGAAGCGGGCGGCGCCGAGCCGCATGCCGTGCTTACGCACGAACGACTGCACATGCGAGCTGTCTGCGGCTGCGAGGATGCCGCGTCGCAAGCTCGAGTTGAGGGCGCCGCTCAGCTGTGACGCAGCAGCCACTCGTGGACCTTCGCGATGCTCGTCGTCGCCAGCGTCAGATGGCCGTTCTCGTCGTCGATCCACGCCTCTGAACCGGGAAGGTGCGCCGCGAGCCACTCGCCGTGCGCGCGTGGCACGAACCGGTCGTCGCCACCCTGCACGACGAGCACCGGGCACCTGATCGCGGCGAGCTCGAAGCCCCACGGCTGCACGAAGGCGAGATCGTCGTCGACCCAGCCGTCGACACCGTGCTCGAGCCCGTGTGCCATGCCGTCGTGCAGGTAGGCGGCGAGCTCCCCGGTCAAGACGGCGCGGTCGGCGTCGCCGAGCAGCGAGTCGAAGGCCGCGAAGACCTCCGCGGGCGTCGCCGCGAGCATCTCTGCGCGGTGTTGCTCCGCCGAGGGACGGGATGCACTCTCGCCCGCGAGCGTGAGGGCGAACTCGTCGACGTTGTCCTGGCCCATCCCGGCGAGCCAGTCGAGGCCGTCGGCCGGATAGGGGGCGACTCCGGCGAGGCTCGCGACGGCCGTGACCCGGTCGCCGCAGAGCGCTGCACATGCGAGCGCATGCGGGCCGCCGCCCGAGATCCCCCAGGTCGCGAAGCGCTCGAGCCCGAGTGCATCGGCGAGTGCAAGCATGTCGGGGGCGACCGAGGCGATCGTTCGTCCCGGGTCACGGGTGGAGCCGCCGTAGCCGGAACGGTCGTAGCCGATCATGCGAACGCCGGGCGTCGACCAGGCGGGGTAGACGAGGCCGGCGCCGGGCGTGCCGTGGTGGAAGACGATCGGGAAGCCGTCCGGGTCGCCGCTCTCGTGCAGCTCGAGCGAGCGGCCGTCCGGCATCTGGATCCTCTGCGCCACGCGGCCAAGCTTATTCCGACGTTTGGAGCGCATGTCGCGGCGATAGCCTGCACCTGTGCACAGCCTCCTCCGCGTGCTCGAGCACCACGGCGTGCCGGATGTGGCGGCGAAGACGATCGTCGTGCTCGCACTCTTCCTGCTCGCATCGATCGTCGCGCGCATCCTCGGCCTCGCCGCATCGCACATCCGGGCTCGGGTCGAGGCGATCTCGCTCGACTCGCCGCTCGTCGCGATCGCGCAGCGCGAGACTGCCGTTGCCCTCATCCAGACGACGGTTCGCTACCTCGTCTTCTTCGTCGCCCTCGTGCTCGCGATCACGACCGTCACCGGCGCCGGCACGATCTCGACCGTCGCCGGCGCCTCGTTCGTCGCGGTGATCATCGGCTTTGCCGCACAGCGTTTTCTCATCGACCTGATGGCCGGCTTCGTGATGTTCTTCGAGGGCTGGTACACGGTCGGTTCGACCGTCGTCATCGAGCCGATGAAGCTCGCGGGTGTCGTCGAGGACGTCTCGCTCCGTGCGACGAAGATTCGCGACGTCAGCGGCGAGGTGATCCGGGTGCACAACTCGCAGATCCTCGCCGTGCGGGTGTTTCCGGATGGCGGCCTCCACGTGCTCATCGAGCTCTTCGTGCACGACGCAGACGCCGGCGAGCGGCTGATCGAGAACGTCGCCAAGCTCTTGCCCACCGGGCCGACGGCGTTCAGGCAGCCCCCTCGGGTTCTCAGAGTCGAGACACTCGACGACGACATCCATCGCATCACCGACCTGATCGTCCACGGGCCCGTGATCCTGCCGACGGACGAGCACGCCGAGACGCGCTTCGCACGCGCCGGTCGCTTCAGCCGACGACCCGCGACGTCGAAAGCGGCCGCTTTCTCGCGTCGAGAGCCGTAACCGACAGCCAGCGCGGCCGGTGGTGCAGCGGGATCGCGGTTTCGAACCCCTGCTTGCGCACGCTCGCAATCGGCTCGAGGTTCGAGCGTGCCGCGCCGCCGTCGAGGCGCCACCACACGGTTTCGGTGCTGCCGTTCCAGCTCGCGTATGCAGTCGCGCTCTTGACCGCAAGCGCCGGGCGCAGCGTGGGCCTGCCGATCCAGGTGTCACGGTAGGCGCGGTAGTTCTTCGCCTGGCCGGGAAAGCTCGCGTCGAAGCGCACGTCGCCGCCGGGCCCGAACTCGGTGACGTAGGGGTTGTTGCCCCAGCCGACCATCATCCCGCCGCCCGGCACCACCTGCGCGTTTCCCATCGCTCCCGATGCGAGCGGCGGTGTGTGCGGGTACTGAGCGACGAGCGTCGTCGTCTTTGCGCTCTCGTCGACCCTGATCCGCAGCCCGCGTGAAGGATGCGACATGTCGCCGCTTCCGTCGTCGAACATGGTCAGGGTCCCGTCCGGATGCTGACGCGCGTCGTGCTGGTAGAGAAACGACACGCCCGGCCCGATCGCGAACTCGCCGCTTTTCCCGCCGAGACGCCAGATGATCGCGCCCGTCTTGCGATCGAGCTTGTAGATGCACGCAGTGTTGCGCGCCGAGACGATCAGGTTGCCGTCGAGAGCGACGTCGATCGAGTTGATGTGGAAGTAGTCGTAGGGCTCGACGACGGGGGCGAAGCTGTCCGTCAGAGGAACGTGGTCGAGCGCGTGCCACTCGAGGAGCACCTTGCCCGTGGCGACGTCGATCTCCTGGATGATCGAGTCGAGGGTCGTCTGCGCAGCGGGGCCGCCGACGGACGTGAGGTTGACGGACTTCGGGTTGTAGATCGTGACGAGCGCGGTTCCCTTCTCCGTCAACAGGAACTCGTGCACGTCGACCTGGTAGCCGTTCCCGGCCTGGACGCCCCCGACGAGCTCGTAGTGCTCGTCGACGATCACCCCGACGCCCTGGCCGAAGCCGTACTGCTGGTTGATCGTGCCCTGCCACCACGTCAGCACGGGTTTGCCCTTGTAGGCCTGGGTGCGCGGGTTGATCGCCACCTCGCTCGTGCGGCGGAACCAGACGACGTTCCCGTGGTTGTCGAGCATCATCGGCCCGCGCTGTCCGGGGCCGGTGAGCGTGGCCACGAAGACGTACCCGGGCGCGGGGTCGGTGAGCGTCGTCACGTCGAGCGTCGGCGGCTTCAGCGAGGGCTCGCTGACGAACTTCCAGTAGGTCGGCGGCGCGGCGGCCGGCCAGGCGACGCGCGGCAGGGCAAGCGCGGCGACCCCCGCCGCCGACGTCACGAGGAAGTCTCGACGGGTCTGACGCGCCGTCATCCTCAGCGGCGGCGCGAGCTCGCTTCGTCGAGGTGCGGCGGGCGCCAGCCCGCGTCGGCCGGGTTGAGGTTCGTCCCCGGCGGCACGATCTCGTCGATCTCGTCGAGCACGTCGTCGCCGAGCTTCACGTCGACGGCGCCGAGCTGGCCCTCGAGCTGCTCGATCGTGCGCGGTCCGACGATCGCCGCGGTGACGGCCGGATGGCGGAGGACGAACGCGAGTGCGAGGTGGATCAGCGTCAGTCCGGCGCCTTCGGCAAGTTGCGCGAGCTGCTCGACCTTCTCGAGCTTCGCCTGGTTCTCCGGAAGCGAGAGATCGTAGCGGGCGGGAATGCGCGTCGCGCGGTGGCTCTCGGGCGTGCTCCCTTTGCGGTAGCGGCCGGAGAGCCAGCCGCCCGCGAGCGGGCTCCACGGGATGACGCCCATGCCGTAGCGGTCGCAGACGGGCAGCACCTCGGTCTCGATGCCGCGCACGAGCAGCGAATAGGGCGGCTGCTCGCAGACGAAGCGGGCGAGCCCGCGCTTTTCCGCGACCCACTGCGC
>Ga0335075_10014663_pt1 | contig 11758 bp, 9 predicted proteins | sample Lox_Sample_24_FD_206723 | JGI IMG/M metagenome (GOLD analysis project Ga0335075, IMG submission 206723) | Soil microbial communities from Loxahatchee National Wildlife Refuge, Florida, United States - Lox_Sample_2.4 | ecosystem: Environmental > Terrestrial > Soil > Wetlands | place: USA: Florida... | reverse complement strand
TTTACGGGATGAAGAACAAGGCCGAGGTCGCGGTCTCCCGGATCATGGGCTCGGAACATGCGTCAGAGCAGCACCGCCGACAGGCCGCGCCCGGTACCGCCTCCGAAAAGGATAAGGCCGATCCCGACCGGTCAAAGCCAGAACAGGCGCGCACGGCGGGAGAATGACGATGAAAGCGCTCTGCTGGCACGGCAAGCACGACATGCGCTGCGACACGGTGCCCGATCCCAAGATCGAGCACCCGCGCGACGCGATCATCAAGGTGACCGCCTGCGCGATCTGTGGCTCGGACCTGCACATCTATGACGGGATGATCCCGTCGATGGAGTCGGGCGATGTCATGGGCCATGAGACAATGGGTGAGGTCGTCGAGGTCGGCTCTGAGAACAAGGCGCTCAAGATCGGAGACCGGGTCGTCGTGCCGTTCACGATCGCCTGCGGCGAATGCTTTTTCTGCAAACGCGGCTTTTTCTCTGGTTGCGAGCGCACCAACCCGGATTACCAAAAGGCCGAAAAGCTCTGGGGGCATTCGCCTGCCGGCCTGTTTGGCTACTCGCACCTGCTCGGCGGATATGCCGGCGGCCAGGCCGAATACCTCCGCGTGCCTTATGCCGATGTCGGGCCAATCAAGGTTCCGGACGGCCTCACCGACGAGCAGGTGCTTTTTCTCTCCGACATCTTTCCGACAGGCTACATGGGGGCCGAATTCTGCAACATCCAGCCGGGCGAGACGATCGCGGTCTGGGGTTGCGGCCCGGTCGGACAGATGGCGATCCGCAGCGCTTTTCTGCTCGGGGCCGAGCGGGTCTTGGCGATTGACACCGTACCCGAGCGACTGGAATTGGCACGCGCTGCCGGGGCGGAGACCCTCGATTTCCTGGAAGAGGATATCTACGACCGCATCCAGGAGCTGACCAAGGGCCGCGGCGCCGACGCCTGTATCGATGCGGTCGGGACCGAGGCCGCGGCGAGCGCCAGCCTCGATTCGCGCTGGGATCGCATCAAGGTCGCGACCTTCATGGGGACCGACCGGCCGCACGTGCTGCGCCAGGCGATCCATTGCTGCCGCAATTTCGGCACGGTGTCGCTGATCGGGGTCTATGGCGGCTATCTCGACAAGATCCCGATGGGCTCGGCCATCAATCGCGGCCTCACGTTCCGCATGGCGCAGACGCCCGTGCAGCATTATCTGCCGATGCTCATGGAGCGCATCCAGAAGGATGAGATCGACCCTTCCTTCGTGATCACCCACCGGGCGACCCTCGAAGAGGGGCCTGAGCTCTACAAGACGTTTCGCGACAAGAAGGACGGCTGCATCAAGGTCGTGATGAAACCATGACGGTCGCATCGCTCCCTCACCCGCAACGGAGAAAGAAGATGCACGACCCGGCCGACAAGCCCGGGCTCTGAGACGCGAACATGGCGAACTGGACCAAATCCTGTCCCGGCTGCGGCGGCAAAGGCACCGTGCGACGCCATCCCCGCCATCTTCCGGATGGCCAACCGGACAAATTCGATACGATCGATTGGCCGGTGGTTATCTGCGACGCCTGCAGCGGTTCCGGCGAGGTGGGGGCCGAGCCGCCATCGCCGCAGCCGTCAAAGGCAAATCAGTAAACTGCCGGCGATCACGGCGGGAAGACAAGAATGTCGCAGCCGATCCGCACGAAACTCACCGTTGTCGCGGAGTTTCCCGAGCATTTCTTCCTGGAGAACATCGTCGTCCGCCACGACAATTCGATGCTCATAACGGTCGCGAACCGCAAGGAGCTCTACTACCTGCCGCCGGCCCGGGCCGATGCTGCGGCTGAACCGCTGCTTTTGCATAGGTTTGGCGCGCTGGCCGGCGGCATCGCCGAGCTGGAGCCGGACGTCTTTGCCGTCCTCGCGGGCAATATCTATACGACGCACGACAATTATCTGTACCGGCTGGATTTGCGCGGGTGGGCGCCCGGCAGGCTAGCCGTACCCGAGCAAATTCTCGCTTTTCCCCAATGGATGCTCGGCATCAATGGCTGTTGCGCCGTGGGGCCGGCATTGTTCGCCGCCGACACCTTCGCCGGCGCCATCTGGTGTGTCGACTTTGGCGGAGACCGCGGCCCCGAAGCAAAGCTGTGGCTAAAGCACGACACCATGGCCCATGTGCCCGACACGCTCCCGCCGCCACCCCAACCGGGAATAAATGGTCTGCGCTACTCGGCCAAGACGGGTTGCCTGTACTACACGACGACCGGGCAGCAGCTGTTCATGCGCGTGGCCATTGATCCGACCACCCTCGAACCGGCGAGCGCTCCTGAACGTGTTGCCGGCGGCGGCATGTACGACGATTTCTGCATCGACGACGCGCGTGGCGGCGCCTACCTCACGGTCCATCGGGAAAACCGGATCGATTGCGTGTCTCTCGAGCCCGGCGGCCCACCGCTGCGCACGATCGCGGGTGACCCACGTGAAGCGATTCTTCTCGGCCCGTCGAGCGCCGCCTGGAGCCGAGCGCCCGGAGAAGCGGGGCGCGTTATCTTTATAACGACCGACGGAGGCCATACCGCGCCGCCTCCGGACGGTCGAGTCCGGACCGCCAAGGTCCTGCGCATGGAGCTGTTCGATTGAATGCGGCCGGCCTTGAGGCGGCTCAGCCGCCGACAGCGAGCGAGCCTCCGCCTTTCGGCCTGCCGCTCGATACGCTACCGATGGAAGCGGCGAGCTCCGACGAGATCCCCATCGCCGCTGGGCCGTGGCAGTATGAGCCGAAATGGGACGGGTTTCGCTGCCTGTGCTTCAAGGCCGGCGACCGGATCGAGCTGCGGGCAAAATCCGGCAAACCGCTCGGACGCTATTTCCCGGAAATGACGGCGGCGCTCGCCGATACCGCTGTGCCGCGCTTCGTGCTCGACGGCGAGCTTGTCATCGAGATCGATGGTCGCCTCTCGTTCGACGCGCTGCAGATGCGGCTGCACCCGGCTGAAAGCCGTATACGCAAGCTCGCGGCGGAGACGCCGGCGTCGCTGATCGTCTTCGACACTTTGCTCGCCCCTGACGGCACAAATCTCATGCGCGAACCCTTGACCCGCCGACGGATCGCGCTCGAAGCATTGATGGCGGACGCAGCCGGCGCGGACCGGATGCTACTGTCGCCGATGACGCGCGAAGCACAGGACGCTGAACGCTGGCTGGCCGAGGCAGGGCAGGGCGCGCTCGATGGCATTGTCGCCAAGCGGCTGAACGGCTCGTACCAGTCGGGGGAACGGGCGATGATCAAGGTCAAGCCGCGCCGCACCGCCGATTGCGTCGTCGGCGGGTTTCGCTATCTCGCCAACCGGCGCGAGGTCGGATCGCTCCTGCTCGGGCTTTACGATGACGCCGGCCGTCTCAACCATGTCGGCTTTACCGCGACCATTCCCAACGTCGAGCGAGCCGGGCTGACCCGGCGCTTGGAGGCTTTGCGCGCGTCCCCCGGCTTTACCGGTAATGCACCCGGCGGTCCGAGCCGATGGAGCACCGAGCGCAGTAGCGCGTGGGAGCCGCTACGCGCCGAGTTGGTGGTCGAAGTCAGCTTCGACCAGGTTACCGCCGGTCGTTTCCGGCACGGAACGACGCTGGTGCGGTGGCGCCCCGACAAGGCGCCGCGCCAATGCACGATGGACCAGTTGCTTCCGACGCCCGAGGCGATCGCGGGCTGACGCTTTCCCGGCCGCGCGTTCTGGAGCGCGCAGAGGACGGTCGCTGTTCCGGAGCGTTGAAGGGATGCACTCGGGAGACAGGCATGGCAGCGGAACTCGACCAATCGGCTATCAAGAATGGAAAACAAACGCCGCGCCGCGCGCGGCCCTACAATGCCCCGGCAGGCGGTTGGGGGTCGGTGAAGTCGCTCGCGCGTGCGATGACCCGAGAGCGGGTGATTGCCAGCGCGCCCCCCGCGCTGATGCGCCAGAACAAGCCCGACGGCTTCGCTTGTGTCAGCTGCGCCTGGGCCAAGCCTGGCGAGCCGCACGCGTTCGAGTTCTGCGAAAACGGCGCCAAGGCGACGACTTGGGAGATCACCTCTCGCCGCGTCGATGACGCATTCTTTGCCAGCCATACCCTGAGGGAACTCGAGAACTGGGCGGACCATGATCTCGAAGAGCTCGGTCGTCTCACGCGGCCGATGCGCTGGGAGCCCGTAACCGACCGCTATTTTCCGGTCTCGTGGGACGAGGCCTTTTGGGCCATCGGCCGGGAGCTGAAGGCGCTCGATCCAAAATCGGCCGTGTTCTATGCCTCGGGGCGTGCCTCTCTGGAAGCATCTTACATGTACGCGCTGCTGGCTCGGCTTTACGGAAATAACAACCTGCCCGACAGCTCCAACATGTGCCACGAGAGCACCTCGGTGGCGCTCCCCGAGAGCATCGGTGTTCCCGTCGGTACGGTGACGCTGGAAGACTTCGGGGAGACCGACTGTATCTTCTTTTTCGGCCAGAATGTCGGCAGCAACAGCCCGCGCATGTTGCACGACCTGCAGGATGCGGTGCGCCGCGGGGTGCCCATCGTCACCTTCAATCCGCTGCGCGAGCGCGGCCTCGTCGAGTTCATCAACCCGCAGGCGCCGCGCGAGATGCTTACCGGCGCTGCGACACCGATCAGCTCGCAGTATCACCAGCTCAAAGCCGGCGGCGACATCGCCGCGCTTTATGGCCTGTGCAAGGCGCTGATCGAGGCTGACGATCAGGCCAAGGCAAACGGGACCGGGCGGGTTCTGGACGAAGTCTTCATTGCCGAGCATACGCATGGCTTCGACGAATTTGTGGACAAGGCGCGCCTGCTCGACTGGGCCGACCTGGAAGCGCGTTCCGGGCTGACCCGCGGTGCGATGGAAGCGGCGGCTGCCGTCTATGCGCGCGCCGACCGCGTCATCGGCATTTACGGCATGGGGTTGACCCAGCATCGCAAGGGTGTCGAAACCGTGCAGCTGCTGGTGAACCTGATGTTGTTGCGCGGCAATATCGGCAAGCCCGGCGCCGGCATCTGCCCGGTTCGCGGCCACTCCAACGTTCAGGGCCAGCGTACCGTCGGTATCACCGAGAAGCCCGAGCTGGTGCCGCTCGATAAGCTGGCAACGCAATTCGGTTTTGAGCCGCCGCGCGACAAGGGTCTCAACACTGTTGAGGCGTGCGAAAAGATTCTCTCCGGCGAGGTGCGCGGGTTCATCGGCTTTGGTGGCAATTTTGTCCGCGCCATTCCCGACCGCGACCGCATGGAACCGGCTTGGCGCAACCTGCGGCTGACCGTACAGGTCGCGACCAAGCTCAACCGCAGCCATCTGATCCATGGCGAGATCGCCTACCTGCTGCCATGCCTCGGCCGCATCGAGCTCGACCAGCAGGCGACCGGTCCGCAGGCGGTGACGATGGAAGACAGCACGAGCTGCATTCACGGCTCGCTCGGCCTGCAGCCTCCCGCCAGCCCGCATCTGCTGTCGGAGCCGGCGATCATCGCCGGGATCGCCAAGGCGACTCTTCCACCCAATCCGAAAATCGATTGGGATGCCTGGGTCGGCGATTACGGCAAGGTTCGCGACGCGATTGCCGAGACCTACCCGGAGAACTTTCACGACTTCAATGCGCGGATGTGGCAGCCCGGCGGCTTCCATCGCCAATTGCCGGCGCGCCATCGCGAGTGGAAGACAAAGACGGGCAAGGCGAACTTCATCGTCCCCGAGAACCTGGAAACCGACCCCGACGCCACACCCGCAGACCGTGACGTGTTGCGGCTGATCACACTGCGCAGCAATGATCAGTTCAACACCACGATCTATGGCTACAATGACCGCTTCCGCGGGATTCATGACACGCGGATGGTGGTATTGATGCATCGCAACGACATCGATCGGCTGGGGCTTCGCGAAGGCGACCAGGTGAGCCTCGTGACCGCGGCCGATGATGGCGTCGATCGCCGCCTCGGCGGTCTCACCGTCATTGCGTACGATATCCCCGAGGGTTGTTGCGGCGGATACTATCCGGAATGCAACGTGCTGGTGCCGCTTTGGCACCATGCCGAGCGGGCCAAGGTGCCGGCGGCCAAATCGGTGCCGGTGCGCGTCGTCAAGGATGCGGCGGTCCGTGGTGAGCTGGCCGCGCCGTCGGATATGATGTCCGGGCACCCGCTTTCCGATGCGGGACGCGATGTGACGCGGCTTGGCGGGCTGGCGCTGAGCGCGGCAAAGGCACGACCGGTCAAAGCCGCCGCGGTGGCGCTCGCCGTCGGCCTAGTCGTCGGCTTGGCCGCGCAACGACGTCGCGGAACACGCGGGTGAGCGCGGCCGTTGCGCAGCCTCTGTCTCGCGTTTTTCACGATGCGCGGCGGCGTGTCTGGCGCCCGGAGTTGAGCCCGGAGGCGGTTCTTGACCGCAAGCTGGCTGAGGAAACCGCAATTGCGTTCACCTATCAGGGCGCAAGCTACGCCGTGATGATGGCGACTCCGGCCGATCTCGCCGACTTCGCGCTCGGCTTCAGTCTCAACGAAGGCGTGATCGACAAACCGGAACAGATCGACAAACCGGAACAGATCGAGGCGCTCGATATCGTTGCGACGGCGGACGGCGTTATCTTGCGCATCGCGCTTGTCGATCACCGGGCCGACGCCTTCTGGGAGCGTCGACGCGTTTTGGCGGGGCCGAGCGGCTGCGGCCTCTGCGGCCTGGAAAGCCTCGCGCAGGCCATGCGGGCGCCGCCCCGTGTCCGCAGCGACCTTCGCGTCTCAGCCGAATCGATACATGCCGCCATGACAGCGCTGCCGGCGCTGCAAAAGATGAACCGGCTTACCGGCGCATTGCATGCCGCTTGTTTCTGGACCCCAACGGATGGGATCGTTGTGGTTCGCGAGGATGTCGGGCGGCACAATGCGCTCGACAAGTTGACCGGCGCGGCTGTCGCCGCCGGCCTGTCCGCTGCCAATGGCGTTGTGCTTCTGACGAGCCGCGTCTCGGTGGAGATGGTGCAGAAAGCGGCGTCCTTTGGCGTTCCTATCTTGGTTGCCGTCTCGGCGCCAACCGCGCTGGCGCTGCGCGCCGCGGACGCTGCCGGCATCACCCTAATCGCTGTGGCGCGGCATGACGGCTTTGAGACCTTCACGCATCCGCATCGCGTTGTTGTTTAGCGTCCCGTCTTCGCTCCAGAAGCCGACCAGGACTCGCCCCCTGCGGGCCGCCCTGATAGCCTCGATATACCGGGGACCGACAGCGACGGGCTTGGGCTTCAAGAGGCTCGTCGTCGCGCGCAAGTCCGCCGAGGTCGCGGAGCTGACGACGTGCCGGTCGAGGCGTTCCTCGCGAAGCCAGTGCAAGGTCCCGGCTGACATGGACCATCTTGATGCCGAGATGGCCGGCCATCTGATCCCTGCATTAGGGATAGATTGGGCGGCGGCGAAATGCGCTTTCGCCGTCTTAGATGCTCGCAAACCGAAATCATCATTCGGCCGGGCGCGGCGCTGTTATGCAGCCTTCGATTGATCGGCCGTCACCCCGGCAATGCGCCTGATCCAAGGGCGCATCGTCGCTTTCGCACTGCCGAGCAAGCTGGCTTCGGACGGAAGCTTGGATCGTGGCGAAGCTGCTATAATCGGTAGCTATCCAAATCGCGGATGGGGAAAGCCTTCCCCTGCGGCCGAGCCTGTAGTCTCGGCCGACCCCTTCTGCGGGGCCACCCTGCAACGCCCCGAGAGTGAGGGTACGGACCGGTTTTCCGTGACGGGTTGGGGACTGGGAGAGAGGCTCCCGGCGCCCGTCGCGGAGCCCCGCGATGTCCAGAGACGCTGCTCGCGCTCGATCCGGTGCCAGCCGGACGAGCCTCTACGATGAAATCACCACCAAGATCATTGCCGATCTGGCGGCCGGCCGCGTGCCCTGGGTGCAGCCCTGGGGCACGGCGGCAGCAAAGGCGCCGCTCGCCATACCGAAGAACGCCAGCACCGGCCGGTTTTATTCCGGGATCAATGTGTTGATCCTCTGGGGTTCGGTGATCGAGCACGGCTTCCCGGTCCAGAGCTGGCTGACCTTTCGCCAAGCCCTTGGTCTTGGCGGCAATGTCCGCAAGGGCAAGCACGGCACCACCGTCGTCTACGCCGATCGCTTCATTCCCGATGACGAGAAGAAACGCGCCCAAGAGACCGGCGAGGACGCGCAGGCGATCCCCTTTCTCAAGCGCTTCACCGTTTTCAACCTCGCGCAATGCGAAGGTCTGCCGGAGAATCTGGTGGTCCCCGCACCGCCGCCCGAGCCGGGCCTCATCGAGCCCAAGGTGGAAGCGCTTATCAAAGCCAGCGGCATCGACTTCCGTATCGGCGGCACCCGGGCGCTCGACCGGCTGCAGTCCACCACCGTCGCGACCTCGCTGCGCCAGACCAGCGAGCGGCGAATGCATCGCTTCTCCTGGATCAATGAATGGACCGAGCGTGCCGATGCCCACGGACGCGCCGACGGTATCGATCTCATCGTGCCGGACTGGTTCTATCGTGCCGTCCACGACGAAGCGCTCGTCCTCACCATCGATCGCGCATATTTCGCGCTGACCGGTGGCCTCGAGCGCTGGCTTTACCGCATCGTGCGCAAGCACGCGGGTAGGCAGCGTGCGGGCTGGCGGTTCGAGTTCCAGCATCTCTACGCCAAGTCGGCGAGCCTCTCGCCGTACAAGCGCTTTGCCTTCGAGCTGCGCGATCTCGCACGCCGGCAGCCGCTGCCGGGCTACCACCTCGCGGTCGACCGCGACCGCGCCGGACGTGAGCTGCTGGCCTTCACTCAAGGCAGCTTTTCCACAGGTGGCTGTGAACAAGCTGTTGATGGCGTCGTGCTTTCAGGAACCGCCGAGCACGTGCCATCGGGAACCGCCGCCACGTGCTATCGGGAACCGGAAGAGGCATTTTTCGATGGCAATTCCGTCACTTCCGAGCCGCCTAACTTAGAATCTAACATACTGACTCTAACTTGTTGTTGTGAGCCAGAGGATTACGGGGACAACGCCTCTCTACTTCAGTCTGCCAGGGGAAGACTGAGCGGTAAAGACGGTTTTACTTACGACATGGCATTCCAGGGCCTGCCGGCGCCCGCCGGCCTATCCCTGTGCCGCCGCTGCGGCCGTCCCCTTCCTTCCCGGTCACCGTGAGATGCGGCGCATGTCTCGCCGAGGAGCACTCGCTAACATCCGTGGTCGGCATGGGGTCCGCCACATTCCGGGATCTGGAGACCGGGCGGTCAGGCTAACAAGCGCCGGGCACCCGAAGGCTGCCGGCAATTCAAGTTGCGATCTCGCCCGTGTCCCCGTCTCCGCGGGAGACGCCGCTCCGCCGTGGCGGAACCTGGTGACGCAGAGGAAGGGTGCGTCCGGGTCGGTTAGCGCGTCATGCTGCGGTCGCCATCCGTCCGCCCCGCATGCCGGTGCCAGAACGGAAGGTGGTGCCGTCGGCCCAAAGGCGATGCAACAGCACGGCGAGCGCCCGCGCCACCGCGGTCGCGGCCCGCTTCACGCCCTTCTTTTTGACCAGCCGCAACCCCCAGAGCCGCAGCTTGAAGCGTCGCGGGATGCGCGTCAGGATGGCGATCGCCGCCTCGTACAGCATCGAGCGGGTCATCGCGTCGCCGCACTTGGAGATGCGCCCCGACCAGTCGGTTTCGCCCGATTGGTACCGGCGTGGCGTCAGTCCGAAGTGCGCGCCGACGGTCGCGGATTTCTTGAAGCGGGCGGGATCGTCGACGGTAGCGCGGAAGGTCAGCGCGACGACAGCGCCGACGCCGGGCACGGTCATCATCCGCCGCACCGCTGCGTCCTGGCGTGCTGCGGCCAGCGTCATCTTGTGCATTCGGGCGAACTGCAGCCGCATCGCTGCACGGGCCGCCAGCAGCGGTGCGATGATCTGTTCGAGCTCGGCCAGGCCGGCGACCAGTTCGCGCACGCGTGCCTCGAACTTGCCGATCGAGACGACACCGACCTTCAGCCCGAACGGCCGGATCAGGCCGCGGATCATGTTTTCCATGTCGAGCACCTTGCCGAGCAGCGCCTTGCGGCCGGCGAGCAGCACGCGCAGCGTCTGCGCTTCACGCGATTTGACGTGGACGGCACGGAACCAACCGGTGCGCATCAGCTGTGCGATGCCGCGCGCATCGTTCCTGTCGGTCTTGTTGATCATCGCATTGAGCACCGCCTTGGTATGGCGTGTCTCGATGCAGACGACCGGCAGCCCCTTCTCATCGAGGGCGGTGAACAGCCAGGCGCTAAACGAGAAGGCCTCAAGCCCGACGCGTTTCAGCTGCACGCCCCATTCGGCGAGAAACCGCTCGATCGCCTCCGGATCGGAGGGCAGTTTTCCTTCCCGGACGACCTTGCCATCGGCATTGACCACACACACGGTCGTCGCCTCGAGCGACACGTCCAGCCCCGCATAAAACTCCATCCGACGCCTCCTTCGCAGATCGCGGAGGCGCACCACGCACCTCACCCGGCGATCGTCTCAGAGGCGTGTTCGACCCGCAGCTCGGCTGCCGCGCGGACCGGAGTCAGTACCCCGGCTAACATACAAGAATCTAACCTTTCTGATGTTGGGCGAGGCGCCGACCGGTGGAAAACCGCTGGCGGGAGCCGGCGATGATCAGGGCGCTCCACAATCAGAAACGCGGCGTTGGCAGGAATCGCCAGCCAATCGTCCCCGCAAGGAGAGCGGATCGCGGTGGTCGATGTCTTGCCCGATTGGTCGGGGCAGGGCGCGCCGTCGCCGGTTCGACCGCTCCTTCGACGTCATATTGCCGATCGGCGATGCATCACGATCGCCGCCTTTCCGGGCAGCGTCTCGGGTCGCGACATGTGCTCGACCTGCCCGTGCGCGAATTCCCCGACACCGATGGAGAGCGCTTGTGAGAGCTAATCCCGGCATTGCGAGTGCGGCACGACTTAACGCCGGGCCGCTGGAGACGGAAGTCGAACTGACCTGGCTCGAAGGGCGCATCGAGCACTGGATCCGCTTCGGCCATGACTGCGGCGAGACGATCCTCGATCGGCGCCGCCGCATTTTGCGCTTTGCGCCGAAGAGCGTCTTCGCATTCGTCCGCTGGGCGTCAAACGACTTCGGCACAATCGTCTCGCGCATCGACATCGCGCGCGCGATCGACCGAGGTGAACCCTATCAGACGCTGCCTTTCGTCCGCCCCGGTGGCGAAATCCTGCTGCGGATCAACGGTTGGCCGAAGGTCGAGCGTGTGTTCCAGGCGATCGACGCCGTGGAAGCGCTTGGCATCGATCCCGCTGATGCCGCGCCCGATCATTGGCGGCATCTCCACAACCGTCTCGTCGCCGGTGTGGAACCGCGATCCTACAGCCTGGAACAGCATCGCGCCTGGCTGTTGCGCCGGCAGCTGGTGCCATGACCCCGTTCGGTTTCGTCATGAGCACCTACGCTGCGGCCATCGTCTTGCTGACGAGCGTATTCCCTCCCGCGCCGAAATTACTCTGGAACGCCAGCGCTAGCGTGCCCATCGGGCTGTACGCCATACGACGCGCCCTTCCGCTCCATCTCGGCGAACTGGTCGTGGTCATGCCGCCCGGGCTGCTCGCGCAGTACTTTGCCGCGCGCCATTACCTGCCCCTTGGCGTGCCGCTGGTGAAGCACATCCTGGGGCTTCCCGGCCAAACTGTCTGCCGAAATGGGAGCGTCATCACCGTCGACGGCGCGATCGTGGGCGAAGCGCTCGAACAAGACCGCTTCGGCCGCTCACTGCCCGACTGGCAGGGCTGCCGTGCGCTTG
>Ga0335075_10014662_pt1 | contig 11758 bp, 12 predicted proteins | sample Lox_Sample_24_FD_206723 | JGI IMG/M metagenome (GOLD analysis project Ga0335075, IMG submission 206723) | Soil microbial communities from Loxahatchee National Wildlife Refuge, Florida, United States - Lox_Sample_2.4 | ecosystem: Environmental > Terrestrial > Soil > Wetlands | place: USA... | reverse complement strand
GGCGCGGTGCGTTCCCTGAGCTCACCCACGCCCTTTCACTCGTCCGGGTCAGGGACGCCGCCCTGGCCGGCCGCGTGAGCCGGCCGCCGCGCGGAGCCGAGCAGTTCCTCGCACTCCTCGTGCCAGGCCAGTTCGGCGGCGATGCGGATCTCGGCCCGGCGGAACGAGGCCGCTTGCAGCGGTGAGACCGAGGGAAGCAGGTAACCCTGCTCCTCACCCCTGACCCGGGCGAGCGCCAACTCCGCGGCCTTGGCCTGCAAGGCCTGCTTGCGCCGGGCGAGCAAGGCGTCAAGCTCGGCCGGATCATCGGTTCCGGCGAAGACCAGGAGCACGCTGAGCGGGTCCGGGCCGGCCTCAAGCTGGCTGGCCGCCTGCCGGCGGAGCACCGACAGCTCCCGGCGCCCCTCGTCGGTCAGGCTGTAGACGGTCCGCTCGGGCCTGCGGCCAACGCGTTCGGTCCTGAGCGCCTCGATCAGTCCCTCCGCCTCCAGGCCGCGCAGCTCCCGGTGCAGTGAGCCCACCCCGACCCCGGCCCACCGATCGACCTCGGTAAGTTCAGCGTCCCGGCGCAGCTGATGACCATGCCGGGGACCGCGCTCGGCCAGCAGCCCAAGGATCAGCAGACGAGTTAGATTCATGAATCTAGTGTCATGAATCTAACTTCGAGAAGTCAATAGTCGTGCCCAGTAGATCGGCTCAATGCGGGCGAAAAGGACATTGCTGCCAAGCGGCCGGGGCCAGGGGCGCAGGCGGGCGCGCTCTCGCGGCCGCCGGCGCCCCTCATCTTTGTAGGTGAAACGCATCTTTGTCGGTGAACTGCACCCCCATAACCGGGCAAACCACCCGCGAAAGTGGTCAGTTCATCAACAAAGAGGACGTGTGGGGTTGGGGTGGCCGCTGGGAGTAGCGCCGGGGTGGGCGCGCGCGGTCGGGGTGGCCGCCGGGGGCGCCGGGGGCGCGTGGGGTGGGGTGGCCGCTGGGAGGAGGGCGCCCGACATTTACTGGTTTTTCACGACATGTAGGAAGGGGTGGTGCTGTCGCGCGGAGCATGAACCCGTTCCGTATCACTGGTTTGATCTCCGCGGGGAATCCAGAGGCGGACGGTGGTACCCGTTCCCTGGCCGGAAGTGAGGTTGGCGTAACCGCCGTGCGCCGTCGCGATGGCCTGGACGATCGAGAGGCCGAGGCCGCTGCTCGCCATGTTGGTGCCGTCGAGGCCGCCGGGCTTGGCGCGGCCGTTGGCGAGCGCGGCGTCGCCGCGGTGGAAGCGGTCGAAGGCCAGGGCCGCGTCCTGTTCCGACATGCCTGGGCCCTCGTCGGCGACCTCGATGACCACGCCGTTCCCCTTCGGGTACAGGCGGACGACGGCCGGGGTGGTCGGCGGCGTGTGCGTGCGGACGTTGGTGAGCAGGTTGGCGAGCACCTGCCTGATCCGCGGCTCGTCGGCCGTGACCACCAGGCTTTCTGGCGCGGACAAGCGCACGGCGCGGGCGGGCTCCACCGCCCGCGCGTCGGCGATGGCGTCCCTGGCGAGGACGGTCAGGTCGGTATCGCACAGGTCGAGCGACGACGAGCGGTCAAGGCGAGCGAGTTCTAGCAGCTCGGCGACCAGCATGGACATGCGTTCGGCCTCCTGCTCGATGCGCCGCATCGCGTTCGGCAGCTCGTCGGGGCCGAGCGCGTTTGCCCGGTAGAGCTCCGCGTATCCCCGGATGGTGGTCAGCGGCGTGCGCAGCTCATGCGACGCGTCCGCCGCGAACTGCCTGACCTTCTGCTCCGACCGCAGGCGGGCGCTGAACGAGTGCTGTATTCGGTCGAGCATCGTGTTGATCGCCGCGGCGAGCCGCCCGGTCTCGTGCTGGCCGCTGGCGTCGGGCATCCGCGCGGCCAGGTCACCGCTGCGGGTGATCAGGTCGGCGGTGTACGCCATCCGGCGCAGCGGCCCGAGGCCGCGGGCGATCAGCCAGTTGCCGCAGACCACGAGCAGGGCGATGAGGGCACCCCCGGTGATCACCTCGGTCAGGACGATGCCGCCGATGTTGCTCGACGCGTCGCTGGCCGGCCGGCCGACGATGATGATGGCCTGTCCGGACGGCATCAGGTGCCTGGACGACGCAAGCGCGGTGGCCTGCGCGGGGACGGACCGCCAGGCGGCGCGCACGGTCGGCGCGCCGCCCATCGTGAGGTTGAACGGCCGCTGGGCGAACCCTGACAGGTGCTGGAGCTTGGCGTACACCTCTTGCCTGGGCAGGCCGGCGAGGCTGCGCGCCTCGGCGAGCAAGGTTTGCGCGGTGGGCGAATCGGGAGTGAGCATGCCGGCGGTCCCGCTGCCGAGCGAGAGGTAGGCGGCGGCGAATCCGCCGGTGCCTGAGGCCATCCCGGTCACCGACTGCCCGGAGGCGAGCCTGACCTCGGTGTTGAGCTCGTTGCCCTCGAGCGTGCCGAGCACCACGGTCGTGACGACGCCCATCACCACGAGGAACATCGCGGTCAGCGCGATCAGGCCGGTCAGCAGCCGGGCGCGGAGCGACAGCGAGCGCCGCGCCAGCCGTGCGCGCCCGGACGTGAGCCTCACCGGATCCTCATCACGGGGACCGGAGGCTGTAGCCGACGCCGCGCTGGGTGTGGATGAGCGGCGGGCCGAGCGGGTCGAGCTTGCGGCGCAGGTAGCTGATGTACGTCTCGAGCACCTGGGACTGGCCCGCGTACTCCCAGCCCCACACGTTGTCGAGCAGTTGCTTACGGGTGAGCATCAGGCCGTGGTTGCGCATCAGGTAGGCAAGCAGCCGGAATTCCGTTGGTGACAGCTCGATCGGCACGCCCGCGCGGCGGACCGTCCAGTGGTCCTCGTCGAGCTCCAGGTCGGCGACGCGCAGCGTGGGCTGGGCGTCGGCCGGGGCCTCGCCGTCCATGCCCGCCTCGCGGTATCGGGCGGTGCGGCGCAACACCGCGCGCACCCGTGCGACCAGCGCCTCGACGGAGAACGGCTTGGTGATGTAGTCGTCGCCGCCGATCGTCAGCCCGGTCACGGTGTCGGCGGTGGCGTCCCGTGCGGTGAGGAAGATGACCGGGACGTCGTTGGCCACGGAGCGCAGCCGCTTGCATACCTCAAACCCGTCGATATCGGGCAGCAGCACGTCCAGCACGATCAGGTCGGGATCGTAGGCGTCCGCGAGTTGCAGCGCGTCCTGGCCCGTCGCGCCGGTGGTCACGGCGCAGCCGTGAAAGTTCAGCGCCAACTGAACAAGCTCACGGATGTTCGGCTCGTCGTCAATGACGAGCACCCTTGGAGTCTGGACGCTTTCTGCCATGGTTCAGCTTGCTGCCAACGGGTCGCGGGTGGGTACTGCTGTCCATTGTGCCCGGTTCCCTGACCACGGCATGCCGGAACCCGGTTCCCGGGCTGGTACCCCCGGTTCCCGGGGCGGTACCCCCGATTCCGGGGATGGTGCACCCGGTGCGGGTGCGGCATAACGTTGTCCAGGGTCGGCGGTGTGCCGTACCGAGGCGTTGCAGGAACGATAGGTAGAACTGCCGATCTTTGTGTCGCGCCGTTCCGCGCATATGCACAGCGTGCAAAACTCGTCACACCACTTCACGCCACCGGAGGCCCTTGATGACAGAGGCCCTGCGCCAACCGGAAGGCCTCGACGTCACGAAGCCGTCCCCGGCGCGGATCTACGACTACATGCTGCGCGGCAGTCATCACTTCGCGGCCGACGCGAACGCCGCGGAGCGCATCCTGACCGTGGTGCCGGAGATCAGGGACTGTGCCTGGTCCAACCGCGGCTTCCACCAGCGAGCGGCCGCCTGGATCGCGCGGCAGGGGGTCAAGCAGTTCCTTGACATCGGCTCGGGGCTGCCCACCGTGGGGAACACGCACGAGGTGGTCACCAAGATCCACCCGGACGCCCGCGTCGTCTACGTGGACAACGATCCGATGGTGGAACTGCACAGCCAGGGGATACTCGATGAGTCGGCGCGGGTGAGCGTGCTCTGCGCGGACCTGCGCGACCCCGACGCCATCCTCGGCCACCCGGCCGCCCGCGACCTGATCGACCCGGCGGAGCCGACCGGCCTGCTGATGACCGCGGTGCTGATGTTCGTCGCCGACGAGGATGACCCGTGGGGCCTGGTCTCGCGCTACCTCGCGGCGCTGCCGCCGGGCAGTTACCTGTCGCTGTCGCACCTCACCGACGACGCCAAGCCGCCGCTGGCGGTCGACGGGTTCCGGCGCGTCTTCGACCATGCGACCGAGCAGATGCACTTCCGCTCGAAGGCCCAGATAGAGCGCTTTTTCGACGGGCTTGAGCTGGTCCCGCCCTACGAGGGCGCGCCGCCGGAGATCACGTACAGCGGCCTGTGGGGGGCCGAGGACGTGCAACTGGCCGACAGCGACGGCTCGCGCTGGCTCTACTGCGCCGTGGCGCGAAAGCCATGACGGGCATCATCAAGCCGACCGCGGAGGAACTGGGCATCGACCCCGCCGCGCTGGCCTGGGCGCGGTCCGGTGACGAGGCCGGCTCGATCGAGATCGCCTTTCCTGTCAGCCGCCGCTGGGCCAGGGGCGACTGGGTGCTGATGCGCGTGGCGGGCGACGACGCCGCGCGAATCCTGGTGTTTGACAGGAACGAGTGGGAGTGCTTTATCGACGGGGCACGGAACGGGGAGTTTGACGACCTGGTGGGCTCGGCCCGGCTGAACTCCGCCTGAGCTCCGCCCGAGCTCCGGCCACACTTCGGCCAAACTCCGGGCCGAACTCCGCCCGCGGTCGCCTGAACTCTTCGCCCCGGCGCGGTTGGCGCTGGTCCGTCCTAGGGAAGTCTTCAACGCCAGCTCTCAAAAGGCTTGATTTGTGAATCGCAATTTGGCTAAGCTCATGTACGCATCCGCGAGTAGGGAGTTGGATCGCCGACTCGCCAAGTATGCGAAATACCGGACAAACCAGGAATGTCGCGTATTTCGAAGGAGGCATCGATGAGCGACGACGCTTATGGCGCTACCGTCGCGAAACGACGCCTGTCCCTGCGGCTGTCCGAGTTGCGCGGCGGCACGGGCTACACCGCTAATCACGTCTGCGACATCCTGAACTGGGGCCGGGGCAAGGTGGGGCGGTTCGAGGCCAACCAGTGGAAACGCCCCGAGATGAGCGATATCCGCGACCTCATCAGGATTTACGAGGTCCGGGGCGCGGAACGGGACGAGATCGAGGACCTCGCGGTCCGCTGCCGTGTCCGTCCCTGGTGGCGTGAGTACGGCGAGATCTTCGACAACGAGTTCCCCGGCTACGAGAACGACGCGGCCACCATCCAGGTATACATGCCACTGGTCGTGCCCGGCCTGCTGCAGACGCAGGCCTACATGGAGGCGCAGTTCAAGTCGGACGCCCGCCCGCCCGCCTGGCGCCGCAAGGCGGTCAGGGCGAGGCTGCGCAGGCAGGAGATCCTCGACCGGACCGACGACACGGCGCCGCGGTTCTCCGCCGTGATCACCGAGGCCTCGCTGCGCTACCGGTGGGGCATGCACAGCGACCGCAGGGAGCAGATCGAGCACCTGGCGCAGATGAGCAGGCGGCGCAACGTCGAATTGCGCATTCAGCGGTTCGACGACGGCCCGCCGACCGGCATCTTCTCCATGGTCGACATCTTCGGGTTCCTCGGGGACGAGCCGCCCATCGTGTTCGTGGAGACCGATTACGCCATCGAAGAAGTGAGCGGGCCCGAGGCCGTTCAGGGTTACGTCCAGTCGTTCGAGCGAGCGTGTGACGCGGCGCTCGAACCCGAGGACACCACGGTGTACCTCGAAACACTCGCCAAGAGAATGGAGTAACTGCACAGTGAACGACCTGTCTCAAGCCATCTGGCGGAAGGCGAGCCTGAGCGCTCTCAATGGGGGGTGCGTTGAGGTAGCCGTCAACCTGCCTGGCCTCACCGCGGTACGCGACAGCAAGCGCCCGGAAGGCGGCGCGCACATTGTCGACAGGACCGCGTTCGCCAGGTTCCTTCTAGACGTGCAGGGGGGGCGCTACGACATCTAGGCATGCGGGCCATTTGTCGTGACGCACGGCACGAGGGTCCCCTGGGACGCACCCCAGGGGGCCCTCGTGTTTTTCTTGAGCCCTGTCTCGTGAGCCCCTGGCGCTAGACGCCGTGCCGCGGCTCCTATCGCCACCTGAGAATGTACTCCCGCCATGCGGGACAAGCCAGGTCGCGCGGGCAAACGGTTGCTTGTGTCGCAAACGCATAGCAGTGCGAGTGATGTGAAACGGGTGTCCATTGGGGATATCATCGATTGGGTATCGATGTACGCCGTTGACCTGCGAATTCGCGCGAGACATGAGTGATTGCCCGCACATGAGGGATTTCATCTCCTCGCTTAGGTAGCTGATTAGAAGCCATAGGTAATTGTACGGCTTCTTTTTTCCGCGAGGCCGAATGTCGCATTTTGACCCGATTCATTCGGGGGGACACCCGCTTATCGGCGGCAGTTTCGCTTCCTTATGCAAGGGCCGCAGAGTACTGTGAAGTGACGCACACGACTCAGAACATGCGCTTCACATGTTCGGAATCTAAGACCGGACAGGGGACCCGACGGTCGGATCGACGAGGGCTCTGACGGCAAGACCGTGGGTTTTTAGCCGGAGGCACCGATATGGATGACGGGTTGCGGATGGTGCAGACGCGCACTTGCGGCGTGTGGGCGCTACCGGGGGACCCAACCTGCGCGGGCCTGGCGCGCCGTCTTTTTCGTGGGGTGGCAAGCGAACTCGCGCTCAACGAGGAGGCCATCGACGACGGGGTGACGATGGTCAGCGAGCTTGCCGCCAACACCCTGCACGCCGCTCAGCGGCACCCGCTGCCCGCGAACCCAGAGCTCTGGCTGTACCTGCGGGGCACCGGCGCGGGCGTGGAACTCGTCTGCAAGGTCTTCGACACACTGCCCGGCTGGGTGCACGGCCACGTGCCCGGCCGGACCGTCTGCCGCGCGCCGGCCGACGCGATGAGCGGCCGCGGCCTTGAGGTGGTGCATGAGCTGTCCAACGGCTACTGGGGCCACCACCTCACCAGGTCGCGGCTGTCCGGCAGCGGGGTACGGGGCAAGGCGGTGTGGTTCGCGCTGCCGGTGCCCGCCGCCGGCGCGCCGGCCGGCGACCGGCACCCGATCACCGCCAGGGACGCGATGACCGAACTGGAGAAGGACCTCAGCACCCGGGGGTTCGGCGGCAGGCTGGTGCGCGCCGACGACCACGCCGCCGACATGGCGGTGCTCTCGATTGCGAGCGGCCTGACGGTCTGGTGCCGTTCCGCCGCGGCCTGGCTCCGCGCGCCCGGCGTCGCCGCGCAGCAGTGGAGCTACTGTGACCTCGTCGAAGTGGGTGAGCAGGCCGTCCAGGCACACGAGATGATCGTCGCGACCGCCGACCCCTTTCCCGTCATAGACGAGGCGCGGGACGTCACCAGAACCGGCGCCTTAACCGGCTGTCCCGCGCCCTACGCCCGCTCCTACGCCGGCTCCTATGCCCGCTCTCGTGCCCGCGCCACCGGCAGCGTCTGGTAAGCGCCGAGCACCGTTGTCCAGAAGCGCTCCGCGTCGATCCCCGTGCCCACCCGCGCGTTGCACCCGTCCGCCGGCGAGAACTCGGTCACGGTCATCCCGGACGTGAACGTCCCCTGGGTCTCCACCCGCACCCGCGACGGCGTGTACGAGAACACGTCGGGATCGGCGATCGACACGATCGCGCACACGTCGTGCACGGGCGGCTCGCCGGTGGTGTCGTCGTCGTCCCGGTACTGCGCGAGCGCCGGCAGCAGCAGTTGCGCGCCGAGTTCGCCGAGCGAGCGCATGCGCTCCTGCACGGCGGCCGTGGCCCGGGCCCGCAGCGTGACGTCGAGCCCGATCATCCGCACGGTCCACCCAGCGTCGAAAACGATCGCGGCCGCCTCGGGATCGGCCCAGATGTTGAACTCCGCGGCCGGGGTGACGTTGCCCCGCGACGCGGAACCGCCCATGATCACGAAATCCTTGACCCAGCCGGCCAGCCGCGGCTCCCGCCGCACGGCCAGCCCGATGTTGGTCAGCGGGCCGGTGGCGACCAGCGTGATCTCCCCGCGCGCCGCGCCGATGGTGTCGATGATGAAATCGATCGCGTGCCCGTCCCGCGCCTCCCGCGCCGGCGGCGGCAGGACCGCGCCGCCGAGCCCGGATTCGCCGTGCACGTGCCCCGCGTCATACGCCGGGCGCAGCAGCGGCGCGGCGCAGCCCGGGGTCACCGGCACGTCCGGCGCGCCGACGAACGACGCCACGGCGAGCGCGTTCGCGGTGGTCTTGGGCAGCCCGACGTTGCCGGCCACGGTGGTGAGGCCGACGAGGTCGATCTCGGTCGAAGCGGTCGCGAAGGCGATCGCGAGCGCGTCGTCGATGCCGGGGTCGCAGTCGAGGATGATGGGGGTGCTCATCGCGGTTTCCTGTCCGTCGCAGCCGGTGAACAAACTTGACGGTACCGAACGGGTGCCGCGTTACCCGCAACCGCATCCACTTTGACGTTCACCAGGGGAAAACCGCTTTCCGTGGTTCTCTCGCTGATTGATAGCCTCATGCCGACGAGGGAGGTTCACCTGATGCACCAGCCGCCTATCCCGCAGATCGACGAGGAAGACCCGGAGATCGCGAGGCTGATCCACGACGAGGCCCGCCGCCAGGCCGACAAGTTCCGGCTGATCCCGTCGGAGAACTACGTATCGGTCGCCGTGCTCGAAGCCTGTGGCACGGTGCTCACGAACAAGTACTCCGAGGGTTACTCCGGCCGCCGCTACTACGAGGGTCAGCAGCTCATCGACCCGCTTGAGACGATCGCGGTCGAGCGGGCGCAGGCGCTGTTCGGCGCGGACCACGCGAACGTGCAGCCGTACTCGGGCTCTCCGGCCAACCTGGCCGTGTATCTCGCGTTCGCCAAGCCGGGCGACACCATCCTCGCGATGTCGCTGTCGGCGGGCGGTCACCTCACCCACGGCTCGCCGGCGTCGATCACCGGCAAGTGGTTCCACCCGGTGCACTACGGCGTCCGCCAGGACACCGGCCGGGTCGACATGAACGACGTCCGCGACCTGGCGCTCAAGGAGCGGCCGAAGATCATCATCTGCGGCGGCACCGCCATACCGCGCACGATCGACTACCCGGCCTTCGCCGCCATCGCCGAAGAGGTCGGCGCCGTCCTCGTCGCGGACATGGCGCACATCGCCGGCCTGATCGCCGGCGGCGCGCACCCGTCCCCGGTCGGCCACGCCCCGGTGATCACCACGACCACGCACAAGACCCTGCGCGGCCCGCGCGGCGCCATGATCCTCACCGACGCCGAGCACGCGACCCCGATCGACAAGGCCGTGTTCCCCGGCCTGCAGGGCGGCCCGCACAACCACACGACCGCGGGCATCGCGGTGGCGCTGCGCGAGGCGGCACAGCCCTCGTTCAGTACCTACGCGGCCCAGGTCGTCGCGAACGCGAAGGCGCTGGCCGCCGCGCTGCTCGACCGGGGCTACGACCTGGTGTCCGGCGGGACGGACAACCACCTGCTCCTGGTCGACCTCACCTCCAAGGGGATCGCGGGCAAGCCCGCGGCCAAGGCCCTGGACCGGGCCGGCATGGAGCTGAACTTCAACTCGGTCCCGTTCGACCAGCGCCGGCCGTTTGACCCGTCGGGCATCCGCCTCGGCACCCCGGCGATCACCACCCGCGGCCTGACCGAGCAGCACATGCCGCAGCTGGCGGCCTGGATGGACGAGGCGATCACCGCCGCGTCCAAGGACGACGACTCGTCGCTCGACCGCATCGCGGGCGAGATCCGCGACCTCCTGTCGGCCTACCCGATCCCCGGCTGGTCCCCGGAGGTGTAAGGCTCTCGGCGCCTATCGGGGCCTCGGTGCTGCCCAGGCCCCGATAGAACCGGCCGGACGCGTAGCCTCTGGGGCGCAGGCGCCACGGGCGCGCACGGGCGGGCGGATATTTCGCCTTAAGGGTGATATGCGCGTTGGTGAAACCTGCCGCGTTCCCTGAGTCGCCGGACAATTCCCCCATATCGCCGCACCGCCCCTTGGGGCTTCGTGATAGCGGATCGTTCGCCACCCTATGGCGTGCTCAACGATCCGCTATCTTCGAGACCCTGTCCACGCCGTTGCTGACCTGCTTAGGGTGGTCTGGTGGATGCTACGCAGCGCGAGTTGAGTGACCTGATCGACGCCGCCACGCAGCGGCTGCTCGACGACGCCCGTACCCTGTCCGAGGCCGGCCTGCGGGTACCGTCGCAACTGCCCGGGTGGACCAGGGCGCACGTCCTCGCGCACCTGGCCCGCAACGCCGACGCCATGCGGAACATGCTGGCCGGCGCCAGGTCCGGCCGGGTGCCGCCCGCCTACGCCAGCGTCGATGACCGGGAAGCCGACATCGAGCGCGGCGCCGCCATGAGCCCGGGGGACCTGATGGCCGACCTGGCCGACTCGGCGATGGCCCTGCGGACCGTCGCGCGGCAGTTGCCGGACGAGGCGTGGCAGGTCCAGGTGCAGATGCTGGACTCCGAGCCGTTCCCGGCCGCCGGGCTGCTGACGCGGCGGCTGGTCGAGGTCGAACTGCATCACTGCGATCTCGGCACCGCCTACGGCCCGGCGGACTGGCCGGCCGCCTTCGCCGAGTTGGACCTGCCCGAGCCGCTGCGGTCCTACCGCCAGGACCGGCTCGCCCGTCCCCGGCCCGCCGCCCCGGACCCGGAGCCCGAGCCCGCGGCCAGGCCCCCGGCGCCGTGGAAGCCCGGCCGGCCGCTGCCGGGAAGCTGGCTCAAACCGCGGTGACGGGCACCGGTATGTCAACCGATTGCCGCCCGCGAGCGGCTGGCCCTAACGTCGAGGCATGCCATACGGATTGCCCGAGCTGACCATCCCGTCGCGGTTCTGCGGCCCCGCCGACCGCGGCAACGGCGGCTACGTCTGCGGGCGCATCGCCGCGTACGCCGACGGCCCGGTGGCCGTCACCCTGCGCCAGCCGCCGCCGCTGGACACGCCGATGACCGTCGAGCAGGGCGATGACGGCTCGCTGCGCGTCCGGCGGGGCGGGACGCTGATCGCCGAGGCGGCCTCCTCCTCCGCGCCGCCGGGCCGGCCGGCGCCGGAGATGCCAGACCCGGCCTCGATGGCGGAGGCCCGCGCGGCGGCCGGCAGTTCGCCGCATCGTCAGGACCAGGTCTTCCCCGAGTGCTTTGTCTGCGGGGTGGACCGTGGGCCGGGCGACGGGCTGCGAATCTTCCCCGGGCCCGTGCCCGGCCGGGCGCAGTGGGCGGCGCCGTGGACACCGGACTCCTCGGTCGCGGGCCCGGACGGTGAAGTGCGGCCGGAGGTCGTCTGGGCGGCGCTCGACTGCCCGAGCGGTATCGCCGCCGCCGAGCACGCCCGCCTGGGGTGGCAGGACACCGTCATCCTGCTCGGCCGGATGACCGCGAGCATGACGGCGCTGCCCGCGCCCGGCGACGAGTGCCGGGTGATCGCCTGGCCGGCCGGGGCCAGCGGGCGCAAGCTCACCGCCGGGGCGGCCCTGCTCGGGCCGGGCGACGAGGTGCTCGCGACGGCCCAGGCGCTGTGGATCACCGTGCCGCGCTCGGCCCTGGGTTGACCGCCGGCCCTGCTGTGGCGAGGTATACCGAGTTTGAGACGAAAACGCGCCCGTTACATGGCGGTATGCGGCACCAGAATTCGGTATATGTCGCCGGAGGCCTACC
>Ga0335075_10014661_pt1 | contig 11758 bp, 9 predicted proteins | sample Lox_Sample_24_FD_206723 | JGI IMG/M metagenome (GOLD analysis project Ga0335075, IMG submission 206723) | Soil microbial communities from Loxahatchee National Wildlife Refuge, Florida, United States - Lox_Sample_2.4 | ecosystem: Environmental > Terrestrial > Soil > Wetlands | place: USA: Florida... | reverse complement strand
GCAGCGGCGGTGGCGGTGGTGGCTTCGGCGGCGGTGGCGGGGGCTCTCGTCAGCCGGCCCAGACCACCGGCGGCGCCGGCGGCGACGACCCGTGGGGCAGCGCCCCGGCGTCGGGTTCGTTCGGCGGCGGCGACGACGAACCACCCTTCTGATTTTTTAACCAACTTCCAGCTCGCCATAAACGAAAGAGACAAACATGGCCAAGTCCAATAAGCGGCGACCGGCACCGGAAAAGCCGGTCAAGACACGCAAGTGCGTGTTCTGCGGCAAGAAAAAGCAAGATATCGACTACAAGGACACTCAGCTGCTGCGCACCTACATCAGCGAGCGGGGCAAGATCCGCGCGCGTCGCGTCACTGGAAACTGCGTGCAGCACCAGCGTGACATCGCGCTCGCGGTCAAGAACGCCCGCGAGGTGGCCCTGCTGCCGTTCACTTCTTCGACGCGGTAAACGGCTCACGCAGAACGGAATTGACGAAAAGATGAAGCTCATTTTGACCACCGACGTCGACCACCTTGGTTCCGTCGGCGACACCGTTGAGGTCAAAGACGGATACGGCCGCAACTTCTTGCTCCCGCGTGGCCTGGCGATCGTCGCGTCGCGCGGCGCGCAGAAGCAGGTTGAGGACATCCGTCGCGCCCGTGATTCCAAACAAGTGCGAGACCTTGAGCACGCCAACGAAATCAAGACGGCGATCGAGGCGCTGGGCGCGGTTGCTTTGTCGGTGAAGACCTCTGGCGACTCAGGCAAGCTGTTCGGCTCGGTCACCTCTGGCGACATCGTCACCGCGATCAAAAAAGCTGGCGGACCCAATCTCGACAAGCGCATCGTCCGGTTGCCCAAGGGCCACATCAAAGCCGTTGGTAACCATCCGGTCACGCTGCATGTCCACCCGGACGTGGACGTGCAAATCGCACTCGACGTCGTCGCCGAGGGCTAAAGCTCGATCCCTACCCCGGTGGGGGCCTGATGGGCCGCCACCGGGGTTTGTCGTTGCTGCGCAGGCTGGCGAACTTGCACGCAAGCGCGACTGTTAGCGAACGTAACCGTCCGTTAACGCCGCGAATCATTACCTGAAACGCAACACGCCCGAAGCGGCAACCCGGCCCGACACGCCGAAGAGATTCCCATCCACACGAAGTGTGTAGCTGTGTGGTCCGCTTATCTGCAGTGATGTCGTAATGCCGCATATTGCTCCACAAGTTCTCCACACCCCCTCAACACAGCCGCTCACGGATATGCACACACGATGCACAGGTCTATGAACAACCTCGTTTTGAGTCCTCGCCAGCAACCTTTAGCGTCGACTCGGTCGAGGGGCGATCGCGGTGTTTGACCCAAGCGGTGTCGGAGGCAGGGCTTAGCGTCAATACGCCAACATCGAATGTGCGTTCGAGCAGTGTGCCGGAGGGAGCGGGGAGGCTATGGCGGTCGTTGACGATCTCGGCCACCCCGGCATGGACGCGCCCAGCGAGGACTACGGCCGTCAGCCGCCGCAGGATCCGGCAGCCGAGCAGTCGGTGCTGGGCGGGATGCTGCTCAGCAAGGACGCCATCGCCGACGTCCTGGAAAAGCTGCGGCCCGGCGACTTCTACCGCCCGGCGCACCAGAACGTCTACGACGCCATCCTGGACCTCTACGGGCGGGGCGAGCCGGCCGACGCGGTGACGGTGGCCGCCGAGTTGGATCGCCGCGGCCTGCTGCGCCGCATCGGTGGTGCGCCCTACCTGCACACCCTGATCTCGATGGTGCCGACGGCGGCCAACGCCGGCTACTACGCGGAGATCGTCGCTGAGAAGGCGTTGCTGCGCCGGCTGGTGGAGGCCGGCACCAGGGTGGTGCAGTTCGGCTACGCGGGCGCCGAGGGTGCCGACGTCGCCGAGGTGGTCGACCGCGCGCAGGCCGAGATCTACGACGTCACCGATCGGCGGCTCTCCGAGGACTTCGTCCCGCTGGAGGACCTGCTGCAGCCGACCATGGACGAGATCGACGCGATCGCGTCCAACGGCGGTCTGGCACGCGGGGTGCCCACCGGGTTCACCGAACTCGACGAGGTGACCAACGGACTGCACCCGGGTCAGATGATCATCGTCGCGGCGCGGCCTGGGGTAGGCAAGGCGCTGGCGCTGAATACGCCGCTGCCGACACCGCATGGCTGGACCACGATGGGTGACGTCGCCGTCGGTGATCAATTGCTGGGCGCCGACGGGCGGCCGACGCGAGTAGTGGCCGCGACCGATGTCATGCTGGGCCGGCCGTGCTACGAGGTGGAATTCTCCGACGGCACGGTCATCGTTGCCGATGCCGACCACCAGTGGCCGACGGGTTATGGCATCCGCACCACGGGTCTATTGCGGGCCGGCCTGGACACCATCGCCGCAGCGGGATCCAACGTGCGTTACGGGGAGCGCTCGGGCGCAACCACGTTGATGGCTCCGGTGCTGCAAGTGGAGGCGGTGCGCCCGGTTCGCAGTGTTCCGGTCCGGTGCGTCGAGGTCGACAACCGCGCACACCTGTATCTGGCCGGGCGAGGGATGGTGCCGACGCACAACTCCACGCTCGGACTCGACTTCATGCGGTCCTGCTCGATCAAGCATCGGATGGCCAGCGTCATCTTCTCGTTGGAAATGAGTAAGTCCGAGATCGTGATGCGGCTGTTGTCGGCCGAGGCGAAGATCAAGCTCTCCGATATGCGCTCGGGCCGAATGAGCGACGACGACTGGACCCGGCTGGCGCGGCGGATGAGCGAAATCAGCGAGGCCCCACTGTATATCGACGACTCGCCGAATCTGACAATGATGGAGATCCGCGCCAAAGCGCGCCGGCTGCGGCAACGGGCCGATCTGCGGTTGATCGTCGTCGACTACCTGCAGCTGATGACTTCTGGCAAGAAGGTCGAGTCGCGGCAGATCGAGGTGTCCGAATTCTCCCGCCACTTAAAGCTTTTGGCCAAGGAGCTCGAGGTTCCGGTCATCGCGATCAGCCAGCTCAACCGTGGCCCTGAGCAGCGCACCGACAAGAAGCCGATGCTGGCCGACCTTCGCGAATCGGGCTCGCTAGAACAGGATGCCGATTTGGTCATTCTGTTGAACCGGCCGGATGCGTTCGAACGTGACGACCCGCGTGGCGGTGAGGCCGACCTGATTCTGGCCAAGCACCGCAACGGCCCGACCAAGACGGTGACCGTCGCTCACCAGCTGCACCTGTCCCGCTTCGCCAACATGGCGCGCTAGTTGCTGTCGAGATGCAGCGAAGACGAGCGAATAGGGCGTTCTTGATTATCCAACCTTTCGGGTGCTGGCACCCGAAAGGTTGGCGCCGAGCCAGCCAGTCGGCGCATGAAATTGGGGTGAATGGGTGACAGGCCAGCGACACGTCCCCTCAAAGTGCGGAGACGTGCCGCTGGTGACGACCTTTTGAAACCTCTTTGAACTTGTTCTGCGAATCGTCGCGTGCCCTATGCTGATGAATCGGGAAACCCGGGGGCCGGAAGCGGCGGAGGGCCGGATGACCGTGTGCCGCACGTGTGGCACCGAGCCGCGAGAGGGTGCACGATTTTGTGACAGCTGTGGTGCACCTGTCACCGAGCATGGCACACATGCGGAGTACAAGCAGGTAACCGTCCTTTTCGCCGACGTGGTGCACTCGATGGAGATCGCCTCGACGGTGGGAACTGAGCGGCTCAGGGAAATCATGGCCGACCTCGTCGACCGCTGTGCGGTGGTGATCCAGCGGTACGGCGGCACGGTGGACAAGTTCACCGGCGACGGGCTCATGGCGGTGTTCGGCGCGCCGGTGGCGTTTGAGGACCATGCCGTTCGGGCTTGTCTGGCGGCCTTGGGAGTTCAGGAGGAGGCGAAGCGGCTTGCCGTCGACGTCCACGAGCGCGACAGTGTCGAGCTGCAGCTGCGGGTGGGACTTAACTCTGGTCGGGTGATCGCCGGCGCGATCGGTTCCGGACCGTTCGGGTACACCGCCGTTGGTGAGCAGGTCGGCATGGCTCAACGGATGGAGTCGGTGGCACCGGCGGGCGGGGTGATGGTCAGCCAGTCCACCGCCCGGCTGGTTGAGAGTGCTGCTGCGCTTGGAGACACCGAGCTGGTGCGGATCAAAGGCAGGGACACCCCGGTGCGTGCGCGCCGACTGTTGGGTATGGGCGATCGGCACCGCGCTGCCGGGCGTGCTGAGTCCAATCTTGTGGGCCGGCAATGTGAGATGGCCGGTGTCGAGGCTTTGTTGGTCCGTGCCATCGACGGGCACGGTGCGGTGGTGGGCGTTGTGGGTTCGCCTGGCATCGGTAAGAGCCGTATCGTACGCGAGGTTACGGCGACGGCGGCCTGCCGTGGCGCGGAGGTATTCGCCACCTTCTGTGAGTCGCACACCAGCCAGGTCCCGTTTCATGCCGTGGCGCGGCTGCTGCGGGCCGCGTTCGGCGTCGATGGTCTTGACGGGCAGACCGCTCGTGATCGAGTGCGCAATCGGGTTCCGGACGCAGACCCTGAGGACCTGCTTCTGCTCGATGACCTACTCGGCATCGCCGATCCGAATATTCCTTTACCGGCAATCGATCCTGACGCGCGTCGGCGACGGTTGGCAAAGCTGCTGAATGCCGCTTCGTTGGCCCGCAACGCACCCACGGTCTACGTCGTTGAAGACGCCCATTGGATCGACGAGGTCAGCGAGTCGATGCTGGCCGACTTCGTCACGGTGGTCCCGCAGATGCCCTCGCTGGTGCTGGTCACCTACCGCCCCGAATACCAAGGCGTGTTGAGGAGGGTGGCTGGTGCCCACACTGTTGCCCTTGCGCCGCTGAGTGACTCAGAAAACGCAGCACTGGTGTCAGAACTGCTCGGTCGCGACCCTTCGGTTAGTGCACTGGGCCAGACGGTCGCCGAGCGCGCCGCTGGGAATCCGTTCTTCGCCGAGGAGATCGTGCGCGACTTGGCTGAGCGTAGCGTGCTGCGCGGGGAGCGTGGCGCATACGTGTCGACCTCGGACATTAATGAGGTTGGCGTGCCCGCCACGCTGCAGGCGACCATCGCGGCCCGCATCGACCGGCTGTCCGCTCCAACGAAGGCGGTATTGAATACCGCCGCGGTGATCGGTATGGATTTCGACATGGACACCCTTCATGATCTGCAGCCGGCGAGCGTGTCCACAAGGTTGACCGAACTGGTGTCGGCAGAGCTGATCGATCAGACTGAATTTGTTCGGCGACAACGCTATTGCTTCCGTCATCCGCTGGTGCGCATGGTCGCTTATGAATCACAATTGAGCACCGCTCGCGTGCAGGCCCACCGCAGGCTGGCCGCCGCCATTGAGGCGCACAACCCCAGTTCCGCCGATGAGAATGCGGCGTTGATCGCCACTCATCTGGAGGCGGCCGGTGAACTGGCTGATGCTTATCGTTGGCACATGCGGGCGGCGGAATGGCTTCGGCCTCGCGATTTTCCGGCGGCACGCGCACGCTGGGAGAGTGCCCGCCGCGTCGCCGATGAGTTACCCGATGACCACGACGACGTCATCGCCATGCGCACCGGGCCGCGCACGATGCTGATTTCGACGATGCTCTACGTAGGCTGTGATGCGGCCATCGATGAGCGTTACCGCGAGTTTCGTGATCTGACAACGCAAACGGGTGATCTGACATCGCTGGCGCTGGCAACAGCCGGACTAGCGTTTTCGTTCGCGGTCAACGAGAACCGCGTTCCCGAGGCCGTGGCGCTGGTGTCGGGGCTCGAGGATATGGCCAACCAGATTGACTGCGATGCTGAGACCAGATCCATCATCCTCAACGCGGCGGCATTTGTGCGATTCGCAAATTGCGAATTCGATGCCGCGCTGAAGGTTATCGATGCGCTACACGCACGATCTACGGATGTACCAGCGGACGAACTTATCTCGGCAGACGCTCTTCTGGGCGTCATCGAGATGTGCATCGGCCGCCACGAGCAGGGTAGGCGGCGTCTCCGAGACGAACTCGAGCGCGCGCGCGCGCTCCAATCCCCCCGCTACGCGTTGATACTGATATATGTGGTCGTGACGACGGTGTTGGGCGTCGATCAAGCTGACGAGACGGTCGATCATGTGCGCGAGGCGTTGCGGCGCGCGGAATCCTTTGGCGAAATTAGCGAGATCATCGTCGCGCAGTTGGCCTGCGGAACGGTATTGCTGCAGGCGGAGGACGATGCGGCGCTCAACGAGGGGATCGACGTGCTCAACAAGGCCCAGGCGAACATGCGCAAGCACAAAGCCTTTGCTTTCGCATTGCCGGCCGTCGGTGCCGAGTTGGCGATCGACGCTGCCCGCCACGGGCGAATTGACGAAGCGATCGATGACCTTCGTGCCATGTTTGCGTTTCACACGATTGGCGGCTCGCGTATTTTGATTGGTTGCGCCGGTGAGGCACTGGTCGGTCTTCTCATCGAGCGCGGATCCACCGATGACCTCACCGAGGCGCACGGAATCGTTGATTACTGGAAGGACCGTCGGCCTGGCATTCCGTCACTGGACCTGTGGTGGCTGAAATCGCGAGCGCTGCTCGCCAAGTCGGAAGACGACTTCGGCGGGTACGCGGAGCTGGCCAAGCAATACCTCTCGGTTTGCAAGAGGCTCGATGCCCGGGGCAGACTCGCCGAAGCGAGCCAAATGGTCAACGGAATCGTCTGAGCGCGAATCGTCTGAGCGGCGAGTGACGACGATGGCGACGATACTGGCCTACACGTCCCCGGGACTGGGTCACCTACTACCAATCAGCGCACTACTAGCAGAGTTGTCCCATCGCGGCCACACCATTCATTTGCGAACCCTTTCCACCGCTGTCGAAATCGGCCAACGGCTCGGATTCACCACGGACGCGATCGACCCGCGGATCGAGCGGATCGAGCTGGACGATTGGAAAACAACCAATCCTCGGGCGTCGCTGAAGTTGTCGGTCGCGGTGTTCGGCCGGCGTGCCGTGCACGAAGCCACCGATCTGGCCGAGACGGTGGCGCGGGTCCATCCGGACGCATTGCTGGTTGATGTGAATTGCTGGGGTGCTCTTTCGGTTGCCGAGGCCGGCGACATCCCATGGACGTGTTTCTCGCCGTACACACCACCGCTGCGATCACCTGGCGTGCCGCCCTTCGGACTGGGTCTTAGACCACTGCCCGGTATGCGCGGCCAGATACGCAATGCCGCCGTGCAGACCGTGGTGATGAGGTCTATCGAGAGGGTAATGCTGCCGCCAGTCAACAGGATTCGTGCGGAGGTCAATCTTGGGCCGGTCGCTTCGCTCGATGAGTTTCTGCGGCGGGCACCGCTGATGCTTGTCGCGAGCGGCAAGCCGTTCCAGTACCCACAAACCGATTGGGGCGATGCGGTGCAGATGATCGGTCACTGCCCGCTCGACCCCGGGCCGGATGCGATCCCGGGCTGGCTCGGCTCGATCGACCGACCGATCATCCTGGTCACGACCTCGACGGAGAAACAAGCAGACACCGATCTTGTTCCGACCGCGCTGGCCGCATTGGCCAACGAACCGGTCCATGTGGTCGCCACCGTGCCGACCAGGCAACCCGATGAAGTCACGCCGTCGCCCAATGCGACGGTGTGCCGGTTCGTCGCCCATCCCGCCGTGCTCGACCGCGCCGTGTGTGCGGTCACGCACGGCGGGATGGGCGCGACTCAACAGGCGCTCGCTCACGGCGTACCGGTTTGTGTCGTCCCGTTCGGGCGTGACCAATTCGAAGTCGCACAACGCGTGGAAGTAGCCCAATGCGGAACCCGCCTACACGCCAACAAACTGTCGCCGTTGCAGCTGCGCACCAAGGTGCGAGAAGCGATGACGATGACGGACGGAGCGAAACGGGTCGCAGCGGGCTTCGCCGCCACCGGCGGAGTGGCCCGCGGTGCTGACCTCTTTGAGCAGCGCATGCTGGGTCTCCACGCAGGCTGAACGCGCATCTGCGCGTCTATACGCAGGGGTTGAGAGCTCGACGGGCGCGCGCTACTCAGTTGGTTGCGGGTACGAAATCGATTGTGAGACAGAATATTGCCCGCAATAATTGCGGCGAGTAACGTATATTCTTCAAGCACAGGAAGTCCCAGCCCAGCCTAAGGGGAATACCGTGCGACAACCTGAGTTAACCAGCCTCATCGGCCTGCGAGACAGCGATGGGGATCGGCTCCTCCTCGTACGCTTGGACCGGCCCAGCGGGACGTGCGGCTACATGCTGAGGGTCGGGACGGGGAGCGTGTTCCTGACTGCCGGCGATCTGGACCGGCTGCGCACCGTCATCCGCTGCGAGCTGGCCCCGGCCAACCAGTTCCGACTCTTCGCCCGGGCGATCTGGCTCCTGATCGTCTGCGTACTGATGGCGCTCCTTTCATCTGCGATCACCGGGCCACTGTTTGCGTACCCTTGGTCGGACTGAAGTCAGCCGGGATGATGGATCCGGTGAGCCGTCGCCAAAGTATCGTCACGACATTGACTGCGCTACACGCCCCGGGGTGGTCGCGAATGTCATACCGTCCCGCTAGCGATGGTTCGGGGCGAAGAACTGCCAGATCGTGTCGGTAGCGTTGAGCGCCGTCGACGGTGCCGGGATGTTGCCGATCCATTGCGCGAGCGGGCTCGGGTCACCGCCCGGCCACTGGTGGCCCGCCCCTGTCACCGAGATCAATTCCACTGTGCGGCCGTCGGCGCACCCGGCCGTCTGAGTTATCACGTCGCCGGCGGTAGTCGAGTTCGGTTGTCCGCACGCATCGATCCCGCGCCACGTCGCGTTGACGGACTCCACCGACGGGCCGTCGACGCGCGCCGTGCCGTCGGCTGAGAACGCTTTGCCTGGCCCGCCGTTGTAGGGGACTCTGTCGTCGGCGGTGCCATGTATCTGCAGCACCGATAGTGGCCGTGCTCCTGAGCAGTCGGTCAGCAGGGTGCCTGCCACGGGGGCGATTGCGGCGAACGTGTCGGTCTGACAGCCCAACCGAAGCGCCATCATGGCCCCGTTTGACATACCGGTTGCATAGACGCGCGCCCGATCGATCGGCATTTCTTGCTCGATCGCTCCGACCATGGCGGTGATGAAGCCGACGTCGTCGGTGTTGGCGCGCTGAGGCTCACCACAGCAAGTCCCGGCGTTCCAGGCGCGATTGAGTCCGTCGGGGTAGGCGACCAGGAAATGCCCGGCATCGGCTTGCCCGTCCCAGTGGTAAGAGCGTTCGGCCTGCGCTCCCGTTCCGAATCCGCCATGCAGCATCACGACCAGCGGCGTACCGTCGCTCAGTCCTGGTGGGCGGTACAGGTGAAAGGTTCGAGTGACCCCGCCGACGTCGATGGTTTGTGTGGACTGCCCGACCGGAATCGACTGCGCACCAGGTGTTCCGAATGCGTGACCGTCACCGACGCACCCGCCGAGTACCACGACCAAGGCTCCGAGGAGACCCACGACGAGTGCCCGAAAGTATCGAGATCGCATGTCCCCATCGTGGCAGCCCTCCCGATATTTGACAAGTAACTTGTCAATTGCCGTACAGGTGGCACACTGGTAGCCCATGCGAGCTGTTCGAGATGCCAAGTGGGAGCCCACGGTGCCGGCACTCGTGAATCTGGTGGCCGCGTCCGGAGCACCTCGCTTGAGGGCGGCTTTCGCGGCGGCCGGGCTCGACGGCATTCGGCCCGGGCAGGCGGTTGCCCTGGTGCCGCTGGCGGCCGGGGGTTTGCACGCGTCAGATCTGGCTGAGCAGCTCAGGGTCAGCCGGCAGGCGGTGGCCCAGGCGGTGGCCGCACTGGAACGGTGCGATTACGTCGTTCGCGGGCCTCACCCCTCCGACGCCCGCGCGCGGATCATCGAGCTCACACCCCGGGGCCGTCACGCATTACGCGTGATGCGCTCCACCGCGCTCGACATAGAAAAGCGTTGGCGGGATGTTCTGGGAGAACACCGATTTGGAGAGCTGCGCGAGACGTTGTTGGCGTTGCGCTCAGCTGAAACCGGCGAGTCCACGGAACGCCAGCGCGGCTATCCGCAAGGGTGAGCAACGAACGACTAGCCTCACGCAACCGGTTGGCATTAGGGCCGGTCAATGGCTAGCGTGCCGACGGCTTTAGGTCGCTGCGGGGGCGACATCACTAGATTCGGCCCATGCCCGCTGATGTTCCGCCCCCGCGTGGGCAGACTCCGCCGGGCTGTTCTCTGACATGTCGCGGTGCCGTCCATAGACGAGTTCGAACACCGGCGTGGCCGTGAGGGTGGTGACGATCGCGACCAACACCAGAATGCTGAAAAGCGTGGGAGTGATGATGCCGGCTTGGAGCCCAATATTGAGAAGAATGAGCTCGATGAGGCCGCGGGCATTCATCAACGACCCCAGCGCCACCGATTCGCGCCACGGAACCTTTCTGACCCGCGCCGCTAGTGTGCACGCCACTCCTTTTCCCGCGACCGAGATCACGAGTATCCCCAGCGTCACCGCCCACAGCGTCGCGCTGTTCAGGAGGCCAATCTGGGTGTTCAGCCCTGAGTAGACGAAGAACAACGGCAGCAAAAGCGTGGTGACGACTGGCTCCAAAGTGTTGGTGAGGTGTTGCGCGAGGAAGCCGGATGGCATTGCGACACCGAGGATAAATGCGCCGAATATGGCGTAAATCCCGATCGTGTCGGTGAACCAGGCACATGTCATGAGCAGGATTAGGACCGTACTCAGCATTGGTGCGGTGACCGTGCGTCGGCGTTCGGAGATTGTTCCGAGCGCGCTTAGTGCTTTGCGTCCGATTGTCAGGAGTAGCACCGCGTACAAGATTCCGCCGACGATCGCCGTAACAGCCACGGCGGCGCTACTGCGGTGGATGGCGAGCACTGCCGCCAGGATGCACCAGGACAGCGCATCGTCTGCTGCGCCGCACGCCAATGCGAGCGTGCCCAAAGGCGTTCCGGAAAGGCCTCTTTCGTGGATGATTCGGGCGAGCATAGGAAACGCAGTAGTCGCAATCGACGCGCCCAGGAACATCATTGCCATGACCAGCGTGACGCTCTTGTCGAAATAGACTTCGCCCGCCAAGAGGGGCGCCGCGATGAGCGCTCCCAGCGCGAGCGGCGCCACAATGCCGGCCGTCGAGACCGCCGCCGCGGTGCCGACCCGGTGTTTGATCAGCTTGACATCAAAGTTGAGCCCGACGAGGAACATGTACAGCACCAGGCCGATCTGCGCCGTGGTGTACAGCACCGTGTTTGCAGGCCCTGCCGGAAATAAGTCGTGTTGTATGCCGGGTGCTAAGCGGCCGAAGAGTGAGGGCCCGAGAAGTACGCCGGCGATCATTTCGCCGACAACCTGCGGCTGCCCGAGGCGTTCTGACGCCAACCCTACGAGACGGCACGCGATCAGAATGACGGCCAGCTCGAGAAAGAAGTGAACAGCAGTCGCTGCGGGCATGGGCTAGGTCCTATGGCTTAGCGGGCATCGGTTGACGGGCCACTGACGACTAGATGTGTCTTGTCGCGAGCCTTCCTGCGGGTGGACTTCGGGCTGGCTCGGCGCCGCACTTGTCCGCTTGCCAGCGACTACGAATAGAGTAACCTACTTAAATATTAAGTAACTGTTCTATCCCCAGTCTCAGGGAGGGGAACGTGTGGACGTGCACGCGCGGTTGTCGCAACTGAGCCCAGAGCCACGGGCGGCTTTAACGCACAAGATCAAGACAGGCCTGGTAGACAGCGTCCCGTCGGACCACGATGTCGCCATCGTGGGAGGGGGAGTCGCCGCCCTGACCCT
>Ga0335075_10014659_pt1 | contig 11758 bp, 11 predicted proteins | sample Lox_Sample_24_FD_206723 | JGI IMG/M metagenome (GOLD analysis project Ga0335075, IMG submission 206723) | Soil microbial communities from Loxahatchee National Wildlife Refuge, Florida, United States - Lox_Sample_2.4 | ecosystem: Environmental > Terrestrial > Soil > Wetlands | place: USA... | reverse complement strand
AGGGCCGGTCACGACCCAACACGGAGCACAACAATGAGACTCTTGAAGACAGCGATGGCGGCGGCCCTGACCCTCACGGGACTGACGCTGTTTGCCGGTGCGGCGATGGCCGGCTGCGGCCCGGAGGGCCTCGGTTCGGCGGGCCTCAAGCCCATGATGTTTCGCGGCGATGCGATGGCGGGTGGACTGGAGCGCACGGCGTTCTTCGGGCCCTTCAACACCTCGGCCATCACGGGGTTATGGAAGTTCGAACTCACTGCCAAGGGGAACACGGGTTCCAATGCGCCGGCGGGCGCGCTGCCGCTTCCCGACGGCACACCCGTGGATGCGGGCTTTGCCACCTGGCACGACGACGGCACCGAACTCATGAACTCGGGTCGTGCCCCGGTCACCGGCAGTTTTTGCATGGGCGTGTGGAAGCAGACGGGGCTGGAGACCTTCAAACTCAACCACTGGGCATTGTCCTGGGTGCCGGACTACCAGCCGGGTCAGACCCAGTCCTGGGGTTCGCTCGCCGGCGGCGTCGACGAGGCATTTCATGCCTTGGGCCCCGCCAATATCCAGGAGGTCGTCACGCTGGCCGACCATGGACAGGTCTATGCAGGCACGTTCCGCCTGACGCAGTACGTCAATGACGGGACCAAGGGGCCCATCACGGACACCAACGGAGCTCCCGTGGCCTTCGTGATCGTCGGCACCGTCACGGGTACCCGCGTCTCTCCCTAATCCGCCCCTGGAGCAGGGTCTGCCGGCGCCCATCCGGGCGTCGGCTCCCTACCGGATGGTCTGGATCGCCTGATGTGTGCACTAGTGTACACAGCCGATGATGAAGCGGGTGCTTGCTCTCTGCGGGAGAGTCAAGGCCATGTATCATCCGCACATCGGCAATTTCCAGGCCCATTCGGGATCACGATGCCCCAGCTCACCCGCCTCGAATCGGAACTCCGGAAACTCGCCCGCGAGTTGATCCGGGACGGCCGCCTGCCGGACCAGGCTCCGGAGCGGGCGTGGGCCGGCGCCGGAAGCGGCAAACCCTGCGCGCTCTGCGGTGAGACGGTTCCCGCGAGCGATGTCGAGTACGAGGTGGACATCGGCACGGAAAAGGGTCGACGGACACTGCATTTCCATTTCGGGTGTCACGCGGCCTGGCAACTGGAGTGCCTGCGCGCGGACTTCACGGCGCATGCGGACGCGAAGGCGCCTGCGCGGCCCGGGATGACGCGCTCGAAACGGAATCCGACGCAAAACGAGCGCGCGCTGCTGCCCCGCCGGCGCTGGGTTCTGGCTCCCTCGAGCTAGGTTGACTTCTGGCGGCGTCGCCTGGGCGGTGGCGCTTCGACGCTCTTACGTAAGCGATCGAGGGCCTGGTCCCAGTTGGCCGACACCGTCTGCAGGAAGGCGCGGGCCTCGTCGAGTCGCGCACTTTCGAGCGCGTACAGTACTTCCCGGCCCTGCCGCTGCGGGCGGACGAGGCCTGCGGCCATGAGGACCTGCAGATGCTTGACGATGGCCTGCCGGGAGACCGGGGCTTTTTCGGCGAGCACGGTGGCCGACAGGGCAGGGGCCCGCCCCAGTTTCCTCAGGACCGAAAGCCGGGTTTCATCGCCCAGGGCGAAGAAAATCCCGGCGGTCCGCGTGTCAGGCACCGTCGGCATGCCGTCTGATGTTCTCCACCTGGGCGGCCCAACCGGCCTCGTCCATGCGGAACGCCCGTTCGCGCCGATGGGCCGGCACCCGGTCGAATCCCGATTCCACGACGGTCAGCACCGTTCCCTCGCCGGCGGCCTCCAGAAAGAACTCGACCAGTGTCGTGGGTTCCGCCTCCGGGTCTGCTTCGGCATCGATGCCGTAGGGAATCCAGCGGAAGCTGAAGTACCGCGGCGGCTCGATCCGCTCCACCGTGCAGAACACCAGGTTCTTCTCTGGCACCCTGATGCGCGAGGGCGTCAACCCGAGCTTCTTCTGGTGCTCCATGATCGCCGCTTCGTTGAACTGCCCGCCGAACGTACCCGTCACGCGCGCGCCGGCGACGAACTCGCCCTGCAGCTGGATGCCGAACCAGCAGCTGAATTCACGCGCATCGCTGATCGCGTGCCATACGCGGGATATCGGCGCCCGTATCGAGACCCGCTTTTCGATCCGGTCGGATGTATCCATGTGCAACCTCCTGGTTGCAGGATAGCGCGATCGCCGGGCCGCTGGCTACAGCTCCCTTGAAGGTCCGTGCGACGGCAGGCCGCCCGGACGGTGCTGAGGAGGAGTCACCCGCTCATGCTCGGCCGCGTATTCGGCCTTGATCCGCTCGAGGGACTTCATGGTGTCCGGCAGGCGATCTATTTTCGCGTAGGGCCGCCTGAAGAACCGGTCGACGGTTTCATTGAACAGCTGCGGATCCTCGAAGGGAATGGCATGCGTGGCGTTGGGAAATATCGCCAATTGGCCGTTCGGGATATGGTGATAGATCTCGAGCGTGTGCCCGTCTGCGATCAGGTCGTGATCGGCCGCCAGCACCAGCGTCGGCGCCTTGATGCCGTGCAGCGCGCTCGGTTTGATGTGCGGCTGCTCTCGGTCAAGGGCCGCGACCCGCCTGGCCCGGGCCGGAAGGTAGGCGGGCTCCGCCGAGAGCCTGCGCCGGATCATCCGCACGATGCGCAGGTTCGCCACCGGCGGCTTGATGATCTGCACAATCCGGCCGCCCGCGCGGGCGCTGGGTGTCGGGACATAACCGTGCGGATTGAGATTGGCAGCCATCGCCGCGATCTTCGCGACCTTGCCCGGGTGGCGCAGACCCAGTAGCAGCGCCTGGATGCCGCCGTCGCTATAGCCGAGCACCAGCGCGGGACCCGCGTGGACGTGATCGAGCAGGGCGGCAAGATCGTCGGCCATCGCTTCGAAGGTCAGCGGCCCGGGAGCGTCGGCCGAACGGCCATGGTCACGGCTGTCCATCACGATCACCCGGTAATGCCTGCTGAAGTATTCGATCTGGGGTTTCATGCCCCAGATGCTGCTGGCGTTACCGTGGATCAGCAGCAGATCGGGACCCGCGCCGTACACTTCGTAATAGAGCTTCAGCCCGTCGTGCTGGAAATAGCCGCCCGCATCCGGGTTCGATCCATAGATGAATTGCGGGTCATGGCCGTTGGAGGTCGTCGTCATCACCGGTTGGTTCCCGAACAGAAATACTTGGGCTGCCCAGCATGCCGGCGCAGTGACACACCACCCAGCGATCGATTTTCATGCGTGAGTGACGGTTCCCCACCATCCTCGTGACAGCGCTCGGCCGTTTGTCTGACTGCGCCATCCGCCATTCCGGCAAAGGCCGGTCTCGATCCGGGGCTCTGGGCCCGCGGAGATCAGTATTCCCGAGCCGGGAATATTTTGTGGTAAGCAACGGTTAGCGTATTGTTGCGGGCATAACAAACCACTGAAAAAAAGGGGGCCCCTCATGCGATCTTCGTACCTGATTGCCGTCTCGCTATGCCTGCTGAGTGCCACGGTCGCGCTTGCACAGGCCCCGCAGCGGACCGAGGGCCCCGGCCTGAAGGCGGGGGAGGACTCGCGCTACAAGGCCGAGGTCGCCAACTGCAAGACTCACCAGCCGCCGGTCCGCAACTCCGGCGCCGCGGGGCGTCCGCCGGCGGGCCCCCCGGCCTATGAGGCACCCGCCGAGGTGCAGGCCATTCCAGGAGTGATCGCCGCCGGCGCCACATGGCACACGGTTTGGCACGAGTCGGGCAACAATGCCGACGGCATCGTGGCGACGCCCGAGGGCGTGCTGGTCGCACAGCAGGACAGCAGCGATGTCGTCCGGGTCGACCCGGCCGGCCATGCCCGGGTCGTCTACAAGGACACGAATACGGGTGGGGCGGTGTCGATCAACAAGAAGCACCAGACCTTCATCGTCGAGCGCGGGCTGCAGCAGTCGATCCGCGAGGTCGCGCCCGAAAGCAAGCTGCTTGCGGACAAGATCGACGGCGATTCGCTCGATTGCCTGGGCAGCGGCGGCCTCAATGACCTGACGGCGGCCGCCAACGGCGGCGTGTACTTCACCCTGGGCAATCTCTATTACGCAGCGCCGGACGGCACGATCACCCGCCAGGGCGATGTCACGGGCACCAATGGCATCATCCTCAGTCCGGATGAGAAACACCTGTACGTGACCAGTGGAACCTTCGGTCAGCCCGGCAACCTGGTCGTCTTCGATGTGCAGCCCGACGGCATGCTGACGAACCAGAAGGTCCTCGGACACCTCACGGGTTCGGGCGACGGCAGCGCGGTCGACTCGCAGGGCCGGATCTACGTGAGCAGCGGGACGGTGATCGATGTGATCTCCCCCGATGATGGACGCCTTCTGGGCGTCATTCCGCTGCCGAAGGACGACGACGTCATCAGCCTCAGCTTCGGTGGCCCCGGCAAACGCACCCTGTACGCGGTCGCGCTCAATCACAAGTACGCCAAGGGCGGCCTCGGCCTGCCGAGCGATCACCTCATGGGGGGGCAGGGCGGCGAACTGGTCGCGATCCGCATGCTCGCGCACGGGTACGCGGGACGCGACAAGTGATCACGGCCGCTCGGGAGTCCTAACCCGCAAGGCTCGCGAAGCCAAGCGGGTGATCCTGTTGTTCGACGTGCCGGCGCATTCCGAACAGGTACGGATCGGACCAGCGATCGGGCGGGAGCACGCGGTGATGGTGCACATAGATGATCGCCTCCCGCAGCAGGAACGCATTCCTGAGATCGTTCGAGGAGAAGACGAGGCCGGGATTGAACCGGCGATAGCCTGCAACCAGTGCGTCCCACAATGGCCTTAGCGTCGAGGTCAGCACGTCCGGTGCCACGAGCGTGACCAGCCTGCTGTAGATGGAGTCATAAAGCATGACCACGAGATCCTGGAGGAAGTAGCCGTATTCGGCATTGTCGAAATCGAATATCTGCAGGCCGTCTTCCCGGATGTGGATGTTTCCCATGTTCACATCGCCATGGAGAATGCCGTAGTTGTCACGTGTCGCGGGAATGGCCGCTATCGCCTGGATGAGGCGTGACACACCCCTCCTGAATTCGTTCCCCAGGGGGGCTTTCGTCGCGCTCAGGTCCGATGTCAGAAGCCGCGACGAATTCCAGCAGCCCCTCTGGAACCTGAATCCCGCGGCATTGGCTTCGATGGCGGCCGCGTGCATCCGGCCGATGAGTTCGCCGACACGACGACAGAAGTTGACTGACAGGTCCTCGCGGGTGGCCTTCCGGCCCGCGGCCTCCTCGAAAACCGTCAGCAGGTAGGATCTGCCGTCGATGACCAGTTCTTCGCAGCCGGCTCCTGATGCGGATGTCTGTGGCGTGCAGATCGGAATTCCTCTCTTCGACAGGTACTCGATCCACTCGAGTTCGCCCTGAATTTCGGCGGCGGTCCGATGCCGCATGACCGAGACCCGGGCAATCCGCCGGTTGCCGGAATGGTCGACGCGGTACACGAAATTCTGCGAGCCGCCGACGAAAACGGCGGAATTCGCGTCGATGCCGAATGAGGCCAGGAGAATCGAAAATCGGGCTGCGTCCAGGCCCGTCGGCAGAACAGCTTCCATGGCGACCGACGCTCGATGCCTCAATGCGGGGGATGGTCGAACAGTTCGATGAAGCCACCGACGTCCGGGTCGCGGATCATGGCGACGCGGGTGCCGCCGCCGCGCAGGGTGACGATGCCATCGGACACCATGGTCGCCCCCGCCGCCTTGGCGTTCGCCAGGAATCCCTCGAGTCCCTGCACCTCGAAGCCGACATAACCGACGCCGATGTCGGTGATGCGCGCGGGAGCGACGGGTGCTTTGCGGTTCTGGAATTCGATGAGCGAGAAGTTGAAGCGCGAGCCCGGTGCGGCGCTTTTGAGCGACGGTTCGGAACCGGCCAGCCGCGCCTCGAATGCAGCCGGGAACGAAGCCTCGAAGACCCGCAGGACATTGCCATGCCCACCGACCACGGCGTCATAGAAGTCGCCATGCAGCCAGGGCGGTTCGGGGCCGTTGAGCTGCCCGCCGAGAGCGTCCCTGTAAAAGGCCCGCGCCGTGTTCCAGTCGAGCACGACCAGGCCGACATGGTCGACGCCGGGGCGCAGCGCCGGACGCGCCGCCGCGCCGCTGGTCGCAGGGGATGCGGGCCGCTCGGCATTGATTTCGATATCCAGGCCGTCGGGGTCGGTGATGTAGGCGATCGTGCCGTGCTTCTGGCCGGGCGGGGCGATCAGCTTGCCTCCCCAGGAGCGGGCGTGCAGCATGCCCTTCGCCGCGAGCCGCGACCACAGCGACTGGGCATCGGCGACGATGAGCCCGAAGTGGCTCGTTCCGGGGTCCCAGGCCGTGTGCATCGAGAGATCGCGTCGCGGGATGCCCTTGAGTTCCCGCAGGTACACCACGAACCGGCCGCCCGCGGGCTGATCCACGTACATCTTCGCCATGCGCGTCGTGACACCGGGCGCGCTTCCGATGCCATAGATGTGCTGGAACACCTCGTCGCGGCGCCAGGTGGGAGGCGCCGCCGGATCGAGCCTGAATCCGAGGGCCTCATAGAATGCGATCGAACGGTCCAGGTCGGAGACGCTGCGGCCCGCAAACGCCAGGCCGACGAGATGCCCCCGTGGCGCGGGCGCAGGGTCGGCCACACACTGCCGCGCGGCCGCCCCCGCGAGCGCGGCTGCGAGTGTCAGCAGCAGGGCCGCCGATCTGCGTATTGCAAAACGTTTCATGAGCATCTGCGCGGCTCCCCGGGACTGTCGGGCGTCGAGCTTATCCGAATCCATCCGCTGCCCGTGGCCGAGCCTCCCGTCGATGCTGCTACGCAGCGCAGGAGACAACCCCACGGCGTTGCCAAGTCGGCTAGGCTCGGGGACCTATGGCGGGTACCCCTCTGCGCTACTTTGTGTTGCTGGCCTTGCGCAGCTTCCGGCGCGACCTGTTTCTGACGATCACCATCATGCTGACGCTGGGGGTCGGCATTGCGGCGAGCATGACCGTCTTCAGCATCCTGCATGTGCTCTCCGGTGATCCCATTCCGGAAAAGAGCGCGCGGCTTTTTCAACCGACCCTCTCGAATGACGAGTCGGTGAGCGCCAATCGGCCGCACCTGTTTTCGTTGCCTGATGCCCAGCAGTTCATCAAACAACTGCAGGCCCCCGACCGGGGCACCATCCTCGCCCAGGGCTTTGCCGCGGCTGTGACCGTCCCCGGACACAAGCACCAGAATCCTTCCATTCTCTTTACCTCCCCCACGTTCTTCACCCTGTTCGATGTTCCGTTCCTGCAGGGGAGCCCCTGGAGCACCGACGCAGATGCAACCGGAGACCACGTGGTGGTGTTGAGCCGGGCCATCGCCCGCGAGCTCTTTGGCGCCACGCCGGCTCTGGGAAAAATGGTGAGCATGGGGGGAGTATCCGTCCGTGTCGTGGGCGTCACGGATGAGTGGCACCCGATTCCGCACTTCTATGACCTCACGGCCGGCGCGTACGCGCCTTCCGACAACGTCTATGTTCCACTGAAGTCCATCCGCGACATGAATTCCGAGGTGTTCGTGGGCTGGGCCTGCGGCAACCCGGAGATCGCTGATCTTCAGGCGGGGCGCCGTGCTCCTTTGCTGGGTCCGCGATGCGAGTGGCTCTCGGTTTGGACCGAGCTCTTCTCGCCGGAAGGACGCCAACGACTCGAGACCTTTCTGTCGAAGTACGTGGCGCAACTGAAGAAAGACGGTCACGCCGCCCCGTCCGCGTCCGGTTCCCTGCCCAATGTGCTGCAGTCGCTGCAGAATGCGCACGTCGTGCCGGGCGATATCCGTGCTTACACGGTCATGGGCTTCCTCTTCCTGTGGCTTTGCGTGCTCAGTGCCACCGGTACGCTGCTGGGCAAGTTCCTGCGTCGATCCTCCGAGATCGGCGTGCGTCGTGCCCTGGGTGCGTCCCGAAACGACATCCTGATGCAGTTCCTGGTGGAATCCGGATCCCTCGGTGTGGGCAGCGGGATACTCGGCATCCTGTTTGCCGAAACGAGCCTGACGATCATCCGCCATTCGCCAACCTACCTCTCGGGGGTGGTCGGGATGAGTGGCGCGCTGCTGGCCGCGGCGGTGACTCTCGCGGTGATGAGCGGCCTGCTTGCAGGCCTGCTGCCGGCATGGCGCGCAGCCGGCACCGACATCGGCGTCGTCATCAAGGTCGCCTGACTGCGATGGAACTCGGATTGCTGTTCCGCGCATTGATTCGCCACAAGGCCATCGTCGCGGTCCTGATCCTGGAATTCGCGGTCACACTGGCGATCCTGAGCAATGCGCTGGCGCTGGCGGCAGCCCGAGTCCAGGTGCTGAAGACCCCGAGCGGTGTACGGGAGCCGGGATTGATCATCGCCACCCCTTCGGCGACCGGCCCCCTGTCCGCAAACCTGGACGCCGCGGTCTACGATGACCTCCGGGCTCTCGCCGCGAACCAGCCCGGCGTACGCTCGGTCAGCATGATCGGCTATGCGCCGCTGTCCGGCGGGGACCGGTGGACCGGAATCGTGTCGACGGTGCCGGGGACCGTGGGGCATCCGATCGACGTCGCGGTCTACACCGGCGACCAGTGGCTGCCGGCAACGCTTGGATTGTCGCTCAGCACCGGCCGATGGTTTGCGAGTCAGGAGATATCGCCTGCCATGAAGTGGCCGCAGGTCAAAGGTGTTCACCTGGTCCTGTTGACCGAATCCCTGGCGCAAAAGCTGTTCAAGGGCGGAGCGTCCGTCGGCAATACCGTCTACATGGATGGCACTCAGGCGACGGTCGTCGGCATCCTCGCCAGCCTGTCGCGGGGGGGCTATTACGGCGGCAATCGGGACCAGGACTCGGTGATCCTGCCGATGAGGCCCGCCCTGGCCTTCGGGCCGGCACTGGGCATCCGGATGAGCGACGACTGGCGGGGCTCAATGGACGTGGAAAGCAAGACCATCCGGGAAGTCCTGAATCGCCGAACGCAGGGTGTGGCGGTGTGGAATGTCCTGCCGTACAAGACGCTGCGCGACCGTGTCTTTACGGCGGACCGGGCTGCACTGGGGCTGCTGGCGGCCATTCTGATCGCCGTCATCGGGGTCGCCGCCAATGGCATCGCCGCCTCGTCGGCGTACTGGGTGCACCAGCGGGTCCGCCAGACCTGGATCCGGCGTGCGCTGGGGGCGACCCGGCGGCACGTGGTCACCTACTTCCTGGCCGAGAATGCCATCATTTGTGCCGTCGGCGTGGCGTTCGGCATGGGTCTCGGCCTCGCCGTCAATCTGGCCCTGATCAACTATCTGCACCTCACGCGGATGTCGATGCAACCCCTGATTGCAGGTGCGGTGCTGGCGCTGCTGATCGGGCAACTTGCGGTCCTGCGGTCGGCCATCGGGACGGCGGCCCCCATGCGCAGTGCAAGGATCAGGCCGCAAACGCTTCCCTGACCGATCGTCGGGCGGCACGAAACGCGGGCGGCACGCCGCCCAGCAGGGCGAGCGTCAGCGCCCAGACGATGCCGAGGAGCATCAGCTGCCCCGACACGGAAAGATCGAAGACGGCGCGTGCCTGGTTCGTATGCCTGCCATCGAACGACAGCCAGGCGACCCCTACGCCGATCAGTGCGCCGGCAATTGCCAGGACCGCGGTCTCCAGGAGCACGGACGCGGCGACGGGCAGCGGCTGGTAGCCGATGGCGCGGAGCGTGGCGATCTCGCGGGTCCGCGTGCTGACGGCGGCATACATCAGTTTGACCGTACCGAACAACGCTCCGAGGGTCATCAGGCACCCGACGGTGTACGCCAGCGCCGTGAAGAAGGCCGCATTCTCGTTCGCGGTGCGTTGCGAGTAGTGAGTCAGCCGCTCCGCCGTTTCCTTGAGGTCCGGATTGGTGGCGATCCAGTGCGCGAACGCCTCGAAGGCCTGCGGCGTTTCGAGCCGCACCAGCACGCTGCCGTAACCGCTGCTCCGGCCGGCGGCGAGCAGCGTGTCCGCGTCGCCCATGAACTCGCCTTCCAGAACACTGCCGTCGTCCGCGAACACGCCGACGATCGGCCAGGACCCGCCGGGCAGGCTGACCCGATCTCCCAGGTGCAGCCCAAAGGCGCGTGCCGCGGCGGCCCCGACGGTGAGCTCCTGCCGGCCCGACCGGAATCCCCGGCCCGCGATGATCCTGACCTGCGGATGCAGCGCGAGCCCGGTGGCGCCGATGCCCCGCACCAGCGGGGCACCGCTGACATAGGGCCCCACTCCCGTGGAGGCGATATAGATCAGGACTTCCGGGTCGCCCAAGGGATGTCCATCCGCGCGGTGCGCGATCCCGGGGGCATCGAGTATGGTGCCGACGGCACTTGCCGCAACGCCGTGGCCCCACTCGGTGGTGTTGTCCGGCCCCAGCACGATCGCCAGGCGTGGATCCTCTCCCGAACGATAGGCACGCAGCATGCCGGCGGTGACCGACAGCATGGAGACCAGGACGCCGATCACGCACGCGACGCTCCCCACGAGCACCAAGGACGTCCACTTGCGGCGGGGAATTCCCAGCAAGCCCAGATACGTCAGCACCAGGATCTGTCGCAGCAGCCGCATGGTCAGTGCCCCGCCAGTGCGTCGATGACGCTCAGATGCCGCAGGTGCCGCAGCGGGACGATCGTGCCGAGCAGGGCGACCCCCAGCGCGCAGGCCAGCGACAGGCCGAAGATGGCCGACGAGAGCGTGGGTTGGGGCAGTGCCGCGAGATCGGTCGGCAGGTAGTGCACGGGCAGGCGGGTCAGCAGCCGCGCGAGCCCGAGGCCGATGGCCGCGCCCGTGACACAGGGTAAGGCGACTTCGGCGAGCACCAGCGCCGCGAGCGTCGAGTGGCGATAGCCCATGGTCTTCAGGACCGCGAACTCGGGCGTCCGTTCGCGCACCGACTGCGCGATCCCGTTGGCGGTCAGCAGCAGGATCAGGAAGATACCGGCGCCGGCCACCGGCCAGGTCTTGGACGCGATGGCAACCGAGTTCACCCCGTCGATCTCGGCGATCTTGTCGGGAATCGTGACCGTCGGCGTGCTGGAATTGGCCAGCGCCTGGTCGATGCGCCCGCTGATCTCGTTTGCCCGCGCGCCGTCGCGCACCGCCACCCGGAACTCCCAGGCGTAGCCCTGCTGCGCCAGCGGCATCGACCGGTCCACGTAGCCGAGGTTGCCGACGATCAGCAACTCGTGCCCGGGCATGTCGGGCGTGATGCCCAACACCTGGAAATCCCAGGACGTCGCGCCGTCCCCCCGCGTTCCCGGTGGCGTGATCAGGGGGAGCCTGTCACCGACCTTGAGTCCGAAGGCGGCCGCCCGCGAGCGGGTGATGAAGACCCCGGTGGGGGTCGCGGCCAGCTGCTTCCACTGCGTCGGTGTGAGCGGCAGCTCCGGCCAGGCCTGCTGCATGTGGTCGTCGACCGCGAACACCGTCGCCCGCAGGCTGGGATTGCGGTAGTAGCCGCGCACCAGGTGCTCGATGCCGACCGCGGAGACGCCGGGCACCCGTGCGATCTGCTCGCGCAGCGCGAAAGGCATCAGGATGCCCGTCGGGCTGACATTGGCAAAGCGCGCATCGACGTACAGGCGGTCCAGGCGCGAATTCGCAATCATCCGGTCGTAGGTGGCATGCAGGCCGACCATGAGTCCGAACAGCGCGAACGACACGGTCACCGCCAGCCAGATGAGAACGGTCTCCGCGGGCTTGCGCCATAGGCCCGCCCATACCAGCGGAAAATATTTCACCG
>Ga0335075_10014658_pt1 | contig 11759 bp, 9 predicted proteins | sample Lox_Sample_24_FD_206723 | JGI IMG/M metagenome (GOLD analysis project Ga0335075, IMG submission 206723) | Soil microbial communities from Loxahatchee National Wildlife Refuge, Florida, United States - Lox_Sample_2.4 | ecosystem: Environmental > Terrestrial > Soil > Wetlands | place: USA: Florida... | reverse complement strand
AGCAAGGATTAGTGGTAAGCCAGCTATCAAACAACCCCTTGACAGGGTTATATCGTGACATAATCCAATTTAAATGCTGCTTTACAAAAACAGCTTCTGCAGCCCATAAAAGTCTTCTGGCTCAGGTGCCCCGCGTATTACCAAGAGCTGTTCTATACTATCATGACTATTGAGTACTGCTAGTTGTAAGGCAGTCCAGCCACTTCTGTTCTCTATACCGATATCTGCGCCATTATTAAGCAGCAGCCTGACGACGGCCTCGTGCCCGTTCCTGGCAGCCCACGACAGCGGCGTCTGACCAGAATCATCCTTAGTAGCAGCTTCACGATAGCCTCGTGCCCGTTCTCGGCAGCCCACGACAGCGGCGTCTGACTAGAATCATCTTTAGTCTCGAGCTCAGCGCCCTTGTCTAGTAGCAGCTTCACGATAGCCTCGTGCCCGTTCCTGGCAGCCCACGACAGCGGCGTCTGACTAGAATCATCTTTAGTCTCGAGCTCAGCGCCCTTGTCTAGCAGCAGCTTCACGATAGCCTCGTGCCCGTTCCTGGCAGCCTACGACAGCGGCGTCTGACTAGAATCATCCTTAGTCTCAAGCTCAGCGCCCTTGTCTAGTAGCAGCTTCACGATGACCTCGTGCCTGTTCTCGGCAGCCCACGACAGCAGCGTCTGACCATAGCTATTCTTAATCTCGAGCTCGGCGCCTTTCTCCAGCAGCAGCTTCACCACCGCTTCGTGCCCCTTCTCTGCAGCCCATAGCAGCGCCGTTTTACCATAATTCTCGTCTTTGGTCTCCAGCTTGGCACCTTTCTCCAGCAGCAGCTTCACCACCGCTTCGTGCCCCTTCTCTGCAGCCCATGACAGCGCCGTTCGACCATCATGAGATTTGGTCTCCAGCTTGGCGCTTTTCTCTAGCAGCAGCTCCACTACCGCTTCGTGCCCATTCTCTGCAGCCCATGACAGCGCCGTTCGACCATAACCCTTGTCGTTAGTCTCCAGCTCAGCGCCTTTCTCCAGCAGCAGCTTCACTACCGCCTCGTGACCCCTCTCTGCAGCCCATGACAGCGGTGTCCGATTATTGCTGTCCTTAGAGTCTGGATCATGACTATTCTTGAGCAAGGCCGTTGTCGCTTCTGTTAGTCCAAAGTATGCTGCGAGGTGTACTCCTGTCATTTGCGTTGGCTTTCCATTATATTTATAATTAGAAGCCATCATAGCCTGGCTAGAGCTAGATACTTTGGCTTCGCTCTCAAGGAAACGTATAATCAACTGTGTCACCTCCGCCGAAGCTGCGCGAGCATGGTGTCCCCAATTATTTGCAGCGTAGTCATAGAGCGGATTCAACCAGAGTCGATCCTCAAATTCGCTGCCTGGTTGACAGAACCCGCTCTTAAAGACGCCGAATGAGAGGTAAGTAACACAGATTGTTGTAACTTCGACCTCTGCATTTGGAAACCAACGGTTCTGTGCTTGGTCAAAGTATTCTTGTGCCGTGTAGTGTACTAAGCGGATAATATTGCTTCCTTCGTCGACTGTAACTAAACCAGCACACACCGAGACCATGTCTTCAATCTGTGGCAGATTCTCTTTGCCGAGTTCAGCCTCACCAACTTCTACTGCAAGGGCGTGTTGAAGTTCCGATATAAAGAGCGGTCTCTTCGCGCAGGTAATCCACCTCAAAACCTCCTTAGCAAGCTCAGTCCGGTGTTTAACCTGGCCTTCGATTCGTTCCATCGCATCTTTATAAGCAAAATCATATGCATTATTTCCAGTTGCTAACTTCCCTAATGCGGCACGGATAGCTTTGGGCGACTTTATCCCAATTAACGATTCAAAGTGAAGTTGTGCAAGCAGGAACCTAGCAAAGTTAGTAGGGTTTAATTAGTACTTGAGAACCGACCTACATTCCATCCACAGCTTTAATGACACCAGTCTTAATTTCCTCTTGAAGATCAGAACTACGTCCTACGAACGTTGGTAGTATGAACATATGGCCTTCCAGATATCTTCGCACGTCTTCTTCGCTAGCACGGATTTCCAGTGACATGCTGCGTTTAAACATCTCAGTGATCTCTAGGTTAAATCTTGAGGTTGCAAAGAGGCGCGCTCCACACTTGGCCTGGAGTTTAAAGATCTCGGTCAGAAATTTTGTCCGGCAGCCATCGGATACTGGGCATTCGTCAAGAGCATCGGCGACAATAAAGACCTGCGAATACATAGCAGCCACGGTATGAAGAGCTCTCAAGATTTCGTCGAATGGTGGTCGTGTCTGTTTGTCTCTGTGCTGATCATAGAGCGCTTTCACATTGTCTGGCACAGAAGACTGTTGTTGCGTCAGTTGCTTCAGCAGACTTGCAAGTAAGTCTTCAGCACTCTGTTCATCTCGCCGCCTAAAGTTGCAATACAGGTAGGCAATCCCAACATTCTGGTCGACCAGAAACCGTGTATTAAGGTCGTTGACAACAATAGACGCGAGGATTGTCTTCCCCGCTCCTAGAATACCTGGACAAAACAACGTCTGCTTGCCTATGTTTAACCAAGTCTGGTACTCGGCAGAGTCTAGAAGCCATTGGCCGGTTCCTGGCTGTCGGCGATTGATGAAATCGCTCTGCTGGGAACCGTAGTTAACTGGTGTAAGCCAATCTAGAATTTTCTGACGATGTTGATCGTCCTGTTAAACTTTCACAGAATGAATGGCTTTCTCTGCTGTTTCAGAGATGTAGCTATGTATAATTAGATAACCATCTATTTAACTATTGGATGCTAATACACACCGCTTTACATCGTCAATCGGCATATGGAAGAAGAGCTGTCTGGCATATGCAGCTGCTGCCGCAGCTGCAAATCCATGCCATTGGTCGTTCTTGTGCGAATCGCAGTAGTCCGAGATTCCCCGGATAACAATGCAGGGGAAATCTGCCAGAGCACCTGCAGCCTCCATCTTAAAACACAATAACCCATGCTCCTTCGCCAATTCGTCTCTCAATTTAGCATCTTTTACCACCAGCTCCCCAGAAGCAACCGTTCCTCTATGGACGATGATATACGGTTCCTCGTCCTCGTCGTTGGTCGGTCGCGGGATCCGCTGAGAAGGGTCACATCCGCAGTCATCGCAAGGTACTCCAGGCTTTCGATGTATATAGTCTGGTTTGTATAGATGATCCTGCGCCCCACCTGGATGTTTGTACTTTCGGAGTCCTCGAATGCTTGTGTCGATCCTCTTGATATTGTCGTCGACGGGATCCGTACGCGACCTAGCCCGCTTTGCTGCCAAATCTTGTGCAGCGTTGAGAAGCACGGCTGGCGGTGGCGCGAGAGCACCTGTGCGCTCGAACTGGCCGACTTTGGCTTTTCCGTGGTCGTATTGTACTGCACCAGAGTGTCCGCCCGCAGGCTTGCTAACCACGATATCGCCAACCCGGATCATTCCGTTATCAGTCTTCACCGGCACGCCGCCTCCGATGCCAACCAACATACCAAACCTGAGGTTCGGGAACGTCATCCTCATCTGGGCGACGACTGGAGCCGCCGGGCTATTGCCTGGTTGATGTAGTCCCGCAACGACGACGTTATGCCCAGCAATGTTTCCCAGGCTATACACGTTGTGATCCATTGCCGGCTGAGGCAGACGCTCTGCTCTTCGTCTAGCATCTCCAAAGCAGCGATCTGTTCCACCTCCAACGGACAGATCCAACCAACCGTGTAGTCTTCGTGGCTCAATTTCTTCAACATTATGGAGGATGTTGGCGATATCTTTGTGTTGGAGCCGTCGTTCGCTTTGCTCCTCTCCTGAGGGCCATTCGGCTCGGATCAAGTGGTTGTTGGTTGGGTTTGTTCGGTCGGAGGAGGGGTTTCCGATGGATATTTGATCAGCACAGCTTCCTAGAAATAGAATCAACTGCTTAGCATCACTAATGGGCGAATCCTAGCGAAGGAAAGCAAATGATTGCGGAGGGTAAGAGAAAGAAAGGAGAAAGGAGGGGGAAGGGGATGTCGCCGAATCAGCCTCATGGGGCTGAATCTTTGCTGGGTGGGTGCACAGCTGGCAGCCGCATTGCCACGCCATCCTCTGTAAACCACTTGTGGCCACATAGAACCGGAATAGAATAGAAAGATATCGGATCTTCACCGTGCAGCTCTTGCAGAGAAGAGCATAGATGAAAGGCCATGTTAGAATAGAGTTTCGGTGCAAGGGCGTGAGATAGGCATTAATGTGGGGGGAAAAGGCCACTTTTTGCTCTGCTTGAAAGGATAGTGTAACTCGGAGTATATCGGGAAGACGGGAATCTTCGGCAAGGCTCAGCAGCCGCCACACGCTCACTTGATTGAATAAAGCAGTTGAAATTTTAGAGAGCATGAGATTAATCAAGACTGGATTGCTCGGTCCGTCCTTGCGCTGTTATACCGTAGAGAATCATGGCTCATGGCAACGCTCGTTACTAGCGGCCATCTTCCAGCCGCGGCTTAATACAGCCAGGCATATGTACCAAGTGCCCACGCCTTCTCCTCACAAAGACTGTATAAGTTCCTCCAGCAACGTATACCGCAATGACGCTAATGACAGCAGGCCACTGAAACTGGTCTGCCTTCGAAAAGATGATTGTTGTTGCGTACGAAAGGAGCTCAAAGAGGTTCTGGAAAGATGCTTCCACAGTGGAAAAAGCGCCTCGGCCCTCCTCATTCACCTCCTCCTGGACAATGCTCTGAGCGCAAAGGTCAAAGCTCCACAGGCCTACACGGCTCAATATGACGGCGCCGACGAGCCCGCTCGCTGCGAAGAGTCCATTCCCAGTGAGGCTTTCACTGCTGGCAAAGAACCAGGACAGTCCCACGGCAAGCCATATCATCTGCCATGTCAAAGACCAGATACCGCCTCGCACAGCGCCGATGTGTTCTTGTACTTTGGGAGCGATCCAAGTTGCGGAGAGTTCGAAAATGGTGCTAACCGCACGGGCAGCACCAACAGCATAGGACGTATAGCCAATGGCAAGAAGAAAGGTGATCATTTGGCCGGAAAAGGAGAGGACTGTAAAGTAGAGGAGAGACAAGGAGATTGAAGGGAGAAATGCTGGATGTTGGAAGTAGTAAGGTATCGAGTGGAGCGGAAGGAGGTTGGAGGCGGCTGACTGTGCGAAGTCGATAATCCCGCGCAGTGAAGCTTGATTTGTTTTAATCGCTGGTTGTAGTCGCTCTGGGTTGTCACCCGCAGCAGTAAGGCTATTCTCCGTCGTCGTTCGCTGAAGAGCTGGAACCATTCTGAAAACTGCTGTAATTGTAAAGTACTCGATAAGGACTGACGTACAAGTCATCGCCAGAGTAACGAAGATCGCGACCATTGTAGATGCTCCGTCGATCAGGGAGATAGCGAGTGGACCAAACAATTTGCAAAACAGGTCGATGCGGCGCATGCGAGCATTAAGTATCCGCCGAGCAGTATCATCGTCTCGTGAAATGACCACAACCCAGTCCCTTTCTATAGAGACCAGATTCAGGACTGAGCACAGCTTCTCTATACATGCCAGAAGTATATTCACGACAAAGAGGCCGACCCTCAGCTTGGTTCCGAGCTCCTTTCGCTCGTATAAGATCCAGAATATACCGCACGATGCCCCGACTGCCAACCGCTGGCCTACAATAGAAACCCTGACAACTTTCAGTCGATCGCCTTTATCAATCCAAGATCCCAAGGCGGGCGATAGCATAACAGCAGCTGCGGTACGAACCAGCGCATATGTAGACATTGGCAGTAGCGTCCCAGGGAAAATAGCAGCGATGAAGAGCACAGCGCCCATCTCGAACAGCCGCGAGTTCCATGTCGACAAGAAGTGAGATATGAACAACCGGCTTATAATCTGTCTTGATATTGGATGAGAAGATAAGGCTATGGGTCGCTCCGAGAGCTCCTGGATGTCGATAGACCCCGTTGTGGGCACAGCATCATGGTTGTGATATGTGTCGTCAGCAGTGCTTGCTGGATAATGAGCGGGTATGAGGATGGTCGGTCCACGGCTAGACTCGGGACGTTCTTCGTCAGTGGCGCTACTTGTGCGGCTTTTCTCGTTGCGAATAGCCTGTAGGTCTCGTCGAGTCTCTGAGGCTTCATTGGAGGTTACGTTGATAGTAGAAAGACCAATGGTTGCCATGCCAGAAGGCGCAGCAAACAATATCGTCGCTCATTTGTCACGTCCAGGGCGATGGTTCAGTAGAAGGAGGTGTAGATGCGTTATAAATTTTGTCGTGACGGAGAAATTCGGGATCGAGAGGACACCCCACTTTTCAACTAACTTATGGCTGCGTCATGTATTAGTAATCTGCTCTTACGATCTGCAGCTGTTCTGCGCGGCAGATCTCTGCTGCTCAGCTCGTGCCACTGCTCACTTTATGCCGCGTATATAACACTTGCTCGCTGTTCCAATCCGCCTCCTCAGGCAGAGTCATTTAGTATAAGATGTCGGCTGCAACTGTAAAATGGACGCGCCTGGCGTCTTCGGCACGTCTTCAGCGATCGTCTCAAACCCTATCTGTCGTCCGCAACCAAGCCTGGATTTTTGGCGGCGAACTCCAGCCACGGCAGCCGGTTGACAATCAAATCGACATAGTTGAGCTTTCGAAGAGTATGTATGAGCATTGAACTTCAGCCAAGCCACAACTGATGTTAACGTTTGCCAGCGTCGGCCACTGTCCAAACAATCTCCGCTTCTGGCGATGCTCCTTCCCCTCGCGTCGGCTCAGCTAGCACCGTGCTTAACAACATCATATTCTATTATTCCGGACGCGGCGGCGTAGCGATGGCTCCGATTGAGGAGAGAGGAAGCTTATGGTGCATCAATCCATCTACCTCACGTTGGAAATTGATCACCCCTACAGATGCCACAGCTCCATATCCGGCAGCTCGAAGCTACCACACGATGACAAGCGATGGTAGCAACACGCTATTCCTCCATGCCGGTTGTCCCGAAAGTGGCCGTCTTTCTGATCTGTGGGCCTTCGACGTTAATGCCAAGATGTGGAGGAGTCTTCCGGCAGCTCCAGACCCACCTCGAGGTGGCACATCGATCACATACTCTGCCGGTAAGCTGTACCGCATGAACGGCTTCGATGGACAGAAAGAACTGGGTGGCCATATAGATGTGTTCGACTTAGGGAGTGAAGCATGGTCTACGATCACGTATCCTGCGGATGGCAAGAAGGGGCCAGAAGCTCGCAGTGTGAGTGCATTGCTTCCTCTGGAGGTCGACAGCAAGAGATATCTCATCACGCTCTTTGGCGAGCATGATCCCAGCGCACTTGGACATTCAGGCGCCGGGAAGATGCTGGGCAATGTGTGGGCCTATGACATTACAGCTGGGGATTGGACAGAGTTAAAGACAGATGGTGATGCTCCCCAGCCAAGAGGCTGGTTCGATGCAGATGTTGCTAAGGATGTAATGGGCAAAGAAGCGATAGTTGTACATGGTGGCCTTGCTGAAGATAACAGCCGGCTAGGAGACGTCTGGATTTTGGAAGTCATATAACATTACATCATTTTTGAGACACCATAAAACAGAGACTTTCCGCAAATCAATGAGCGATGGCGACAATACGAACGTAACTTTCTAGTGGGAGGGGTTTAGGATGTTCAAGGGTGGCCACAGTAAGTTACGGGCTTCTCGCTATCTAGGGAGGGACGTTAGTCCAGCAGGCAGATGGTCAGGTGGCATTATACAATATCAGTTTTGATCAAGGCACATAGGATACAAATTATTGGAAGCGGCGTGGCGAATGATTTCGGTGATAGATCTGTGTCCTGAGATATAAGGCATTAAGACGTCCCTGCAGTGGGTGCCCAAAAGTTTACGGAAGATTACTGTAACTTCTTCGGTAGTTGACTAGGGTTCCTTGATCGCTTAATTGGAGGTACCAACACATGTGGCGACGTCGCATAACGCAGCCCGCCCCGGGCCCACAAGACTGACAGTGACTTCTCAGAATCGTGGTGAGACTCGAGAATCCAGATCCAACCGTCCCTATGAGGTTGAAAGGCAAAAAGAGCTTGGTGGTGGTGCTGTGGGGTTGACGGGTCCTATTACACCATGAAAGGAGGCTCTCACAAATCAAAGGGGACGGCGACGATGCGATCATATTTTTCGGAGTAACTGGGTCATAGGTCTTCGGGAGGGGCACAAAATATAATTTATATAAAAATACGAGAAAGTTTTGATATGTTCACAGAGTCAGAGCCGCCTGAACTCGAAGTACCTACGTTTTGTCTCGTTACAGGGTGTGTCTCGGGACGTAGGGACAGACGTTATTACTGTAGTCGACTAACATTCCACTCAAAGCATTTGGAAGTCCACCGGAGACCATGAAAAGAGAGCGTAAGTTAACAATATATGAATCCTTTTGCAATTGTAACCTCCTTCTGCTAGTAACTCCGATGGAACAAGAAAACCTTTCCGTCAATTCTTCTCGACCAGTATGGGCTGAGATGTGTTACATCGTACTTCTTAAATTCAACCCTCCCCCCCATCGAGTAACCTAGATAGATTAACCGACGTCCCTGTGAAGCGAAAATCCCGTAGTACAACTCAATATTCGATTAGATCGCAAATAACTCAACAAAAAAAATTTTAATTTTATCCAGAGTGCTCTGGCCCTATATTTGATGTTTAAGGACTTGAATCTACGCATTGTATTTCTCAAGAACTGACGGAAAGCTTACTTAATTATGCTTTAATCCTTATAAATATTGTACCATGTTCGTTCGCCTCGCGTTTTCTCCACCTCTTAGTGAATTTTCAGAGCTTTAAACTCTAGCGATATCAGATAAAACTTGTTCAATTAATATCTACTTATTATCTTTCCTTTAATATAAAAGGTGGTAAAGTCTTGTGCGCGGGAATCATTCGGGCAGTAAACCCACGAAAAGCTACTCGGTTATACTTGCTATCCTGGATTTGAAGCCTCAGGCTGCGAGTGGCACGTGGTACTTGGTACGTGGTGTTGTTAGTAAAATTACCTAAGGCATCAAGAGACTTCCATCGGTCTTGATACTGAAGCATTGTACTTGGCAGACGGTTTTGATTAAGTTCTATTATTACTTCTAATTCATTACATTATTATAGATTGAGACTTTGATCAACTGGGGCCTTATCTTCTAATTCCCCTGTCCGCCATTCCCGTAATATTGCACAGGAAGACAAAGTATCAGGGTGATTAGTACCTAAGATCCTCGTCTGTAATGCTATACATTCCTCTATGAGCTTAAATGCCTGTTCATCTTGGCCTTGTCCTTTCCATATAAATGCAAGGTTGTTCATGCTGGTCAGCGTGTCTGGATGGTCCGCTCCGAGCTTCGTCTTGTAAGTCTCTATCACTTGCACCTCTAGTGCTTCAGCCTCGTCCCACCAGCCTTGGTTCTAGTACGTTGTCGCGAGGTTGTTCATGCTAGTCAGTGTGTTTGGATGGTCCGCTCTTAGTTTCTTCTTACTCGTTTCTATCACTTGCACCTCTATCTCTTCTGCCTCGCTCTGCCGCCCTTGACTCCTATACGATGATGCTAGGCTAGCCATGCTAGTCAGCGTGTCCGGATGCTCTGCACCAAGTACTCTCTTCCTAGTTTCTACTAGTTGTTCACCTAGCTGTTCGGCTTCCTTCTATTGCCCTTAATCCAAATATGTTGACACTAGTGTGGCCATGGCAAATAGCGTCGTTGGGTGCTCCACGCCAAATACTCTCTTAAAATCCTCTATCACTAGCAAGCCCGGCTTTTAGGACTCCGTCCTTCGCCCTTAACCCCAATATATTATTGCCAAACTCCCCATGCTTATCAGCGTGTATGGGTGGTCCGCTCCGAGCTTCGTCTTGCAAGTCTTTATTACTTGCACCTCTAGCGCTTCAGCCTCGTCCCACCAGCCTTGGTTCTAGTATATTAACGCGAGGTTACCCATGCTAGTCAGCGTGTATGAGTGGTCCGCTCCGAGCTTCATCTTGCGAGTCTCTATTACTTGTACTGCTAGCACTTCGGCCTCGTCCCACCGGCCTTGGTTCTGGTATGTTAACGCGAGGTTGCCCATGCTAGCCAGCGTGCCTGGATGGTCCGCTCCGAGCTTCGTCTTGCAAGTCTCTATTACTTGTACCGCTAGCGCTTCGGCCTCGTCCCACCGGCCTTGGTTCTAGTATGTTAACGCGAGGTTGCCCATGCTAGTTAGCGTGCCTGGATGGTCTGCTCCGAGCTTCGTCTTGCGAGTCTCTATCACTTGCACCTCTAGTGCTTCGGCCTCGTCCCACCGGCCTTGGTTCTAGTACGCCGACGCCAGCTTGGCCATACTAGTCAATGTGGAAGAATTATCTGGACCAAGGTCTCTCTTCTCGATTTCGAGAACTTCACAAATTGCAGCCTCAGCCTCATTCCATCGTCCGTCTTTATAGAGACACATTCCATATCTCCATAATAGATGTATTCTGCTTTGCCAATCTTGGTCGACTAGATTAGATTCTAGTATATAACGTGCGTGTGGCAGGTACGTCCTCTAAAGGCTTCTGTTATTATGGTCTTCGTCTGGAAACACTTGCTCTAATCGCACAATTACTCTCTCTGTCGTAGAAGCAAGCAAAGTTTGTTTTCGAAGCCAGTTCCGCGTTGCTAAGTGTACGAGCCGATGGAGATCAAGAGCTAGTTCTATGGGTCGTTTACTAATAAAGGAGTAGGCATTGAGTGTCCCAATCGCCTCTAGCTCTTTCTTACTTGACGGCCCTAGAGGAAGAAGAGACTGCGGAGTGTCCTTCAGATCGATGCAGGCCATGAACGACAGATAGTCGGCTGCTAGATGGTCCCGATACCAGATCTGCTCAAAGGAGATGAGCCATGTTATAGCCACTGGATTCTTTACACTGTAATATCTCCAGTCGTCCTCAAAGTCCTTGCTAAGCAGCTCGATGACTTCTTCTTCTTGATTTGCTAGGATTAATAGATAATCTGCGAGTGTTGCCTCGTTCTTGTTAATATATGCTGCTGCCTGAACAATGGCTAGTGGAAGATAAGTGAGCTCCCTAAGTAAGGCTCTCGTATCTGACCAGCTATTTATAAGACCTAGATTAATCAGACTCTTCTGTAATAGCTGTATAGCTACATCTTCATCTATCTTGGGCACTTCGACGATATTCTTCTATGCGAGCTTGACAGCCGTCTTCCAGTCGCGCGTTGTAAAGACAATACACCCGTGCTCACTTCGTAGCAAGTAATCGATTAAGCGGCTAGATTCTTGCTCTAAAGCAGACTTGCTAATCTACATGTCGATGTCGTCAGCGTTGTCAAAGACTAGGAGCCACTGTCCTGCGCTTTCTTTGCTTAGATACTCCTACACAAGCTTCTTCACGCTAGTTTTGTTCTCTTCCCACCTAGCAATACCAAGCTTCTAGGCCACGTCAAGATATGCTTGGTGCAGACTTTCCTTGTTAGTCGTAGGGATCTAGATGACTGAGCAGTTCTTGTACTTTTCTCTGGCTTGGTAGACTAGCTCGAACACCAATTGTGTCTTCCCTACACCGCCAAGCCCCCAAATTGCACATTTTGTGGATTGGCCTGCTACGAATAACCTCTTTTCAACCTCGGCAAGCTGGGTCCTACAGCCTGTAAAGTTGGAGTTTTTGTCAAACGGTACGACGAAAAGGACTTTTGTGTCTATATAACCGAACTTAGTAGAGCCCGAGACACGTTAGATATAACCTACCTTCTCGATATTTTATCTCACTGCCATAGGAGAATTCTTTTATGGCCGTTTC
>Ga0335075_10014656_pt1 | contig 11759 bp, 11 predicted proteins | sample Lox_Sample_24_FD_206723 | JGI IMG/M metagenome (GOLD analysis project Ga0335075, IMG submission 206723) | Soil microbial communities from Loxahatchee National Wildlife Refuge, Florida, United States - Lox_Sample_2.4 | ecosystem: Environmental > Terrestrial > Soil > Wetlands | place: USA... | reverse complement strand
CGCATTTTGCATTCGCTCATCGTAGTGAGGCAGGGAGGTTTTCTGCTGCACTCCGCCAGCGCCATCCGCAACGGCAAAGCTTTTTTGTTTGCCGGAGTGTCGGGGGCAGGGAAGACCACGATCTCGCGGCTAGCGCCCGCCGACGCGACTTTGCTGACGGATGAAATCTCGTACGTTCGCAAACAGAATGACGGCTACATCGCCTACGGCACGCCCTTCACGGGAGAATTGGCGAAGCTGGGAGAGAATTGTTCGGCGCCGCTGGCTGCTTTATATCTACTGGCGCAGGGTCCGGAGAATCGCATCGATCCGGTAGGCATAGTAGATGCGGGACGGGAACTATTGGCGAACATGCTTTTCTTTGCCGAGGACGACGAGATGGTGCAGTGCGCATTTAAGGCCGCATGTGATTTTGTAGACCGCGTTCCGGTCCGCAGGCTTACGTTCATGCCCGACGCGCGCGTATGGGAGATGATTGGATGATGCCCTGTCATTCCGAGCAAGCGTTTTTTGCGCGGCGAGGGATCTGGGCGAGCCGCGCGAAGCGTCGCGCTTTTTGCGACGCAATTATCGCGCGTTTTGGCTCGCTTCAATAAAGGAGACTGGCACTAGATGAATAAGACGGTTTACGTGGCGCGTAGTCCGCGGATTGCGGCGCGCATGTTGGGCGATGAGATGCTCGTGATGTCCGGCCGCGATTCCATGCTGTTTACGCTGAATCCCACGGCGACGATTCTGTGGCGGGCGGCCGATGGGGCAACGTCGCTCGATGAAATTGTCGAGCGCCGCATCTGTCCTGAATTTGAAGTGAATGCCGAAGATGCCAAACGTGACGCTGCAGCCCTGGCGGAAGATTTGGCGAAGCATGGAATCCTGTTGCTTTCGGATGAGCCGATCGCTGCGAGTGTTTCAGCGCCGCAGGCGGTGAAGAAATCATGAGCGGATTATTGCAAGAGATCGGCGAGCGGGCGCAGCGCCTGGGAGTACCCTTTGCGGTTCATCTCGATGTCACCTACCGCTGCAACGAGCAGTGCGTTCATTGCTATCTCGACCATCACGACCACGGGGAAATGACGACCGTGGAAATCAAGAATCTGCTGAACGAACTGGCGGAAGCGGGAGTTTTCGTTCTCAGCCTGAGCGGCGGCGAGATCTTCATGCGCAGGGACATCTTTGAAATTATCGAGCACGCGCGCGCTTTGATGTTTTGCGTCAAATTAAAGACGAATGCGGTGATGATCCACGAGGAGCAGGCGGCGCGGCTGCGTGATTTGGATATTCAGTCGATTCAAATCAGCATCTATTCCCATCGGCCGGAGGTGCATGACGCCATCACCAAGCTGCCGGGTTCATTGCGGCGCTCGATCACGGCGATCCGCTTTCTCAAATCGCAGGGCCTGAGAGTAGTAATGGCAAACGTGCTGATGACCGAAAACATGCAGGATCATCACGGCGTCAAAGCGCTGGCCGAAGAGCTCGGAGCCGAGTACACGCTGGATCCGACTGTAACTCCGATGATGGACGGCGAGCGCTCGACAGTGGCTTTGAATGCTGGCGAGTCCGCTCTGCAGACCTTGTTCCGCGACGAATCGTATGTGGGCAATGCGGATGAATTCTGCTCCCCACCTGCCGCGATGGATGAAGCCAGCAAGGATTCTTTGCCGTGCAGCGCCGGGCACACGATTTGCTACGTTTCTCCTTATGGAGAGCTGTATCCCTGCGTGCAGTTTCCTTATTCCTGCGGCAATGTGCGGCAACAGCGTTTCATCGACATCTGGAAAAATTCGCCGCAAATGAAGGAAGTGCGGTCGATTCGCCTGCGCGACTTATCGAGTTGCTCGCAGTGCGCGCATGGAGCGAGTTGCACGCGCTGCCCGGGGCTGGCTTTCCTCGAAGGGAATATGCGCGGTCCGTCTACGGCGGATTGCGAAAAGTCCTTTGCCCGCACCGGCGTTCCTTCGGCAAATTTGCTGGCCAAGAAAGAAAAAAGTTCGCCGCGGCGATTGGTGCAGATTCAACTGGTTCCCGTTGTAACCGGTACCAGGCTGGCTGCCTCGCTTTAAGAGCGGACTTTTCCGCCCTCACAAACTTTTTTTCAAATCTTTCCTGCTCTTGCTTTCCTTTCGAGGACTGCGCGTGCGAAATTAGTAGCATGGCTCTGGTCGTCCGTCCCTCAAAAATTCATTCCGTCGGCGTATTCACCAACGCCAGGATTCGCAAAGGCGTTCGCATTGTGGAGTACACCGGTCCGCGAATTTCCGCGGAAGAGGCCGACCGGCGGTACGAAGGCGCACCTCGTACATATCTTTATGGCCTGGACGACGGCAAAACAATTATCGACGGAGAAGGCATTGCGGCTTATCTGAACCATTCGTGCGATCCCAACTGCGAGGTCGACGAAATCAAAAGCCGTGTCTGGATTTTGGCTCTGCGAGATATCGCCGCCGGCGAAGAACTACTGTGGGATTACAACCTCTACGACGACGATGACCCCGCGCCCTGCCACTGCGGCTCGGCCAAGTGCCGCGGAACAATGTATTCGCGTGAATGGCTGGCCAAGCTAAGACGCAAGGAAGCCCGAAGAAAGAAAAAAATGGAGCAGAAGAATGGCGGGGCGGGAACGGCTTCAAGTGGCGGGAACGGCTTCAAGTAGCGTCAATGCAGTTCCTTAAGCCGCTTGTCAGAAAATTTCCGGCTTCTCCTTGATCCCGACTTGGCGGGCGGGACGCCTGCCAGACAGCCGCCGGGGACGGCGGCGCTACATTGCGATGCTTACGCTTGCGCCGGGGATGTCACCACTTCTTTTGGAGCTTTTCTGCGTTCCCGCCAGCCTTCAATAATCAGATAAAGCACTGGGATGAAGAAGAGATTGAGCACGGTCGACATGATCATTCCGCCAAATACAGTGGTGCCGACGGAGTGACGCCCATTTTCTCCTGCACCGGTGGCGAGGACCAGAGGAACGACACCTAAAATGAAGGCGAGCGACGTCATCAGGATGGGTCGCAAGCGGATGGCGGCTGCCTGAATCGCCGCTTCCAGCAACGGCATTCCGCGCTGTCGCAACTGCTCGGCGAACTCGACAATCAGAATTGCATTCTTACTGGCAAGTCCGACCAGCATCACTAATCCGACCTGGCAGTAAACATCGTCCTGTAATCCGCGAATCCACTGCGCTCCGAGCGCGCCCAGCAATGCCATTGGTACCGCCAGTAGCACAATGAAGGGAAGAACAAAACTTTCGTATTGCGCGGAGAGTGTCAGATAAACGACAACTGTTCCGAGGGCGAAAAGAAGCAGCGCGGTTCCACCCGATTGCAATTCCTCGAGCGAGAGGCCGGTCCAGCTGTAAGTGAATCCCTGCGGCATTTTCTTGGCCAATTCTTCCATGGCGGCAATGGCCTGACCTGAACTGAAGCCGGGTGCGGGCGAACCATCGATTTCCGCCGAGCGGAACAGATTGTAGTGGCTGATAACCTGCGGGCTGATGGTTTGCGTAATGCTGATCAGGTTATCGAGAGAGATCATCGCGCCGCTGTCGGAGCGGACATAAAACTGCTTCATATCCTTCGCGGTGGCGCGGAATTGCTGGTCGGCCTGCACGTAAACGCGATAGGAGCGGTTGTTGAAATCGAAGTCGTTCACGTACGACGAACCCATGAAGACGCTCAGAGTGTCGGTGATTTGGGAAAGCGGAACGTGCAGGCTCTTGGCCTTTTCGCGATCGATGGTCACGAGATATTGCGGATCGTTGGCGGTGAAGGGGGTATAGAGGCCAACCAAATCTTTCCGCGCCTGGGCCCGCCGGATGAGGTCGTGCGTGGTATCCGATAGTTCTTGCAGCGTGTGAGACCCTTGGTCCTGGACTTCAAACTGGAAGCCGCCAAAATTTCCCAGTCCCTGAATTGCCGGGGGAAGCGTGGCAAAGACGATGGCGCCGGAAATGCCGAACAGCCGCGGGCGAATGCGGTTTACCACTGCGGAAGCGGTGTGCTGCTCCCCTTTCCGTTGAGAGTACGGCTTCAAGGGAACGAAGATAAGACCCTGGTTTGAGGTACTGCCGGAAAAACCGAAGCCGGCAATGGAGAACGTTCCCTCCGCTTCCGTAACATCGCTCAACATTTTTGCGACTTGCCCGCCGATGGCCTTGGTATAGGAGAGTGAAGCTCCCGGCGGCGCCTGCACGACGACGATGAAATAGCCCTGATCCTCGTCGGGAACGAAGCCAGTTGGGACATGCCGCACCACCAGGTAGGTTGCGCCCAGGCCAACGAAAAACAGTATCGCCATCGCCAATTTGTGTCTCAGAACATGATGCAGCACGGCACGGTAGCCGCGCGTGAGTACGACGATGCCATCGTCAAACTTTTGCAGCCACCACCACTTTTGCCGGTGCGAGTCGCGCAGAAAGATTGCTGCCAGCACTGGTGCAAGGGTGAGCGCGTTGAAGGCCGAAATGGCGATTGAAAATGCGATGGTCAGCGCAAACTGGCGGAAAAGTATGCCCGTGGTTCCCGGAAAAAACGCAACCGGAACGAACACGGCGACCAGCACCAGGGAGGTGGCGATGACTGCGCTGGTAATTTCGGCGGTGGCGGCGCCGGCAGCCTTGCGGGAGTCATGTTCACCCTCCGCGATATGGCGCTCGATGTTTTCAATGACGACGATGGCGTCGTCGACCACCAGTCCGGTGGCGAGCGTGATGCCGAACAAAGTCAGCGTATTGATGGAAAAACCAAGCAGCTTCACAAAAATGAAGGTGCCGATGAGGGAAACGGGAGTGGCAATGAAGTGAATCATCGTCGTGCGCCAATCTCCCAGAAAGAGAAAGATCACGAGAATGACCAGCAGGATCGCCGAACCTACAGTGAAGACGACGTCTCGAATCGATTCGCTGACCGCGTCGGTGGTGTCGAAGGCAACCTTGTAGCGCAATCCCGGAGGAAAGCGTTTGGAAAGCCGCTCCAGCTCCGCGAGGGCACGACGGTGCACATCCAGGGCGTTGGCGGTGGAGAGCTGCGTCACTCCCAGTCCGACCGCATCTTGCCCATCAAATTGCAGATCGGTGCTGTAGCTTTCCGCGCCTAACTCGGCGCGGCCAACGTCGCGCAGCCGGACGAGGGTCCCGTCGGCATTGGTTTTCAGTATGATGTTTTCAAATTGGCTGGGCTCGCTCAATCTACCGACAGCGCGCACGCTGATCTGATATTGCTGTCCGGCCGGCGCGGGTTCTTGTCCCACCTCTCCGGCGGCGATCTCAACGTTCTGCTCATTCAATGCGTTGACGACATCGGGCGCAGTGAGTCCCCGGCCCGCCATTCGTCCAGGATCCAGCCAGAGCCGCATCGAATATTTGCGTTCGCCGAAGATGATTACGTCGGCCACGCCCGGAATTCGTTTCAGGGAGTCTTTTACGTAAACGTCAAGGTAGTTGCTGACGAACAACGTGGGGTATTGGTTGTTGTCGGCCAGCACGGCCGCGCCGAAGACGAAGTTCTGCGAAGTCTTGGCGGTTGTAATTCCTACCGCCTTCACCGCGGCGGGCAATCTTCCTTGCGCAGTGTTCACCCGGTTCTGGATGTCGACGGTAGCGAGATCGGGGTTGCGGGTTAGATCGAACGTGGCGGTTATTGTGCTACTTCCGTCATTGCCGCTGCTCGATGTTACATATTTCATTCCTTCAGCGCCGTTGATCTGCTGCTCCAAAGGAATCGTGACCGCGCTCTCCACCGTTTGCGCGCTAGCGCCGGTGTAGAAGCTGCTGACTCCGACTTGCGGGGGCGCGAGGTCGGGAAATTGCGAAATCGGCAGGGTGGGAATTACCGCCGTGCCCGCCAGGATAATCAGTAACGCGCAGACCGTTGCGAACACCGGTCGCTGGATGAAAAAATTGACAAACATAGGGAATCGGCCTTCGGGCTTCAGCTTCTGGGCTTCGGCTCAACTATCGAATACGGAATGACTTGGAAATACGTTTCAAGGCTGTAGCCCGAGAGCCGTAGCCCGAAGCCCGGCGGCTCAACCTTGCGGAATCACCGGCGCTCCATCCAGCAGGAATTGCGTTCCGGAAACAATGACCTTGTCCCCGGGTTTGATGCCGTTCTCAACTTCGTAATTATTTCCCACCGTCTGCCCGATCTGGAGCGGCTTCTGATGTGCCACATAGGAGCCGTTGCTTTGCGGCTCGGCGACGAAGGCGAAGTATTGCCCGCCTAACCGGGAGACGGCGAGGATCGGTACTTCGGGATTGTCGTGAGTTCCCCAAATGATGCGGGCGCGTATAAATTGCGATTGCCGCAGCGCGTCGTTGCGGTTGGCAATGCGCGCCTTTACCAGCACAGTTTGAGTGGAATTATCCACCTGCGGCGAAATAAAGCTGATGCGGCTGTCGGCTACAACCTTGTCATCGCTATCCACGATTTGGACGGGCAAATTCATTTTGAGTTGGGAAGCGTGCTCGATGGGAACATACACGTAAACTTCGAGGCTTCCGGGCTTGTCGACGGTAGTCAATTGAGTGCTGGTGGTTACGCGGTCGCCAACGTGTACGGGAATGTCGCCAACGATGCCGTTCCACGGAGCGACGACGCGATAGTAATGAAGTTGAACCTGTTGCTCGCTGACCTGCGCATCCAGCGACTCCATTTGCGCCTGCGCCGCGTCCAGAGTCGATTTCGCCTGATCCAGATCCTGCTTGCTCACTACACCTGCGGAATAGAGCCCTTGAGCCCGCTGGTATTGTTGCTTGGCCAATTCAAGGCTTGCCTGCTGGGCGGCGCGTGAACTTTCCTGGCTCTTGACCGTGGCCTGCTGCTTCAGAGGATCGATCTCCATCAGCGGCTGATTCGCCTTAACGGTTTCGCCGGAGTGAACCAGGATATTTGTGACCTGGCCTTCAACCTGCGGCATAATTACGGCGGAATCGCGCGACTTCAGCGTAGCTACGTACTCGCTGCTGTCATTCACCGAAGTGTCTTTCGCCACTTCGACTTTCACCGGCATGGCAGGGAATCCGCCCGCCTGCGCCTTTCCGTTGGCGTTGCTCGAACATCCCACGCTGCCCATGCCAATCGCGAGCGCGACCAGCGACAGGAATTGCCCCAACCGCAAATTTTTGATTTTATGTACCATGTATTCCCCAAACGCTTTACCGCCCTACCGGCGGAATATCCCACGTTAGTCGTACAAGATTCCGGTACAGGCCCTTCGGACGCAAAATAATCTTACGAAAGATGGTGAATAAATGGAGAAGAGGCGCATCAATGACCGTTTAATGACGAATGGCTGGAAGCTAAATGCTCTAATCATTCTGGCAGACTGCTCCTCGTGATCGTCATTCCCGGGCCGCCACCTCTGCTACATTGTTGCGCTATGGAAAAGATTCTTGCGCAGCCCACCCGCAATTTTGCCAGTGACAACAATGCCGGAGTGCATCCCGAAGTAATTGAGGCGATTACACGCGCCAATCGGGGCCACGTTGTTGCTTATGGCGATGATGTGTATACGCGCTCGGCGACGAAAAAGTTCGAGGAGCATTTCGGACCTGATATTGCAGTTTTTTTCACATTCAACGGCACCGGCGCGAATGTTCTGGGATTGCAAGCCCTGACCCGGCCGTTTCATTCGGTGTTGTGCAGTGCCTATGCCCACATCTATACGGACGAATGCGGCGCGCCGGAAAAACATACCGGGTGCAAGTTGATTCCTCTGCCGCACCAGGATGGAAAAATCACGCTGGAGTCAGTTCGTCACGCCTATCACGGCATTGGAGACGAACATCACTCTCAGCCGCGCGTGATCTCGATTACGCAATCCACTGAGATGGGAACCGTTTATCGGCCGGAAGAAATTCGAGTTCTGGCCGATTTTGCCCACGAGCATGGCATGTTTCTGCATATGGATGGAGCGCGCATTGCGAATGGTGCGGTGTCGCTCGGTCAGACTCTGCGGCAGGCAACGCGCGATCTGGGTGTGGACGTGCTCTCCTTCGGCGGCACCAAGAATGGGATCATGGGCGGCGAAGCCGTCGTATTTTTTCAGCCGGAACTCGGGCAGGATTTTCTTTTTCTGCGCAAGCAGTCCATGCAACTGGCGTCGAAAATGCGCTTCATTGCAGCTCAATTCGAATCGTTGCTCACCGACGATTTGTGGCGGCGTAGTGCCGAACACGCCAACCGCATGGCACGCCTGCTGGAAAAAGAAATCAGCCGCATTCAGCAAGTAAGAGTTGTCTGGAAGGTCGAAGCGAATGGAGTCTTCGCCCAGATTCCGCATCACTCAGTGGAAAAGATCAAGCGGCATTACTTTTTTTATACGTGGATGGAAGAGGAATCGATCGTGCGCTGGATGTGTTCCTTCGACACCACGGAAGAGGATATTCAGAAGTTTGCACAGGTGGTGGCGGAGGCCGTCAAATAATTCCGTCGGACTATTTTTGATGGAGGGTTAGATCGGCAGTGATTCTGAAGTTGACCAAGCAATACCACCACGCTCGGTATTCGCAAAGCTGCTTTTTCGTCTAATCGGCCTCGCCCAAAATCTTGCCCAGCGTCGGCCTGTGCTTCTCCGCCTTCTTGTTCTTGTGAGGCACGATTTTTTCTGTGGGAGGAGCGCCCAGGCGCTCGCGCGCCAGTTCCTTCACCGCTTGCACGGCGTGAAACCGCTTCGCTTTTTTCTTACGCGCCATTTCGAACTACTCCCCACATTCATGTTGCCATAGCTTTGTCGAGGGGAAAACTGTAATAATTGTGTTTCAGGGTTGTTTCGGGATAAAGCGGCGCGAAGTAGACGGCCCGAGTAGCAACAACTGACGACGAGCGAACGGGTATTTCATGGAAGAACGCGATTTTTTTGACGAGCGCACCGAAAAGAAGCCTGCAACCTTGAATTGTCCTCACTGCCACCAGCCCGCGGAATATGAAGTCACGTGGGTGGTGCGCACGAAAAAGCGGCAACTTGCCGGCCGCGCCGACGAGCGCGACCGCGCCCGTTTCGCGAAGGCCCGCTCCTACATGCTCCGCAAAGACGATCTGATGGCCTGCAAAAACCTGCGCTGCCGCAAGCGCTTTGAAATTTCAGGTGTGCAGTCGGTGGTTTTCACCGACTGAAACAGGCGGTGCGCCGACTACAAGACGGTTTAGCTGGCAAACTGTCGTTTTCCTTTTTTTCTTCCAGAATCCAGACACTAATTACGGAAGTTTGTTGAAGTGGCGGCTTTGCCTTGCTCCCTCTCACAGGAATACGGATCATCGTAAGGATTAGTTAATTTTCATAATCTTTATTTTGGAGATCCTATGTCTGCTTCCGCCAGCGCAGTGCCAGAGATTTTTCAAACCATTGATTCCATGAGCCCGAAAGAGTTGGATGCGCTTCCGCAGGGCGTGATCCAACTCAACAGCGAGGGAATCGTTCTGCAATATAATTCTTACGAGGCGAACCTGGCCGGGCTCACCCGAGAGAACGTGGTGGGCAAGAATTTCTTTAAGCAAGTTGCGCCCTGCACCGACGTTAAGGAATTCTATGGCCGCTTCCGCCAGGGGGTGCAAGCGCGCAAGTTGCATTGCAAATTCCGCTATCACTTCTCCTTCAAGCACAAGCCGATCGATGTGACCGTGACTTTGTTCTACAGCGAACGAAATCAGACGGTTTGGGTATTCGTGCAGCCGATCGAATCTGGAAAGTAAAAAACGAAGCGGAGCCGGCGTGTTGTCGGCTCCGCTTGTTCCGCGACTCATTTATACTGATGAGTTTGGTTGTCATTCCCACGCAGAATGTGAGGAGTTGCTGTTTTGAAAATCCTGGTTTGCATGAAGCAGGTGCCGCAGAAAGATGCACCGCTGAAGCTCAACGATACTGGCGCCTGGATCCGCGAAGAAGTTTCCTACGAAGTGAATGAACCGGACGCTTACGCTTTGGAAGAGGCTTTGCGGCAGAAAGAGAAACACACAGGAGAAGTCGTCGTCATCACTTCGGGTCCGGCCCGTTCGCAGCAAGTTCTGCGTGAGGCGCTGGCCAAGGGCGCGGACCGTGCCATTCATCTGGAGGACAGCGCCTTTGTTGGGCTGGATGCTTTCAATACCGCGAAAGCCTTCGCAGCAGCAATCAAGGATGAAAAGTTCGATCTGATTTTTACCGGACTGCAATCCGACGATTATGGCTACGCGCAAACCGGAGTTATTCTCGCCGAACTTCTGGGCTGGCCGCATGCCACCATCATCATGCAGCTCGAAAAGACGGCATCCGGTATTCGCGTAAAGCGCGAGCTTGAGGCGGGATTTTTCCAGTTTGTCGATATGCCGCTGCCAGCGGTGTTAACCATTCAATCTGGAATCAATAAACTGCGCTACGCCACGCTGATCGGCATCAAACAAGCTAAGAACAAGCCGATTCGCAAGGTGCCGCTGGCGGAAGTGCAATCGGCGATCGGTGACAACCTGCAAAAAATTGAACGCCTTTACGTGCCGCAAAAAACCAAGAAGACCGAACACATCGAAGGATCGCCTGCAGAGATCGCAAAAAAGCTCGTAGATAAAATGCGCAACGAGCTGCGCGTTCTTTAAGCGTAATCGCGCCGGCAACCTGCCCGGCGCGCAGTCGAAGGTTCGTTCTGTTTAAGTTACGAGGAACGAGTACTAGAATCCGATTTTATGCCCGATACCATTCTTGTCGTAGTCGAACAACGCGAAGGTAAACTCAACCGCGTCTCCTGGGAAAGCATTGCGGCCGGTCAGGCGATAGCAGCCGCTACTGGCTGGACCCTTGAAGCTGCCGTGGCTGGAGGCGGCGTTTCTGCCTTGGCCTCCGAAGTCGCTGCCAAGAAGGTCGCGAAGGTTTACGCAGTCGACTCACCGAAACTCGAACCCTACACGCCCGACGCATTCGCGGGCGCGCTCAAACAGTTGCTGGCAAGCAAGCAACCCAAACTTGTGTTGATGCCGCACACCTATCAGGTGCGCGACTTCGTTCCCAAGCTTGCCACCGCCATTGGACGAACCGTGATTAGCGACTGCATTGGGTTCAAACATGAGAACGGCAAACTGCTGTTCACCCGGCAAATGTTTCAAGGCAAACTTGCTGCCGATGTCAGCTTCACCTCCGAGGCTCCGTGGTTCGTTACCTTCCAGAACGGGGCCTTCCGCGGCGATCAGGCTGAAGCGGGAACAAGCGCAGCCCCGATCGAAGCCGTGACGGTAGATATTGGGGAAGGAGTCGTACGCACCAAGCCGCAAGAGATTTTTAAGGAAGTAAAACAGGCCGTGGATCTGACGGCGGCCGAAATAATTGTTTCGGTTGGCCGCGGCATCAAGGAACAGAAAAATATCGAAATGGCGAAGCAGCTTGCCGATGCGCTCGGTGGTGAGATTGCAGCGTCGCGGCCTATCTGCGATTCGGGCTGGCTGCCCATGGATCGCCAAGTTGGTTCCTCGGGCCAGACCGTTGCGCCAAAGCTTTATCTCGCACTCGGCATCAGTGGCGCCATCCAGCACATTGTGGGCATGAAAGGCGCGCGTGCCATTATCGCGGTCAACAAGGATTCCGAGGCTCCGATCTTCGAGATCGCGGACTATGCCGTGGTGGGTAATTTGTTCGACATTGTGCCGCCGTTGATCGACGAAGTGAAGAAGGCGAAAGCCGGTAGTTGAGTGGCAGTCGCTTCTTTGGAAATCACTCCGGTGACGCTTTTGCATTCCCAATAGCAGCCGCCGCAATTTGAGCGACATCCAGCAACTCCGGAGGCGTAGCCGAAGCCGCCGCCAATC
>Ga0335075_10014655_pt1 | contig 11760 bp, 9 predicted proteins | sample Lox_Sample_24_FD_206723 | JGI IMG/M metagenome (GOLD analysis project Ga0335075, IMG submission 206723) | Soil microbial communities from Loxahatchee National Wildlife Refuge, Florida, United States - Lox_Sample_2.4 | ecosystem: Environmental > Terrestrial > Soil > Wetlands | place: USA: Florida... | reverse complement strand
CGGCCGGTTTCGCGTTCCGCAGCCGGGTGTCCAGCTCTTCGAGCACACCGGCACGCGCGTCGCCGACGAGGCAGACCATCGGCAGCCCACGCCGTCCGGCCCGCTCGCGATGGTATCCGGGCCGCCATTCGCCATTGTCGAGCAATTCCCGAGGCCGGTCGCCGATCCGGGGCCGCTCGTAAAGCGCACCGATAAGCTTGACGAGCCGGTCCGCTCCGACGAATGCGAGCTGTTCCCCCACCGGGGCGACGGCGTGTCCCATGCCGAATTCTCGCACGCGATCCCCGGGACCGGTCCCGCAATTATGCCGTCCACGCCAGAACTTTCGGGCACGCTACGTCAAGCCGAGGCCACGCCGCAGAACGGAATTACGAATTACGCATCGACACGACGTACGGAATGCGGAATTCAACAATTGATCTTCCGATCAGCCAGGAAAGACCGCTCCGCACGCCTCGACCGGTGCCGTACCGGTACGGTGGAAAAATGACCTCAGCTGACCGCGAAGCGGCCGGACCCGGCGCGACCGGGGAAATCACTTACTGCGCAGCCAAGAGCGAGCGGGACCGCTCCGCCGTCATCCGGGGCGAGTTCACCTCGGACACGCTGCTCGAAGTGATCCGTTCCGACGACGGCTTCGTCCTGCGGCCCCTCCAGCTGGACCCGCCGGTGCACAAGGTCTTCCCCGACGACGAGCCCGAAAACGACGAAGACAGCGAAGACGACGAAGGCAACCGGCGGTTCGTCGCACTGGACGGCGACCTCGTATGCGGATATGTCGACACCAGCTACGAACCGTGGAACCGGCGGCTGACCATCGCCGACATCGAAGTGGCCAGGCCGTACCAGGGACGCGGGATCGGGCGGGCGCTGATGGACCGTGCGGTCGGCTGGGCCCGCGAATGCGGTGCCGGGCAGGTCTGGCTGGAAGTCACCAACCTCAACGCACCGGCCGTTCGCGCCTACCAGCGGATGGGGTTCACGCTCTGCGGTCTGGACACCTCGCTCTACCACGGCACCGAATCCGAGGGCGAGACCGCGCTGTTCATGAACCGCGTCCTGGACTGAGCAAAAAACGGGGCCGCTCCAGGGAAATCCGGAGCGGCCCCGCTGAAAAGCCCAGCGCTTATTCGTAGATCTCGCCCTTGGCGGCCTTGTCCACCAGCGACTGCGGCGGCTCGAAGTGGCTGCCGTAGCGGGCCGCCAGCTCGCGCGAGCGGTCCGCGAAGCCCTGCAGGCCGCCCGGGTACTGGTTGATGTACTGGATCACGCCGCCGGTCCAGGGCGGGAACCCGATGCCGAAGATGGACCCGATGTTCGCGTCCGCGACCGAGGTCAGCACGCCCTCGTCGAAGCACTTCACGGTTTCCAGCGCCTCGGCGAAGAGCATCCGCTCCTTGAGGTCTTCGAACGGCACGTCCGCCGAACCGGCGTTGAACGCGTCGCGCAGGCCCGGCCACAACCCGGTCCGCTTGCCGTTCTCGTCGTACTCGTAGAAGCCCGCTCCGGTGGACCGGCCCTTGCGGTCGTACTTGTCCAGCATCGTGTCGATGACCGCTTCGGACGCGTGCGCGGTCCACGTGCCGCCGGCCGCCTCGATCGCGGCCCGGGTCTCGGCACGGATCTTGCGCGGCAGCGTCAGGGTCAGCTCGTCCATCAGCTGCAGCGGCGGGGCCGGGTAGCCGGCCTGCGAACCGGCCTGCTCGATCGACGCCGGCTCGACGCCTTCGCCCAGCGCGGCCACCGCTTCGTTGATGAAGGTGCCGATGACCCGCGAGGTGAAGAACCCGCGGCTGTCGTTGACGACGATCGGGGTCTTGCGGATCTGCAGCGTGTAGTCGAAGACCTTGGCCAGCGTGGCCGGCGAGGTCTTCTCCCCGCAGATGATCTCGACCAGCGGCATCTTGTCCACCGGCGAGAAGAAGTGGATGCCGATGAAGTCTTCGGTGCGCTGCACGCCTTCGGCGAGCGTGGTGATCGGCAGCGTCGAAGTGTTGGAACCCAGCACCGCGTCCGCGTTGACGATGTTCTCGATCTCGCCGAACACCTTGTGCTTCAGCTCGACGCTCTCGAACACGGCCTCGATCACGAAGTCGACGCCCGCGAAATCGGCCGGGTCGGCGGTCGGCTTGATCCGCGCCAGCAGCGCGTCCGACTTCTCCTGCGTGGTCTTGCCACGGGAGAGCGCCTTCTCCTCGATCTTCGCCGCGTAGCCCTTGCCGCGCTCCGCCGCCTCCTGCGAGACGTCCTTGAGCACGACCTCGATGCCCGCCTTCGCGGACACGTATGCGATCGCGGCGCCCATCATCCCGGCGCCCAGCACGCCCACCTTGCGAGCGGTGTACTTCTCGAACCCGTCCGGACGCGAACCGCCGGAGTTGATCGTCTGCAGGTCGAAGAAGAACGCCTTGGTCATGTTCTTCGAGACCTGGCCGATCGCCAGGCTGACGAAGTACCGGGTCTCGACCACGATCGCGGTGTCGAAGTCCACCTGCGCGCCCTCGATGGCGGCGGCCAGGATCGCGCGCGGCGCGGGCATCGGGGCGCCCTTGAGCTGCTTGCGCAGGTTCGCCGGGAACGCCGGCAGGTTCGCCGCGAAGCTCGGGTTCGACGGGGTGCCGCCCGGGATCTTGTAGCCCTTGACGTCCCACGGCTGCACGCCGCCTTCGGGGTTGGCCTTGATCCACGCCTTGGCGGCGGGCACCAGCTCCTCGACGGTGTCCACTACCTCGTGCACCAGGCCCAGCTCCAGCGCCTTGCGCGGCTTCATCCGCTGGCCCTGCAGCAGCACGTTCAGCAGTGCGCTCTGGATGCCCAGCAGCCGCACGGTACGGACGATGCCGCCTCCGCCGGGCAGCAGGCCGAGGGTGACCTCGGGAAGGCCGATCTGGCTGCCCTTGGCGTCGGCCGCGATGCGGTGGTGCGTCGCCAGCGCGATTTCCAGGCCGCCGCCGAGCGCCGCGCCGTTGATCGCCGCCACCACCGGCTTGCCCAGCTGTTCCAGCCGGCGCATCTGGCCCTTCATGGCGAGGCTGGACGCGGTGATCTCGGCCGCCTGCTCCGGCTGCGCCTGGATCAGGTCCCGCAGGTCGCCGCCGGCGAAGAAGGTCTTCTTCGCCGAGGTGACGACGACACCGGTGATGTCGTCCTTCTCCGCTTCGAGCCGGTCCACGGTCGCCGCGAGCGATTCGCGGAAGGCCGTGTTCATCGTGTTGGCGGACTGGTCCGGGTCGTCAAGGGTCAGCGTGACGATGCCGTCCGCGTCCTTGTCCCAGCGGATCGTCTTGCTCTCGGTCATCTCGGTCCTCACACCCGCTCGATGATGGTCGCGACGCCCATGCCGCCGCCGATGCACAGGGTCACCAGCGCCCGCCGCGCCTGGCGGCGTTCCAGCTCGTCCACCACGGTGCCGACCAGCATCGCGCCGGTGGCGCCGAGCGGGTGGCCCATCGCGATCGCGCCGCCGTTGACGTTCAGCTTCTCGTCCGGGATGTTCAGGTCCTTCTGCCACTTGAGCACGACGGACGCGAACGCCTCGTTCAGTTCCCACAGGTCGATGTCGTCCGGGGTCAGGCCCGCGGTCTTGAGCACCTTCTCGGTGGCCGGCGTGGGGCCGGTCAGCATGATGGTCGGCTCGGAGCCGATCGAGGCGGTGGCCACGATGCGCGCCCGCGGCGTGAGGCCGAACGTCTTGCCCGCCTGCTCGCTGCCGACCAGCACGATCGCCGAACCGTCCACGATGCCCGAGGAGTTGCCGCCGGTGTGCACGTGGTCGATCTTCTCGACCTGGTGGTACTTCTGGAGCGCGACCGCGTCGAAGCCGCCCATCTCGCCGATCATCGTGAAGGCCGGCTTGAGCTTGCCCAGGCCCTCCACAGTGGATCCGGGACGGCGGTGCTCGTCGTGGTCCAGGATCGTGACGCCGTTGAGGTCCTTCACCGGCACGACGGACTTCGCGAAGTAGCCGCCGGACCAGGCCGCCTCGGCCTTGTCCTGGGAGCGGACCGCGAACGCGTCGACGTCCTCGCGGGTGAAGCCCTCCATCGTCGCGATCAGGTCCGCGCCGATGCCCTGCGGGGCGATGTAGTTGTCGTAGGCGGTGGCCGGGTCCATGAACAGCGCGCCGCCGTCCGAACCCATCGGCACCCGCGACATCGACTCCACGCCGCCGGCGATGATCAGCTGGTCCCAGCCGGACCGTACCTTCTGCGCCGCGACGTTCGTCGCCTCCAGACCGGACGCGCAGAACCGGTTGAGCTGCACGCCCGCGACCGACTGCGGCAGGCCGGCCACCAGCGCGGCGGTGCGCGCGATGTCCGCGCCCTGCTCGCCGACCGGGGACACCACGCCGAGCACGATGTCGTCGATCGCCTGCGGATCGAGGTTCGGGTGGCGGACCTTCAGCTCCTGAATGAGGCCGACCACCAGGTCGACCGGCTTGGTGCCGTGCAGGGCACCGCCCTTGTTCTTGCCCCGGGGCGTGCGCAACGCCTCGTAGATGTAGGCCTCGCTACTCACTGAACACTCCTCCGCGAAGCGGCGTCGGTTGGACACTCACTGATCGAGCACTGCGGTGTATCTCGCCGTCGACTATACCGGCCAGTAGGTGCTAATCGCCATTAACATACGCGCGATGAACCCCATGGTGTCAATGGGTTGCTTACCGTCCATGACGCGCTATCGTCGGTTCACCATGAGTACGCCTCCCGCTCGCGGCAGCCGGCCGCGCGACCGCAAGGCCCAGCTCGCCGCCGTCGCGGCCGAGCTGTTCCGCGCGCGCGGGTTCCACGGCGTCGCCGTCATCGACATCGCCGCCGCGGCGGGCGTCACCGGCCCCGCGCTGTACCGGCACTTCGCGGACAAGCAGGCGATCCTCGCCTACGTCGTGCTGGCCGGCATCGACGACATGGAGTCCGCCACCGCCGCCGCGCTCGCCGATTCGGCACCTCCGCCGGACCAACTCAACGCCCTGCTCACCGGTCTCGCGACCGAGGCGGTCGAGCGCCGGGAGATCGCCGCGCTGTGGCGGTGGGAAGGCCCGCACCTGCCGCGCGAGCAGCGCCGCGAAATCCGGCACCGCTCCGGTGCGGTGCTCGACGCGTGGACGAAATCCCTGCTCACACTGCGTCCCGAGCTGTCCCCGGACCAGGCGGAGCTGCTGTGCTGGGCCGCGCTGTCGGTGTTCGGCAGCGTCGCGGTGCACCACACGTCGGTGGCCCGGAAGCGGTTCGTGCCGCTGCTGGCCGAGCTGGCGCAGACCGTGCTCGAAACGTCACTGCCGCTGCCGGAGGCCCCGGTGCCGCCGGTCACCACCAGCCTCGGCACGCCGTCGCGTCGCGAGCAAGTGCTGACCGCCGCGACCGCCCTCTTCGCCGAACGCGGCTTCCATGCGGTGAGCATGGAAGACATCGGCGCGGCGGCCGGAATCGCCGGACCCAGCGTGTACCGGCACTTCCCCAGCAAGGCCGCGCTGATGGTCGCGATCGGACACCGCGCCGCCGACCGGCTCGCGCTGGCCGCCGAGCAGGCCCTGCAAGCCCCGGACGAACGCTCCGCACTGAGCCAGCTCGCGGCGTCCTATGTGCACATCCTGCTGCGGACGCCGGAACTGCTGGTGTCGTTCACCGCGGACCGGGCGACCATGCCGGAACGCGACAAGTCAGACTTGCGACGAGTGCAGCAGGACTACGTCGCACAGTGGGTTTCCTTGCTGTGCGCGGTGTTCCCGGAGCTGCCCGCGCGTGAAGCGAAGATCCGCGTACACGCGGCGCTGACGATCGCGAACGACCTGAGCCGGACCGGCCGGGTCAAGGGACGGCCACATCTGCAAGCCGAGCTGACCGTGCTGCTGCACGCCGTGCTCGGCCTTCCGCCAATGCCGTGAAGGGAACCCTGAGGGACTCAGAGTCCCTCAGGGTTCCCCTCACGGACCGGAGGCAACGCTCTGCGCGAAACCGCTTCGCCCGCTCCGCCGAGCGTGTAACCATCTTCCGTGCCCACGAGTCGGTTGCATCTGGTCCGCGCGGACGAAGACCACCGCGTCTCGACCCTCGAACTCTTCTTCGACCTCGTCTTCGTCTACGCCATCACGCAGACGACCGAGCTGATGGCCGGGCACCTGACCCTCCTCGGCGTCGGCGAGGGACTGCTGGTGCTCATGGTGCTGTGGTGGTGCTGGTGCAGCTACGCGTGGCTGGGCACCACGATCCACGTCGACCACGGCATCGCGCGGCTGGCGATGTTCGGCGCGATGGCGGTGATGTTCCTGGTCGCGCTGTCCGTGCCGCAGGCGTTCACCAACGTGCCGGGCGGGCTGGACGGGCCGTTGCTGTTCGTCGCCTGCTACGGGATCGTGCGGATCTTGCACATCGTCGCCTACCTCGGGGCCGCGCAGCACGACGCCGAACTGCGCCGGGTGCTGCTGCGGATGCTGCGCGGGCTGTTGCCGAGCCTGGCGATGCTGGCCGTCGCCGGCGTGGTCGGCGGCGCCTGGCAGCCGATCCTGTGGGTGGCCGCGCTGCTGGCCGACTACCTGAACGTGTACTTCTCCGGCCCGGCGGGCTGGCGGCTGCACTCGCCCGCGCACTTCGCCGAGCGGTTCGGTCTGATCGTGATCATCGCGCTGGGCGAATCGGTGGTGTCGATCGGCATCGGGGTCGGGCACGTGCCGATCACCTGGCTGGTGGCCGGTTCGGCGATCTGCGGGATCGCGCTGGCCGCCGGGATGTGGTGGACCTACTTCGACCTGGTCGCGCGGGTCGCCGAACACCGGCTGGCCCGCGCGGAAGGCATCGCGCGGGCGAAGATCGCCACCGATTCCTACACCTACCTGCACCTGCCGCTGATCGCCGGCATCGTGCTGGTCGCGCTCGGGTTGAAGAAGACCTTCCTCACCCTGTCCGACGAGGTGCACCACCACCCGTCGGACGCGCTGCACGGCGTGCCGCTGTGGGCGCTGACCGGCGGGCTCGCGCTGTACCTGGTCGCGCTCAGCTCGCTGCGCCGGCGGAACATCGGCAACTGGAACCGGCAACGGCTGGTGCTCGCGGTGCTCCTGCTGGCCTTGACCCCGCTCTTCGCTCAGCTGCCCGCCGCCCTCTTGCTGCTGATCGTCACCGCGACCGTCCTGCTGCTCATCGCGTTCGAACGGACCCGGTGGGCCCGCCGGCCAGTCCACGAGTGACCCGCCGCTGGCGGATTCGCCGCCGTCGCGCTAACCTACTCGTGAGTAGGTAACGCGAGGGAGACGCTACATGGCTGCGCCAAGGAAACGAGACGCGATGGGCATCGGCCTTGCCGCGCTCACCCGGCTGGCGGGGAGCAAGGCGATCGAGCGGGCCGGACTGCGCGGACCGGTGCAGAACCTGGTCAAGGCCGGGACCCGCACCGGATTCCGGGCGGCGGGAGCGGCCACCCGGTCGTTCGCCTCGGTCCAGCGGCTGGGCAAACCGGCCCGGCTGGCCCCGGCCGGCGAGCGCGGGCTGTTCGACCTCACTCCCGACGAGGACCAGCAGCTGATCGTCGAGACGGTCCGCGAATTCGCCGCCGAGCAGCTGCGCCCGGCCGCCGCCGACGCCGACGAGAAGCTGTCCGCGCCGGAAGGCTTGCTGAGCCGCGCGGCGGAGCTGGGCATCAGCCTGGTCGGCATCCCCGAAGAGCTGGGCGGCGCCGGCACCGAACGTTCGGTGGTCACGAACGCGCTGGTCGCGGAAGCGCTCGCCCACGGCGACCTCGGGCTGGCGGTGGCCGTGCTGGCCCCGTCCGCGGTCAGCACCGCGCTGGTCGCCTGGGGCGACGAGCAGCAGCAGGCCGATTACGTGCCCGCCTTCACCGGCGACCAGGTCCCGGCCGCCGCGCTCGCGTTGCAGGAGCGCACCCCGTTGTTCGACCCGTTCAAGCCCGCCACCAAGGCGAAGCGGACCCCGAAGGGCTACCAGCTCGACGGCGTGAAGTCGCTCGTCCCGCGCGCGGCGGAAGCGGAGCTGTTCATCGTCTCGGCGGACCTGGAAGGCCGCGGCCCGGCATTGTTCCTGGTCGAATCGTCCAGCGCCGGGCTGACCGTCGAGGCCGAGCCCGCGATGGGCTTGCGCGGCGCGGCGACCGGCAAGCTGCACCTGGAGAAGGTCGCACTGCCCGCCGGCGCGTTGCTCGGCGGCGGCAAGGCGGACGTTTTCACCGAGGTGGTACGGCTTTCCCGTCTCGGCTGGGCCGCGCTCGCGGCCGGCGTCGGCAAGGCCGTGCTGGATTACGTGGTGCCGTATGTGAACGAGCGCACCGCGTTCGGCGAGCCGATCAGCCACCGGCAGGCCGTGGCGTTCTCGGTGGCGGACATCGCGATCGAGCTGGAGGGCCTGCGCCTGGTGATGCTGCGTGCCGCGTCGCGCGCCGAACAGGGCAAGGAATACGCGCGAGAGGCCGCGCTGGCCCGGAAACTCGCCACTGACAAGGGAATGCAGATCGGCAACGCCGGCGTCCAGCTGCTCGGCGGACACGGATTCGTGAAGGAGCATCCGGTGGAGCGGTGGTACCGCGACCTGCGGGCGATCGGCGTGATGGAAGGCGCCGTCCTCCTCTGATCCCCTTCTCTCGCTGCGAAAGGCACTCCCCATGATCAACCTGGAAGCCCCCAAAAAAGCCGGTGCCCTGATCAACCAGGCATACCAGGCCGCGGCCGAGGTGTTCCGGCCGATCTCGCGCAAGTACGACCGCGCGGAACACAGCTACCCGACCGAACTGGACATGTTCGCCGCCCTCCTGGACGGCCTGAACTCGTCCGGCGAAGGCGGCGCCGGCGCGGCAGGCGTCCGCCGCGCCCCCGATTCCGGCACCGGCAACCGCAACGGCGCCAACCTGAACGTAGTACTCGGCACCATCGAAATGTGCTGGGGCGATGTCGGTTTGCTGCTGTCCATGCCGCGCCAGGGCCTCGGCAACGCGGCCATCGGCTCGGTCGCGACCGACGAACAACTGGAACGGTTCAAGGGCCTGTGGGCCGCGATGGCGATCACCGAACCAAGCTGCGGTTCCGACTCCGCCGCGATCACCACCACGGCCACTGTGGACGGTGACGATTATCTTCTGAACGGCGAGAAGATCTTCGTGACCTCCGGCCAGCGCGCCGACGCGGTAGTGGTCTGGGCGACGCTGGACCGGTCGAAGGGCCGTGCCGCGATCAAGTCGTTCGTGGTGGAGAAGGGAACACCGGGCTTCGAGGTCGTGCGCGTCGAGCACAAACTCGGCATCCGCGCGTCGGACACTGCGGTGCTGCGCTTCGAGAACTGCCGCGTCCCGCGCGAAAATCTTTTGGGAACCCCGGAAATCGACACCGCCAAGGGCTTCGCCGGGGTCATGCAGACCTTCGACAACACCCGCCCCTTGGTAGCCGCGATGGCAGTCGGCCTGGCCCGCGCCGCCCTGGACGAAACCCGCCGAATCCTCGCCGAGGCCGGCGTTTCCGTCGACTACGACCGCCCGGCCCTGACCCAGCACGCCGCCGCCGCGACCTTCCTCCAACTGGAAGCGGACTATGAGGCGGCGTACCTGCTGACGCTGGAATCGGCGTGGATGGCGGACAACCGGCAGCCGAACTCCCTGCAGGCGTCAATGGCTAAGGCCAAAGCGGGGCGGACGGTGGTCGACGTGACGTTGAAGTGCGTCGAGCTGGCCGGGGTTTTCGGGTATACCGAGGAATCGTTGCTGGAGAAGTGGTCTCGGGATGCGAAGATCCTGGATATTTTTGAGGGGACTCAGCAGATTCAGCAGCTGATCGTGGCCCGTCGGGTTCTGGGGAAGTCCTCGGCTGAGTTGAAGTAGGTTTAAGCCGCCCGGTCGCTTGCCCTTCTCGGGGTTCTGAGACCGGGCGGTTTTCGCGTCGGAGGGTACCGGGTTTCATGAGCAGGCTGTTATCGAGGACAGGCCGTCCGAATACCGCGTCGACAGCCTCCCGCGGCGGATGTGACGCGCCCGTCCCGGTCTCCTCCACCGTCACCTCGGTACCCGCGCCGACTGTCCAGCGCAGCCCCAGTCCGTCCTACGTTGCCGTCATGTCGTTCCCATTCCCGGGCCAGGCCGGCGAACCCCTCGGCCGCCGACTCCAGCACCGCCACGCACCACCACGGCAACCCGCGTGTCTGCGCAAGTTCGTGCCACGCCCGCGACACCCGCCGGGCGGCGTTGGCCGTGTTCGTCGCACTCGTCGGTGACAGGACCGCGCGGCCGTGTTCCCACGCAGCCATGTAGTCCCGATACGCCTGCTCCCACGCCAAGACCTGCTCGCAAAAGCCCATTCCTGTCACGCCGCCTTCGCCGTCTCACTGTTTCCACCGAAGCGAGACGGCTTGCTCGCGGCCTGCTTGAATCCGGTCGCGCGGAATACGTAGGACTGGTCCTTGAACTCGCCCTGCCCGGCCACGCGCGGTTCGGCGGTCCAGCTCGATCGGCCGCATCCCGGGAAGCGCCTCCGAGGTGGTCGGCACCGGCTGCACGTCGGCGAGAAGGGTGATCTCGAACGAAGCCCGCTTCGCCCGTGTCTCGGCCGGGTCGGTGACCATGACCTTCCACTGTCGCTTACCCGTGATCTCATCGACCCGCTGCGGCACCGGGCGGTTGGCGGCCCGGTCCCCACGCGACTGGTACTCGTTGCCCGGCGACACCTCGCCCACCATCACCAAGCCCTGTGGAAACGCGTCGTCGAAGTCGATCCCGAACCGGTGTCCTTTGTCGATAGCCATGCTGAATCCCTTGTGTCGTCTGTTAGTTGGTTTCTTCGGCCGGTTCTCCGCCTCGTGCCGCTGCGGCGTCCAGCGCCGCGCTTACCTCGTCCAGTTCCCTCCGCAGTACGGCGATGGCGTCGGAGTCCACGAGCAGGACCACGGGAACGCCTTGCCGAACCGGACCTCCGCGCGGTTTGCGTACGTCAGCGCCCGGACACGAATCGGCAGATCAGCCGTGACGTGGATCTGAACCGTGTCGCGCATGCCACGCCGCGCCTACGCCGCACGTCGGCGAGGTACCGCCCGCTTCTCCGAGCCAGCCGGCCGGACGGCGGTTGCAGTCGAACGACCGCGGTTCATCAAGGGTCTGGCTGCCAAGGCAGCGGCCGGCGCGAAGATCCGGCTCATGTTCGGAAATCCCGAGCGCGACAGCGTCGCGCTGCGCGGTGAGGAAGAACAGTTGGGCGACGGGACGCTTACGGCGCGCATCCGCAACGCTCTGGCGTTCTACCGGCCACTCGTCGGCATCGACGGGGTCGAGATGCGATTCCACAACACGACGCTCTACAACTCGATCTTCCGGTTCGACGACGAGATGATCATTAACACGCACGTGTACGGGTTCCAGGGAGCCCACGCCCCGTCCCTCCACCTGCGGAGACTTTCCGCCGGGGACCTCTTCGAGACGTACTCGGAGAGCTTCGAGGCAGTCTGGAACCTCTCCACGCCGGCCATCTTCTAGGGGGGCAGCATGACCCGAGTCGACTACTACAACGACCCGAACGCACCCAAGGCAAACAGCATCGCAGTAGCGGTGTCGGCGTTCATCCAGGACAACGAAGGCCGGATTCTGATGATCAGGCGCACCGACAACGACCTGTACTCGATCCCAGGCGGCCAACTGGAGCTCGGCGAGACCCTGGCTGAGGCGGTAGTCCGGGAGGTCCGTGAAGAGACAGGAATCGAGTGCGAGGTGACGGGAGTGATCGGCCTGTACTCGGACCCCAAACACGTCATCGCCTACGACGACGGCGAGGTTAGGCAAGAG
>Ga0335075_10014654_pt1 | contig 11760 bp, 11 predicted proteins | sample Lox_Sample_24_FD_206723 | JGI IMG/M metagenome (GOLD analysis project Ga0335075, IMG submission 206723) | Soil microbial communities from Loxahatchee National Wildlife Refuge, Florida, United States - Lox_Sample_2.4 | ecosystem: Environmental > Terrestrial > Soil > Wetlands | place: USA... | reverse complement strand
GAGTCCACCGGCAACTCGCTGCGCGTCAGCCGCGGATCTCTGCCCGCCGATGCGGAAGTGATCGGCGGTCCGTTGAGTCTGCTGGCCCTCGGCGGCAGCGCTACCGGCGCGCCGCTCTCCCGCGGCGAGATCGAGGTGCGGGGTGACGCGGAGCTCGCGCAGAAGTTCCAGGAGCTGGCGCAACTGCTGCGGCCCGACCCGGAGGAGGCGCTGTCTGCTTTCATGGGTGATGTGGCGGCGCATCGCCTGGGTCGCCTGGCGCGCGGCGCCTTGGATTGGACCCGCAATGCGGCCGCGACAGTGCTGCAGGACGTCGGCGAGTACTTCAGTCACGAGCGCGGGGACCTGGTATCCCGAGAGGAAGGCGAGCAGTTTCTGCGCGGCGTGGATGCGCTGCGCGAGGACGCCGACCGCCTCGACGCGCGCCTCGAGCTGCTGACGCAGCGGCTCGCGAAGTGACGCCGGTGTCGCGCCCGTGAAGCTGCGCGTCGTCGCGCGGCTGCTGCAGATCCAGCGGGTGCTGTTGAAATACGGCCTGCACGACTTCGTGCGGGCGACGCACCTCTACGCGCCGCTGCGATTCCTCTTTTATCTCTCACCCGACACCTGGCTCAATCCCAACCGCAACGCGCCTCCCGCCGTGCGCCTGCGGCTGGCGCTCGAGGAGCTGGGCCCGATCTTCGTGAAGTTCGGCCAGGCGGTGTCGACGCGCCGCGACCTTCTGCCGACCGACGTCGCCGATGAGCTGGCGAAGCTCCAGGACCGTGTGCCTCCCTTCCCCGGTCCCATGGCGCGCGCCATCGTCGAGAGCGCCTACGGACGTCCGGTGTCGGAAGCGTTCTCGGAGTTCGAGGAGACGCCCCTGGCCGCGGCCTCGATCGCCCAGGTGCACGCGGCGCGGCTCCCGGACGGCAGGGAAGTCGTGGTCAAGGTTCTGCGCCCGGACATGCGCGAATCCATCGAGCGCGACCTCGAGGTGCTCTACGCGCTGGCGGAGCTCGCCGAGACCTACTGGCGCGAGGGTCGGCGGCTGCGCCCGCGCGAGATCGTCGCAGAGTACGAGAAAACCGTCATCGACGAGCTGGACCTCATGCGCGAGGCGGCCAACGCCTCGCAGCTCAAGCGCAACTTCGCCGGCTCGGATCTGCTCTACGTGCCGGAGGTCTACTGGGACTACTGCCGCCTGAACGTGATGGTGATGGAGCGCATCCACGGCATCCCGATCTCGGACATGGAGCGGCTGCGCGCCGCCGGCACCGACATCAGGCTGCTGGCCGAGAACGGCGTGCGCATCTTCTTCACGCAGGTGTTCCGGCACAACTTCTTTCACGCCGACATGCACCCCGGCAACATCTTCGTCATGATCGACGATCCGCTCAAGCCCCGCTACGCGGCGGTCGACTTCGGGATCGTCGGCACGCTCGATCCGCGTGACCAGCACTATCTCGCCGCCAACTTCCTCGCGGTGTTCGATCGCGACTACCGCCGGGTGGCGGAGCTGCACGTCGAGTCCGGATGGGTGCCCGCGGGGACGCGCGTCGACGAGATCGAATCGGCCGTGCGCACGGTGTGCGAGCCGATCTTCGACCGGCCGCTCGAGGCCATCTCTTTTGCGACTCTCCTGGTGCGGCTCTTCGATATCTCGCGCCGTTTCAACGTGGAGCTGCAGCCGCAGCTGATCCTGCTGCAGAAGACGCTGGTGAACGTGGAGGGGCTCGGCCGCGAGCTTTATCCGCAGCTCGATGTCTGGCATACCGCGGCGCCCATCCTGCGGCAGTGGATGCGCGAGCGCATGGGCTGGCGCCAGATCCTCCACGGCATGCGCACGCAGATGCCGGAGCTCATCGAAGCCGCGCGCGTTCTGCCCGGCATCCTGAAGAGTGTGCTGCAACGGTCCGAGGGCGGCATGCTGCGGATGCTCGTCGAGACGCCGGCCATCGAGCTGCTGCATGCGGAGCTGCGCCGCGGCCACAAGCGGCGCGATGCCGTGATCCTCGGGGCGGCGTCTCTGCTCGGCGGCATCGTCTGGCTGGCACTCGGCCGTACCGCATGGCCCGGATGGACGCTGACGGGATTGGGGGCCGCCTGGCTCTTCTTCGTCTATCGGGTGTTCTGATGCGCTCACTCACCGAGGGCTCCATCAGCCGTGGAATGGTGCGGTTCGCGCTGCCCATCCTCTACGCCAGCGTGCTGCAGTCCCTCAACGCCTCGGTCAACTCCGTCTGGGTGGGGCGGTTTCTCGGCGAAGCCGCGCTCACGGCCACCTCGAATGCCAACGTCGTGATGTTCCTGCTGATCGGCATCGCCTTCGGCATCGCGATGGCCGCCACCATCATCGTCGCCCAACGCATCGGGGCCAACGACATCCGCGGCGCCCGGCACGCCGTCGGGACCAGCGCCACTTTCTTCGCCGGCGTCTCCGTACTGATGGCGATCGCGGGATTGACCCTGTCGCCCGCCATGCTCGTCGCCATGAAGACGCCGCCGCAATCACTGCCGCTCGCGATCGCGTACATGCGGGTGATTTTCTGCGCGCTGCCGTCGCTCTACATGTATGCCTTCGTCATGGCGGTGCTGCGCGCGGCGGGCGACTCGAAGACGCCGTTCTACTTCATGCTGCTGTCGGTCGGGCTCGACATCAGCCTGAACCCGGTCTTCATCTTCGGTGTCGGACCGGTTCCGCGGCTCGGCATCGCCGGCTCCGCCCTGGCCACCTTCATCGCGCAGACGGTCAGCCTGGCGGCCATGGTGCGCCACCTCTACCGCCGCCGGAACCTGCTCTGTCTGCACGGCGAGGAGCTGAAATTCCTGCGTGTCGACTGGCAGCTGGCCGGCGCGCTGCTGCGCAAAGGGATCCCCATGGGCGGGCAGATCACGGTCATGTCGCTGAGCGGCGTGCTGATGATCTCGCTGGTCAACCGCTTCGGCGTCGATACCACGGCCGCTTTCGGCGCCGCGCTGCAGATCTGGAACTACATCCAGATGCCGGCCTTCGCCGTCGGTCAGGCCGTATCCGCCATGGCGGCGCAGAACGTGGGCGCGGGCAAATGGGACCGGGTCAACAGGATCGCGGTGGTCGGCGTCGCCTTCAGCATCGCCGTCACGGGCTCGGTCATCCTCATCCTGGAGCTTCTCGGCGCATCGTCGTTCTCGCCGTTCCTGCCGGCGGGATCGCCGGGGCTCGCGATCGGGGCGCACCTCAACCACATCGCGACACCTTCGTACATGTTCTTCGCGATCGCCATGGTGCTCTTCGCCACCGTGCGCTCCACCGGCGCCGTGATGCTGCCGTTCGCCATCATGACGGTCTCGCTGCTGCTCGTGCGCTTCCCGCTGGCGTACGCTTTCATGCCGCGCTTTCAGGCCGACGCCATCTGGTGGAGCTTCCCGATCTCCTCGGCTCTCGCGGCGGTCCTCGGCGGCCTCTACTACAGGTTCGGCAACTGGCGCGCGGCGCGCATGATGACCGGGAAGCTCACTGCGGAGCTATCTACCGAAGCCCCAGGGGCGTAGGTAGACCGCAGAACACTTCAGGGCGCTTCTTTGAGCTCGATCCAGAGCGCCCGGGCGAGGCCGCAGACTTCGCCGTCCTCGTCGAAGATCGCGGTTCCCGCGGCGTGCTTGCGTCCCCTCGCTTCCAGCGCCCAACCGGTCACGGTGCAGCGCTCACCGACATGCACCAGGCGGTTGACGTGCACGGTGATTTCGCCCAGGAGCATCATGCGATCGTCGGGGCTGACCGCGTAGTATCCGGGGCAGTCGAGCGCCGCCGACATGAACTCGGGCCGGACCTTGCCGTCGCCCTGATCGAGTGACGCGTCGGGGACCCAGGGCGCCGCCACGATGCCGCGCTCCGCGATCGGGCCGGCGAAGACCCGCATGCCGTCCTCGCGCGTGCGCCGAGTCCCGCAGACGAAGCAGGTTGGGAAGCGATGATGCTTGAATCCGGCGTAGCGGCGCGAGGCCTCCACGGCCTCGAAATAGTTCGGCGCGCTTCGCGGGACCAAATCCAGGGCGGCGGTCTTCGCCTCGCCGATCCGCTCCGTCCCGGCCGAGACCGCGAGCGTGCCGTCGGCCTGCTCGACGGCATCCAGCGGAGTGTCGAGCGGCGGCGGCCGCAGCAGCCGCACCGTGACCGTGCGGCCGGCGCGGACAGCGACCAGGCCCGCGAAATAACCGCCATTCGAGGAGCCTTCGGGGCCGCGGAACCGGTTCGCGATGACGAGGGGACTCATCGGGCCGCCTCACTTCCCCCTGAGAGCCCGCAGCCACCGCGCCGGATCTTCGCCGCGCTCCAACACCTCGACGATGGCGGAGCCGATGACGACGCCATCGACGTGATCCCGCAGCAGATCGAGCTGCTCGCGGCCGCGGATCCCAAAGCCCGCGCAGACCGGGACGGGCGACAGGGCGCGCACGTCATCGAGATAGCGCGTGACCTCCGGCGGCACCGCGACATTCTTGCCCGTCGTCCCCGTCATCGTCACCGCATACACGAAGCCCTGGCTGCTCGCGCAGATCTGCTCCAGGCGCTGCGGGCGGGTCACGGGAGTGACCATCTGGACCAGCGCGAGGCCTTGCGCCGCCAAAGCGGCCCGCAACTCGTCGCTCTCATCGAAGGGCAGGTCCGGGACGATGAAGCCTGCCACGCCTGCCCGCGCGGCGGACGCGGCGAGCGCTTCCGGCCCGACGGCGAGCAGCGGGTTGAGATAGCTCATGAGGAGCAGAGGCGTCTTACCGCGCGGCATCGCCGTGAGCTGCTCCAGGATCCAGCGCAAGCTGACACCCTGCGCGAGAGCAGCGTGGCTGGCGCGCTGGATAGTCACGCCGTCGGCCATGGGGTCGGTGAAGGGCACGCCGATCTCGACGACGTCCGCAGCTTCCGCGATCGCCTGCACGTGCTGCTGGAAGCTGTCGCGGCTCGGGAAGCCGGCGGTGAGATACGCGACGAGTGCAGGCTCCCCGCGCGCCTTCGCGGCCGTGATCGCCGCACTGATACGTTCGTGACCTTTCATGCGCCGCGCGCCGATGAGTGATGCGTTTTCATTTCTTCAGCAGCGTCTTTTGCAGCGTCGGCATGTCCTTGTCGCCGCGGCCTGAAAGACAGACGAGGACCGTGCGGCCGGGATGGCTCGCGGCCCAGCGCTGCGCGCCGGCGAGCGCGTGCGCGCTCTCGAGCGCCGGCAGGATACCTTCGCACTCGCACAGCGCGCGCACCGCATCCAGCGCCTCCGTGTCGCTTGCCGACTCGTAGCGCGCGCGGGAAGTTGACGCGAGCAGGGCGTGCTCCGGCCCGACGCCCGGATAGTCGAGTCCCGCCGAGACGGAGTGAGTCTCCTGGACCTGGCCGTTCTCATCCTGCAGCAGCATGGAGTAAGTGCCATGCAACACGCCCGGCCGGCCGAAGGAAATGGTCGCCGAGTTATCGCCGAGCCCCGCGCCGCGGCCGCCCGCCTCGATGCCGATCAGCTCGACCGTGCGGTCCGGCACGAAGGGATGGAACGCGCCGATGGAGTTGGAGCCGCCGCCGACGCAGGCGATCACCGCATCGGGCAGCGCGCCGTTTCTCTCCAGGATCTGTGCGCGTGCCTCGCGCCCGATGACCGACTGCAGCTCACGCACCAGGTAGGGATAAGGATGCGGCCCGAGGGCGGAGCCGAGGAGGTAGTAGGTCGCCAGCGGATCCGACACCCAGTCGCGCAACGCCTCGTCGATCGCCGCGCGCAGCGTGCGATCGCCGCTGGTGACGGCCACCACGGTCGTGCCGAGAAGGCGCATGCGGTCGACGTTCGGGGCCTGCCGCTCCATGTCGAGGGCACCCATGTAGACCGTGCAGGGCAGCCCGAGCCGGGCGCAGGCCGCCGCGCTGGCGACGCCGTGCTGGCCCGCGCCGGTCTCGGCGACGATGCGCCGCGCGCCGAGACGTCTGGCGAGGAGCGCCTGGCCGATCGCATTGTTGATTTTGTGCGCCCCGGTATGGGCCAGGTCCTCGCGCTTCAGCCAGATGCGCGCGCCCCAGCGCGCGGACAGCCGGCCGGCGAAGGTCAGGGCGGTGGGGCGGCCGGCCCAGCTCGAGAGCTCCTGCGCCAGCTCCTCGCGAAAGCCCGCGCTCTGCAGGTGCTGCCGCACGCCCTGCTCCAGGCGGTCCAACGCCGGGATCAGCGTCTCGGGTACATAACGGCCGCCGTACGGGCCGAAGCGTCCCCGCGCATCGGGGAAGCGGCCGGAAATGAGATCCGCGATCGGATCGTTGGACGCGTTGACGGTCACGCTGACACCTGCTCCTGTTGGATCATCGCGAAGGCGCTGCGCGCCGCGGCGGCGAATCGTTCCACCTCGGTCGGGCTCTTCACGCCGGGCCGCTCCTCCACTCCGCTGGACACATCGACGCCGTAAGGCCTGACCGCGCTGATCGCCGTCGCCACGTTCCCGGCATCGAGACCGCCGGCGAGCACGAGCTGCGCCCGCCGCGCCACCCGCTGCGCGGCAGTCCAGTCGCACGGCGTGCCGCTGCCGCTCGTCGGCCCCTCGAACAGCAGCCGCGCGGGCAGCCTGCCCTGGGACGCCTCCCAACCTCGGAACACGGGGAGCAGCTCGAGCTGCTTCGGCACCTTCAATACCCGCAGGTCTTCCGTGTCGGTTTGCAGGACATCGGGACGGAACACTTCGAGAATGTCATCGAGATGGCGTTGGCTCGGATGGCGTGTGACCGCAACGCGGCGGACCCGGCCGCGGGCGGGCGCCGCCAGCGCCACGGCGTCCTCCAGAGTCAATTGCCGCGGCGAGTCCGCGAAAACGAAGCCGATCGCATCGACCCGAGCCGCCAGAGCCGCCTCGACGGCCTGTGGAGTCGTCATGCCGCAGATCTTGATCCACATGATATCGCTCACCCCATCACCGCGCCGGCGCGCGCAGCGCGCGCGGCGCTCAACATTGCGCCCGTCAGTGCCGCCGGGTCGCTGCCGCTCATGAGAGCGCTGCCGACGAGGGCCAGATCATAGCCGGCTTCCGCCACCCGGCGCGCATCCTCGGCCGACCCGACACCGCTTTCCGCCACCCTGGGTATGCCGCGCGGCAGGCGGTGGGCGAGTTGCTCCAGCCGGCTCGGAACCACCTGCAGGGTCTTCAGGTCGCGCGAGTTGACGCCCGCCAGCAGGCCCTCGCTCCCCAGGCGGCGAAGCACGCCCTCCAGCCGCTCGAGGTCCGGCTCGTCGAACGCTTCGAGCAGCACGAAAAGCTCCAGCGCGCGCGCCTGCCTCACCAACGCCTCGAGCTCGGGCAGGGACAGCATCCTGACTATCGCGAGAACGCCGCCGGCCCCGGCCACACGTGCCTCGATCACCTGGTAGGGATCCACCAGGAAGTCCTTGCGCATCGCCGGCACGCCGAGCGGCAGCAACGCCCGAGCTGCCACGCGCAGATGCTCCAGGCTGCCGTCGAAGCGCGTGGGCTCCGTCAGGACCGATACGGCGGCGGCGCCGGCCCGCGCATATGTCGTCACCCGCGAGACAACATCCTCCTCCGGTCCCTTCAGCCGCCCGGCAGCGGGCGAGCGGAGCTTAAGCTCCGCGATGAGATCGAAGCCGCCGGACTGCAAGCGCAGCCGCGGCGGCGGCGGCGTGGCCAGCGCCTCCCTCAACAGCTCCGCCTCCGGACAGGCAGCGCGCGCCGCGCGCACGCGCTCGCGGCTGGCGGCCGCCATCTGCTCGAGGAAGCCGTTGGGCGGCTCCTTGCCTGCGCCCCGCCGTTGCTCGGCCCCTCCTGGGCCTCGGCCCTCCGGGCCCGGCGCGTCACGCCGTCCAAAATCGCTCCCGACGATTTTGTCGGGCCGGCTGCCGCCGTCCGCATTCGTTCCCGACGATTTCGTCATGCCGGCTCCAGGCGGGGCGCCGCCAGCGCCTCGAGCACGCGCGCGGCGGCGCCGCTATCGATGGCTGCCGCGGCGAGCTCGATCGCCTCGGGCGGCCGCGAGGTCTTTCCGGCCACTTCCAGCGCCAGGGCCGTTCCCAACAGCAGGCAGTCGCGATGCGGCCCGCGATCCTCGCCTTCGAGCACGGCCCGCAGCGCGCGGGCGTTATGTTGGGCATCGCCGCCGGCGAGCCGCGCCGGCTCGCAGCGGCGCAGCCCATAATCTTCGGGCGTGCGCGTATGCCGCCGCGTGCTCCCGGGCCGGACATCGAACACGGTGAAGGGGCCGACCGGCGTCGGCTCGTCCCACCCCTGTGCGCCGTGAACGACGAAAGCCCGCTCCATCGGCATGCCGGCCAGCGTGTGGGCGATCAGCTCGGCGACCTCCAGACTGAAGGCGCCGATCACGTGGTAGGGCGGCTCCGCGGGGTTGGTGAGCGGCCCCAGGATGTTGAATATGGTGCGCACGCCGAGTGCCGCCCGCACTGCCGCGACCGCCTTGGTAGCCGGGTGGTAGTGGGGTGCGAACAGGAAAGTGAAGTTGCTGGCAGCCAGGAGCTTGCCCGCGCCGTCCTCGTCGAGCGGCAACGTAAGACCCAATGCTTCCAACACGTCGGCGCTCCCTGCGCGGCTGGAGATGGACCGGTTGCCGTGCTTGACCACCGGCACGCCACAGGCGGCCGTGAGAAGCGCAGTGCCGGTTGAGATGTTGAGACTGCCGGAGCTATCCCCCCCGGTGCCGACGACATCGACGGCAGGCAAACCGGCCGGGATCGACGGCCGCCGCGCGAGGCGACGCATCGCCTGGGCGAAGCCGCGTACTTCATCTGCGACGACACCTTTGGAGCGCATCGCCGCGAGTACGGCACCGGCGAACGCGGGCGAGGTCGCCGGATCGGCGAGAATCCCCAGCAGCTCCTCGGCCTCGGGCTGAGTGAGGTTGCGCCGCTCGAGCAGCCGGTCGAGGAAGTCACGCGCCGCGGACATCGCCGGCTCCAAAGGACAGGAAATTCCCCAGCAGCAGCGGTCCCTGCGGCGTGAGGATGCTCTCCGGATGGAACTGCACGCCCTCCACCGCGAGATCCCGATGGCGCACGCCCATGATTTCGCCTTCGGGCGTCCGGGCGGTGACAGTCAGCTCCGGCGGCAACGTCTGCGGCGCGGCAATGAGTGAGTGGTAGCGTCCGACTTCGCACGGTTGCGGCAGGTCCGCGAAAAGCCCGAGCGCATCGTGATGGACCTGCGAGGTCTTGCCATGCATCAGCCGCTCCGCCCGCACCACCTTGCCGCCGAACACTTCCACGATCGACTGGTGCCCGAGGCAGACGCCCAGCACCGGAACGCGCCCGGCGAAAGCGCGGATCATCTCCATGGAGATCCCGGCGTCGTAAGGCGTGCCGGGACCCGGGGAGATGCACAGATGAGTGGGTGCCAGGGCACTGGCTTCCTGCACCGTGATCGCATCGTTGCGGTACACCAGCACCTCGGCGCCCAACACCAGAAACGCCTGCACCAGGTTGTAGGTGAAGGAGTCGTAGTTGTCGATCAGGAGCAGTCGCCGGGTTCCCGACAATGTCGTCAAAGCCCCTCCTCCGCCAGCTCGAGCGCGCGCGCCATGGCGCCGCTCTTGGCGAGAACCTCGTCGTGCTCCGTCGCCGGCACGCTGTCGGCGACGATTCCGGCGCCGGCCTGGTAGCTGTACTCGTCACCCCTGAAGACCAGCGTGCGGATGGTGATCGCATGGTCCATGTCGCCGCGCGCGCCGAAATAGCCCACCGTGCCGCCGTAGAGTCCCCGGCTCACCGGCTCCAGCTCGTCGATGATCTGCATGGCTCGCACTTTGGGCGCGCCGACCAGCGTGCCGGCCGGGAAGGTCGCGGCGAAGAGATCGAAGGCATCGCGTCCCGGCGCCAGCCGCCCGTTGACGCCGCTCACCATGTGCATGACATGGCTGTAGCGCTCGATCGCGCGATAGGGCTCCACGCCCACGCTGCCCGCGAGCGCCACACGCCCCAGGTCGTTGCGTGCCAGGTCGACCAGCATGACGTGTTCCGCGTTTTCCTTGGGATCGGCGCGCAGCTCGGCTTCACGCGCCAGGTCGACCGCGGGTTCGGCCGCTCGCGGCCGCGTGCCAGCGATGGGCCGTAACTGCGCGTGACCGTCCTTCAGCCGCACGAGCGCTTCGGGCGACGAGCCAACAACTGTTACGTCGCCGAGCGCGCAGTAGTACATGTAGGGAGAGGGGTTTATCAGACGCAGCGCCCGGTACGCCTGGAACGGGTCCAGTTGATGACGTCCCTGAAAGCGCGTCGAGAGGACAAGCTGATAGACATCGCCCGCGGCAATGTATTCCTGCGTCCGTCTGACGCCTGCGAGGTAGTCATCTCGGCTGAACGCCGCCTCCGGCCGCCCGTAGCGGCCGGGGCGGACTCCGTTGGGCAACCCCCCTCGCAGTGCGCGGATCACCTCTTTCCGCAGCGTGCGGCGGTCTTCGTCAGACCCGTCGTGGAGCAGCGCAATGCCGCGGGTGAGGTGATCGAACACCAGAAGCGAGCGGGGAGCCATGTAATGAAGGGCCGGCACGCCGCTGTCACGTCCGCCGGGCACAGGCAGTTTCTCGAAGAACCGCACGACGTCGTAGGCGGCGTATCCCACCAGCCCACCGGCGAGCGGCACCCCGGCAATCTGCGGACTCGGCTTGGGCGCGCGCCCGAGCGCGTCCCGCAGGGCGGCCAGCAGCTGCGCGGTCGTCCCGGGGACGGGGCTCCGTTGGCCGCCGGCGTGAAAGCCGTCGCGGTCGAGCCGCACTTCCAGGCCTTCGCCGAAGCCGATGAAGGAGTAGCGCGCCAGGCGCTCGCCGCCCTCGACGCTCTCGAGCAGGAAGCGCGGCGCGAACGCCGCTAGCTTCATGAACGCCGAGACCGGCGTGTCGAGATCTCCAGGTATGTCGAAAACGGTGTTCATAACAAAAAACCCGCGCCGGAGCTTTCCGGAGCGGGTCCTGGTGGCGTTGCGTGTTTAGTAGGGTGTCGAGAAACTAGCAGCCGCGTCCACGTCCAGGGGCCCACTCCTGATGTGAAGTGCGCCACCACCACTGGGGACGGATCGACTGCCGTGACATGCCTCGGAGAGTATCACCGCCGGGCACTGGGCTACAATAGCGGCCTGCCGCAAAGGACCGAACCGTGCCGTCTTTCGACGTAGTGTCCGAGCTCAATTCCCACGAGGTGGCGAACGCCGTCGACCAGGCGAACCGCGAGCTCTCCCAGCGCTTCGATTTCAAGGATACCGGGGCTCGCTTCGAGCTCGAAGAGTCCACGGTGACCCTGCATGCACAGGTGGATTTTCAGCTGAAGCAGATGCTCGAGATCCTGAAGTTGCGCTTCGGCAAGCGCGGCATCGATCTCGCCTGCCTGGACGTCAAGGAGCCGGAGGTCAACCTCGCCGCCGCCCGCCAGCAGGTGCTCCTCAAGCAGGGGATCGACGCCGACACCGGCAGGAAGATCTCGCGCCTGATCAAGGACTCGAAGCTCAAGGTCCAGGCCGGCATCCAGGGCGAGAAAGTCCGGATCACCGGCAAGCAACGCGACGACCTGCAGGCGGCCATTCAGCTGCTGCGCGGCTCGAAGCTCGACCTGCCGCTGCAGTTCAACAATTTCCGCGACTGAGCCGGAGCGGGGATGTCGAGTCCGCATTCGCTCATCAGCCTCTTGTGGGCCGTATTCGTTCTCTGCTGGCTGGTGCTCGCGCTCTTCAACAAGAAAGCCAGCCGCAACACGCCGGCGTGGGCGGGGTGGGGCGTGCGCGCGGCCATCCTCGTCGGCGTGCTCATCGTCGTGCCGTTCCGCCGGC
>Ga0335075_10014653_pt1 | contig 11762 bp, 14 predicted proteins | sample Lox_Sample_24_FD_206723 | JGI IMG/M metagenome (GOLD analysis project Ga0335075, IMG submission 206723) | Soil microbial communities from Loxahatchee National Wildlife Refuge, Florida, United States - Lox_Sample_2.4 | ecosystem: Environmental > Terrestrial > Soil > Wetlands | place: USA... | reverse complement strand
CCACCCTGCGCGAGAACGGACTCGTCGTGCGCGAGGAGATCGCGCGCAGCACGGCCCGTCTGATCGCGAACCCCGTCTCGCACAAACTCCAGGCGCCGGCAATCGACGCCCTGCTGGAGCGTCTGCATGCGCTGTGAGCGGATCACGCTGAACGGCGATCCCGCCGGAGCGGCGGCGGCGATCAGGGAGCTGATCCCGGCTCCCGAATCCGTGCGCGAAACGGTGAGTGAGATCATCGAGACCGTCCGCGCGCAGGGTGACCCCGCCCTGGTCGAATACATCCGCAGGTTTGACACCGGCGGCGAGCAACCGAGGCCGCTCCGCGTCGAGCGCGACGAGCTCGAGGCGGCCGCGGCGAGCATGGACCAGGCGGTCCGGCACGGGATCGAGCGCGCGATCGAGAACCTCGAGACGGTCATGGTCGGTTGGCGGGCGGGCCTCGGCGAGTCGGTGCAGGTGGGAGAGAACCGCGTGGTCCTCCGCCACGTCCCGATCGCCCGCGCGGCGGTCTACGTACCCGGCGGCCGGGCGCCCTACCCGAGCACGGTCGTGATGGGGGTCGTGCCGGCGCGGCTGGCCGGCGTCGAGCACATCGCCGTCTGCGCGCCGCCAACCCGCGACGGCGACGTTGACCCGGTCGTGCTCGCCGCCTGCCACCTCACCGGTGTGAGCGTCGTCTACCGCATGGGCGGAGCACACGCGATCGCCGCGCTCGCCTACGGGACCGACTCGGTCGTTCCCGTCGACGTGATCGTCGGCCCCGGGAACCTGTACGTGCAGGAGGCCAAGCGCCAGGTGTTCGGGCAAGTCGGCGTCGACGGCTTCGCCGGCCCCAGCGACCTGCTGGTCATCGCCACCGCCGACGCGAACGTCGAACCGCTGGCACTCGATCTACTCGCCCAGGCGGAGCACGGTCCCGGCACGCTCGTGATCGCGGTCTCCGATGCCCCCGAGCTCATCGAAGCGCTCGGTCGGCGTCTCGACGAGGCCCCGGAAACGGGAGCCGTTGCCTGCCTCGTGCAGGCGCCCCATCCCGAGCGGGCGCTCGCGCTCGCCGAGGCCTTCGCGCCTGAGCACCTGCAGCTGGCCGGCACGGGGGCCGAGGCGCTCGCCGATCGGGTCACCAAGGCCGGCTGCCTGTTCGTGGGGGCGGGCGCCGGCACCGCGTTCGGGGACTACATCGCCGGCTCGAACCACATCCTGCCCACGAACGGGGCGGCCCGGTTCGCGTCCGGACTGAGCCCCGAGCACTTCCTGCGCCGCTTCACCGAGGTGCGCATCGCCGACCCCGCCGAGCTGGCCGCCTCCGCGGCCCCGCTCGCCCGCGCCGAGGGCTTCGAGCTGCACGCGCAGTCGATGGAGGCACGCATCCGGGACAATGCCTCGACATGACCCGCACCGCCCAGATCGACCGTAAGACCGGCGAGACCGAGGTGCGTGTCGGGCTGAGCCTCGACGGCACCGGCGCTGGCGAGCGTGATACCGGCGTCGGGTTCTTTGACCACATGCTCGACCTGCTCGCTCGCCACGGCCACCTCGATCTCGCCGTCACGGCGCGAGGCGATCTCGAAACGGGCGCTCACCACACCGTCGAGGACGTGGGGATCTGCCTCGGCCAGGCTCTCGACGAGGCGCTCGGCGATCGCGCCGGGATCACCCGCTACGGACAGGCGACGATTCCGATGGACGAGGCGCGCGCCTCATGCGCGATCGACATCTCGGGGCGCGGGCTGTGCGCGTTCGAGGCGGCGCTCCCGCCCGGCGCGATCGGCAACTTCGACCACGAGCTCGTCGAGGAGTTCTTTCGCGCGCTCGCCCTGAACGCGAAGCTGACGCTGCACCTCACGATCGAGCGCGGCACGAACGCGCACCACATGATCGAGGCGTCGTTCAAGGCGGTCGCGCGGGCGCTGCGCGGCGCCATCGCGCTCGACGCCACCGAGCACGGGGTGCCGAGCACCAAGGGGACGCTGGTGTGACCCGCGTGGCGGTGATCGACTACGGAATGGGAAACCGCCGCTCGGTGGAGAAAGCGCTCGAGCACGTCGGCGCCCAAGCCACCATCACCCACGATCACGACGCACTGCGACGCGCCGAGGGGCTCGTGCTGCCCGGCGTCGGGGCCTTCCCGCAGGCCATCCGCAACCTCGACGCGCTGGGGCTGCCCGACCTTCTCCGCGAGCTGTCCGGCCGCGGAACCCCGCTGCTCGGGATCTGCCTCGGGATGCAGCTGTTGTTCTCCTCCTCGCAGGAGATGGCCGGCGCGCAGGGCCTTGGTCTGATCGCCGGCGAGGTGACGCGCCTGGAGACCGGCGGGCGACGCATCCCGCACATCGGCTGGAATGAGGTCCGCTTGGAGCGCTCCTCACCGCTGACTGCCAACCTGCCCGCGCCCGGCTGCCCTTTTTACCACGTGCATTCCTTCGCGGCGCGCCCGCGCGAGAGCGCCGAAGTCATCGGCACCACCGAGTACGGCGAGCGCTTCGCCACGATCGTCGGGCACGGCGCCGTGCTCGGAGTCCAGTTCCACCCCGAGAAGTCCTCGCGCCACGGCCTAGCCATGCTCCGCAGCTTCGTGGAGCTGTGCGCGCGAGAGGCAGCCGGGTCCGGCCGCGTGGCGGCATGATCCTCCTCCCGGCGGTCGACATCCTCGACGGCAAGGCGGTACGCCTGACCCGCGGAGAGTTCGACCAGAGCACGATCTACGACGCCGACCCGCTCGAGGCGGCCCGGCGGTGGCTCGCCGAAGGGGCTCGCAGTTTGCACGTGGTCGACCTCGACGGCGCCCGACGGGGTACGCCCGTCAACATCGAGCACGTCCGAAGGATCACCGCCGAGCTTCCCATTCCGGTCCAGGTGGGTGGCGGACTGCGGACGATCCAGGCCGTCCGCGAGGCGTTCGAGGCGGGTGCTGCACGCGTGGTGATCGGCACCGCCGCCTACCAGGACATCGACTTCCTCGACGCGGCCGTGTCCGAGTTCGACGACCGGGTCGTGGTCTCGATCGATGCCCGGGATGGCCGCCTGGCCGGCGCCGGGTGGACAGAGCAGACTGACATCCCGATTGAGGCGGTGATCGAGCAACTCAGCGCGCGCGGCGTGCGGCGGTTCGTCTACTCCAGCATCGAGCGCGACGGCATGCTCGGCGGTCCCGACCTCGATGGTGCGCGGCGCGTGGCCGAGGCGGTCCGCGGCACGTATGCCTATTCGGGCGGAGTGTCCTCGCTCGAGGACCTGCGCCTGCTGATCGAGCTGCGCCAGGTCAACTTGAACGGCGTGATCGTCGGGAAGGCTCTGTACGAGAGCCAGTTCACGGTCGGCGACGGCCAGGCCGTGCTAGACGGGCACTGAAATGCATTACAAGCGGGTGATTCCCTGCCTCGACGTCGACCGCGGCCGCGTGGTCAAGGGCGTCGAGTTCCTCGACCTGCGCGATGCCGGGGACCCGGTCGAGCTGGCCAGCCGCTATGACGCCGCCGGCGCCGACGAGCTCGTGTTCCTCGACATCACCGCGACCTCCGACCGGCGCGAGACCGTCGTCGACCTGGCCCGCCGCACCGCCGACGACGTATTCGTCCCGTTCACGATCGGCGGCGGGATCCGCTCGGTGGCCGACGCGCAGGCGGTGCTCGACGCCGGCGCGGACAAGGTCTCGATCAACTCTGCGGCGCTCGAGCGGCCTGAGCTGATCGACGAGCTCGCCGCGAACTTCGGCAGCCAGTGCGTGGTGCTCGCGATCGACGCCAAGGAGCGAGGAGGAGGGGGAGGCGGCGGCTGGGAGGCCTATGTCGCCGGTGGCCGCACGCCCACCGGGCGCGACGCCGTCGCCTGGGCGCGCGAAGGCGCCGAGCGGGGGGTGGGGGAGATCCTCCTGACCAGCATGGACCGCGACGGCACGAACGCCGGCTATGACCTGCCGCTGACGGCGGCGGTGGCGGGCGTGGTCGAGGTGCCCGTGATCGCCTCAGGGGGTGCCGGCGAGCTCGAGCACCTGACCGAGGCGCTCCAGGCCGGGGCGGATGCCGTGCTGTGCGCCTCGATCCTGCACTTTGGCCGGCACACGGTGGGCGAGATCAAGGCACACCTGGCCGCCGCTGGCGTGGCGGTGCGATCAACCGAGCTATAGGCGACGGAACAGCCGAAGCCGAGGCGTGACATCTCACGCCCGGAACGGTGAACCTGCGGTATGTATCGAGGGCCCGGGTGAAGCGGCCGCGCTAGGCGGCCTCTTCCACGTATCCAGCGGCGGCGCATGCATCGCAATACGCGGCAGGCGGAACGCGGGGCTCGTAACAACCAGGACGGCAGCATGTAGACGACCGCTTAGGCCGACCGCGACCGATTCGAGCGGCAGCAGCGTCCTTGAGCTCCTCGCGCATGCGATCGAGCTCCGCTGCGTGAGACGCACAGAACCTGCGGCCCTGCATGACCGGTTCCTGGCAGTGACTTCCACTACGACAACGCATAGGAGCGCAAGGATAGCAAGAAGCTCTCGAACGCACGTTCCATGCGAGCTTCTTTGCACGCCCTGTGCGGGGATTTCTTCTGCGCCCCAGCGTGCTACGTGCGAATTATGTTGAGTCGCTGCGAGTGCGGTGTTGGCGTTAAGTTAGCGCGCCGCGAAAGTCGGCGTTCACCGGTCGGGGAGCATCTGGTAGAGCATCGTGTATCCGCTCAGATAGATGGTCCCGGTGTCGTCGCACACGACGGGGTTGAAGGCCCCGTCGGGGAACGAGAACACCTTGCGCCCGGTGCGCACGTTGAGCCCGGCCGTGGTCTTCGTCCCGAGGTCCGAGTAGTAGACGACGTTGCCCACGATCGTCGCCGAGCCGGAGATCTTCCCGCCGGCCGGGTGCTTCCACCGGATCGCGCCCGACTGGGCGTTGAAGGCGTAGAAGTTGCCGTCGTAGGACCCCAGGTAGACGGTCGGGCCGAGCCCAGGGGTGTCCTCTACGGCCGGCGATGCATACACGTAGGCGCCGGTTCCGGTCGCCCATGCCAGCTGACCGGTCTTCTGCGCGAACGAATACACCCGTCCGTCGGTGTTCCCGATGTAGACGCGGCCGAAGTCCACGGCGGGGGTCGAGTAGAAGTTGCCGGATCCGAACCCCAGATCGGCGCCCGTGGTGTTGACGGCCCAGATCTGGTGGCCGTTGCCGGCGTTGAGTGCGTAGGCGCGCCCGGTGTAGTCGCCGAAGTAGACGTCGCCGTTCGAATACGCCAAGCCGCCCTTGACCGGGCCGCTGGCGTGGTAGGTCCAGTTCACCTGGCCGGTGGTCGCGTTCAAGGAGTACACCGTTCCGCTCTGATCGCCGAAGTACACCGCGTTGCCCCAGGCGATCGGCGAGGACTCGGTGCCGGCCGGGATCGGCCTGGACCACACGACCTTCCCGGTTTTCATCGACAGGGCCGCGAACCGTCCGTTCCCGGGCTTCGACCCCGGGTGGGGGCTAGTCGAGAGCAGGGACACGTACATCAGCCCCTGGGTGACGCCCAGCGCAGGGGAGGCGGCCGCGAGCGTCCCGACCTTTGTCTCCCATATTTTCTGTCCGGTGTGCTTGTTGAGCGCCTTCGCCGATCCGTCGTCGTCGATCAGGTAGAGCGCGTTGCGGTAGATGACCGGCGGGAACTCGAGGAGGGCGAAATCCTGGAAACGCCAGCCGACATGCAGCGGCGGCTCGGGCGGGTTGGGTCCGGAGTAGACACGGGTGCGCGCGGCGTCGTTGCCATAGCGCGGCCAGGCAAAGTTGTCGACGGCAGTGGGTTTCTGGGCCGTCGTCGTGGTGGTGGGACGTGTGAACTCGACGTTCGGGTGGGAGACGTTGTGCGGCGCGTGGGCCAGGACGAACGCCACCGCGCCTCCGGCCAGCACAAGCAAGACCACCACGGCGACGAGTCCCCACCGCAGCCAGCGGCGCGAACTCGGCATGGCGGGCAATGCTAGCCACCCGCCTCCCGGAAGGACTTGGGAAGAAACTATGACTATGTCCGAGTTTCTTCCCGAGCCCGATGAGCTGCTGCGCCGCGTCCACGCGCTGCCGGCGGCTCAGCCACTGTTCGCGCGCCTGGATGATCGGGCCGGCGTGCACCTCGTCGGCGGGGCGGTGCGCGACCTCCTGCTCGGCGGCGCCCCGTTCGACCTCGACCTCGTGGTCGAGGGCGATGCGGGCGCGCTGGCCGCCTCGCTGGGGGGCGAGCTGAAGGTCCACGACCGCTTCGGGACCTCGACCGTCCGGCTCGATGGGTTCGACTACGACATCGCCCGCGCCCGGCGCGAGACCTACGCCCAGCCGGGCGCGCTGCCCGATGTGGCCCCGGCGCCGCTCCCCGAGGACCTGCTTCGGCGCGATTTCACGGTCAACGCGCTGGCCATCGCCCTCGGCGGCCCCACCGCCGGGGAGCTCGCAGCCGCGCCGGGCGCTCTCGAGGACCTCGACGCACGCCGGCTCCGCGTCCTGCACGACGGAAGCTTCATCGACGACCCCACGCGGATGTTCCGGCTGACCCGGTACGCGAGCCGGCTCGGGTTCGAGATCGAACCGCATACCCGGGCGCTGGCGCGCCAGGCGGTCGAGGGCGGGGCGCTCAGCACGGTCAGCGGTCCGCGCCTCGGGGCCGAGTTGAGACTCCTGGCACACGAGGAGGACCCGGTCGCGGCCGTCCGTGCCCTGGGAGAACTCCGACTCGATCGCGCCCTCCATCCGGGCTTTGGCCTGGGCGACGAGCCCCTGGCCCGGCGCGCGCTCGAGCTCCTGCCGGACGGAGAGCGCCCGGACCGGCTCGTGCTCGCGGTCGCATCGCTCGGGATCCCACGTGCGGAGCTGTCCGAGTGGTTGGACTCGCTGAGCTTCGAGGCCACCGACCGCGACACGATCGTGGCCGGCGCCTCGCGAGCCGAGGAGCTCGCCCGCGCGCTGTCCGCGGCCGAGGCGCCGTCCGAGATCGCCGACGCGGTCGCCGGCGCCCCGGCCGAGCTGGTCGCGCTGGCCGGCGCGCTTGGGCCCGAGCGGCAGACCCGCGACTGGCTCGAGCACCTGCGCCGCGTCCGCCTCTCGATCGATGGGCAGGACCTCCTCGCCGCCGGCGTGCCCGAGGGGCCGGCGATCGGACGCGGCCTGCGTGCGGCGCTGGCGGCCAAGCTCGACGGGCGCGGAGTAAGGCGCCGCAGTCAGGCGCCACCGATAATCCCATAGCCTGCGGGCATGGAGCTGAGGCTGCCCGAGCCGTTCTATCCGCGCGGCGAGCACATGGCGATCGACCTGCCGGGGGCGCAGGCGCTGTTCACCACCCGCCGGGGCGGCTTTTCCAGCGGTCCGTACGCCAGCCTGAACCTCGGGCGGCTGACCGACGACCGCACCGATGCGGTCCAGCGCAACCGAGCCCGGCTCCACCACGAGGTCGGCAAGCCGCCCGTCTACATCCGCCAGGTTCACGGCACGTCGGTGCGGACAATCGGCACACGCTCCGCCGCCAATGTGGCGCCGCTCGCAGATGAGGGGGTCGAGCTGCCCGAGGCCGACGGGCAGGCCACGGCGTTACCCGATCTGGCGCCGATGGTGATGACCGCGGATTGCCTGCCGATCGCCGTCGTGGGGCAGGGTGCGGTGGCGATGCTGCACGCCGGCTGGCGTGGCCTGGCCGGCGGCATCGTCGCCATGGGGGTGGAGGCGATCCGGGCGCTGGGCGTCGAAGGCCCGATCGAGGCCGCCATCGGTCCCGGGGCGGGCGCCTGCTGCTACGAGGTCGGGGATGAGGTGCGCCGCGAGTTCGCCGGCTACGGGGATCACGTCCGACCCGGGAACAATCTCGATCTGAAGGCGATCGCGCGCGAGCAGCTGGAACGCGCCGGCGCGCAACGAGTCCACGATGTTGATCTGTGCACGATCTGCTCGGATCCGTCTCTGTTCTTCTCCCATCGCCGCGACCACGGCGTCACCGGGCGGCAGGCCGGGTTGGTGTGGTTGAGCTGATCACCGGGCTGCAGGCCGACGCCGTGCGCGCCAACCTCGAGCGGGTGCGGTCCGAGATCGCTGCCGCCGGCCGCGAGCCGGGCGAGGTAGAGATCCTCGCGGCGGTCAAGTACGTGCCGATCGAGGAGCTGGGGGTCCTCGCCGAGGCGGGGCTAGAGCTGCTCGGCGAGAATCGCGCTCAGGACCTGGTGGAGAAGGCCGAGGCATATCCGGGCGCCTTCACCTGGGATTTCATCGGGCATCTCCAGAGCCGCAAGGTCCGCCAGATCCTGCCCCACGTCCGGTATATCGAGTCGGTCGCGAGCGATTCCGCCCTCGGGCAGCTACGGCGCCACGGCGACGCCGCCACGGAGATCATGATCGAGGTCAATGTGGCCGGTGAGGCGGGGAAGAGTGGCATCGCGCCAGCCGAACTGCCGGGCTATATCGAGCGCTCCCCGGTGCGGGTTGTCGGGTTGATGACGATGCCCCCGTTCGCCCGCAACCCGGAGGACAGTCGCAGGCACTTCGCCGCGCTGCGTGAGCTCGCCCAGGAGCACGGGCTGCCGCAACTGTCGATGGGCACGAGCCAGGACTACCTCGTGGCCGTCGAGGAGGGGGCGACGATCGTGCGGCTCGGTACGAGTCTGTATGGGCCCGTGCGGGGATAAGGTGTCGTCCCCTAGAGCGTCATAATCACGGGAGGGAATCACTCCCTGGAAGCGAAAACCCCAATCCAAGATGGCGCTACGAGACACCTGGCACCGCACGCTCATGTATTTCGGGCTGGCGGACGACGAGGATTACGAGGATGACCTCGAGCCCTACGAGGAGCCGGAGGTCGAGGCCCAGCACGCGTACAGCGACCGTCCGAACGTGCGCCGCCTCAGCTCGCGCCGTCGACGTGACGAGTTCGACGACATCTTCGCCGACGATCCCGAGGCCGATCGCCGCACCGCCTCGCTGAGGCCGGTCGGAGGTGGCCGCGGAAACGGTCGCGGAGGAGCTGACCGAGTGCACTTCGTCGAACCCAAGAACTTCAACGAGGTCCAGGACGTCGCGGACAAGTTCAAGGACGCGATCCCGGTCATCCTGAATCTCCAGAAGACCGATCACGACCTTTCCAAGCGGCTGATCGACTTCTCGAGCGGACTCACCTACGCGCTCGACGGTGGCATGCAGCGGATCGCCGACAAGGTGTTTCTGCTCACTCCGCGCAACGTCGAGGTCTCGGCGGAGGAGCGAGCGCGCCTGCTCGAGAAGGGCTTCTTCAACCAGAGCTGAGCGTCGTTTGGTGGGAGCGTTCCCGCCAGCGATAGATTTCACTGCATGCTTGTCGGTCTGATCGGCGCTGGCAACATGGCGCGCGCGCTCGCTCGTGGCTGGGGAGACCCCGTGCTGGTTTGCGACGGCGGCTCCGGGCGGGCACAGGAGCTGGCACGCGAACTGGGCGGCGAGGCGCTCCACTCAAACGTTGAGGTGGCTGACCGCGCTGACCTCGTCGTCCTGTGCCACAAGCCGGCGCAGTTTCTCGATGTCGCCCGTGAGCTGCGCGGGCACGCGCAGGCGGTGGCGTCGGTCCTCGGCGGCGTGCCCTCGCAGGCGCTTCGCCAGGGGTACGGCGTCCCGGCGTTCCGGTTCATGCCCAACACGCCGGTCGAGGTGCGCCAAGGGGTGCTCTGCTACTCCCCGGAGCGTGAGCTCGACAAGGCACTCGAGACGAAGGTGCTCGAGCTGTTCGGGCGGCTGGGCATCGTGGTCAAGGTGCCCGAGCGCCTGATCGACGCAGCCAGCGCGGTGATGGGGGTCGGACCGGCCTACCAGGCGCTGCTCGCCGAGGCCCAGGTCGACGCCGCGGTCCGGCACGGGCTCGCGCCCGGTCTGGCCGGCCGGCTGGTGGCCGAGACGATGGCCGGCACGGCCGCACTGCTGAAGGTCCGCGGCTACGACACGCTTGCGGTTCGGCGCGAGGTCACCTCACCCGGCGGTACCACCGCACGCGGGCTGGCCGCGCTCGACCGGGCCGGCGTGCGGGGCGCATTCCACGATGCCTTCGACGCCGTGGTGGCGACGTGATGCTGATCGCGGCCGTCACGCGCGGTGACATCGCCAACTACGTGAGTGCGCTGTTCCTCGTCTACATCATCCTGATCTTCGTCTACATCCTGCTCACGATGATGTTCTCCCTCGGGCTGCGGCCTCCGTACTCGCGCTTCACCGACGCGGTCATGAACTTTCTGCGCGACGTCTGCGAGCCCTACCTGAGGATCTTCCGCCGGTTCATCCCGCCGATCGGCATGTTCGACCTGACGCCGATGATCGCGATCATCGTCCTGTACATCGTGCGGACGCTCATCGTGAACGCCATCGCGGGCTGATCCCCGCGCGATGCCTCAGATGACGCAGGCGACGGCATCGATCCGTGTCGCGGCGTCCGCGCGCGCCGCCCTGGTGGCCGGCATCGTGATCGCGCTGGACCAGATCACCAAGCACACGCTGGCGGCGGGGATCGCGTTCGGCGAGCAGAGGAAGTTCCTGCCCGGCGTCACGCTGGTCCATGTGCGTAACACCGGCGTCGCGTTCAGCCTGTTCTCGGGCGGGGGCACGCTGGTGCTCGTTTTCACCCTGGGCGCATTGGCCCTCCTGATCGGCTACTTCCTGCGCCGGCCCGAGAAGGCGTGGCTGTGGCTGCCTACCGGGATGCTGACCGGGGGGGCGATCGGCAACCTGATCGACCGGATCGCCAACGGCGCGGTGACCGACTTCATCAAGCTCCCGCACTGGCCGGCCTTCAACGTGGCTGACATGTCGATCACCTTCGGCGTGCTCGTCCTGCTCTGGGTCCTCGAAGGGCCGCGCGCGAAGGAGTCCTCTCGGACGTGAGCGTGGATTCTTCGAGCCAGATACACGTCCCCGAGCCGGCCGCCGGCACGCGGCTGGACCGGTTCCTGGCGGTGCCGCTCGGCTCGCGGGCGCGGGCGCAAGCCCTGATCGACGCCGGCCGGGTCCGCGTCGACGGCGCGCTCCGGCCGAAGCGCCACCTGCTGGCTGCGGGGGAGTCGATCGAGATCGACGAGGGCCCGCTCGAATCGGGTCTGGTCCCGGACGACCAGGCGCCGTTTGAGGTGGCCTACGAAGACGGGCATCTGCTCGTCGTCGACAAACCGGCCGGCGTGGTCGTCCATCCGGCCCGCGGCCACCCCGCAGGTACCCTTGCCCAGGCTCTGGCCGGGCGGGCGGCCGGCGGCGAGGACCCCTGGCGGGCCGGGATCGTCCATCGCCTCGATCGCGAGACCTCGGGATTGCTCGTGGTGGCCAAGAGCGACGCCGTTCACCGCGCGTTGAAGGCCCTGCTCTCCCAGCGCCGGCTCCGGCGCGAGTACCTGGCGCTCGTCGACGGCCACCCTCCGGCGCGCAGCGGGACGATCGACGCTCCGATCGGGCGCGATCGCCGCGACCGCAAGCTGATGTCGATCGAGAGCGACGAGCCGCGCGAGGCCCGCACTCATTTCGAGCTCGAGCGCCTGCTCCCGGACACCGCTCTCCTGCGCGTCTCACTCGAGACCGGCCGCACCCACCAGATCCGCGTCCATCTCGCCGCGATCGGCCATCCCGTCTCCGGCGATCCGCAGTACGGCACCCGTGGGCGCTTCGGCCTCACCCGCCAATTCCTCCACGCCGCCCGCCTCGCCTTCGCCCACCCGGTGACGGGTGAGGAAGTGGACGTGCGTTCCGAGCTGCCCGCCGATCTAACGGCCGCACTGGAACGCGCGGAACAGGGCGAGTAGGGGGTTAAAAGAAGACGGGGCGGCC
>Ga0335075_10014652_pt1 | contig 11762 bp, 12 predicted proteins | sample Lox_Sample_24_FD_206723 | JGI IMG/M metagenome (GOLD analysis project Ga0335075, IMG submission 206723) | Soil microbial communities from Loxahatchee National Wildlife Refuge, Florida, United States - Lox_Sample_2.4 | ecosystem: Environmental > Terrestrial > Soil > Wetlands | place: USA... | reverse complement strand
TCGAGGAGCTTGGCTTGATATTCCGATTCTCCGACCTGCTCGCCGCGCTCGCGCTGTTCTTCGTGCTGGAGGGCATCATGCCCTTCATGAACCCCGCGGGACTGAAGCGCGCGCTCGCCAAGCTCATCACGATCGGCGACCGCGATCTGCGGATGGCGGGGCTCGGCAGCATGCTCGTCGGCGTGTTGATCCTGTTCCTGGCGCGTTGAGCGAGAGGCAGGGGAACGTCATGGGCAAGTTCGTCATCGTCATCGGGACCCAGTGGGGAGATGAGGGCAAGGGCAAGCTGATCGATCTGCTCGCCGAGCGGGCGGCGGCCGTCGCTCGCTTCCAGGGAGGACACAACGCGGGTCATACCCTCGTCATCGGCGGCCGCAAGACGGTCCTCTCGCTCATCCCGTCGGGCATCCTGCGCGATGCGGTGCGCTGCTTCATCGGCAACGGCGTCGTGCTGTCGCTCGAGGCGCTCTCGATCGAGGCCGACATGCTGCTCGAGCGGGGCATCCCGGTGTTCGAGCGTTTGCGCGTCTCGCCGAGCTGTCCGCTCATCCTGCCGTCGCACGTGGCGCTCGACCGGGCGCGCGAGCAGGCACGCGGAGCGAACGCGATCGGTACGACCGGCCGCGGCATCGGTCCGGCCTACGAGGACAAGGTCGCGCGGCGCGCTGTGCGGGTTGCGGACCTCTTCGATCACGCCCGCTTCGCCGCGAAGCTCGCCGAGGTACTCGAATTCCACAACTTCGTGCTCGAGCGGTACTTCGAGCAGCCGGCGATCGACTTGCAGCGCACCCTCGATGAGCAGCTCGCGCTCGGCGAGCGCATCCGGCCGGTCGTCGCCGACGTGAGCCAGGCCATCTACGAGCTGCGCCGCGCCGGAGCGAACGTCCTGTTCGAGGGCGCGCAGGCGGCGATGCTCGACGTCGATCTCGGAACGTACCCCTACGTCACCTCTTCAAACACCACGGCGTGCTACGCGGGAACCGGCACCGGCATCGGTCCACGCGTATTCGATGAGGTGATCGGGATCGTCAAGGCCTATACGACGCGCGTCGGCGCGGGGCCGTTCCCCACCGAGCTGTTCGATGCCACGGGCGCGCAGCTCGCCGAGGTCGGTCGCGAGTTCGGCTCGGTGACCGGCCGAAAGCGCCGCTGCGGCTGGTTCGATTCGGTGGTGCTGCGCCGTTGCGTCGTGCAATCGAGCGTGACCGGGCTCGTCATGACGAAGCTCGACGTCCTCGACGCGCTCGAGACCATCAAGATTTGCGTGGCCTACCGAGTGGGCGGCCGGACGCTGAGCGAGCCGCCCTTGCTCGGGGACACCTATGCCGACGCGGAGCCTGTCTACGAGGAGCTGCCCGGCTGGCGGCAGTCGACCGTCGGCATCACCGAGTACGCGGCGCTGCCGGGCAATGCGCGGCGCTATCTCGAGCGCATCGAGACCCTCGCCGGCATCCCGATCGATATGGTCTCGACGGGACCGGATCGGACGGAGACGATCGTGCGGCGGCAGCCGTTTGATTGATCGCGGCCCGGCGCCGGCTCGTCGGTCGGTAAAGTCGCGGACGGCGTCAACCCATCCGCGCGTTGAGCGCTATAGAGGACGGACAGCACCGAACGGAGGGGTCGCAGTCTTGAACAATTTGTCACGATTTGCAGTACTTGCGGCCGCGATTGCGAGCCTCGCCATCGGCGCAACGTCGACCGCGAGCGCCCAGAACGCATCCGCGCCAGCGGCGAGCCCGGCCGCCATGCCTGGACCGCCGAATGGCCCGTGGCAGCCCGGGCGCGCTGGGCGCGCGTGGGGGCCTCGAGGCGCATGGCAAGGCGGCCCGCAGTCGCTGCACGGAGGGCCCTGGCGTCACGCAGCGCGCTGGCCTCACGCGAGGGGCCCGATGCTCGTCGGCCTCCTGGCGCGGCAGCTGCGCGAGCTCAACCTCACCGCCGACCAGCGCAAGCAAGTCCGGCAGCTCATCGTTCAAACTCGTCAGAGTCAGCGCGCGGCCGCCGCGCATTCGCGATTCGACCTGACCGTGCTCGGCGATCCCGGCAGCCCGAACTACGCGCAGGCCGTCCGCGCCCTGCAGCGGCGGGCCGCCGAGCGTATCTCGCGTGAGAGCACGCTCGCGAGCCGCATCTACCAGGTCCTCACGCCCGAGCAGCGGCGCAATCTCGCCACGTTGCTCGCGGCGGACAACATCAGGATGCAGCACCGCCGCGAGCAGATGCAGCGGATGCGTGAGCGCATGCGGCAGCGCATGCAGCAGCATCACATGCAAGGTCCGCCACAGACTCCGACTCCTCCGGCAAACCCCGACTCGAGCGGCTCTCCGAGCTGAGTGAGCGTGATGTCGGCGCGGAGGTGCAAGATGGTCGTTGGACTCGCCCTGCTCGGGCTTGCCTCGCTGCCTGCCTGCGCGGGGCTCGGGGGTAACGCAGATTCTATCCAGGCCGACGGTGCGCACATGAAGGCGCAAATCCGCAGCTCGACGAGCGCGGCGGGCTATTCGGTCGAGCAGCTGACGCTGCCGTCCGGAACGGTGGTGCAGGAGTACCTGACCGATGCGGGCATCGTGTTCGCCGTGAGCTGGCACGGCCCGACCATGCCGAACTTGCGCGACACGCTCGGGTCTTATTTCGAGCAGTACGTGGCGGCCTCCGCGACGGCTGAGCACAATGCCCGCACGCGCCGGCATTTCGAGGTGAGCGAGTCCGATCTGGTCGTCCAGTCGAACGGGCGCATGCGCGATTACTACGGGCGTGCATACGTGCCATCGCTGCTTCCGCCGAACGTGACGCCTGCCGACATCCAGTAGCGCGCGAGAGTGCAACACCGAATGAGACGGGACAAAGGGGAGATCGTGCTTGCTCGCATCGGTCTCGTGATGGGGCTTGCGCTCGCGGGTCTTGCAGGCTGTGGCGGCTCGAGCAGCTCCACCTCCTCGAGTGGGTCATCGTCATCGGCCCCGCAGGTCATCGCCTCAGCGGCGTCGAACGTTGCACCGATGGTGGTCGACTGCGGGCCGAGCGCGACCTGCTCGAACAGTCCCACCACGAACGAGGCATTCGTGACGGTGACGGTATGCCCATCGAACAGCACGGCGAACTGCCAGACGTTCGATCACATTCAGGTCGATACCCAGTCCTATGGGTTGCGGATCCTCGCCGACGCCACCGATGAGAACGGCGCGACCTTGAACACCACGAACTTCCCCGCCGAGACAGAATCGACGAGCGGATTGCCGCTCGCCGAATGTGCCGTATTCGCCGACGGCTACAGCTGGGGGCCGGTGGCCACGGCCGACGTGCAGGTCTCGGGCGAATCGGCGGTGAACGTTCCCATGCAGATCATCGGGGACACCGATCCACCGTTTGCCACGGTCCCGTCGGATTGCTTGGATTCGGGTGGTGGCGCCGAGGATACGGTGGCGACCTTTGGCGCCAATGGGATCCTGGGCGTCGGCGTGTTCGTGCAGGATTGCGGATCGGGATGCGCGCCCGGAGGGGGAGTCTCCGTCACCTACTACTACGTTTGCTCCAGCTCGAGCGATACGTGTTCGGACAGCGACGTCGCCACGACTCAACAGGTGAGCAATCCCGTCGCCTACTTCGCGACCGACAACAACGGCGTCATCATCGAATTGCCTGCGATCTCCTCGGCCGGCGCGGCGACCGTCACCGGCGCGCTCGTTTTCGGCATCGACACGGAGAGCAACAACAGCCTCGGCTCGGTGACGGTGTTCCAGGCGGACCCCGAAATCGGGTCGATCACGACCGAGTTCGACGGCCAGACTCTGCCGGACAGCATTCTCGATACCGGATCGAACGCCTACTTCTTTCAGGACAACAACATTACCCAGTGCACGGGTGCCCTCGATGGATTTTACTGTCCGACCTCGACGCTCTCGCTCTCGGGCACGATCTCGAGCGCGGACGGTAACCCGAGCGGGACCTCGACCACGGTGGATTTCAGCGTCGCCGATACGGAGAATCTGAACCCCAACTACACTGCCTTCGATGATCTCGCCGGACCGGTATCGAGTGGGCTATCGAGCGGGACCGACGGCATCTTCGATTGGGGTCTGTCGTTCTTCTTCGGCCGCAACGTGTACGTCGCGATCCAGGGCATGAACACCTCCGCGGGCGATGGGCCGTACTATGCTTTCTAGGCGGGGGATTGCCTCGGCCGGTTGATCGGTCGGCGCGATCCCGGCGCAACGGCCGGCTCGGCTAGAATATGCGCTTTGCCCGCGGGAGCTCCTCGAGATGAGTGCGCGCCTCAGCCATGCTCTGCGCGAGCTGCGCGGCAACGCACGCTATCGGCTCGGCAAGGCCGTAGCACGCCTGGCCGGCCCCCGAGCTGCGGCCACGCGCCTGCCCGCGTCCGAAGTCTCGAGTGTTCTGATCTGCCGGATCAATGCCCGTATGGGCAACGCCGTATTCCTCACGCCGTTGCTCGAGCGCCTGCACGAGCTCATGCCGCAAGCCTCGATCGACATCGCGACCGCCTATCCGAAGGCTGAGGACTTGCTCGGCGGCCTGCCCGGCATCCGGCGAATCATCCGCTTTCCCTACAAGGGCCTGCAGCTTCCGTATCGCTATCTCGCGGCGGTGCGCCAGTTGCGCCGCGAGCGATACGATCTCGTGATCGATCCTGTGGCCAACTCGACCAGCGCTCGCATCGTGCTGATGCTGGCGCGATCGCGCTGGCGCTTGGGCTACGCCGCGGCGGATCAGTGGGCGCCGCTGACGCATGCAGTGCCTTTGGCCCGCGAGCCGCTGCATCAGGCCGCACAGCCGGCGGTCCTGCTGAGTCGCGCGCTTGGGGTGGACGACGATATCGGCGCGGTGCGGTTGTGGCTTCCGCTTTCGCATCAGGAGGTCGAAGCCGGTAGTGCGGCCATTGTCCGGGCGATGGCGACGCGGGGTGCCGCTGCAGCCCCCTCTCAGGCCTTCGCATTCTTTGCCCATGCCACCGGGCTGAAGACGGTGGATCGCGCCTACTGGCGCGCCTTCTGGGCCGCATTTCTAGAGCTCGAGCCGCAGGCGGTTCCTGTCGAGATCCTGCCGATGCCCACGAGCGCTTCGACGATCGAGGGATGCGCGTCGCTTCACATCCCGTCTCCGCGGGCGCTGACTGCGGCAATGGCCGCGACGCGGCTGTTCATATCCGCCGATACGGGGCCTTTGCACCTCGCGGGAACGACCGCCGTGCCGACGGTGGCCCTCTTTCAAGCTTCGAATCCGGCGCTCTTCGGTCCGCTCAAGCCCGGCGATCTCGTGCTCGACACGAGGCGATGCTCTCCTCGGGAGGCGGCACAGGCTTGTCAGCGTCTCTGGCGTCGCTGCGCCGAGGGCGGGCCGCAAGGGGCTCTGCAGCGCGTTCCGTCCGCGCCGAATGGAGTGGCCGTATGATCGACTCGCTCAGCCCGACTTCGCATTCGGTCCCTTCCGCGGGCGCGCGGCACGGCTGTGATGTTCTGCAGCGCCTGCGAGATCGGCCGCCCAATCTCTGGTATCGGGGAGAGCTCGTGCGCGACGTTACGGCGCATCCCGCGTTGCGCGGCGGCGTCGCGACGCTCGCCGGACTCTACGATCTGCAATGGGAGCAGCCGCAGGTTACGCTCTACGACTCTCCGTCGAGCGGCAAGCAGGTCTCGCGCGCTTTCATGATGCCGCGCACCCAGGCCGAGCTCGAGAGCGTGAGCCGAGCGCTCAAGGTATGGGAAGACGCGACGCACGGCATGATGGGCCGCGTGCCGACCTATTTGAGCCGAGCGATGACCGGGTATGCGGCGGGCAGCCGGTTTCTCGCCGAGGCCGATCCCCGTTTCGGCGCGAACGCGGTGCGGTACTACGAGCATCTGCGCGAGCTCGACCTGTGTCTCACGCACACGCTGATCACGCCGCAGGCGAACCGCGCGCGCAGCCTCTCCGAGCAGGCCGACCCTTACCTCGCAGCCCGCGTCAAGGAGGAGACCGACGCCGGCATCATCATCCGTGGCTGCCGCATGCTCGCAACGCTTCCCATCTCGGACGAGATCATGGTGTTCCCCTCGACGGTGCTGCGCAGCCCGGTGGAGGATGCGCCTTATGCATTCGGCTTCTCGATTCCGAACGACACGCCGGGGCTGAAGTTCCTCTGCCGCGAAAGCGTCGACTACGGCCGCTCGCACTACGACCATCCGCTGGGTTCGAGATTCGAGGAGATGGATGCCGTCGTGGTGTTCGACGACGTGTTCGTGCCGTGGGACAACGTGCTCTTGTACCGCGACGTCGAGCGCTGCAACCAGGCTTACGCACGGACCGGCGCCATCGTCCACATGACCCATCAGGTCGTCGTCAAGAACATCGCCAAGAGTGAGTTCCTGCTCGGCCTTGCCGCATCGCTCGTGAGCGCGATCGGTGCGGAGGTCTTCCAGCACATCCAGGAGAAGCTCGCCGAGCTCTGGGTGGGCCTCGAGACGATGCGCGCGTTCCTGCGCGCCTCGGAGGCGGACGCCGCGCTCGACGAATGGGGCGTGATGCGTCCGGCGTGGGATCCGCTCGATGCCGCGCGCAATCTCTTCCCGCGCCTGTATCCGCGCATGGTGGAGATCATTCAGCAGATCGGCGCGAGCGGTCTTGTGGCGATGCCTACGGAGCAGGACGTGAAAGGGCCGCTCGCCGACGAGGTGAGAAAGTACTACCAGGCGGCGCGCGCCGATGCGTTCGACCGCATCCCGCTCTACCGGCTCGCCTGGGATGCGTCGCTCTCCGCGTTCGGCGCCCGCCAGGTGCTCTACGAGCGCTTCTTCTTCGGGGATCCGGTGCGAATGGCCGGGGCGCTCGTCGCTGGGCACCGCTCCGAGATCGAGCAGTATGCCGAGAAAGTCCGCGAGTTCGTCAAGCAGGGGCGCGACGAGGCATTCGGTGCCGTGGAGCCTGGTAAGTGAGTGCCGACTCGCGGGCCTTTCGCGACGTCGCCAGCTTGCTTGCAAGCGGCGTTGCGATCGTGACCACGGACGCGCAAGGCGAGGTCCACGCGATGACGGCAAACGCCGTCGCGTCCTTGTCGATCGACCCGATGCTGATGGTGTTCTGCCCGGCGAAGAAGGCGCGCTTCTCTCGATACCTCGAGAGCATGACGCGCTTCACGCTCAACTTCCTGCGGGAGGAGCAGCAGGCGCTGTCGAGCTATTTCGCGGGAGGATGGCGGGAGGGGCCGGCGCCACCGTTTCGCTTCGTTCCCTCCGAGGCCGGTCCACGGCTCGAAGGTTGTCTCGCCTCGATCGGGTGTCAGCTGGACCGCGTGACCGAAGGCGGCGATCATTGGATCGTCACCGGACGGGTGATCGCGATGCACCGGGGAATCGAGCCCCGTCGGCCGCTCGTTTTCTTCGCGGGCCGGTACCGCGCCGTCGACTTCTCGAGCAGTGCTCCGGCGCCCGACCTCTCCGAGGTGGTCGACGAGCCACCGCACGTGTTCTATCAGCATTGAGTCGAACGGGCAGCCAAACCTTGCGGCGCGCGGCGGACTTCCGCCGGCTCGCGCACCGCGGTGTATGATCGCCTCGCCTTCGGACACCGGTGGGCCTCGATGGTGGCGACACCCTGGGCTGCTCGTCCAGGCCGGACGGCCAAGAGCCGCACGGCCAAATGCCGCGCACGGACGGTGTGCTTGGCCGCTCTGCTGTGGTCCGCGGCGGTAGCCGCGGGGGCCGACCGTACGGCGGGTCCGTCGACGGGCCACCCCGCGGCGGCGGATAAGGGGCCTGCGAGCGCCACGGGGCTGCCCCGGGTGTCGGTCGAGGCCCCCGAGCCGCGGTACGTCGCGCCGACGCTACGCGACCGGATCGGAAGGATCTGGGCCCCGGTCTACCTCGACGGCAAGGGCCCGTTTCGATTGGTGCTCGATACGGGCGCGACCGAATCGGCCGTCACTGCGGGAGTGGCGAAGGCCCTCGGCCTCGCGCTCGATACAGCAAAGTCCATCGAGCTGCGCGGCGTGATGGGCATCGTGGTCGTTCCCACGATCCGGGTCACGAGCCTGAGAGTAGGCGATCTGCAGCGCGACAACGTGGTGCTGCCCATCGTGCCGGACGCGCTCGGCGGCGCGCAAGGCGTGCTCGGGACCGCCGGTCTGCTCGATAAGCGCATCATCATCGATTTTCGACGCGATTTGATCACCATTCGGCGCTCGCACGAGCGGTCCGCTCCGCTCGGGTACGCCACGATCCCGCTCGAGATCGAGCAGCGTCACCTGCTGACGACTCATGCCCGCGTGGGAGCGATCCCGGTCATCGCCATCATCGATACGGGGTCGCAGACGAGCATCGCCAATCTCGCGCTGCGCCAGGCGTTGATACGACGCCGGTCCGATTACCGCTTCTCCAAGGACAAGATCGTCGACTCGACGGATACCGTGGGGCAGGGCGATGGCACGGCTCTGCCGCCGATCTCTCTCGGCGAAATCGAGATCTTGGACTCGCATATCACCACCGGGGACATGCGGATCTTCAGCATCTGGCATCTCACCGACAAGCCGGCGATCCTGATCGGAATGGACGCCCTCGGAATGGTCGACGTCCTCATCATCGACTACCGCATGCGCGAGCTGCAGATCCGCACCCGCGAGTCGGGATTCGGGCCGCCGATCTTCCAGCAGTGACGGCTAGCCGTTCGAGAGGACCGCGAGGGCGCAGAGCGGGGCGGCAAAGCCGCAGAGCGCCGTCACGATCAGCCGTTGCCAGAACGCGATCTCGCGGTCCCGGTCGGTGTCGAACGCGCGCGCCGCGCTCGAATCGGCGCGAAAGCGCCGCAGCCGCAGGCCGAGGCCGACGTGCCCGACCAGGACCAGTAGGCAGGTCAACAGCAGCACTCCCACGAGCGGCGAGCCCGAGTGGGCCATGCTGGCGACGGCGGGCTCGAGGGTGAGGGTAATCGAGGCCCCGATCGAGAACAGGGCGATTCCGGGCATCAGAACGAAGAGCGCCAGGGCGTCGGACAGGGCGCGGGAGTACGCTCGCGCGTCTGCGTGCGGCCCGAGGGCTGCGCGCGGCGTGCGGGGACGTCGCGGGTCCCGCAGCGCCTCGGCGAGCCGCCGCAGGAAGTACCGCGTGACGAAGTCCGATCGTCTCGAGTCGCGCACAGTACGCAAGATAGATCATCGCCGATCGAGTCGCAAAACGGAGCCGCACCGCACACCCCGCCAAGTTGACGCCTCCCCCGGCGGCTGGTGTAGTGCGGCGCCCAGTAAAGGGTAAGAGGTTGCGGCATGTCGCTGATCCAGGTCGTCGCGCTGGCCATCATTCAGGGATTCGCGGAGCTGCTCCCGATCTCGAGCTCCGCCCACGTGGTGGTGGCGGAGAAGCTGATGGGCCTCGATCCTTCGGCGCCCGCACTCACCCTGCTGCTCGTGCTGCTGCACACCGGCACCATGTGCGCCGTCATCGTCTACTTCTGGAGGCAATGGCGGACCAGCTACTTCGCCTCGCACGAGGCGTTCAAGCGGATCTTCTGGCGCGTGTTCATCGCGACAGCGCTGACGGGCGCGATCGGCTACGGTCTTGCGAAGCTCGTCGTGAGGCTCTATCTGCGATCGACACCGAATGCGCCCGTGGAGCGGCTGTTCAGCCATCTCGGCTTGATCGCGCCCGCGCTGTTCGCGGTCGGTGTGCTGATCATCGTCGCGTACCTGCTCGACAAGCGGGTCGCCAAGTCGCAGTCCCTCACCGTCCGCCAGTCCGTCGTGATCGGAATCGTCCAGGGCATCTGTCTGCCGTTCCGGGGGTTTTCCCGGTCCGGGGCCACCATCTCCGCCGGAATGCTCGCCGGTGTGCAGAAGAGCTCCGCGGAGGCGTTCAGCTTCGCTCTCGCCGTCGTGCTGACGCCGCCGGTCGTCGCTCGAGAGGCGCTGCGCCTGAGAGACCACGGGCCTGCGATGACGCCCGCGCAAATGCACTCGATCGTGAGCCTCGATATCCTCGGTGGCGCGCTCGCCTTTCTCGCCGGACTGCTCGCACTCAAGTGGCTGAGCGCGTGGCTCGAGCGGGGACGGTGGTACTATTTCGGAGCGTATTGCATCGTCGCGGCGATCGCGGTGGAGCTGCTCCACCGCGCCGGCTTTTGACCGAGGTGAGCCGATGGGTCGAGCGTTCCTGATCGCGGCGATCGGCGCCGTGCTGATCGCCGTCGGTTACGGACTCGGCACATTCGCCGAGTCGTACTCGCTCAATCAATGCTACGCCCTCGGTCTCGACACGCTCGCGACCGAGGGCGAGGTCGCCGCCTCCTCCAAGAGCGACGCCGCCCTCGCGCGGTTTCGCAGGCTCGTCAGATCCCTGCCGCTCGCCGGTCCGAAGACCAACTGCAAGCGCGTCCAGCTCGCCCTCGACGCATTCGACACGCCCGACTGACCCGCATCCGGGCTCGTCAGATCGAGGTCGAGAGGCACTCCCGCCGCGCGCTTGCGCGGCGCCGGTCCAGGGCCGCGGCGATACGCTCGAGCACCTGTACCGAAGTTGGCCAGTCGATGCATCCGTCGGTGATGCTCTGGCCGTAGGCGAGGGCGCGTCCGGCGATCAGATCTTGCCGGCCGCCCACGAGGTTGCTCTCGATCATGATGCCGCCGATGCGCCCATCGCCGGCCTCGATCTGTCGGGCGATGGCGTCGACCACGGCGGGCTGCTGCTCAGGCCGCTTCGCGCTATTGCCATGGCTCGCGTCGATCATCAGTCGCGTCGTGACCCCGGCGGCCGACATCTGCGCACAGGCCGCGTTCACGCTGTCGGCATCGTAATTCGGCGTCTTGCCGCCGCGCAGGATCACGTGGCAGTCCGCATTCCCGGCGGTTGCCGCGATGGCGCTGCGTCCCTGCTTCGTGACCGCGAGGAAGTGATGCGGCTGTGAGGCCGCGCGTACGGCGTCGACTGCGATTCGGACGTCGCCGTGGGTGCCGTTCTTGAATCCGATCGGACACGACAGCCCGGAGGCGAGCTCTCGATGGATCTGACTCTCCGTGGTGCGCGCGCCGATCGCGCCCCAGGAGACGAGGTCCGCGATGTACTGGGGCGTGATGATGTCGAGGAACTCGCAGCCGGCCGGCACGCCGAGCTCGTTGATGTCGATGAGCAGGCGGCGAGCGAGGCGCAGTCCCTCGTTGATGCGGAAGCTCCCATCGAGATCCGGATCGTTGATGAGCCCCTTCCAGCCGACCGTGGTGCGGGGCTTCTCGAAGTACACGCGCATCAGGATCTCGAGCCGATCCTTGAACCGCTCCCGCTCGCGGCTCAAGCGCGACGCGTACTCGCGCGCTGCATCCACGTCGTGAATGGAGCAGGGTCCAATCACGACGGCGACGCGGTCGTCCTGCCCGTGGAGAATCCGTTGCAGCGACCGGCGCGCGCCGCTCACCGTGGACGCCGCGGCATCTGTGCACGGCTGTGCTCTCAGCAATTCCTCGGGGGTCGTGAGCTCGCGCATCTCGCGGATGCGCAGGTCATCGGTCTTGTATTGCACGTTCTTCAACTCCGGGCCGCGGCCCCCCTCGCGCAAAAAAGCCGCCAGGGGCTGGCGGCTTTCTGGGATACGCTACGACTCGATCGTGAACCTAAGCCGAATGCCACCCCGCGGCCGCCTCATTGAAGGGCCAGTAAAAGTACGCAAAGCCGCAGGCGCGTCGATCCAGCATGGTGCACTAATAGCACAGGCACCGCGATCGCGGCAAGCTTGCCCGTTCCGGACCTGGGTGATCAGGTCTCGGCGGCCTCGGAGGGGCGAGGGTC